>Ga0180436_10001288_pt1 | contig 24662 bp, 18 predicted proteins | sample SS_ome_2_FD_132434 | JGI IMG/M metagenome (GOLD analysis project Ga0180436, IMG submission 132434) | Hypersaline lake sediment archaeal communities from the Salton Sea, California, USA - SS_3_S_2 metaG | ecosystem: Environmental > Aquatic > Non-marine Saline and Alkaline > Hypersaline >... | reverse complement strand
TCGGTCAACGAGCGCCGGCGCGAGATCGGCCTGCTCAAGTCCCTCGGCGCCGACGACGGCGACGTGCGGGGCATCTACCTGGTGGAGTCGGTGATCATCGGCGCCGTCGGCGCGGCCCTGGGCATCGCCTGCGGCTGGCTGGGCACGCGCGTGGCCTCGGCCGTCATGCGGGGCATCATGGCCCGCGAGGAGCTGCTGGTCTTCGACCCCTTCGTCCTGCCCGCCTGGCTGATCGGGACCGCCGTGGTCTTCGGGATCGTGGTGAGCCTGGTCGCCGGCCTCTTCCCGGCCGGACGCGCCGCCGCCGTCGATCCGGTGACGGCCCTGCGGGGGGAATGACGGGTTCAGTCCCCCTCGTCCAGACGCCGCACCCGCCGGTCGTAGGCGGCGGAGACGAGAGGCATGCTCACCGGCAGCGTGGAATAGACGAATCCCGCCCAGATGCCGACCCACGGCGGCGCCAGCCAGGCCAGCAGGGCCGAGGCGAGCCCGGTCAGCGCCATCGTGCCGAAGGCGGCGATCTCCCCCCGGACCTTCAGCCGTTCCCGCGCGTCGAGCCGCAGGGAATCCGCCAGCGACCGGGCGCGGGCGTACAGCAGGACCATCGTGCCCGACAGAGCGAAGAAGCCGACGCCGTAGACGATGAAGAGGGCGGCCAGCTCGTCCGCGCTCTGGATGGTGAAGTTGGAAGGCAGCCAACCGCCGGAGATCCAGGAGAAGAGGGCGAGGAAGACCATCTTCAGGGGATAGACGTACACCAGCATGATGAAGATCAGCAGCAGGCTGATGAGGATGCTCGGCCCGTCCTCCAGACCGAAGCGGCGGCTCCAGTGGCGGTGGCCGTACCAGAAGGCGGCGATGGTGGCGAAGCTCGCCGCGAAGGCGGGCGCGCCCTTCAGCGCGTCGATCAGCCCGGCGAAGCTGTCCGGAATGCCCTGCAGCGAGATGACCATCAGGGTGATGGCGAAGGCGAAGGCGGCGTCGGCGAAGGCCTCCAGGCGCGTCATCTCCAGGCCGCGCAGGCGGAAGCCCTTTTGGACCCGCAGATCGCGCAACTGCTGTTCATTCCATTCCATGCGGCGGTTTCCTCCCGTCTGCGTATGGGCTGCGGCCCGGGCAGTCTAGCACAGCTCCCCCGCCCGGGCATCGCCCGGAATCTCATCACGGTCGGACACAACCGCAAAAAATCGATGAATGCGATATCCACCCGTCTTTGCTAGTGTGGACGGGCGAACTCCCTCGTGCGAGTGATACCGGAGACCGGCGAGGGACCGGTCGATCGCCCCAACACGAAAGGGACCGACATGGGTCTGTTCGATTTCCTGAAAGATGCCGGCGAGGACCTGGAGCAGCAGGAGGCCACGCGCGAGCGCGAGAAGGCCGAAGCCCTGACGCGGCAGATCGAGATCCTGGGCCTGAAGGTCGAATCGCTGCAGGTCGGCTTCGACAACGGCGTGGCGACCGTCCGCGGCAACACGCCCACCCAGGAGGAGAAGGAGAAGGTCGTCCTGACCCTGGGCAACATCCAGGGCGTGGCCCGCGTCGACGACCAGCTCGTGGTCGAAGCGCCCGAGCCAGAGGCCGCCTTCTACACGGTGCAGTCCGGCGACTCGCTCTCGAAGATCGCCAAGCAGCAATACGGCGACGCCATGAAGTACCCCGTCATCTTCGAGGCCAACCGCCCCATGCTGAAGGACCCCGACCGGATCTATCCGGGCCAGGTCCTGCGCATCCCGCCCCTCGGGGACTGAACCGGGCGGACGGGTCGCCGCTCCCGCACGGAAAACCGCACCCGGTCTCGACGCGAGCACCGGGTGCGGTTCGTTTTCTCTTTGATGACCGGCGACCCTAGAGTCCGCCGACAACCGACTGGAACTTCCTGAAGGCGTCCTGGAGCTGCGGGTTGTCCGCATGGTCGTTTGACATCTGCAGCAGCTTCGGCAAGACGCCCTGGAATCCCTCCGTGGCGCTCTTGAATTTCTCCATCGTCCCCTTGAGCTCGTCCGGCGGATTGGTTTCCCACTCGGGATGCTCGTCGTTGATCTTCTTCATGGCGGGCACGAAGGACTCGATCTTGTCGGAGAAGGTGCCCAGGGCCGCGATCACGGGCTCCGGAGCATCCGCCTTCTCGATGGCGCCCGTCAGGGCCTCCATGGCCTTGGTGACAGTGGTCAGCAGGGTCTTCTCCTCGGCGAACTTCGCCGCGCCGCAGCCGACGAGCAGCGCCGCAACCAGGGCGACGGTCAGGATTCGATACGTCTTCACAGGGGGCCTCCCAGGATCTGATTTAAAGGCGTGACCGATCTCAGGCGAAAGGGTGCCACCGGACCGTGTCACAGACTCGGCTGCGGAGCAATCGCTTTCTGATGTGGACGCCGGGATATCCGGTCACTCGTTCCGTCGCGGCCGCACCCGGGACCGCTTATAGTCGGTCCTCTGCAGGAATTCGTTGGGATTCTCGTCCTCGTTGTCCGTGTAGTAGACGTCGCCGCCGTCGGTCTGCCAGCGATAGCGGTAGGCGTCGGTGTCGATCTCGACCTCGCCGGAGTGGGGGTTCACGTATTCCTCCTGCCCGGTCAGGACGAGGAAGTTGTCGTTCATGATCTCCTCGCGGTTGACCCGGCTCTTGGCGAGCATCTCCCGGTCGATTCTGTTGACCTCGTCGAAGACCTTCATCACGAAGTCGGCCTGTTCCCGCTGGTTCTTCGTCTCTTTCAGAACCCAGTCCCGGTTGAAGCGCACGGAGTAGCGCATGACGTCCATCACCGGACGCCAGCGGTCGAATTCCGTCGCCGGAGCCCGGAACTCGAGTGTGCGCGTGTTGTGCCAGGTCAGAGCGGCCGGCTGATCCACGATCCCCGTGGCCATCACCTGCCGGTACCGCACTCCGTCCTCGTCGTATTCCAGCACGGCCGCCGCGGCGTCGTGCCGGGACGTCATGGCCTGCCCGCCGACCTGGACCAGCAACTGGTTGGAGTAGGCGTCGGCCCGCCGCAGCGCCTCGATTTCCCAGGGCAGCTGCCTGATCTCGAGGGTCCGCACGTTCGTCGCGCCGGGATGCAGGTGTTCGAAGAGCGCCATGACATGCTGTTCGGCGCTCTCGATGCGCCGGACGACGGCGCCCTGGTAGACGCTTCCCGGCTGCCAGAAACCGCCGCCGATGCCCACGTGCCCGTAGACGATGTCCGGCACGACATGGAACATCACCGTGCCACGTGCGTCGCTCGCGAAGGTCAGATCGCACTTGGCCGCCAGCGCATTGAGTGGACCGCCGGCCTCTGCGGCGTTGACCCGGAAGATCCCGCCCCTTGCCTGCCAGCCGTGTGGTACGAGAATGGTGAAGGCGTTCTCGTTGGGTTCACGAACCCGCATGAAACCGAGTCCGGCGGCATGACCGGACGCCGCGACCGGCTCCCCGCTTTCGGCGGCGTCCTCGCCGGGCCCGGCATTGCAGGCCGCCACCGACAACAGCAGCGGAAACAGCAGGATCGCGCGATATCGTCTCGACATGACCGCCTCCCGATTGAACGTGATATCCGCCGGAATGAGGTCCAGGGTACGGCAATTCCGGGGCGGGGTCACGCATGTTCGCTGCCGGCGCGATGCGTCGGCGCCTCGACGGCGATCTCGACGTCCCGCTTTTCGGGATTCGGACCCGCGTCATTCGAGCGGCCCGCTGCGGCACATGTCTGCCCATGGTGCTCTCGAGTACGGATTTCACCCGCGCCCGGAAGGATGCGGCGCGCGTTGACCCCACGGCGCGTCTTGGCGTAATGTCGGTGCGCCCCGTCGAACGCCGGTCTCCAGCCCCGAGGATCCCGATGCCATGAAGCCCTCGCACATCGTCGCCGCGATCCTGGCGTCGGCCCTCGTCGCCGCCGGCCTCTTCGTCATGTACGCGAGACGGCCGGCGGCATCCGACGCTCCGGATCGGAGCGGGCTCGCCCCGGCGCACGTCTACGCCGACTGGGAAGCCTATTTCGACGACGACGCGCGCCGGGACCTCCCGCGGCGCAAGGTCGTCTTCATCGGCGTCGACGGCGCCGCGTGGAACATCCTCGACCCCCTGATCGAAAAGGGAACCCTCCCGACCTTCGCGCGACTCAAACGCGAGGGCAGCTGCGGCGTACTGCGCTCGGTCGAGGCCTACATCTCCCCGCCCGCCTGGGTGACGATGATGACGGGCTACGCGCCCGAGAAGACGGGCATCTACACCTTCGGCCACTGGGATCGCGCCGCCCGCGAGTTCCTGCCCCTCGAATCAGGAGACACGCGTACGCCGTCGACCTGGGACATCGCCTCCCACGCCGGCCGGCGCACCGCCGTTCTCAACGTGCCCATGACCTATCCGGTGCGGGACGTGAACGGGATCATGGTCTCCGGCCTGATGACGCCCACGAAGCTGCACGACCGGCAGGGCGTCACGCTGGACTTCGGGACCCGCGACGGCGACAACGCCCCCGCCTCGTTCTCGCCGGTCCTGTCAGCGGAGCTGGAGCATTCGGCGACGCGCTACGCGTTCCGCCTTCGCGACACCGTCGACGACGGCGTCACTGCATACGACAAGGTCGTCCTCGTGAAGCGGCGCCTCGCGCACGGCCCCCTGGAGGCAAGCGACGCCGTGACCCACGAGTTCCCCGTGGGCGCCTTCTCCCCCTGGCTCGAGGTCAACCACCTGGGCTCCGGCAAGGCCGAGACGGGCTGGTGCCGCGTCGCCCTCTTTCCCGACGGCCGTACCGACACCGGATACCTGCTGCGGTTCTCCCACACCTTCTTCGCCGCCGGCGAATCGGAGGTCGCATTCACCTATCCGGACACTTTGGCCGGCGCCTTGAGGCGGGAGTTCGGCTACTACTTCCCCTCCCAGTGGCTCGACAAGGAACTGCTGCCCGACTCCGCCGCCGACGGCGCCAGGTGCGCCTCGTACTTCTACGGGCTCGAGGACTGGGACCTGTTCCTTTACGTCTTCACCCAGACCGACAACAGTCAACACCTGGACGGCGTCTCGCCCGTCACGGAGAGCGTCTACCGGATCATCGACCGCTTCCTGGCGCGGCTCCTGGAGCGGCTGCCCGACGACACCGTGCTGGTCATCGCCTCCGACCACGGCTTCCGGGAATACGAGCTCGGCATCGACCTCAACAGGGCCTTCCGGCACGACGGCCTGCTGTCCTACACAGAGGGAGGGGAGATCGATTTCGAGCGAACGCTGGTCTTCCACAACCTGTGGTGCCTGTACTTCAACCACGAGCTGCTGACCCTAGAGGAGCTGGCGCGGCGCGGCGTCGAGACGCCCGCGGGCCTGTCGGCGCAGGACGCGCTGAAGCGGCACCTTTACGCCCTGGGCCGCGACCTCCGGGCCGGCCGCGACGGCTCGCCCCATCCCGTCGAGTTCTCCGACGTCGGCCCAGACGCGGCCGGACACGCCCCGGACATGTACGTGCAGGGCGGCTACGACGGCTACAACATCGAGTTCTGGAACCTGAAGCGGCCGCGCGAGGCCCTGTCGCGCGCCCTGCGCCCGGACGAGAAGTGGCATCACACGCGCGACGGCGTCGTCATGGTCCACGGCGACGGCGTGCGCCGGGGCGTGGAGTTGCCGGCGATGGAAATCGCCGATATCGCGCCGACCCTGCTGTATCTCCTCGGCGCGCCGACTCCGGTCGACATGGACGGGCACGTGATGGCCGAGGCCTTCACGTCGGACGCCCTGTCCCGGCGTCCGCACTTCGCGATCGAGGACCTGGGCGACCTGTCCCGTCTCGACGACATGTCCGACGCGGAGCGCGAGGCCCTGGAGAAGAACCTCAGGAGCCTGGGGTATGTCCGCTAGGCAGCGGCGGAACAGGGACCGCTGCTCGGCAACGCTCCGGACTCGTCGAGAGGCGATATACAGACCCGAGGCTGGTGCTCCGGGATATGGGAGCGGCGGCTACTTCGTCACGGTGATCTTCCTCGCCGTCACGTCCTGATCGGTTTGGTTCTGCCATCGAAATTGTGTTTTACTCGGCCAGGAGCATCTTCATGCTGATTTCATTTCAGTTACGCGCCCCAATACGAGGTCCGCTGCGCTGATTACGGCCGAAACACAATTTCGATTGCAGAACTGAAATATTGGTGATCCGAACGAATCCGCCATCTCCATAATGAAGAACGAATCCTGCATGGCGATCGTCTAGCACGGACCGCTCGCCCATGCTCCGAGCCACGTCGTATTCAGTCTGTCGCCGGTCTCGGAATGTGACATGGAGACGAATCCAGTCAAACAGATCATACTTACAATCGGTCTGATCAGGGGATTGCGGTTTATTGGGATCTTCACGTGGATTTCTCCAATATATCTGAAGTCATGGTATGTATTTACAGTATTCACACTGCCATATTCGCCCGATTCATCCCAGGTATAATGTCAGGATATACCACTCTGATATTTATTCACATCATGGCAAACGATTGATGTTACCTGCATTCCCCTCTCAGTACGTCTCCTTCTGGACGAACGACCGCCAGGGTTTCTTGGACGGCCGGCGCGGCCATTCCTCGGGCACGCCGATGGGCGTGATACAGACGCGCGTCAGGTGCTCGGGGATGTTGAAGACCTCGCGCGTGACCGCCTCGGGGATCGAGTCGGTGCAGAAGACCGTGCCGTAGCCGAGGGCCCGGGCGGCGACCATCAGGTTGGCGGCGGCCAGGGGACCGTCCCAGTGATTGTAGTCGGGATAGCGGGATTTGGACGAGGTGAGCACGACGACGTAGACCGGCGCCGAGAGATAGTTGGTGTAGTAGGTCTCCGCCGAGGCGCGCTCGCGCTCGAGCTGTTCGTCGCTCGTCTCGTCGCCGCCCGCCGCCCGCGCCATGCGGTGCGCGATGCAGGCGTCCTTCAACCGGTCGAGGGCCGCGCGCTCCTTCACCACCAGGAACTCCCAGGGCTGCTGGTTGCCGGATGTGGGCGCCAGACAGGCGGACCTGAGGATGGTCTTCAGGTCGTCCTCGGGAACCGGGTCGGGCTTGAACCGGCGCACCGATCGACGGCGGCGGATAGCCTCCACGGCGCTCATGGCCTCCGCGTCGGGACCGTCGGCCAGGACCGGCGGAACGCGCACGATTCCCGGTCCGGCCAGCAGGAGACCCGTACCCAGGGCCGTGCCCATCTTCAGGAATCGCCGGCGCGGCGCGGTGGTTCGGGGCGCGTCTTCCAGCGTCTCATCGACGGGGATGTCGGGTGTCTTCATCGGGAGCCTCCGGGTCGGTCGGGGGAATGCCGCATGACGGTGGGCGCATCCCATGTACTACGGAAACACTGGGCAAAGGATGCAGCCGGATACCAGATGAACGGCCCGCCCGAAATCACCATGGGGACCTCAGCGGAACATTCTAGACCGTGCGGCGTAGCGTCCCGCGACACCCCGCGTCCGCTGAGCCGGCGAACACCCCACCCCACGCCGACGAGAACCGGAGGCCCGTACCGAACATGCCACGCAAGAAGAAGCGATCCGCACCGGCTCGCAGGACCGCGCCAGCCTCCAACGAGTCCCCGACCATGCGGGGCGTCATACGCCGCGACTGGCGTCTGATCCTGGTCATCTTCCTGGCGGCCCTGGCCGTGCGGTTGATCTACATGGGCACGATGACCGACTCGCCCGTCTTCGACGCGCCCATGATGGACGCCCAGGTGCACATGGACTGGGCCTGGGACATCGCCCAGCTCACCTTCCTGGGGAACCCGGCACCCTACTTCCGCGCGCCGCTCTACCCCTACTTCCTGAGCCCCTTCTTCACGGATCTCTCCATCGGGTTGTGGGGCGGCGACGCGGATAGGGCATTCTTCTACGGCGCGCGCCTGCTGCAGTTCTTCATGGGCGCGCTGAGCTGCGTCATGGTCTACCTGCTGGCCCGCCTCCTGCGCAACCGCACCGCCGGCCTCATCGCCGCCCTGATGGCGACGTTCTACTGGGTGTTCATCTTCTTCGAGGGTGAATTCGTGATGCCGGTGCTCATCGTCTTCCTGAACCTGCTGGGATTCCTGTTTCTCTGGCAGGCCATGGGCGACGGACGGCTCCGCACCTTCCTGGCGGCGGGCGTGCTCTTCGGCCTCTCGACCATCACGCGCCCGAACATCCTGGTCTTCTTCCCCTTCCTCCTGCTCTGGATCGTGTTCGCGCAGGCGCGCGAGACACGGCGGCGGGCCGTGCGCCAGGCGCTTGTGCTTGCGGCGGGCATCGTCGTGTGTATCGCGCCCGTCACGGCGCGCAACTATTTCCACGGCCACGACCTGGTGCTGATCTCCTCCCAGGCCGGTGTCAACTTCTACATCGGCAACAATCCCCAGAGCGACGGGATCACGGCCGTGGTGCCCGGAACCAGTTCCGACTGGTGGGGCGGCTATCACCAGACCATCCAGATCGCGAGCGAGGATTCCGGGCGACCCCTGAAGGCCTCGGAGGTCTCGCGCTACTGGTTCAAGCGGGGCCTGCGCTACCTGGCCGAGGAGCCCGGCGACGCCCTGGACCTGTACCGGCGGAAGCTGCAGCTCCTCTTCGACACCACCGAGATCTCCAACAACATCGACATCCACTACTTCCGGAACATCTCCGGCTTCCTGGGCCTGCCGATCTTCGTGTCGACGGCCGTGGTGTTTCCGCTGGGCCTGGCGGGCATGATCTTCGGCCGGCGCGACCGCTTCTGGCTTTTGCTCACGGCCTTCGTCGTCCTGTACATGCTGAGCTTCGTGCCCTTCTTCATAACCACGCGCTACCGCGTGCCGGCCAGCCCCTTCCTGATGGTTCTGGCGGGCCTCTGGCTGGAGAGCCTGCGCGGCCTGTGGCGGGCCGACCGCCAGGGCCGGGCGATCCTGCAGGCCGGGGGCTGCGTCACCCTGTTCCTGATCTTCATGGTCACGGCGTCGCCGCTCCCGCCGAACGCCGATCCGTCGCAGCCCTCGCAGGGCATGTATACCGCCGGCCTGGCCCACTACCGCAAGGGGGAATTCGCCGAGGCTGTACCCCTGCTCGAGCGCACGCGGGTCGTGCCGTGGATCCGTGTCGGTTCGCTGCTGTTTTTGGGAGATATCTACCTCAAGCAGGGGCGGGACGACCTGGCGGTGCAGCGCTTCGGCGAAGCCCTGGCGCTGGACCCGAACACGCGCGCGCAGGTGGGCCAGATGCTGGAATCGACGGGACGGACGGACCTGAAGGAACGGCTGGGATTCCCTTAGGGACCGGGTGGCATGACGCACAACCCCCGGTCGTCGGTCGAGACGCTGAAGTTGAAGCGGCGCAAGTCCGCGATCCGGCCGTTCACCGCTCCGATTCCCGGCTCGGATACTCGCAGACCGATTTCCGGAATATGAGATCGGGACGGCGGAGCGCGGTCCTAGACGGAGAAGTAGCCGGCCTCGGGGTGATGCACCACCAGCGCGCTGACGCTCTGTTCGGGTTCCAGCAGACAGGCCTCGGTCAGGTCGATCCCGACCCGGCCCCAATCCAGCATGTCCGCCAGAACGTGCTGGTCGTCCAGGTCGGGACAGGCCGGGTAACCGAAGGAGTAGCGGCAGCCGCGGTAGCGGCCCTTGATCAGACCGGCCGGCTCCGGGTCGTCGTCGCCGGCCAGGCCCAGCTCGGCGCGCATGCGGGCGTGCACGAGTTCAGCCAGGGCCTCGGCGCTCTCCACCGCGAAGCCGTGGGTCAGCAGATAGGCGCGGTAGTCGTCGCCGGCGAAGAGCTCGGCGCAGCGGGCCGAGGCCGCGGCCCCCATGGTAACGGCCATGGCGCCGAGCACATCCCGTCCGTCGGCGACGGGGCAGAAGAAGTCGACAAGGCAGCGGCCCGGAGCCTTGGCCTGGCGCGGAAATGACAGGCGCCAGCGCGGATCGGCGTCGCCGGGATCATTCCAGACCAGCAGCGCGTCGCCGTCGCGCGCGGCCGGGAACCAGCCGTGGACCGCCGCGGGACGCAGCCAGCCCTTCTCCCGGGCCGAGGCCTGCAGATCGGCCAGCGCCGGCTCGATCTCCTCGCGGGTCAGGCGCCGATAGTCGTCCTTCGACATCCCGGCGCGGGTGTAGCCCCAGCGCCCCTTGACCAGGGCGGCGCGGTTGAGCAGGGGCCAGAGCTCGTCCAGGGCGAAGTCGTCGGTGACGCGGGTGCCCCAGAAGGGCGGGGCCGGCGCCTCTGCCGGCGCGATTTCCGAGATAGTTAACACGTCAATAGTTGACGTGTTAACTATCTCCGTTTTCCGACCCGCGTCGTCCGCCTCCCGCACCTCGGCCGGCGGCGCCTCTCCCCGGCCGATGGCGTCCGCCAGGGCGAGGCCGTCGAAGGCGTCGCGCGCGTAGTAGACGGGGCCGTCGTACACGCGGCGCAGATCCCGCTCCACGTAGGTGCGCGTCAGGGCCGCGCCGCCGAGCACTACCGGCACCGTCACGCCCGCCGCGTTGAAGGCCTCCAGGTTGTCGCGCATCACCAGGGTGGACTTGACCAGCAGGCCGCTCAGGCCCACCACGTCGGGCGCGTCCCGCTTGACCGTCTCGATGAGCTTCTCCACCGGCACCTTGATGCCCAGGTTGTCCACCGTGAAGCCGTTGTTCGTGAGGATGATGTCCACCAGGTTCTTGCCGATGTCGTGGACATCGCCGCGCACGGTGGCGATGGCGAAGCGGCCGCGGCTGGTCGCCGCCGAGCGCTCCATGTGCGGCTCCAGGTGCCGCACCGCCGCCTTCATGGTCTCGGCGCTCTTGAGCACGAAGGGCAGCTGCAGGCGGCCGGCGCCGAAAAGCTCGCCGACGGTCTTCATGCCCGCCAGCAGGATGTCGTTGATGATCTCCAGGGGAGCGCGGGTCGCCAGGGCCTCGTCGAGATCGGCCTCCAGGCCGACGGCGTCGCCGGCGACGATCCGTTCCCGCAACCGGTCCTCGCAGGGCAGGTCGGCGGCGACGCGACGCTTGGCGGCCACGCCCTCCGACTCGAGCAGCACGGACAGGGCGGAGGCGTCGCCGTCGATCAGGCGCCCGCAGGCCTCGTGCAGCTCGGCGGGCACGTCGCCGGCGCCGAGAATCCGGCCGGCGTGCATGATGGCCGCGTCCAGACCCGCGTCGAGCGCCCGGTCCAGGAACACGCTGTTGAGCACGCGCCGCACCTTGGGCTTGAGGCCGAAGCTCACGTTGCTCACGCCCAGGACCGTCCGCGCGCCGGGGATCTCGGCCTTGATCCGGCGGATGCCCTCAAGGGTCGCCTGGGCGCTGTCCGTGTACTCGGCGTCGCCGCTGGCCAGGGTGAAGGTGAGGGCATCGAAGAGCATGTCCCCGGGCCCCAACCCGAACTCGTCCGCCAGATCGACGAGCCGCCGCGCCACCTCCAGCTTGCGCTCCGGCGTGCGGGCCATGCCGGCCTCGTCGATGCACAGGGCGACGACCGAGGCGCCGTGGTCGCGGCAAAGTTCGAGCACGCGGCGCGCCTTATCCGGCCCGTCCTCGAGGTTGACCGAGTTGACGATGCTGCGGCCGGCGAGACGCTCCAGGGCCGCGGCGACGGCCGCTGGTTCGGTCGAGTCGATCATCAGGGGAAGCTGGGCCTCGGTGTTCAGGCGCGAGGCGAAGGCCGCCATGTCCGCCGTCTCGTCGCGCCCCACGTAGGCCACGCAGACGTCCAGGGCGTGGGCGCCCTCGCGCTGCTGGTCGAGAGCCATGGCGACCATGCCGTCCAGGTCGTCGGCGGCCTGCAGCTGGCGGAATTTCTTCGAGCCGTTGGCGTTGGTGCGCTCGCCGACGATCAGCGGGCGCGGCGCCTGGTCCAGGGACACGGCCTGGTAGAGACTCGACAGGGCCTCGGGGGTCGCGGCCTCGCGCACCGGCGCCGCACGCGCGCCGAGACGATCGACCAGGACGCGCAGGTGCCGGGGCTCCGTGCCGCAGCAGCCGCCCACGAACCCCACGCCGAAATCCTCGACGAAGGCGGTCATGGCCGCCGCGTAATCCTCGGGCGTGAGGTCGTAGACCATGGCCCCGTCCACGTTGCGCGGCAGGCCGGCATTGGGCATGACGCTCACGGGCAGGGGACTGCGGCGACAGAGCGTGCGCACGTGCTCGCGCATCATGTCGGGACCCGTGGCGCAGTTGAGACCGATGAAGTCCGGGCGCAGGGGCAGCACGGAGACGACGGCGGCGGCGGGCTCGGTGCCCAGGAGCATGGTGCCGGTCGTCTCGACGGTGATCTGTATCCCCACGGGCACGCGACGGCCCAGCCGGACGAATGCGCGGCGCGCGCCGGCCAGCGCGGCCCGGAGCTGCAGCGGGTCCTGGCAGGTCTCGATCATCAGCAGGTCGCAGCCGCCCGCGACCAGGCCCTCGGCCAGCGGCTCGTAGGCGGCCGCCAGGTCGGCGAAGGCGATGTGCCCCAGGCTGGGCAGCTTGGTGCCCGGCCCCATGGATCCCGCAACGAAGCGGGGGCGGCCGTCTGCGGCGTGGTCGTCGGCCACGCCGCGCGCGATCTCCGCCGCGGCCCGGGCCAGGCGCAGGGCCTCGCCGTCCAGGCCGAACTCGTCGAGCACCACGGGGAAGGCCCCGAAGCTGTTGGTCTCGATCACGTCGCAGCCGGCGACGAGGAAATCGTCGTGGATGTCGGCGATCAGGTCGGGACGGGTCAGGTTCAACCACTCGTTCAGACCCTCGTGGCCGGCGAAGTCGTCGATCGCGGGCGCACGGAACTGTATGCTGGTGCCCATGGCGCCGTCGCAGACCAGCACGCGTTCCTTCAGGACATCCAGGAAATCCGTCAACACCCACCGCCCTGGAATTCGAGAGATGCGCTCCGCGGGAAGCGCTGTTATCATCGTCGGAGACCCCGTACATCATAAACAGGAACGAACGACATGAAAATAGGCGAGACCCTGTCCACGCGGCGCGATCCCTTCTTCAGCTTCGAGCTCACGCCCCCCGAGCGCGGCATGAGCATCAGCGACGTGACCGAGATCGTGGACCAGCTGATCCCCTTCGATCCCTTGTTCATCGACGTGACCAACCACGCCGCCGATTCCTGGTTCGAGGAGGTGGACGAGGAGTCCTTCCGGCGCCACATCACCCGCAAGCGCCCCGGCACGCTCGGCCTCTGCGCCGCGCTCAAGTACCGCTACGACGTGGAGACGGTGCCGCACCTGCTCTGCCACGGCTTCACCCAGGAGGAGACCGAGGACGCCCTGATCGAGCTCTCCTTCCTGGACATCCATAACGTCCTGGCCGTGCGCGGCGACACGACGGACTGGAAGGAAGTCCGCCGCGGCGTGCGCAACAAGTACGCCGAGGACATCGTGCGGCAGATCGTGGACATGAACCACGGCCGCTACCTCCACAAGCTCAACGACGCCCAGTCGACCGACTTCTGCATCGGCGTGGCCGCCTACCCCGAGAAGCACTTCGAAGCGCCCAGCCTCGCCTACGACATCCGGCACCTGAAGGCCAAGGTGGACGCCGGCGCCGACTACGCGATCACCCAGATGTTCTTCGACAACGCGCCCTACTTCGCCTTCGTCGAGCGCTGCCGCGCCGAGGGCATCACGCTGCCCATCATCCCCGGCCTGAAGGTCATCGGTCGCAAGAGCCTGCTGACCAACATCCCGCGCAACTTCCACGTGGACATGCCCGACGACCTCGTGGACGCCATACGCGGCGCGAAGACAGCCGCGGAATCCAGCGCCATCGGCGTCGAGCACGCGCTCGCCCAGGCGCGGGGACTGATCGAGGGGGGAGCGCCGGGGGTCCACTTCTTCGTCTACAACGATGCGCATCTCACGGCGGAGGTGTTGAAACGGCTGGACCTTTGAACGGGTGATGCGGGAAGCTGCGAGGGGGCGCGCCGACGCATGCGCTTCGCGGATGTCGTCGTCGCGCCCCCTCGCAGCTTCCCGGATCGCCTGTTCAGGTCCGTTTCCACACTTCCGCGGGAGATGAGAGGGTGATGGAGCAGCGTCGGGCAATGCTGTTGGCTTTGGGGGCGGTGCTGCTGTGGTCGACGGTGGCGACGGCCTTCAAGTTGACGCTGCGGTATCTGGGTCCCGTTCAACTGCTCGCCTACGCCAGTCTCGTGTCGTTGTCGGTGCTGGGCGGCCTGCTCACCGTCCAGGGCAAGTGGGGGCTGCTGCGCATCGCCGGCCGGGGGGCACTGGTGCGGGCGGCGGGGCTCGGCCTGATCAATCCGCTGCTCTATTACCTGGTCCTCTTCGCCGCCTATGACCGCCTGCCCGCGCAGGTGGCCCAGCCGCTCAACTACACCTGGGCCCTGACCCTGACCTGGCTCTCGGTGCCGCTGCTCGGACACCGCCTCGGCCCGCGCGACCTGTTGGCGGGGCTGATCTGCTACGGCGGCGTGGTGGTCATCGCCACGGGCGGCGACGTGGCCGCCCTCCGCTTCGACGACGGCGTGGGCGTCGCCCTGGCCCTGGGCAGCACGGTCCTCTGGGCCCTCTACTGGCTGGGCAACACGCGCGCGCGGCTCGACCCGGTGGTCAGCCTGTTCGTGAACTTCGCGGCCGGCACGCCCCTGGTCCTCCTCTACGCCCTGCTCTTCGCCGACCTCCGCGCCGACCTCCCGGGCCTGCTGGGCGCCGCCTACGTGGGCGCGGTGGAGATGGGCTTCGCCTTCGTGCTCTGGCTGACGGCGATGCGCCTGACCGTCTCCACGGCGCGCATCGCCAACCTGATCTTCCTCTCGCCGTTCCTGTCGCTTTTGTTCATCCAGTTCGTCCTCGGCGAAACGGTGCGCGGCGCCACGCCGCTGGGCCTGGCGCTGATCGTGGGCGGGTTGGCCCTGCAGGGGCGGACGGACCCTCGATAAAATACCCGTGAAGAAACCGCGCGCCGGCGCGTCTACCCGTGTGACGAGATCAACACGAACGCGGGAGGTGCGGGATGAACGGGAAGCGAGCGAAAACGGGTGCGATCGTGCTGACGGGGCTCTGCCTGGCGGGGATCGCCGCCGGGATCGGCGGCGCCGCGGGACCCGAGTCGCCGGCGGTGCCGGCGCCCGAGCGGCTGGCCGAACTGGAGGCCTGGCTGCAGGAGAACGGCCGGGAGCCGACCGCGTACGTGCTCGGCCAGTTCGACGATCACGACGTGGTGTTCCTGGGCGAGATGCACCGCGTCAAGCACGACGTCCTGTTCGTGCAGTCGCTACTCGAGCCGCTCCACCGGCGCGGCGTGCGCGTCCTCGCCACCGAGTTCGGCCGGCGCGAGGACCAGCCCGACATCGACGCCCTCCTCGCCGCCCCGGAGTGGGACGAGGCGCTGGCGCGGGAGATCACCTTCCGGCAATTCGTGTGGTGGGGCTATCGCGAGTACGTGGACGTCTTCAAGGCGGCCTGGCGCCTCAACCGGGAACTGCCTGCGGGCGCGCCGCCCATGCGAATCGTGGGCATCAACAACTCGCCGGACTGGCGCCACATCCGAACCCGGGCCGACCGCAATCGCGGCGAGGCCATGCGCAAGGTGTGGGGCGGCTGCACGGAATTGGACTGGGCGCGGCCGATCCTGGACGCCGTCGCGGCCGGCGAGCGCGTGCTCGTCCACTGCGGCATGCACCACGCCTTCACGGCCTACCGGCAGCCCATCGTGATCGACGGGGCGTTCTCCCACTTCGATCGCTCGTTGCGCTGCGGCAACCACGTGCGCGAGGCCCTGGGCGACCGCGCGGCGACCATCTTCCTGCACGCGCCCTGGCACGGCGCCGGCGGCTACGACGACCGCCCGCGCCACCCCGCCGGCGGCGTCATCGACGCCCTGATGCTGGCCGTCGGGCCGCGCCCGGTGGGCTTCGACCTGGCCGGCGGACCCTTCGGCGAACTGGGCGACGACGGCGCGGTCTACCACCACGGCTACGAGGACTTCACCCTCGCCGATTTCTGCGACGGATGGATCTACACGCGGCCCCTCTCCGAGTACGAGGGCGTCACGCCGATCCCCGGCTGGGTCAACGCCGGCAACCTGGCGGCCGCCCGGGCCCAGAGCCCGAATCCCGCCTACCGGGAGAAGAGCTGCGAGGCCTTCAACCTGGGCATCGCCCGGGACGCAGGGCTGACGGAGCGGTGGGGTAAGAAGCTCCGCTGACGGCGGGCGTCGAGCTTTCCCTTCCACGAGGTCCGCGGGCGGTATAGAATGCCGCCCCGGACACGCGAAAGGGAGATTCGGCTTGGCCACCATGACCCGCGACGCCATCGACGCGATCGAAACCATCATGAACGCGCACCTGCGCGGCCTCGGACGCCCCGCGACCGTGCTCGAGGCCGGCTGCGGTCGTTTCAAGCATTTCGAATACCCCGACGACGCCGTGATCTCGGGCCTGGACATCTCGCAGGAGCAGCTCGACCTCAACGACCACGTGCAGGAGCGCTTCCTGGGCGACGTGCAGACCTGGCGGACGGACCGGCAATGGGACGCGGTGGTCAGCATGTACGTGCTGGAGCACCTGGACGACCCGGCCCGCACGGTGCACAACATGCTCGACTGGGCGCGGCCCGGCGGCATCGTCGTGCTCGGCGTGCCGAACCTCTGGTCGCTGCGCGGCCTGGTCACCAAGCTCACGCCCTTCTGGTTCCACGAGCTGGCCTACAGGCTCGTCTACAGGCGCGACATCCCGCCCTTCCCCACGACGCTCAAGCGCGACGTCTCGCCGGGACGCCTGCGCGGGCAGCTCGCCGGCTGCGAGACCCTGCACGAGGGGTGGGCCCAGGAGCGCATCCGCATGCCCTTCGCTCTGGTCTACGAGGGTCTGATCTGGGTCGGCAAGATCCTGTCCCTCGGTCGCTGGCGTCCCGAGGACATGAACTACTACGTGGTGGCGCGGAAGCCGGACGCCTCGTAGGTCCGCTCCCGCCGAGAAGAAGAAGGGCCCCCGCCGCCTGGACGGGGGCCCGATCGTCTTCCGGCGCGGCGTTCTAGCGCACCAGCATCATCTTCCGGGTCTGCGCCCCCCCGTCGCCGAACACGCGGTAGAGATACAGGCCCGTCGGCATGGCGTCGCCCCGATCGCTCAGGCCGTTCCAGGTGAGGCGGTGTGCGCCCGCCGTGAACTCGCGATCGGCCAGGGTGGCCACGAGCTGGCCCTTCAGGTCGTAGACGCCCAGGCGCACGTGGCCCGCACGCTCCAGGGTGAAGGAGATGTCCGTCCGCGGGTTGAAGGGGTTGGGCGCATTCTGGGCCAGGTGCAGGGCGCCGGGCACGCCGCCCTCGACCACGGGGGTCGGTCCGGTGAGGTCGACGGCATTGGCCGCGTCCACGTTGGCCAGGAAGTCGGCCTGGTCCTCGCCCCAGACCAGCGCGAAGGTGAACACCGCCTCCTCGCCGGCGAGGATGTCCACGGGCCCCGACGCGTTGACCACCGACCAGTCGTTGGGCGTCGAGCCGATCAGCTGCGAATCCGTTCCCCGCATGATGTTGGATTTGTCCGTGTCGGTTATGTAGCCGTTCGTGTACACGTAGGCGGGGTTCTCCACGCACATCAGGTTCGAGACCGGCTTCGTGCCGAGCTGCGCGATGCCGTAGTAGGGCGTCGAGGTCGACTCGTACATGTAGCTGACGCGGCGCGGCGCGCCGGTCCAGGCGATGTTCGCGCCCGCGTCGCCGATGTCGAAGTCGCAGAAGACGGAGGCGTAGTACGAGATGATGTCCGCGGCGCCGGCGTTGCGTACCGTGTAGCGCAGGACGACGAAGTCGTCGTTGGGCGCGTCGGCGAAGGCGAAGCTCTCCTGGGTCACGACGACGTCACGGGGCGACGTGGCGCCGGCGTCGGTGAAGATGCCGACGAAGTCCTGGTCGGAGACCACGTCGCCCAGGTCCACCATGCGGCCGGAGGGATCGACGCTGACCTCCCAGTCGTACTGGCCCTCGTCGAAGTCGTGGTTGCAGACGTAGCTCGAACTGGTGCCGCCCCAGAAAGAACCCACGAAGAGGCCGTTCGCCCCCATCGGGCCGAAGCCCTCGCCCTCGACCTGGTCCGCGCTCATGAAGCCCAGCGAGCCGACGTCTGTGACGGTCAGCTCGACGTTGCCCACGTCGTGCGTGAGGAAATCGGGCAGCCCCAGGGTGAACGTGAGGTCGAAGGTCTTCTGGTAGCCGTTCTGTGCGGCGACGGTCACGAACATGTTGACGATGTCGCCGATCGAGGCGCCGCCGTCTGCGGTGAGGGCGAAGGTGTCCGCGGCGTTGTCTCCCGCGCCGCCGTCCTGGACGATGGTGCCGAAGACGGCCGCCGCGTCGTCCACGACGACCGGATCCCCGCCCGTGACGGCCAGGGCGCCCGTGACGCCCAGCCCGTCCGTGTTGGGGCTGTTGTTCACCAGCGTGACGACCAGCTCGAAGCTCTCGCCCGGGAAGACGACGCCGTCGCCGGTGTCGTCCAGGATCTCGTAGCCGGTCAGCGTCAGGTGGGGCATCAGGGTCGCCGGCGTGGCGGCGATCGCCGCGTTGGCGTCGATGCGGCCGGAGCCGAACTGGTTGTCCTTGCCGACGGAGCCGAGGTCGACCGCGGTCTGCTCCATGATCGAGTCCATGCCCGCGGGCGAGAGGCTGGGATTCTTCTCCAGCATCAGCGCGGCGAGGCCGGCGGCGTGCGGACAGGCCATGGAGGTGCCGCTCCAGGTGTTGCCGGAATAGCCGCTGGGAATGACCAGGGAGTTGACGCCCACGCCGGGCGCGCTCACGTCGGGCTTTGTCAGTCCGATTCCGGGATCGTAGGGCCAGTCCATCCAGGGGGCCACGTCGCCCCAGTCCGCCGGGCCGCGCGACGAGGAGCTGTATCCCGTGTCGCTCTGGAAGGCGGTGCCGCCGACCGAGACCACGCCGCTGGTCGACGTGTAGGGTGTGCCGGCGATTCCGTTCCAGGGCGCGGGACAGCGTGCGGTCAGGCCCAGCTCGATGGGCGGATCGTATTCGTTGTGGTCGTTGCCGGCCGAGTTGAAGAGCAGGATTCCGGCCGTGCGCAGCACGTTGACCGTCTCGCGCTCGGTGCGCATGTAGTCGGCCGGAACGTCGCCCGGCACGCCCAGGGACATGGTGATGACGCGGGCGCCGTTGACCAGCAGGTACTGGTAGCCGTCCCACATCATGCCGAGGGTGCCCGTGCCGTCGGAGGCGAAGGCCTTGACGGCCATGATCTTGGCGTCGGGAGCGACGCCGGTCACCGTGCCGCCCGTGCCGTCGCCCGCCACCGTGCCGGCCGTGTGCGTGCCGTGGCCGGGATTCGCGGAGTCGTCGTTGGGATTGCCGTCGTCGTCGCCCACATCGTAGCCGACGTAGTCGTCGACGTAGCCGTTGCCGTCGTCGTCGATGCCGTTGCCGTTGGTCTCGCCGGGATTGATCCACAGGTTGCCGTTGATGTCGGGGTGGCTCAGCCAGACGCCCGAGTCGATGTGCCCGACGACGATGCCGTCGCCGGTGTAGCCCTGGGCCCAGGCCAAGTGGGCCCCGATCCACTCGACGCCCCAGGCGTTGCCCTTCGGGGTCGCGTCCGCCCTGGCCTCGCCGGCCGGCTTGTTCCCGCGGCTGTCCAACATGCCGGCCAGCAGATCGTAGCTCGCGTCGTGGTGCAGGACGCCGCCGACGGACTTGTCGGCCGCGAGGGCCGCGACGGCCGCCGCGTCCGCCTCGAAGTTGACGGCGTTGGCGATCCAGAGGGGCCGCACCCTGGCGTCGCGGCTCGCGACGGCCTCGATGCGGGCGATCGTCCCGCCGTGCACGCGGTCGAAGTGGCCGCGCAGGACGTCGACCACGGCGGCACGCCGGGTCTCGAAGTCGGCGCCGGCCAGTTCGGCCTTTAGGGTGGCCAGGCCGGCGCGATCGTCCAGGACCAACAGCACGCGCACGGTCTCCCCGTCCGTCTTGCCGGACAGGGCGGCCTGCAGGTCGGGAGCGATCTCGGCCGCGGCGGCGGGAACGGCGGCCATGGCCGTCAGCGTCAGCACGACGAGGAAAGAGGCGGCAAGCCTACGCAACATGTCTGTGTCTCCTTGGTCGGAAGGTGGAGCTCGACCGGACAGACCGATCATACACGCAGTGGCGGCATCTGGCGGCGGGGGATGAATCGAGAAACGGTTAACTGACAGACGCTTGTCCTTGTGAGTCCGTGCCCATGATACAGGATCGCGCCGGCGAAGACAATGCGCCGGCCGGGCGGTTGGGCGCCTACTTCACCAGCACGACCCGGCCGCCGCGGACGACGTCGCCCGTCCGCAGGGTGAAATGATACAGGCCGGAGACCAGCTCGCGCCCCGCGTCACTCCGCCCGTCCCAGACCAGGGCGTGGTCGCCCGCCGCGAGCACGTCGGTCCCCAGGCTCCGCACGCGCCTGCCGGCCAGATCGTAGATCTCCACCGTGGCCGCGCCCGCCGCGGTCTGCGACCAGGCGATCGTGGTGGCGGCGTTGAAGGGATTGGGGTAGGCGGGCTGCAGAACCGCGCCCGGCGGTTCGTCGCCGGGGCCCTCCACCGCCGTGGGCCTGGACATGGTGAACGTGTCGATGACGGTGCCCTCCGGCGTCTCCGCCGTGAACGTCAGTTCGGCGCCGTCGATCTCCACCTTGCAGAAGTGGAAGGCGGGCGTCGCCGTCACCAGGTGCGGCGACTCCGGGCCTGGCGTATGGAATGGCGCGCCGCCGCCGCCGGTGGTGATGTTCTGGATGCCCTCGACCTCCGCGCGGGCGTAGTAGTGGTTGTGGCCGGCGAAGACCATGGCCACGTCGTGGGCGAGGCACAGGGGCCAGATGGTGGCCTGGGTCAGCGCGTCGTTTTCGTGACCGCCGCCCGCCGACCAGCCCGGCTCGTGCAGGACCACGAACTTCCACGGCTTGTCCGAGGCGGCCAGGTCGCTCTCGAGCCACGCGATCTGGGGCGAGCCCGGGCTGTAGGACACGTACTGGTCCACGATCGCGAAGTGCGCCGGTCCGTAGTCGAAGGACCAGTAGCGGTCGTCCACGAAGGGATAGGGGAAGAACTCCGCGAACAGCACGCCCGACTCCTCGTGGTTGCCCATGCAGGCCTGGATGGGCAGGGCGGCAAACAGGTTCCGGATGTTCTCCAGGCCGGGCTCGAAGAGTTCGACGTGCCAGTCCGTCTCCCGGTCCCCGTCGGACACGAAATCGCCCACGAAGAGGGACAGGGAACGGAAGGCCTCGTCCTGCTCGAGAGTCTGCAGCATGGCCCCCGCGACCAGATCGTGATTCTCGGGAAAGGTTCGCGTGTCGCCGTAGGCCGTGAATTTGAGGGTGGTCGCGTCTGCCGGCGGGGCCGTGCGGAAGTCGCCCCGGAGCGTATCCAGGCCCGCGGCGACCAGGTAGTGGTAGCGCGTGTCGGGCGCCAGACCGGTGATCGTGTGGGCGTGCATGTGCCGGGTGCCGTATTCGGCGGTCTGTACGGACCCTTGACCGCAGGTCTCATCCGGGCCCCAGGACAGGGTCGCGGGCACGTCCCACGACATCCGCCACACGACCTTCATCTCCGTGTTCGCCCCCTCGTAGATCAGGTGCGGCGCCTGGAAGATCGGATTCGGGACCTCCGTCAGGCCGAGCAGCCGCAGGTCGAAGCTGATGTCGGAGCTCGTCGCGTTCGCCTGGTGGATCTCCACGGCCATCAAGTTGGTCCCCGTCTCGAGGAGGCCGCTCTCCAGGAGGTGCGTGTGGAAGAGATCCTCGTTGTCGCCGCCGACGGCGGACACGGCGTAGGTGTCGGTCGTCACCGGCTCGGCGGTCATGTTGGACCGGTAGACCTCGTCGCCGTTGAGATGGACGACCACGCCGTCGTCCCGGAGCACGTCGAGCTGCGCGGCCACGAAGGCGCCGGGATCCGCGACGGCGAACGTGCGCCTGAAATACGTGGTGACATGCTTGTCGTCGGGGTCGGTTCCGTATCCGACGACCGTGGCCTCGTCGCCGTCGCCGTAGCCGAGCTGGGCCGGTCCCTCCGGCCAGCCTTCATCGTCGAACGCGGGATCCGTCCAGGCGGGGCCAGGGTCCGACCCGTCGTCCAGGTACGACCAGACCGAACCTGCGGCGACCAGGATCGTGTCGGCGCAGGCCGACCCGACGAGGAGGCAGGACAGCAGGAGCGTGGATGGGAGCTGTCCAAAAGCGCGCATGGCCACCTCTCTTTCGGGGGCCAGTCTAGCACGATCCCGCGCCACCTTCGTGACGAACCTCATGCGGCCCCGGTTGCGCGGCCTGGAGATCCTCGTCTATCCTGTACCCAGACCAAGGACGAGAGGACGAGCCCCATGAGCATGATCGACCTGACGACAGATACCTACGGCGCGACCGTCGACTGCGATGGGATCGTCGTCGTGGACGCCTGGGCCGCATGGTGCGGCCCGTGCCGCATGTTCGCGCCTGTCTTCGATGCGGCCGCTGCCGCCCGCCCCGACCATATCTACGCTAAGCTCGACACCCAGGCCCATCCCGACCTTACCCGCTCCCTCGGCATCGAGCACATCCCCACCCTGATCGTCTACAGGGACGGCATCATGCTTTACAACAAGGCCGGATCGCCCTCCGCCGAGGTCCTCGACGACATCGTCTCCCAGGTCGAGGCCCTCGACATGAATGTCGTTCGAGAGACTATCTCAAAGCAGAAATAGGGTTTAGAGATAAAAGACAAAAACTCTATTTATTTTATTGCGGGGAGTATATTTTTTGTATATATTTTTCTACACAGAAAAACAACGATACACGCATCATCGAAAGGGAGAGAGTCATGACAGAGCACGAGAGCAACAAGAAGAACCTGCATATGGAGTGGATCAAGGCCGAGTCCGGTAGCACCTACCTGTGCCCCGCCGACAAGCTGGCCGAACTGGACAATCCGACCGAGTCGCAGCTGAAGAGCATCTGCGTGGACGAGTCGGAGAATCCGCACAACGCGTAGGGTCGCCCCCCGACCTCGCGTCGCCCCCCGGGGTTCCGGCCCCGGGGAGCTTTCTCGTAGGGGCGATCCGGGCCTACCCGCCGGATTCCATGGCGCACAGGATAGACGCGATACGCAGGCGGCGGCATACGGCCGGCCCGTTCAGGCCGCGCGTCCCCTCAACAACGCTAGGGCGTATTTCATGTCGATCTTGATATTCCTCTGTCCCGACAGCCCCCCGATCCGCTCGATGGCCTGCCCGCCGAGAGGCAGCACCTTCAGGGCGAGCTGGGGATAGCTCTTGAAATTCTGCGTCGTCTTGAACGAGATCGCGCGGTGGATGCCGAACCGGCAGACCGCGTCCCAGCTCAGCTCGGCCTTCCGCTCCTCGCAGGTGTACCAGGACCAGGGCGACTCGGGCACGTGGTCCAGCACGACGATCTCGTCCGCCAGGGTGCGGGCGTGGCGCAGGGCCCGGGCCGGATCGTCCATCTCGTGGAGGCAGAATTCGAAGAACACCATGTCGGCCGTCTCTTCGAGGGACTCGAACGCGCACTGGACGACCCGGTAATGGTCCTCCAGCCCGGCGTCCCGGACGGCCTCTTTCAGGGTGGCGATCGCTTCGGGGTCGGAATCCACGCAGAGCACGGACCGGGCGTCTTGACCGTAGCCGACGAGCTGGCCGCCGCCGGCCCCCACGTGGATGACCGATTTACCCCTCGGATCGGCGAAGGCCCTGATGTTCTTCAGGACCCCATCGATATCCGTCGCCATGTCTCCTCCTCGGAGATTCGAAGCTATTCCGGGCGGGTCCTCGCCGGATCGCCGCAGTCAGGAAACTCCGAATCGTCGTCCCCGTTCAAGACGGGTCCGTCGTGGCTGTGTGGGGTATGGGGGGAGTACGACGTGCGAAGATCAAAGTTTCTCTCGATTTCGGTTTTTTTGATTTTGTTCGCCGGCGCCGCGGCGGCCGACCAGGCGGTCCGGAAAGCGGAGGACATCACCTGCGCCGAAGCCCACACCCTGATCCGGGCCCACGAGGACGACGAGGACTTCATGATCATCGATTTCCGGCCCCTGGAGATGTTCAGACCGGCGTATCTCAGGAACGCCGTCTTCTACGACATCTTCCGCGAGAGCGCTGAGGCCCGGCTGGACCGACTGGACCGCGACGGGACCTACCTGATCTACTGCACCATCGGCCACCGCAGCGGCATCGCCCTGGACAGGATGAAGGCCATGGGCTTCGAGCGCGTCCACCACATGTACGAGGGCATCCTGGCCTGGAAGCGGCTCGGCTACGAGACGCTGTCCTTCGTCGAGGCGCCGGCCGGGTAGGCCGACGACTGATGATCGGCGGTCAACCGGCCCGGAGCCTGAGCGGCTCCGCGTGTAACTCTTCCGCGAACCTCCCGTCTACATTGTGAAGACCATCCGACACGACCCCGCAGACGAGGAGCCACCCATGCGCATCCGGATACCGCGCGGCCTGATCGTCGCGACGATCGGCGGCCTCGCCGCTTTGACCGTCTCGGCCCGGGCCGGCGAAATCGAGATCATCGACAGCGTCCCCCACGTCCACAACGGGGCTCGGCCGGCCGGGGCGCGCGAGACGATACGGCTCGAGGAGTTGTGGCGCACCGGCGGACCGGACGACGACGTGTTCTTCGGATTGATCACCCAGGTGCGCGCGGACGAGGCGGGCGACATCTACCTGCTGGACAGCCAGCTCTGCGAGGTCGCCGTCTACTCGCCCGAGGGCGAGCGCCGGCGCACGCTCTTCCGCGAGGGCGAGG
>Ga0180436_10001287_pt1 | contig 24665 bp, 25 predicted proteins | sample SS_ome_2_FD_132434 | JGI IMG/M metagenome (GOLD analysis project Ga0180436, IMG submission 132434) | Hypersaline lake sediment archaeal communities from the Salton Sea, California, USA - SS_3_S_2 metaG | ecosystem: Environmental > Aquatic > Non-marine Saline and Alkaline > Hypersaline >... | reverse complement strand
CATAGTAAATAGGATACCTTTGTATGTAAGTGTAGGGTTCATACGTTGTTTGATTCTTGCAACTGTGGTTGTCAACATTTCAAGACCTTTAGCACTAAGGAATTGAGTTTGTACTGGAACAAGTACGCTGTTACTTGCTACAAGTGCATTGATTGTTAACATCCCAAGTGATGGCATACAGTCGATTAAGATATAATCATATAGACCATCGAATTGACTTAAGAAATGTTTTAATATTGATTCTCTTTGAAGAACGTTGATAATTGACTGCTCGATACCAGCTAATCTTATTGATGAAGGAACAAGATCACAACCCTCTGCATCAAGTAGATATTTAGACTTGTCTAAATAATCTTGGTTGTTGACATGATTCATAAATATATCAGATATAGAATATTCAAGTTCGTCTGAATCATATCCAAAGCAAGTTGTAAGATTTGCTTGTGCATCTAGGTCTACAAGTAAGATCTTTTTTCCTTGACGGGATAGGCTTGCACCTATGTTTACTACGGTTGTTGTTTTCCCAACTCCACCTTTTTGGTTTGCTACTGCAATGATTTGTGTGTTTTTCATGTTTTATCTCCTCGATTAAAATTTTTCTGTAATGGCATACAGTTTTTTAATCAAGAAACTTGTGTTAATTCAATTTGTTTCTTATCTGAAATGTAATTAACTTCAAATATTAGTAGTAGTGCAGAAATTTACTTTCGGCACCAAAATACGTTTTAGCCCCTATTTTAGGGGCTTTTTTGATGTCTGAAAATAATTTACCCCATTTTTACCCCACAAGTTTTCAATACTTGCTGTATTTTCTTCAAACCGCACCTAGGGAAAGGCATCAGGATGAGCTTCATGATATGCATCCGTTGTTGTTACTTAGACGTTAAATCTCTCCTGATGATTTTCAATGGAATTTTTATTATGATCAAAGACCTCTTTAATCAATTTAAATATGCTTTCACATAAAGACGTATCTATCTCTTTGAAAATCTCTTTTTCCCATGCAGCATAATCATCTTCCGTCACCTCTCTGCCTTGCTTCTCTTCCAACATTCCAAAATACATATTATATTGCACGAATGGTTCGATAGCATTTATATCATTTGCAATTTTCGAATTTATAGAATTTTTATCTTTATATTCTAACCAATTACTCTTTATTGCTGAAAATGAGTTAAAATACCTGCATTTATCAAGCAAAGCATAATAAGCAAATCTTTCGTCCATTTTCCTGAAATACTCTTTGTTCTGTTCATTTTTTACTTTATCACCAACCTTAGATTTTGCTAAATCGTGAGTAAACAACAAATTAATGATTTTACTTTTATCGTAACCTTTATATTCATCATCACTATTTTCAAAAGCAAAGGAGCAGAAGTTTAAATTTTCTGGCAAGAATATCATGGCCAATATCGCACAACCAAAACTATGGTCAGCAATTGATTCGTTTTCTTTTTCGTCAATATTCCTTTTTTTCCATCCATCTCTTTTGAATGCTTTCATGTTATACAATTCTTTTAGGATTTCTTTGTAAGGATTAAAATGATTGTCTTTAATTCTTAACCTCGTTATCTCAATGACACTATTTATTGTACTGCTTTTTAAAATCTCACATGTTTGCAACTTGCTCAGGAGCTCATCAAAGTCATCCTTATTAACTAATTCGATTTTATTCTCAATTTCATAGTACACATAATAGGATATTAAATTTAAAATACTCAAATATAGCATTCCTCTCATGTCTGTATCATCAGTTTTATATATAGATCCAATTGAGTTATAAACTATATCAAAAACTTTTTTCACTGATGTTTCATCATATTTATAGTTTTCAAATTCCTTGTTAATAAAAAAATCTCTTTTTTGTGTTGAATAGTATTCCATATGAAATGTTCTGCTTATATCTGCCAACTTTGAATTAGTACTTATTTCTTCAAAATATCTTTCAGCAAAGGTATAACATCCTAAATGTATCAAGCTTATATTAATTGATCTATAAAATACATAAACATCACTATGCAATAACGAGTTCGCGTTGCTATAAATCTCATTTCTAACTATTTCGCAATGACTTTTTAATAATCTTATTTCTTTTCTCTTCAGATTTTCACCACTTAATCTGCCAAGGTAGTAAGCTAGTTGAGCTTTTGTGTTACAGCTTACTTTTTTATCGTTTAAGAATTTTTTTATCCCATTATACAATTTATCCTTATTACGATTTTGATCATTCATTTCATATATTACAAACCGGTCAATAATTGATGTAAAAATTCCATCAAACACTTTTATATTTTCATATCCTAAGTTATTTTCAATAGATTCGACATAATAATATGCAGCTAAATATGCCCTAACAGGTTCTCCTTTGAATATTAAAAACTCAAAACCCTCCTCGTAATTTTTCCAGTCTTTCCGTTTCACCATACAGTACTTGACTGTTGCTTTAGCAACTTCATACAGATCATCATTAGCATTTTCAGATATATAATCTTTTAGAACCTTGCAGTGATTCAACTCTTCAATTTCTTTCAATTGTTTTCCTTTAACAATATCAATAATCGTATACATAGTCCTAAAGCTAATTTGCTTGTTGGCAGTCTTTCTTAGCATGTTCCAAATATGATCAATATAATTATTTTTTTTAGCTTTATCCATCTTCGGGAAAGGTAAAATTCTAATCATCTTAGAAATGATATCTCTTATTTCAGAGCTTTCAACATCAGCATATTTAAATTCAAGCTTTTTAGATTTTCTATTCACTAAAAAATCTTCGCTAGCCCTTCTATTTACAACATCACTTGAAATATCGGAAATGCCCGCAATTATCTTAATATCTTTATTGTTCTTTAAGAATTTATTAACTCTTTTATAATTACTTTCATATAATACATTTTTATAAAACTGATCTCGCCCATCAATGAACAGCAGTATTTCAAAGTCAATTTGGCTTTTTGCGTTAATAATCGTTTCTAAAGAAAAGCTCAGTTCTGAAGATGAGTTAAATTTATGAAGATCAAAATAGACAGGAAACGTATTCGAGCTACCACTATTATATTTTTTCAGTAATTCCAGATAAATTATTGAAAGAAAAGTGGATTTCCCTGTCCCTTGCAACCCTCTTGCAATAAAGTGCGTATCACGACTATGATCTAAAATTCTTTTCGCGTATTTTTCAACACTCAAATTGTTTTTTTCATTAATGAAGCTTCTAACGGCTACGAATAAATTTCCTAATTTTGTTTGGTTGCCGCGAGACACTTTGACTAAATCATCAATATGATTTATTGATATTGTTTTTAATAATTCAGGAGGACCATCGGTTTTAGTCTCAGGACAGGTTTTACCATCATGTTTTTGTTTTCCAATATAGACGTCCTTTTTATGTGATCTGATTTTACATTCCTTAAGTTTTTTAATGATTAATTCAACACATTCATGTTTTCCATTAGGATACCAAATTGGTCTAATTTTGCATCTGTCAAGTGTTTTTCGTAATTCGTTTTTCTTATTCTCCGTATTTGGGGTTTCAATAATAGCATAATGATAATTCAAAGAATCGTGTCCAGCTATATCATTGAATAATTCTATAGTTCTATCCTTAAACATGCTGCAACCCACAAACAACAAAGTTCTCTGCTTCCACAAGTTCATTATAGCTTGGGGCAACTCCAAATTCTTGTCTAGTCTTTCACCATAAGCATTATCATATTGAGTTTTTGTCAATACATGCGTTTTACAATCATTGCTAGTTCCATGAACTTTTAAAACTAATACTTTATCTGCACTTTTATCTTTTTTCAATTTTCGATTTAGTAAAACAAGATTGTGTTTCGTTATATTTTCATAATCTACTTCATTTTGCAGATGAATCTCCTCAATTAAGTGATCATAATTTGTTGTTGCCAATATCTCAAAACCAAACGCAAAAATTGCCGGCAAAAGCCCTTCACTAATGTTCTTATCATCAAGCGTGTGTTTACCAAATGTCAGATCTATTTTATCTGCAATATTGTTGTTTAGTTCCATATCAATCAGCTCTGCAGCATCTATTAATTCATTATCTTTTATTTTTTCTTGAATTCTACGTATGTTTTTATGATCAATACTAGAGGTGTCTCCTCTTGCTAATGACTTTTCTAAATCACCATGACATTTTTTTAAAAACTGTACCCAACCCATATAGCCATACCCCATTGATGCTCCAGCTCCCAAATAAGGCACAACATTTTCTATGCTATCCTGCAAAAGTTGAAAATTTCTTTTATTAGAATCTTGTTTTAGTAAAATTTCGAATTCGTTCATATAGCAGTATCCTTCCATAGTATACACATAAAGTGGGATTATACCATATTTCTACATATATTTAAATATTATTTAGTGAACTTTAATTCCTATCTGCCAATCTGTTATATTCTAAAACAAATACAAAAAAAGCCCTCCGCAGAGGGCAAATTGTTTTTTTCTCTTCTGTAATTAAAACTCCTTCTTATTTGTCGGATTATTCAATATCCCAAAACCAACTAGTACGATCCCGTCACTTTCAACGCCTCACCTTAGAACTGAATATCCAATCCTATCCGAACATATTAACCAACAACAAAAAATAAGCCCTCACACGAAAGTAAGGGCTTCAATCTTATTCATATTAAATTCTTAAAAGCTATTCTTTGAATTCGGATTATTCAAAATCCCGAATCCAACCAGTATGGCAATCACACCATTGATCATTCCGTTAATCAGCTCAACATCGAACTTAAGTTCCAATGTGTTTACCAAAAACCCGATAACAGTTACCGCCAAAGTCGTCCAAACAACCGGACTTCTCCATTTACTCTGATCCATATTAGTTCCCTCCTTGTTTTTTCATGCTTTTTTTGACGTTATGTACAAAACTCGCTGCACATCCATACAAAACACCTGAAATTGTTCTTGAAAGCCATGCACCTGTACTGTATCTAACATTCAGTCCAATTTCTCTAAGAATGTCCACTTTAAATAAGACACAGATCACAATTCCCAAAACAATAGCAATTCCATACCAAAGCACTGCTCTCTTTGAGGTAATGCTGTTATTGCCTTTTCAATCATCTCGGCTTCAAGATACAGCTTTCCTATCTTTCGGTTGATAGTATCTTCAAGCTTAATCTTCTTGGCTATAAGCTTAGCCTGTGCATCATCCTTCGGCTTTCCCTTTGGAGTTTGCGATAATGCTGTTGTTGTTCTCATAACCTTGGAGTCTATCTCCGCAAGCTGTTCTTCAAGGCTTGAGATATTCTTTTTTAGCCATAGATACTCTTGGAGTCTTTGCTTTGTCATAGTACCGATTCCTCTTTCATATCCTCATTGAAGATTTTTTCATATACGGCTATTTGCCCCTTAGCGAATATAAGCTCTCTTTTCTTCTGTGCTAATTCATTTTCAAGAGTCGTTATTCTCTTTAGCATTCTGGTTATAGCGTTTAAGACCAAAGGATTTTTCAAACCCTCATCCATCAAATCGGCAACATTGCATAGAATCGCCTTTACACTCATAGTTCTCTTTCCTCCTCAGTTCAATATTTTTCTAAGCCTTGCGTATATATAACATCCAGATACGAATTCGCTGTACTTGATATCGATATCGTTGAAAACATACTTGCTGAATTTCTTCTGGAAGAACACTTTTGCTTCATCCGGGTTCATCGCCATCTTCTCGGCTCTTCTTTTTGTGAACTGGCTGTATGCTTCAAATACCTTAGGTTTATCCAAGTTTCTGCTGCAAGTATATCTTTTCGAGCCTTTCGGATCCTTGGTGATATACCTAGCTAAGCCTTCTAAGCCGTAATCATCAGGCTGTAATCGTCTTGTCTGAGTGCGGCCTCCGTTTTTCCACAGCTTCTCTGCTATATCTCTATCTGGGAAGTTCATCACGATATGGTGATGAACCCGTTTCTTTCCCTTTTCTTCATCCTCTGAATACTCTGTGACATATACGTATTTCAGCTCTTTCAGTCCGTGTTTCTCAGCATATCTTTTAAGTCTTCTAATGTAATTCTGCATATCTCTTTTGGCTTGCTCTTCAGATACCGGCAGGTTGTCCATGTTATATGTGAATGTCCCCCAAAGGTGTCTGTTGTCAAAGTTAGCATTGATAAGCCTAATCACTCTTTTTACTGCGTTTCTGTCGTTGAGTCTCTTTTGTGCCATACATGTAGGTTTTCTTCTCTTTTCCCTTATGCTCTTCTTTGAAGTTCTCCATATCGGGTATATCTCGCATTCAAGCATTGGTCCGCTTATTATAGTCTTTGTCTTATATTTCAAGATATCTTTGTCTTTTAGAGCTTGTATACGTTCTTCTTTTGTATCAAGAATCTCTTTCAGATATATCTCTTCGTAGTTATCTATCGTATAATTCATGGATTAACCTTCTATATATATTATGGTTATAAACTTAATACCCATTACGAGGACGTAAAAGGGCTTACTTTCAGCCCTTTATAATCCTATATTTCTGCGTTGCTCTTTACTGTGTCGGTTCTTTCAATCTTGATATTTCCGTCAGATTTACATGAAATCTTCGCCTTTGTTTTCCAATCCAACTCTGCAGCTATTGATTCGAACTCACTATCAATACACATCTCAACTGCTTTTGAGAGAAACTCAATTACTTTATCCGTTTCGTCAGTGAATATTCTTTTTATATCCTTTTTGGCTTTTCGAATTCTTGCGAGTCTCTCTTTATAATTAGTAGCTTCCTCACACTCGCAGTTCATCACTGCTTGTTCACCATTCGATCGTTTATCGTTAGGGTCATTCTCAATCATTACACTTTGTCCACAGTATCTACATACTTCATAATCCATATTGCAATACCTTTCCGCACCTAGTTCGGTGCTTTTCTATTACAATGCTCTATAAAAGGTGTAGGGCCAGCAAGCCTACACCCGTGATAGTATCTCTCCCCATCATTTAGCCGGCAAACTTTCTATTCATATTATCAATCCTTTTGATATCTTCAGATAACGACTGCTTAATCTCATTCATGGTGCTTATCCTATCTATTCTGCTTACTGTCTCAGACGGTAGTGAGTTCCTTTTATACCACTGGTCCTTGTCATGCAGTTCTTCCTCATCCCTTATTTTGATATCCAAGATATCTATTACAGTAGTAAGAATCAGTCTGATGTTTTCTATAGAATCCATATTCTTATACCCCTCATACGTTTTCATTATCCTATCTCTTTGGACGGTGTTGATTGCGGCTGAAAATCCTGCAGTATTAATAAGCTCTTCATGCTTATCCCCGCACCATTTAATAATGAAGCTTTCTCTTTTGAATGCTCCAAGAGCAACAAGGGTTTCATCTATATCGTGTTCTCGTAAAATACTCATTTTTATTACCCCTCTATACTATTGCTGCGCAATTCATTAAGCTTATCCCTCAAAGTAAAATAGTTCTTTGGAAGCTCACTTTTCAGATACTTCTTTGCTGTTGCTAAGTTATCGAATCTCACAGCAATATTTCCTCTAGTTGTATCAATGGCCATATATACGCCCAAGCTTGAATCAAGGTGATAGTATTGGCCTTTCGGTTTTCCTGTTTTGGTAATCTCTTCGAATCTCTTTTTGTCTACCTTTTTAATGTTCATATATCTTCCTTATAATAAGCCGCGTTTTTCAGCTTCTGTTTTGAGCTCCCAATATATCGGCATTTCGTCAAGATAATCGTTCAGAGTTTTCTCTGAAAGTTCCTGTATAACATTTCTTGCGTATTCACCTTCAGGACTGTCCATATCGCTGAATACTCTCATCTTTGCAATCTGTTCAAATGCTCGTTGAAAGTTTTTTGATGCAGTTTTCTCAATATAAGCAATGGTGTTAAGCAAGTGTCTATTCTTAAAGTCATTTGCTTCTAAGATCCAGCCTTCTTTCGTTCTCCATGTATAGGCATATTCCATAATTCATATCTCCGATTCTTAAAAATACGATAGCGGAAACCAACAAAACCGCTATCTAAATATCTTACTAGGAGTCCTCGGCTATCCCGAGATTAATGAAAAAATCACTTGCACTCGTCTATTGGTTTTTTAGGGGGTTTTAATGCCCACCGAAGTGAGCAAACCTATAATCTTATTTAATACTCTGCATTATTTGGGTATAATCCGGGAAAATCTTATGCATTTTCTTAGTCGGAATATTAAGTTCCTTGAGTATCGTATACATATCCGTTATATCCCAAGGTTTCTTCGCTGTAATCCTTTGAGTCAGATAGGTTTGTGATCGTCCAATCAATTTGCATAAATACTTTTGGTCGACATCGTATTCAGCCATTTTGGCTCTTAAAATCTTATGAGCTTTTCCCATGATTCTTTTCTCCTTAAATAAATTATCTTATCCGCACCTATACAGTGGTTCTTAAATTGTCTTTTATGGATTGCGGAAGCTTTGAGTATCTTGCATGTATTGCTCGGTCTATTACTCTTGACGGGTATGTTTCTCGCTCATGCTTCATAAGGGCTTCCAATTCTTCAGCTGTTTCTTCTAAGATTGTGATATGGATTTCTCTTTTACTATTCTTCTTTCTTCCTGCCATCTTATAACTCCCATCTAAAACAATTGCTTCGTATCAAATTGGATACCTAGATGCTCACAGAGTTGTCTCATCATTCTGTTTGCTTTGCGAATTTCCTCATTGAGTTTATCAAGTTCTGGATCGCTTTCTGCCTTTATTCTCAATTGACCGCCGTTTTCGGTAGTGGTAGTGATCAACTCACCTTTCTCAACAAGCTTTAGAATGCTGTTTCGGCTTAGACCTGTCTTTCTTGTATATTCCGGAATGCTCATCCACTTGACCATTTTATAAACCTCGCTTTCGCACTAGGCGGCTTGTTTTTATTCTTTCACTCCTATATAATTGTGGTAATCATTAAAGGAGCAACAATGAACAAATTAACTAAAAAATCATATAAAATCCTTAAGTATCTTTACGATTCTAACGAGTACATAAATGAAAAAAAATTAGTAGAAAAGTTCGGTCAAGGTGCAAAAACTCGAATCACCATGCTCGAAGATGAAAAACTATTACATCACACTATTAACTATCGTGAAGATCCGGGGATTCATCGTCGTATTTCTCCAATAGGACGAGAATTCATAGAGGGTCAAAAGTCAAGCAAATGTGAAAAATTGTGGGTTTCTATATTAAGTCCACTATTAGTTCTTTTTTTATGGTGGTTCCTCTCATCTTATGTTTTACCAGAAACATGTGTTGCTTTGCCTCCTATACCAAGTATTAGCTCGGAAACCTCCATATTAACACCTTCTCCAGTGTCAACTCCCTCTTTAAATAATCCATAACCGCACCTACGCCACAGTTCCACTTTCCTCACTCTCTTTTGCTTCTACCCTTATCAGCTCATCAATCGAGCAATCAAACAATTTTGATAGTCTCAATAGCATACTTGCTCTGGGTGTTATTTTCTGTGTCTCCCACATTGCTACAGTGGATCGTGATATATCCAATTCACGAGCAAGCTGCTCTTGTGTCATGTTTTTTGACTCTCTTGCCTGTTTTATATCCATTTATTACTCCAATGTCAGTATTCTTGACATTATACTAACACCTAGTGCATCTTCTGTCAAGTATATTGACGTATTTTTTATTTTTTCTATTGATTGTCAATTTAATTGACGTTATAATTATATGGGGAGAATAAAATGGAAAATTTAAAATTATTAAGAAAACAAAAAGGAATAAGCCAATTGAAACTTGCAGGTGTCTTAGGGGTTTCTCGTTCAACAATTGCTATGTGGGAAAATGGTTTAAGTCAACCCGACCACGAAAATCTGATTAAGCTTTCCGATTATTTCAATGTTACCGTGGATTTTCTCTTAGGCAAGAAAATCATTGATAACTTATTAGATCCAGAGTCTATTACGGACAAAGAAAAAAAGCTGTTTGAATTATATCAAAAAGCTAAGGAGAGCAATAATCCGAAGGACAACGCAATTGCAACTGCAGTTGAAAAATTATTAGGTATGGATGACTCTTAGGATGTGTTTTTCTTTATCAGCCATCTTATTTGACAGAATAATAGTTTGAGCCGAAGGATTCTCCTATTTGCTGCTTTTAAATTTCTATAACGTCTTACAAATTCTATCATCTGTATCATTCCTTTGCAAATATATGTTCGTTTATTTTGCTAATGCGAATGTGTGTTCTATTGTAGGCTCATTGAATTTGCTTGTCAAGCGAACATAGGAAAATAATCGTTTTTTTGGGAGAAATAAGGAGGAAACTATGAAAATCGGAATTCGCACACCAAGTTTGAAGAAAAGTTTCAAGGCTAGCACCACCGGAAAAGCTAAGAGAGCAGTCAAATCAACTGTTAATCCCCTTTATGGCAAAAAGGGAATGGGTTATATAAATAATCCTAAAAAGGCAGTCTATAACAAAATCTATAATAAAACTTCGTTTAGTGCATTCAAGGGTTCAAGCAAGGGAATCGGCGCGCTCTTCATGGGCTTGTTTTATTTGACTTGGATGATGTTGAAGTGGATATTTGTTGGAACATTTTATTTATGCAAGTGGACCTTTTATTCTCTTCCTGTTTGGATATTCAATACATCTAAGAGATTGATTCAAGAACACAAAGACAAGAAGGCTGGTTTGCTGCCCAAAGATAATCCCGAAACAGGTCTTGAAGATGACCCAGACGATATAGTGTTAGAGTTAGATAAAGAGTAAACCAACTTATAAAGTGTAAAGATACTCGGTAAGGCAGTTGCTTTTCAGAGTGATGTGAAATAATCTTGATACATATTAGGAAGGGACCAGAATGCATACTTTTGATTCAATCTCAAATTATTCAGAAATGAAAAGAGATCACGAAATTGTTGAAGAAATGAGAAATTATCGGCTTTGTTTATTTATTGGTGCTGGTGCTTCAATAGATTATGGCATGCCTAGTTGGGACAATTTTGCATATAAGTATCTTGAGATGATAGTAAAGGAACTTGAAGAAGTTAAAATTATCAATTTTAAGACAAAGGAACAAATCAAGAAAATGCCAACAATAGATATACTTTCTATGTGCGAACATTTAGTTAAGAAACACAGATTGACAGTCGCACGAAATGAATTTTTAAAAGACACTTTTAAAACAAAAAAGAAATTCCCCTTTGTAGTTCCCGGATCTGAAAAGTCGTATGATTATATCAATGAGATATCAGCAGTATTTATAACAACAAATTATGATAATATTTTGGACACATATATTAATAACCCTAGACAAACTGTCGATGATGTAACTGATGGTAGTACTATAGAAGAATATAATAGAGACAAAAGAGTATTTTCTTTGAATGATATTATAAATGATGATTATTTTGAAAGTACTCTTCGTCCTGGGTCACTTGTCCACATACATGGGTCCATTGAATTGGATGATGAAAGCTTCAGCAAATTTGTCATATCTAGAGAAGATTACATTGAGAGGTATCATGATGATAATGATGTGTCAAGCTCGTATAGAAATTTTCTACAAGAAATTTTTGAAAAATATACAGTCGTTTTCGTTGGTTATGGACTTAAAGAAATCGAAATACTAAAATATATGTTCAAAGCTTCGGGGAGGGGATCTAAAAAACGCTATTTGTTTCATGGCTGCTCTGGGGCTGATTGCGATTTCATGAATTTGTATGAGGATTATTTAATGAAACAGTACAATATCGAAATACTTCCATATGATTTGACCGTATCAGGATATCAGGCTTTAATTCCTTTATTAGAGGAACTAGCAGGCATAAGCAAAGAAGTGATATCTGAAGAGGGCAATAAAGATTTGGACATGATACTTAACGAGGATTGGTAATATGAGCAAAGAAAATAAAGATGAAACCATGAGAAGAATCATTTTACGAGCAATAGAAAATCCTAAACTGCAGCCATATTTGTGGTCAGAGATTATTGCACGGCATGGTCTGAGCTCATATGATATTCTATCTAAACATGGCATGTTTAAAGAAGATCTTATACCTAGCAAAAGCTCAGTAAGTTATAGCTTTGCGCATAGATGGAATGCTTTAGATTTTATTAAAATCTACATAGGCAAATTTGATTCAAATCTAAATACAGAGTTTTACAATCAAATAAGGGAAATCATAGAATCGGTTTTGCTATCTAGCGAGTTTTCGGTTGGTATTGGCATACAATTAGTTAATATTTATAATGTCATTTCACCTAAATTTATTCATAAACAGGACTTAGTCGTATTTCAAGCAATATTAGATATTGATAGTACTAAGGATTCTACACTCTCATATTCTTTCTTCTATGACATATTCTTATCTCTTTTACAAGCAGACAGTCCCCTGACAATAAAAATATTTCAAATGATAATTAATAATTATATCAATTATGATGACATAACAAGGTTTGATCTGCTAAGATATCTAATAGATAATCCAGATTTAATGGACAAATTAATTATGCAATCTCCTGATGAAGTCCTAGAATGTCTAATTACGGCTTTTAAGGAATCCTACTATAATTCAAACATGAATAGAGAATATGAAATAAAGATAAATGGGAATGAGTATAGATCAAAACTTGCAGATGATAAATTACATCTATATATTAATAAAGAAAAAAAATTATCAGTAACTTTTGAGTCGTTAGAAAAAGTCATTGATGACGTACGTTTAACAATTAATCCTGAAGATAGCAAAAATATTGAGAGGGATTCAAAATTGCTTGCACTATATCCTTTTGAGGCTTATGCTTACGAGTCAATCTTTGTTAAGGATAGACAAAATAGCCTCGATCAATCCTTACTTTCATTGATATTAATGACATTAGATTCTTCTAAACAAACAACCGAAAAAATAAAGGAATTTTTAAATGATGAGCTTATGATAGTCAAGAAGCTTGGTTTGTATATCATTATAAATGAATTTGAAGCATTTAAGGAAATTATTTTGACTGGTATTATAGAAGATATTTCCCTATGGAATATGATTCTCAGATTTTATATTTTCGGTGATGAAACTCGGCAACTCTTAAAATTATTGAGTACGGAACCTGAGTTTTCATCAGATAAAATTCTCGTGGAAAATTTAGATACTATGATCAAAAAAAATTCATTCATTCCTCGCAAGGATCCTGACAAGCATTTTGTTTTCTTTTGTCAATCTAGATACAGAGAGTTAAAAAATATCGAATATTTTAATGCCAAACATACAGAATTGTATGAAAAAAGCAACATGGATTATCAACTTAGTGCAGCAGTTTCTCATGGGCCTTCCGGATTTGTTGAGGACACTTTCCCTTATTCTTTAATGGATCTCCAAAATATGAGCAATTCGCAAATTGTTATCGCTTTTAACAAATTTGAACCCAAAGAGGATGACAACCTTTCGCTTAAGCAAGTTTCATATGAAGGTGGTAATAATTTACTTCAAGAATTAATAAAAACATCTCCAAAAAAAATTTTATTTGATATTTCACCTTTCCTCGATTTGAAACCCGAATTTGCATCTGGTATTATGGGTGGATTAATGGGACTTGCAGATTCTAGTGAAAAAACTTTGGACTTCTACAAAACTGATGTGTTTACCTTTTCGCATGATTATATAACTAAGATATTTTCAATTGGGTATACAGAAAAACAGTTCGCTAAATATTTTATGTGGATGGTAACTAAATATAAGAATATGGCTTTAGAAGAGCTGAAATTCCTTTCCATGTCTATAAGCTATATTGTGGATAAATTCCTTGAAACAAACAATCAAAAGAAGAACGAGTTTATAGAGGATTCTTTCCGAAACTTAGACTTTGCTGCTTTGAATACTCTGATTGGCACTTGTATTGAGGCAATAATATTTTCCACTATAACTTCAATGAAAAATAGCAATACTAAAGATGTTTTAAAATTATGGAATACTAACTTTCTTCCTACTCTAGAAAAAATAATTGATTCAGAAAATGTTCTGATATTCTATGCAGTTGGACATTATCTACCAAATTTGAATTATATCGATTCGTCTTTTGGAGAACAGGTGATTTCAGCTCTATCACCAGAGGCTGACTCATGGTGTTCATTCATGGCTGGCTATTCCCATTGCTTTCAAGTTTTTCGGGGTATAATATCAGAACAAAGAAAAAACATAAGTATAGCACTATCCACAAATAGATTACATGGATCAATCAAAGAGCGTCTTGTTAATAGAGTAGGTGTGGCATATCTCAATGGCTATGAAAACATGGATGAATTGATTGATGAAGTATTCAGCTACGATAATCCTAATTTTCTTAATTCACTAATTCATTTAGCCGGAACTATAAAACATGATGATTCTAATGCGAATGCTTATATTATTCAGACAGCACAAGCTAAAAAACTTTGGGGTAAAATCATTGAAAAAATTCGAACTGTGGAATTAGATGAAATATGGAAATCCATTGTTGAATCCCTATTTAGGTTTTTATATGCTTTTACATTTATTGATGACGAAATAATCAAGTTTATTAAATCATCACTTAAATTGATTTCAAAGTATAATAATAGTGGTATATATGTTTATCCTAATCATTATAAGCTCATGCAATATTTATCAGCGCATGTTCATACAAAAGGCACTGATTTAAAACCGTTAATCCTTAGTTATCTCGTCTCGCTTACTCCTGATTCTCATGAAGGCGAAATTAAAAAACTAGTTGACCTATTCCAACAAGAAGACCGCCAAAACATTAGAACGGCATACTTAGAAAAGTCTAGAGGCAAAAACAATATTGTAGTATACATTACCAAGAAACTGTAAACTGAATACGGAGGTTAGGCAATGCCCAAAAAAACAACTCACAATATAAATGGAATTGAGTATTTTCGCTTATCGACCACAGTCGGATATGATGAAAATGGTAAGCGTATCCGGAAGTATTTCTATGGCGAGTCCAAGAAAGAAGCTGAGACCCTACGTGACGAGTATATGGAAGGTCTTAAACGGGGACTTTCCATTGATTATGACAAAAAGACCTTCGGGCCTTTGTTTCATGACTGGATTTACAATGTGATAAAGCCGAGTGTTTCTGCAAGTTCGTTTACAAGGTATGAGGCTACTGCAAGGCTATATATTCAAAAATCTAATCTCAAAAATATTCCGATAACAAAAATCTCCTCCCTTCATATCCAAGGGCGTAATAATCGCGTGAACCAGGTGAAGGGTCCAAATACTGTCGACAGAATCCACTTATTGGTTAAAGGATTTCTTAAGTATTGCGTTCGAGAACGGATTATTACTTTCAGCCCGGCTGATAACGTTAAGGTGAAAAAGCCAATCCGGGATACTACAAGAAAAGAAATCTTAACAAAAGAAGATATTAAGAAGGTCACTGAAGCGTTCGACAATGATGCAAGTCTGCTTATATATGTCTTTGCACTATATACGGGCATGCGACAAGGTGAAATATTGGCTTTGCAGCATTGTGATATTGATTTGGATGAAAAAACAATAAGAATTAATAAAAGTATTAAGAGCGTTACACTCATCGATAACAATGGAGATAGGAGAAGCGAAGTTATTACTTCCCCCCCCAAAAACACAAGAAAGCAATAGAGTAATTCCGCTTGCTTCTGCCCTCATTGTTCCCCTGCAGACTCATATTAAGAAAGAAAAAGAGAAACATTTACGTTTAGGAGTACCCTTCACCAATGAAAGCTATATTTTCTCTTCATCACAGTGCGGAACCCCAACAAGAGGCGATCATGTCACTGCTAAGTGGAAGAAACTTCAATCGAGCCTTGGTATTACCCCTATCAGGTTCCACGGTCTAAGACATACTTTCTGTACTCTATTGGCCGAAAAAGGTGTACCACTCAAAACAGCAAGTGAACTGATGGGTCATTCAAACATTGCTACAACAGCAAATATATATACTCATGTTAATGAGAGCGAAAAGGTTAAAGCAGTAGAAAGTTTAAGTGATATTCTATCAAAATAATAAGGGAAGTGTAATCATGTTTAAAAAATATTGGAAACTTATTTTCTTTTTTGTTGTCTTGTGCTTTTTCTCTTTATTCATTATACCCCACCTAGTCAATAGAGCCTATCGTATTCCTAGAGGAATACAATGGCTTGAAGGTTTTGCAAGTCAGATTGGAGAAAAAACCATTAAAGGGAAATTGTCTAATACTGTTTGGGACGCAAAAGACATTCTGCTTTATTTTGGTTCATCACTGGCTTTTATTGGAACGGTATTTCTTGGAGGAGTAGCTTTATATCAAAATAAATCAAATATGAATCTTATTAAATCTGGTATGAAGTGTGTGATACTACCCACTTTATACGAATTGGATGGGTTGGGAAATAGAGACCACAACAGACCAAGCCATTATGCACTTAAAGATAATCATAATGGACACTACAAATTTGATGTTTTTTTCATTAATGAAGGTCCTCACGCTACTCAATGTTTTGTCGATGGAAGCTGGAGAATATATCCTGCTGGAAAGGGCTTTTATGAGTCTTGTCGTGTCAAAGATATTGATTTGAATGATATTAATACTTACCAAGTTGAAGAAATATGTTTTAAACAAAAGAATAATTACAATTTTGAATACTTACAGGTTATTAATTTCTCAATTTCTAATAAAGATACTCAGGCAGAAAATAATTATCGAATTACAGATGTTCAATCTTTTTTCAAAGACTAGTATTTTACCCCATTTTTACCCCACAAGTTTTCGATGAATATGTTTTGAAACTATTGATTTTAAGTTAAAACCCCTAGAAATGGAGGTTTTTCAATACTTCACCTTGTTTCAAAAGCTTATTTTTGTATCCGATCTTCGGCACCAACTAAAAAAATCATCCCTTTGGAATGGTTTTTTTAGTTGCAGAACGTTCGGTCTGAGAACCGATATAAAAAATTCTGTAGAATAGATAAGAATTAAAGAAAGCCTTAAATAAATAGATTACTCTACAATCATTGCGGCACATTTATATGTCGGCTTAGCCGACTTCGTGACGATCTTCGGCACCAAAATATCCTATAAAAGCACAACTATTTGTCTTGTTAGGGTAAAGAAAAGCACATTCGTTATGAATGTGCTTTTATCGTATCAAAAATTTAACTATTCTGCAATTATACGCCCATTTTTTTCATTTCATCCTTAATTTTAAGAACAACCTCAATCATCCGATCATTGTGAATTAACTCAACAACTATTAGGTCTTTAAATATTTGATTCTTTCATTATTCTCCAAAACATATAAACCATCTCTGGCTATTTTTTTATTAATAATATTTATCCTTTTATATGACAAATATATTTTGAGTTCTTTCAAAAGTTACAATCTGTTTGAATTTCGTATGGCTCAGCATTTCTTTATAAGCGTTTAAATCACCCTCAGAATAATAAGCTATAGTTATCTTATCTACACAATGGTTTTCAAATAGCAAACCTAGTTTTAATAAAATATGACCATCAACACATTTGTTCAAATATGCATCATTATATTGTGGGTATTCATCTAAAAATGCATCAGATAATATATAAGATCTACCAAACGAAACACCATAAATAAGTAAGTGCCCTAAATTGTATGTTTCTATTTCCTGATAAAAAAAGTCCATATCATAACCTGCAATTCCCATTTTCCTAATTCTATTTAATCGATCTAGTTTTTCCAAACCATTACCCCCAAATAGGTATCTATATTCGAAATTCTTGTTATCGTTGTAATTAAATAGATGAATATCCTTAAAACTTTCATATGGCAATGCAAAACTTCCATGTAAATGTGAGGGGTTAAGCCATTTGTCTAGCATATTGTCAAAATTGAGTGTCATAATGTTGCCATTTACTTTGCTCAATATTTCAATTGCATATTGTTCTAATTTAAATTGAATATCATTCTTACTCAATATTGTTGTTGAAATAAATGAGTACCAATAATTATACAATGAATATATATATGGCTTTATGTTTTTCAAGTCTTCTTCACTAATGATTTCTGGAGAAAAAATGATTGTACTTACCCATCTTTCAAAACCTAATTTATTTATATCGTCAATGTGCAATGCCATAATCCGTTTATTTTCTGTATGCACATCTGAGTAGGTCTTTGTATCTTTGTTGAATATTTTCATGAAATTGCGACAAATTCTCTTATGGTTTGGCATTAATGCAAAATCCTTCATAAATTCATCTACACTCAGGTATTTACATGATGGATTGCTTTTTGCCAGCTCCCCTATGCCACTAACTACAGCTAACGTTAATCCATTTCCATATAATAGACTATCAAACACAAAACACCTCCATACCTTTATTTACTATATTGTATCATAAAATTTGATTATACCTACTCTACATTTTGCACCCATTAACTTTAAGTAAAATATGTTTTATTTTTTTCAGTCACCAAATATTTTGTTTCTTGGTTTCAAATATAGTTTCCATTTTCTTATATTCATCTTTAAATTTGAAGTGCATAGTATCAATACTAAAGGTTTTTCAGGCATGCCTTAACTGTATCATCAATTGATTTCTCAATTCCACCCCTGCTATAACCCAATTCATCAGCAGATTCTGTCGGATTAAAATAGAGTTCTTGACACATGATGTCTTTAAATAAGTAGAGCGGGTTTAATCCTGATTCGACACCTTGTTCATCCTCTTGTTTTTTGATTTTCTTTCCTTGCATATTAACCAAAAATGTCGGTAAAGTAATGATTTTTTTATTCCCCATACCCATTGATTTTAGCATAATTTTAATCATAGAGACCCAACTCAAATTAACGTCACCGATTTGATACCTTCTCCCCTGTTTTCCCTTCTCCACAGCACCAGCAACTGCTTCTGCTACATGTTCAACGGCAATCATGTTGGAACCGCCTTTAGGATAAAAGATTATCTCGCTTTCGTGTAACATATTCACTAAAACATCTTTCCAAAGTGGTGTTCTTTCAGGCATGCTTCCGAAAATGTATGGCAGCTCAAGCACCATTACATCCATTTTATCTTTACCTTCACTTATCACACGCTCTGCTTGTTCTACTCTGCACTTTATATATGCATGGTGCTCAGCAAGTTTCCTCTCAGGTTCGACTCTATCAAAATAGGCAAAATATGAATTCGTCACAACACATTTATCGACGACGGCTTCCCTCGCTACCGCAACAACACGTCCGCATGCTTCGACTAATCTTTCATGAAAGAAATCGTATGCTGAACCTTTTGGTTTAAACCTATCATCGGGTCCAACAGCATATACCATTGCATCGAATCCAACAAACAGTTCTTTCAATGCATCGTCGCCCATTTCAAAAACATTCCCGTATTTTATTTCCACCTCTTTAGGAAACCATTTTCCTATTTCGATATCTGGTAAAGAAATCGTCGAAACCTCATGCCCTCTTTTCAGAAGTTCCAACGTTGAATAATAACCTATAAATCCTGTTCCGCCTACTATAAATACTTTCATATATCTACTCCTTTTTTTTAAGCAAAATTTAACACTATTTTTTTGATGTCAATATTAAGGCCTGCTTCCTTGCTCTAATCCCTAAATAGATCTAAAAATCTATCCCAGATATTTTTATCCTCTTGCTCGCTAATCTCTTTAATCACAACTTTATCTAACTCAATAGCCGGAGTTAGCAATATATATTGAACTGATGAAGGATGATTTTTATGCGAAATAAATGATACAGGGTCTGAATTTTCGCTTGGCATAGCTTCATCTACCTGCTTTTGGATGTCTTCATTCGCCTCATCAATTCCATCCTTAAACTCCTCTTGTCCATCAATTAGCTTTTGGGTTTCGCTTGGCAATGTCTTTACTCCAAGATAATAACTATTCATTCCACTTGAAAGCTCTGAAACACCTGCAGCATAAGCAATTGCTCCATTATGAATATCTTCAACTCCACCTGTCGGAGAGGCAAAAATCGCTTGGACTCCGTAATCAAAAGCACTGTAGTCGGCATTTAGAGATGAAATCCCTACTGTAAACGATTCAAGCCCTGTATCAAGCATAAAAGCTCCTCCGCCATCTATAGTATAATCATCAATAATACCTTGAGCAAATGCAACAGCGTTTGGATCAGTGCTGTATTCAACAATGTTTTTAGCATTTATAATTAATTGGTCAAACCATTGAGTATATCCACTAGCTAAATTGCCGCCTTCAGTATCCAAATCTGCAATACCATCTTTGATTTTATTTGAGGTTGCTGCAATATCGAGTTGCTCAAGTCCGGCTTTATAACTTCCAATTCCTGCAGCCATGTCCTTTGCACCTTTCTCTAAACCATCCAAACCATTATTAATTCTTTTTGCATTACTCGAAACACTGTTTAGCCCACTTTTCAAATCTTTTGTGCCATCAACCATTTCATCCATGCCGTCTGACATCTCATCGAATCCATCCTCAATTTCATCCAGGCTGTCTTGAATATTATCCGGAACTGTAATTTCCCCTTTAAGTAAAGTGATATTTATTCCGCTCATCTCAAAGGCCTCTGCATCAAACGATACTCTGAATGTTGCATCACTTCCCTCTAAAATCGTATATGACAGCGTCATTGATTTGCCTACAACAACTTTCGTAGCATTTTTGTTTTCTAGATTTTTAACTTTATCTAAATCCAAGTTCAATGCAATCTGAGCCATAATATCTCTTCTTATATTTTCCGGACATTTTTCATTTTGGTCAACGTCGATCTGAATGTTTATTCTACCATCTTTACCTGCTAACTCTTCTGCATTCAGTTTCTTACCGTTTAAATAATATTTGATATCAAAAGTAAACGGCAGTTCTTTTTCGACTGTGCCCTGATAATAAAACCCATTTTCATATTGATCACTACTTTCCCAAATTACTTTGTCGCCATCAATAACCGGCAATTCCGATCCAACGAGATTTTGTATACTAAGATAAGTTCCGTAATCAATAAGCTGATTCTCATTTCCAGAAGAATATAGTCTGTTTACAACATTAATTCTAGAAACACTCCCATCATAATTAAGTTCTGCATAGATCGTTTCATCTTTAATAGTTTGAGCATTCGAAATTGATGGTATGAATGTCAAAAATATTATAAGGAGCAATGACAAAACTTTAAATCTTGCTCTTTTTCTATCTTTAGCGTTGTTTTCTTTTTTCATCGCTTTCACCTTTTTCCTATTCTGTTTATTTATCTCGTTCCCAGGCCAACCTAACGTGGTATAGCCTATTAATTTGTCAAAAACGACTAACAGTTGAGGTAGCGCCAGCATAACCATTGCTCCACTTATAAGTGCTCCACGCCCAATTAACATCCCCATTATGCTCATAGAAGGTTGATCGAATACTACTCCTATGATTATTCCAGCTGCTCCTAATATTGTTGCTGATGTAAATATGGAATGTCCCGCCTGGGCAATTGCTTCGACTGCCGCTTCATGCGAATCCAGCATTTTCCTGCTTTCTTTATATCTATTCGTTAATAAAATCGCATAATCAATCGTCGCACCAAGCTGCATTGAGCTTACTATCAAATAACCGATAAACAACATCTCTGTACCCAAGTAATATGGTATCGCCATATTCATCCAAATTGAGGCTTGAATTATGAATAACAAGAGAAGCGGAAGTAAAATTGATTTAAATGTTAAAAGCAAAACCAATCCGACAGCGACCATCGATATTGTGTTTACGACCTTAAAATCCTTTTCGCTGACCATTTTAATATCATAGGTGCTTGGTGTTTGTCCTGTAATATAGTATTCATCATAATATTTATCTGCAGTTGAAAGTATGTCTTCAAGCGCTGTGAAAGCTTTCTCACTTTCAACATCTGTATTAAGGTTGATAAAATATCTTGAATAATTCTCTGAAATAAATTGGTCTTTTAATGCTTCGGGTATCATATAATCTGGAATGGTTACATCTACGAGTGAATACATACCAGATAGATCTGCAACACTTTCTAAATCTGTAATATCATCTGCCATCTTTGCTTCTGCAACTCTATCATCATTTGGAATAATAAGCATTGTCATATTCTGGCTTCCAAAGACATCTGAAACCATTTGAGTTGCGGCTTTATCCTCTTCTGATGCCTGAGAACTCTCTGCTCCAAAAACAAAGAGATTCTTGCTTTGTCCCATAAACGCCAATGCTGCTATCAACACCACAAATACAATAACGACATATCTCCCCTTTTCTAAGATCTTTTCCATTTTACCGAAAGAGGGAAGAAAGTGCTTATGGGCCGTTTTCTTAATTGGTTTTTCTGAAAGTAGCACGAGAACAGGAAGCAAAGTCAATATAGTAATCATACTCAGCAAAATTCCTTTTGCCAGCACAAAACCCATATCGAAACCAATTCGAAAGCTCATAAAGGTCAATGCGAGGAAGCCAACAATCGTTGTTAATGCACTCGCCGATATAGATGATAATGAATGTCTTATTGCTAATGCCATTGCTTTTTTAGGGTTATCGGTTTTCTCTCTTTCTTCACTATACCTATGCAGCAGGAATATCGAATAATCCATTGCTATTGCAATTTGTAAAATTGCACTTGCGGATGAGGTCATGAAAGATATTTCACCAAAAACGATATTGGTTCCATTATTGATTAGAACCGAGACACCGATTGTAACCAAAAATAATAAGACTTCAAAATATGACGTTGTGGATAAAATCAATATCCCAATAATAATAGCAATTGCTAAAAGCAATCCATAAATTATGCTTGTGCCTAGTGAATCTATAAGATTTGAAGATGTGATGGCAGGCCCAGTTAACACCCCTTTATCGCCAATCAATTCCTCAATTTCGATAATCGCTTCTGCCGTTTTCATGTCATAGTCATTTTTATCAAATTGGAGTTGTATTAGAGCCGCTTCATTTGTATAATAATTATCAACGATGTTTTTATCTAATTGCTCTATAGGCATATTCAGATCTGCAACATCGTCTAGCCATAAAGCATTCTTTACACCATCTATTTTTTTTATCTCTTTCTTAATGTTAATAATCTCAGGAATAGTTTGCCCTTCTAAAAAGAGGTTTGCCGAACCATTGTTTTCATATTCGCTTTCTAAGATATCAAGAGCCTTTTTGCTTCCCGCATCATCAGGAAGGTAATCTGCAAGATTGTAATTTACCGTTACTCCAAGAGAAAGCAGCAAACTTGTTACTACCAATATTGAAAATATTACAATTATCGTTATTTTGTGATTTACTATAAAACTTGTGACTTTATTCAACATTATCCTCCAATTATTAACGCATGTTTTAAACACGTGTTAATACATTTGAAGTATAGTTAAAATAAATCTCCCTGTCAATCCAACTGGGAGATTTTTTTAATTGTTTATAGTTTGTTCAAAAAAGGCTCTTTCTATCAAGCATGCATTAGCATTTTCATCAAAGAATTCATATACGAGACAAAGTTTTCTTTCTCTATCACTACAAGAAAATAGTTTATAAATCCCCCCTTTTGAGAGAATTGCGGTTGAAAAACCGGCAGAGCTAATGACGCAAAAAATATCATACATCGATTTTCAATCTCAACTTCATTCTTCAACCCCGTTGATTCTTTTATCAACGAGTAAACAAATTTCTTAAGTGGTCCGTTAGTCATTTCCTGGTTAATATATTTTAAAGTATAGGGGATGTTTTGATCTACAACTGTGCCTCCAATGAATTTAAAAAATCCTGGATTCTCCTTCAAAAACGTGTATGCATCTTGAATAAAAAGTTTTCCAGCTTCAGCAGGCTTAAGTGATTTTTCTTCGATATTTCTTATTAGAGCATGCAATCTATTAACCATCGCAAGTTCTATTTCTGCTAATAAATTCTCTTTCCCCCCAAAATAATAATTTATCGAAGCAACATTTACCCCTGTTTCTCGAGCTAGTTCACGTATGGTAACATTACCTTTTTGTGCAAACATGGATATCGCAGAATCTTTGATACGTCGCTTTTTATCTGATACTGCTTCGCTCATTGTTTATACCATCCCAATTTAGTAATATCACTAATTATATCAAAAAATGTCGTAATAAACAATTTATTATATATTTCTAATTCTTTGCACGCTAAACGCTTAGATACTGTCCCATTAAATTATTGAATCCCAGTATCTTATGGAGGTCATCCTTATTCGCCATATGAATTAGATGCACTATTTTGGATATTATCTGTTAAGTAGTTCAAAATAGTCTTTACTCGTGCTTTTTTATTTTTTATTAAAACATCTCTCTTCATATAGAGTAGCGATAAGCAGACTCTCATAAGGACATACCAGCAGGTGAATCAATATTTTAATAATTAAAAAGCGGAAGTATTTGCTCATCACTTCCACTTAATACCATTAAAATTGCTAATTATTCGGTAAAACTTATAAATTTTAAATCAACTTAAATAAATAATAGAATCCTCTGCTCTATATGCGACACATTTATGTGTCGGTTTAGCCGGTTTGATTCTATTTTTTGGCACCAAACCCCGAAAAACGCCCGAAAATAGGCGTTTTTTGATGTCTAAAAATACTTTACCCCATTTTTACCCCACAAGTTTTCAATACTTGCTGTATTTTCTGCAAACCGCGCCTAAAGAAAGGCATCAAGAAGAGCTTCATGATATTCATCCATTATCTTTTTTTAGGAAATAAAAATTAATTCTGTTGTT
>Ga0180436_10001286_pt1 | contig 24666 bp, 17 predicted proteins | sample SS_ome_2_FD_132434 | JGI IMG/M metagenome (GOLD analysis project Ga0180436, IMG submission 132434) | Hypersaline lake sediment archaeal communities from the Salton Sea, California, USA - SS_3_S_2 metaG | ecosystem: Environmental > Aquatic > Non-marine Saline and Alkaline > Hypersaline >... | reverse complement strand
GTGATCCGCGGCGTTTCGGGCTTTGTAGGCCAGCGTCTCAAAGCCCGGCTTGCCCAGCGTTCTCTGGAGCCAGCGCCCCGTCGAGGCTGACCAGGGCACGCCGGAGAAGACGACCACCGCCTTGCCCTTAACGTCCAGCCCGGCGTACTCGTCGAATTTCAGGCTGGCGCAACTGACGCCGTAGCCCGCCATCGCACAGGGCAGATTCAGATCGGTCTTGCCCCCGGGCAGGCGAAGCACGCCGTAGTCGGCTCGCAGGAGCTGCTCGCCCAGTGAGCTTCCCCCCACGCGAATGTCCAGATCGCTCTGGATGCGGTAGCCCGTGCGGATCTTGAATACCTGGTAGTAGCCTCCGGCCCCGCCGCCGGGGCGAAGGCCCGTCTTGCCGAATGCGTTGGCGATATAGACCGCGGCTTTTCGAGCGCCCGGCGTGCTGGCCCTGCGGCCGCGATACTTCGGGTCGCCCAGGATCTTGGCGTGGCCGATAATGTCCGCACTTCGGATGATCTCAAGAGAACGCCGGATCTCCGGGGACAGGGCGGAGGGTTTCTCCACTGCCGGGCGGCTCGTCGGGGCTGGAACGGAGGCTTCCGCATACGACCGTGCTACGGACCGGTCTTGATCCGGAGTCCGGCTCGGCGGGTCTTGCGCCTGGCACGACGAACTGACTGGGAAGCAGCCCAGAAGACACGTCAGCACATACGCTGCGCCATGGCTATGGCCGGAATTCAAGCGTGATCTTTTCACGGCGATTCTCCTTGTCTGGAAAGTAAAGCACGTAGATGTACCGCCCCAGCATGTCCGTCGAGAACACCGTACGCATGTCCGCGTCCCCGTTCCGGGCCAGGACCGTAAGGTTGTCCATATGCAAACCGACGGGGCGGTCGAGCCGTAGGAAGTACGTGGGCATCAGGCGGCGATAGTCCTTTCCCTTCAGCCGCTTGACTATCCCGGCGGTCTGGGCGCCCGGGAACGCCCGGACCGCGTACCTGGTTGTTCTGGCCTCCGGGAGTTTTCGAGCGGGCAGTTGCAGCGTCACTTTGCGTCCGCGAAGCTTGCTGGTGATCGATCGCAGAGTCGGCTTGCCCTTGATCCCAGGGAATACGACGGCTTCCGGATCGCCCCACAAGCGGAAACTCATCCCCACCCTCAGCACCTTCGCCTGTTCTTTGTGTCCCCTGTCTTCCTTGAGCTTGTCCAGCAGCAGGAAGTAATTCCGTGCATCTCGCATGGCCTCGCCCGCCGTCGCGCCGCGGTGCATTACGGCGTCGGTCCAGGCCTTTACGAACGAACTCCCCGAGGCGCTGTGGATGCTTGTCACGCTCCCGACTACCCCGCAGGCCCCCGCACGGATAGCCTCCGGGGTCGCTTCATTCAGCAGGGAACTGCAACTCTGGAGGATCACCAACGCGTTGCCCGAGAGATTCAGGGGCGGGAGGTCATCCGGCTCCGAGACGGCGGTCCCGTCAGCGTCGTGAGGCCGGGATGTGCGCAGATCGCCAAGTCCGGGATCGGCGTGAACAACCCATCGGTCCGTTTCGCCATTGTCAACCACTACACACTGATTTCCGTTCAAATCCGGAGACTCCTGACCGGAAAGCCACTGGTTGGCGGTGATCGGCAGCTCATGCCGCAGGTAGTCGGCGACTACGTATGCTTCATCACACAGCAGTAGGGCGCGATCCCAAAAGCTGTCCCTAACTCGATTCCAGAGGGGAAAGCTCCGCTCATTCTGTCCGGATGACGCGAATTCCAAAAAGTCATCCGGTTGCCACCACTGACGACCCTGGAATATCCCCTGGTCTGAGATGTGGCCCTGGTATATGATGAGCCCCGCCAAACTGGCGGACTTGCGTATTTTCGGCATGTCGGAGGGCACTCCGAAGTACGCTTCGGTGGGGACGCGGAAGTTCCGGATCTCCTCCACGTTAAACCGAGCCACCGTCTCGGCCAGCGGCAGTGAGCCGTGCTCAGTTCTGGGGTTGGCCACCATGAGAACGCTGCCGGTCGATTTGAATTCGTGTTGCTCTCTGGCAAGGCCTCGAGCGATCAACATCGAAGCCCTCGCCGCCTGCCGGAAGGGAATCCGACCGATACCGTAGGAGGCGGCTCCTCCGTCGCCTGCACGCGAACAGGGCTCAGTTTCCACGGCATATGCGTCTGGCCGCAGGGCTGCACCGGCGGGGTGGACGCTGATGGCTTCATAGTCCGCTAAGATGGTCACCGTACGGGGCCGGAGATTGTGGGCGATGACGAAGGCGTCGAGCCCTCTCTCAAGTGTCGCGGGGTGACGAGACTTTTCTACTACGATCGCCGACTTGCGAGCGTAGCTCAGGTATGGCGCCAGCCAACAGGCCCTTGCCGCAGCAGCCGAACCCTCCGGCGCCCGGACGACTATTACGTTCCGTACGTTCTGGGGGCCGAGAGTTGCAACCATCGCCGCTTGGGCATCGCCGCGCTGGAGAATGCGAACTTTCTGCCGAAGGCGATTGACCCAAGCAGGAGGTCCCGCTTGCCCGCATACGACGACAGAAATGCGTTTGGCGCCGATCCGGCGCAGGGGTCCAGCCAGGCTGTCGCTTGTTTCGGAGCCGGGAACGAGGAGGAAGGGGATGCGTCGATGGGCCGCCAGAGCCGCCCCGAGCAGGCAGGCCTCTCCATCGCGTTCAGCGGCAAGTATGATCTCCTGCGGCTGGCCCCAGAATCGCTCGGCAAGCTCCAGGCCAGTGGCCAGAACGCCATCGGGGACCGTGAGTTCTCGTTGTGGGCGGAAGGCGGCACTGACGCCTTTCATCGGGTTTGACGCCCTTCGCAGCAGGAGAGCCTTTTTCATTCCCACTTGCTCAATGAGTCGCTTGGCCTCGTCGCGCGTTTGTTCGGAGATAACCGCCAGCAGCACCGTACTTCGGCCCTCCGCCAGTTTGGCGGCGACCGGTGCGGCCATCGCCAGCAACTCCTCATCGTGTTCGGCGATGACCAGCAGGCTGCAATCCCTGGGCGGGCTCTGCGCCGCAGGCCCGGCGTCAGGCATTTTGGCCATCTGAATCGCGACGTCACCGGCCTCATCTTCGGTCTCGGGGGGCGACGAACATTGCGAACAGGCCAGCAAGCAGAGCAAGCCAACGCTCATGAACAGCGCATCCGAATTCATATTCCTGCAGTTCCGTCGCATCGCGTCACCTCTCGCCACGATCCGCATTGGGGCGCCTCAAAGCTCTTGGACCGTCAATAAGAATGGGGCGCAGCCGTGCGACCTGATCGCTTTGACGGCTACGCCCCTTGCTGAAAGGCCTCGGAGCCTCCCGAGGTTACTTCTTGGCCTTACCCTTCTTGCTTCCTGTCTGTGCCTTGGCTTTGGGGGCTGGCTTCGCCGATCCGTTCTTCTTCTTGCTTGTTCCGGCCATCTTCGATACTCCTTGTCGCAATTTCATTGACTAACCCTGGCCTCGGTTCGCATCTGCGTCACCGGGCTCCACTGGCGAAATACCATGCATGATGCGTGCCAAACCGGCTCGTCTCAACTCTGGTTTTACTGCAGCAGGACACTCTATGGGATTCGAGGACAGTTTGCGCCGCGTCGATCGGGCCAAAGCATCTCTGGCCGACTGGAAACGACTGATTCCGGGTATGAAGTTCCGATTCCTGACGCGGAATCGGAGGCCGGCTGATGTTGTTTCCAGCCGTCCGTCGCCCGACAGGGAGAAAACGGGATTCCAGAGAACATCCAATACACGGTTAACGGACAGTTGCTCTGCTTCTCCGGTTGACGGTTTGCTCTGCTTGAGGAGTTTGCTCCTGGCGATGTTGCGCGTGCCTCATGCTGCCGCCGAAATCATCCGCCGCCCGATCTGCGAAGTTCTTGTGATTCGGCTTCTAAGATGTTCACAGCAATTGATAGGTTTGGTTCTTCAGCGTATAATCCCGTAAGCCAACAGAAGCTTGGGAGATGAATTATGCTGCTTCGAGTAGTCCTGGCCCTTGATGACGCCGGCATAAGGAAGCGTATTCGCGATATCCTTCGAGACATGGACCTGAACGTGGAGGTCCTGAAAGGCGGAAAGGACGTATGGGCTCGGGCGATTGCCAAAGGAGGGGACGTATTGCTGATCGATCAGGATGTCGTGGAAGAGGCTATCGAATGCGGTGACGAGATTGATCCCGGCCTGTTGACCATGCCGGCGGTTGTGGCCATTTCGGACTACCAGCCGCCGGAGAAGCATGCTGCACTAATTGCCTCCGGATGCGACGGGGCCCTGCAGGCGGGTCTGCCCGAGCAGATCCTGCGGGAATCGCTCACGGCGATCCTGGAGAAACGCCAGACCTTCGTTGATGCATCACAGGCCCGTCGGCCCATCGCCACGCCGCAACTCAGCGACTTTGTCTCAGACAGTCCCAGCATGCAGACCTTCATGGACACGGTGCACCGGATCGTCCAGAGCAACACGTCGATCCTGATCCTTGGCGAGACTGGAACCGGCAAGGAGCGGCTGGCCAGGGCTATCCACGCCGCAAGCCCCCGGGGGGGAGGTCCTTTTGTGGCGGTCAACTGCGCGGCCTTGCCGGAGTCGCTGATGGAAAGCGAGTTGTTCGGCCATGAAGAGGGCGCCTTCACCGGCGCCACACGCGCCCGCAAAGGCGCTTTTGAACTCGCCCACGACGGCACGATGTTCCTGGACGAAATTGGAGACATGCCTCTTCATTTGCAGGTCAAGCTTCTTCGCGTCCTGCAGGAGCGGGAGATGCAAAGAGTGGGGGGAGAGAGGCCCTTCGACGTTAACGTCCGCGTCATGGCTGCTTCAAACCGCGACCTCGAGAAGGAGGTCGAGGACCGGAGGTTCCGTCAGGATCTCTTCTATCGCTTGAATGTGGTGACGCTGGAGGTCCCCCCCTTGCGGGAACGCAAGGAGGACATCTCTCTCCTGGCCCGCAGCTACATTGATTTTCACCGTCCCCGCGTGGGTCGAGAAGTCCATGACATGGAGGATGCCGCCCTTGAAGCCCTTGTCAACTACGCCTGGCCCGGCAATGTGCGGGAACTCATTAACGTAATCGAGCGAGCGCTGTTGCTGTGCCGGACCGGTACGATCACGCTGGCCGACTTGCCTGTCGGCATCCGAGGGTTCGTTCCTCCCCAGGCCGGTGGAATCAACATTCCACGAGATCCGGCGGAAGTGCCGTCGGAGTGGCTGGCGCGTCCTCTTAAGGAGCTGCGCAACTCCATGAACGCGGATCTTGAACGCGTCTACCTGGCGGCTATGCTCCGCGATACAAATGGCAAGATCGGCCAGACCGCACAGCGCGCCGGAATTGACCCCCGATCACTTTTCGACAAGATGAAGCAATACGGTTTGGAGAAGGACGATTTCAAGCCCAAAAAACCGAAGTAGGGCCTGGGGGGCGGATTCTTATAGCGATCTTCATGGTCACACCCTTTCATCGACGCTCAATCGGCTCCACTCTGGCGTCAGGCGGTTGCTCTTGCAGTTTATGCAAGCACGGCCGATCTTCAGTCTCGATTTCCTTGCGGTTCAGTTTGGAGTCCGGGTGGACCTGTTTGCGAAGGATTGGCTTTTTGTGTTTACGTGTCATTGCTGTTTGCTCTCGTTGTTTTCTGAATTCCCAAGATCATTGCGGGCGCCTGTCCGCCGGGTTGCCTTATGCAAGAACTGTGCCAGGGGCCTGATTGGGCCTTGGGGGAATGCGGAATCAACTCGACAGGACGTTTGCCGCAGCGCCGGTCCAACCCAAGGCCGCAGAATCGGGAGGGTGTCTCCGAATCCGTCGGAGCAGGAAGCCTGAAGTCCCTCCCCGTGCGACAGGGACCCTCCGGCGGACTGGGCGTGCCCAATATCGACTGATCTTGTTGCCCTGCGTATGTGAACCCGGTTCGCAACTTTCCGGATTCCAGTGTTGTTGGTTTTGACCGCAATGTCCGGATTTGTGTGAGTGGCACGAGCATTGCATGATTGATTCGCGAGCCGGTCGGGCAGTATTGCTAGACGGCGACAAGGAGTATGGAAATGGTGGCCAAAACGGGTAGAATCCAGACGCAGGTCCTGACCCCCGACCGCAGTGGAACTCGTCGCGCGGGAGGTCTGCTGACTTTGCGGGACCTGGCGCAGTATCGTAAAATGTTGTTGGACAAGCGGCGGGCCATTCTGGGGGACATCAACGGTATGGAGACCGAGATCGATCTGGTAGGTGTGGGCAAAACGACACGGTTGGCCCCTCACGACGGTCTTGATGCGGAGGACATATCCGGAGCCGAAGTGACGTACGGATGCATACAGACCGAGGCCGGCCTGCTTCGAGAGATAGAGGAAGCCCTCCTGCGTATTGAAGAAGGCACATACGGCCTTTGCATGGGCACGGGCCGACCGATTGGCAAGAAGAGACTGCGAGCCTGTCCTTGGGCGAAGTACTGCATCGAGTACGCCAGGGCCCTGGAGAAAGGCCGCCGATCCGTTCCTCCCGCCGCCGTTACTGCGGCCGGCTCGCCGCCGGCGGATACAGAACAGGATGAGGACGAGCTTCCGACTGAAGCGTTGGCGGATCTGTACGCACAAGTCGGTCGGAGAAGAGAAAGGCAACTGCGAAGACTGCTCCTGGAAAGCGACGAGATCGATCAGATCGACGATGACTGAACGCCTCCTCAGGCCGCATTGTCGAGCGGCGCCGCTCGAAAATGCATGATGTTTCGGGAAATCTCGTGAACATATTGCGAAACAGAAGGACTTATTATGAGAAACATATGCCCTCCGGGCGATTTGGATTGGGATTGGGATTGGGATCTGGAGTACTACTTCCTGAGCCCGAACACAGTAGTTCGAATCGCGTACGACGATGTCTTTGATGAGTGCACCATATCTGAGGCCATGGGGCGCCGGGGCGTATGGTCTGATTGTGACGTTGATGACGTGCTGTCTGACGCTCGATCCATTACCGAGGCCGAGGCCAGAGAACTCGTGAATATTCTAGGAGGCGAGTGGTAGGGCCGTCCTGGAGGCATGCTGCACCGCCGGATGCTGCAACGCTCACAATCAGCGGATGAGCCGACGCCGCACGCAACCCCTTGACATCGAATATCCCGCGAACTACAAGAAGGCGATGCCGAGAGTGCCGGACGCCTTCCAGTAGTGCCGTTGTGTCAGGTCCGTACAGAACGGTTGGGGTAAGGCGTCAGGCCCGGTCGACTCGGATGCGTGCGGCCATCACCATCCACTTGCGGCGGACCAGGAAAGGACGTGCATTATGCCAGGCAAACGCATCCGACCGCGACGGTGGCGGCGGGGCGGTGAGGTCGGAGCTCCGCCGGAGACCATCCAGGTCGATCCCGATGCGCCGGCGCCCGTGATCAGCATCTTCGCCTACGGCCCCGAGGAGTACGTCGAGCAGAGTGTCCGGGATCCCGACGAGTTGGATGAATTCCTCGGCCAGTGGCCCGTTGTCTGGGTAAACGTTGACGGGCTGGGCGGCGCCGAAGTCCTGAAGAAGCTCGCAACTACTTTCGCTCTCCACGGGCTTGCCGTCGAGGATGTTGTGAATGTTCACCAGCGGCCCAAAGTTGAGCAGTACGGAGACGATCTGTTCATCGTTTCACGCATGGCGTCCATTCCTGACCGCCTGGAAGTCGAGCAGCTCAGCGTGTTCCTTGGCCAACGGGGGGTGCTGACGTTTCAGGAGCGTCCGGGAGACTGCCTCGAACCGATCCGCAACCGCATTCGCAAGGCGACCGGGCGAATCCGCACCCAGGGTCCCGACTATCTGACCTACGCTATTCTGGACGCCGTCATCGACAACTACTTCCCTATTCTGGAGGAGTTCGGCGAGCGGCTGGAGACATTGGAGGAGGACATTCTCCGCAATCCCGGCCCGGAGGTCATTTCGCGGATATACGCGGCCAAACGCGATCTGCTGACGCTGCGCCGGGCGGTCTGGCCTCAAAGGGAGGCCGTCAACTTGCTGTCGCGCGAACCGTGCGCGCTGATCAACGAGAACACGCGGCTGTACTTCAGGGACTCCTGCGACCATCTCGCCCAGATCATGGACATCGTCGAGACGTTCCGCGAACTGGCGATGGGGCTTGTGGAGGGTTATCAGTCATCCATGAGCAATCGGATGAACGAGGTGATGAAGGTGCTGACGATTATAGCCACCATCTTCATTCCCTTGAGCTTCATCGCCGGGCTGTACGGGATGAACTTCAAACCGGAAAAGTCCCCGCTGAACATGCCCGAACTGGCGTGGTACTGGGGGTATCCGTTCGCTCTGGGCTTGATGGCGGCGGTGGCCGCGGGACTTGTCATTTACTTCTGGCGAAAGGGATGGCTGAAGTCGTCTTCTACGGGGTCAAAACAGGACAGGCGCCATTGACGTTCGCCCGCTATACTTATACGAGACTCGCGCCGCATGTCCAGTGTGGATCTGTCCGCAGGGAGTCCGCTGTCGGTGTAGATGAAGAAAGGACGTTGAGATGATCGGAACGTTTGTTCGAAGGCGCAGGAGACGGCTTGGACCGCGATGCATTCTGGGCGCGGCGGTCCTATGCGCCATGGTCTCTGCGGGATGGGCCCAAACCCCGGCGACGGGGCCTTCGGGGGCTGAAACGCCCACAACCAAACCGCGGTCGGCCATCGACGAGGGCGTCACCGAAGCATTCCTCCGTACGCAGATCAAGGGCATAACCAGCGCCGAGGGCTTGAGCGACACTGACCGCAAGCTGCTCAGCGACCTCTATACCCAAGCACTTGACGCCTTGGTCAGACAGGCGGACTTCACCGCAAAGGCGGCCTCATACGAGGAAACGGCCAAGGCGGCGCCAGAGCAAATCAGCCAGCTCAAGGAGGCTACTTCTCAGCCGGCATCGCAGCCGGCGATTGTCGTTCCCGACGACATGTCGCTGGAGCAGATGGAGGCGAGACTGAAGCAACACCAACTCGAACTGGCCGACCTCGAAAAGCTGGCGGCGGAACTCGGAGTCGAGGTCAAGAACCGCACGGCGCGCTACCCGGAGTTGCCCAAGACCATTGCCGCGACAAAGGACAAGCTCAAGGAAGCCCAGGATCAATTGACAAAGATCGCCGCGACCGCCGAGCCCCAGAACATCAAGGACGCCCGAAGAACACTCCTGGAGACCCAGATCAAGGCCCTTCAGTCCGAACTGGCCGCTTACCAGACACAGTTGTCCACGTTCGACGTCCGCGGATCGTTCCTGCGAGCCCAGCAGGACGCCACGGCCCACAAGATCGTTCTGGCTCAGGGACGAGTCAAGGCCTGGGAGGACCAGGTGGGTCTGCGGCGCAGGGAGGAGGCCGCCCGGCAGGTCGAGGCCGCCCGAAAGGCGGAGATCGAGGCCGCCCAGAAGCACGAGGTTGTTCTGGAGATAAGGAAGAAGAACACCGAGTTGGCCAAGCTTCAGATCGGGCCTCAAGGGCTTAACGCCAGGCAGGAGGCCACCGTCGAAGATCTCAAGAGGGTCAAGAACGAACTATCGGAACTTGACCGATCGTTCGAGAAGATTCGCAGCATGGTCAAAGAGGCCGGTTCGACCGAAGCGATCGGACTCCTGCTTCGGCAAATGCGGGGCAAGCTGCCCGATCCTCGCCAGCAGCGCCAACGCAGCGAAGAACGACGCGCCGAGATGTCGCAGATTCGCCTGCGGTTATTTCAATTGGACGAGACCACCTCCGACCTGACCGACATTGAATCGCTGGCCCGAAATCTGGTCGCGCAAGCGGACCCGCCGATTCCCAAGCCGCGGCAGGAGGATGTGCTTTCCTCGGTCCGCAAGGCGCTGCAGGACCGCAAGGAGATGCTGGCGCCCCTTGTGGACGGATACGACGCTCATTTTCGATCGCTGGTGGAACTGGACACCGCCGAGAAACGCCTGATATCCCAGGCGGCGAGGTTCAGGGGTTACATCGACGAACAGGTGTTCTGGATGCGCAGCACCAGTGCGATCGGTCCGGCCGACCTGGCGCGGTCCGCCGACGCCCTGGCGTGGCTGATTGACGCCGGGAGTTGGAGGATGTTGGTCCGTGCGGTCTGGGGAGACATGCTGACGGTCGTGGGAATGCTGGGGCTGGTTTGCCTGGCGACATTGATAGCCTTGCGGAGACGAATGAGCGCAGCGCTGGCCTCGGCGGGACAGGGCGTCTCGGCCAACGCGCCGTTCATGTTCAAGAGGACTCTCTGGGCGACGGTGCTTACCGTCCTTATCGCCGCGACCGGACCGCTGGTCATGGTATTCCTCGGCTGGCGCCTGGCCTTTGCTGAAATGGAGTCGGCGTTTATAACGGCCTGGGGCCTGGGCATGATGGCCGCCGCGGGGGTCTGGTTCTCTCTGGCGGTGGTCCGGCAAGCCTGCGGCAAGGGCGGCCTGGGTCCGGTGTTCTTCGGCTGGCCGCCGACCGCATCGCGATACATGGCCCGATCGCTTGGTTTATTCGCCATAGTCGCTATCCCACTGGTGTTGCTGGTGGCTGTACTCAAGTACCAGGATGTCAAGGCCCACATGGACTCGCTGGGGCGCATCGGATTGATCCTGCTGCTGGCGGCGCTGGCGGTCTATATGGCGATCGTGTTCCGACCGGGCGGGGCCTTCCTTACCGGGGCGCTGGCTCACCGCAAGAAGGGATGGGTCTATCGGTATCGCCGGTCGTGGCGACTCCTGGCGGTTCTTGCACCTCTGGTGCTGGCATGCACTTCGGCGGCCGGATACCACTACACGGCCACGCAACTGACATCCCGGCTGCTTTCGCAGATATGGGTCCTGGTGCTGCTGGTCGTACTGTACGCGATGCTCGACAACTGGATCCTCAAGATCCGCAGAGAGCTCGCCCGGAAAGCCCAGCAAAGGCGGGTCCGACTCAGACGGGCCAGGCAGGCCGCTCGCGCCGAGTCCGCGGACTCTATGCTTGCCGACGCCGAGGCGCAAGAGCAGGAGATCGATCTGGCGGCGGTCGATCTCCAGACCAGCCGCCTGGTCCAGAGCCTGACAGCCGTACTTCTTATTGGGAGCATCTGGGTCATATGGGCCGATGTGCTCACCGCACTGGGGATCCTCAGGGAGGTCAAGTTGTGGACCGTGACCATTGACGGCGGGGTCTCTCCGGTGACCCTGATCGACCTGGCCGTGGCGGTGGTGGTCCTCATCCTGACCGGCGTGGCGTACCGCAACGTATCGGGCCTGCTCGAAATCACCCTGTTTGGTCGATTCCATGTCAAGAAAGCCGGGCGATATGCCATCAGTCACCTTTCAAAATACCTTGTGTTCACGGTCGGGGTGGTCTGGGCTCTCGGCGCCGTCGGCGTCAGATGGGCCAGTATCCAGTGGTTGGTGGCGGCCGTGACGGTCGGCCTGGGATTCGGACTCCAGGAGATATTCGCCAACTTCGTCTCAGGCCTGATCATCCTGTTCGAAAGGCCTATCCGCGTCGGCGATACAGTCACCGTCGGCGAGATCAGCGGAACTGTCACGCGCATCCAGATCCGCGCGACCACGATCACCGATTGGGACTGCAAGGAGCTGCTCGTTCCCAACAAGGAGTTCGTCACCGGGCGTCTGGTCAACTGGACCCTGTCCGACAAGACCCTTCGCGTCACGCTCAAAGTCGGCATCGCCTATGGTTCCGATACCGCCCTGGCCGAGAAACTTCTGCGGAAAATCGCCGCCGAACATCCTCGGGTGCTCAAGGAACCCGCACCCGTCGTTGTATTCCAGAGCTTTGGCGACAGCTCCTTGGACTTCGAACTTCGGGTTTACATTGAAGGCATTGCCAATTACATCCAGATTCGGCATGACCTGAACCGGGCGATTGACGATGCGTTCCGCCAGGCGGGAGTCGAAATCGCCTTCCCGCAGCGCGACATCCACGTGCGGTCCGTCGACCAGCATAAGACCGTTTTGGGGCGCCCTGACATCGCCGATGATGCGTGATGCGGCGCGCTGGCACAGCAGCCCAGACAGCGAATGCACGGCCAGACAACGGAATCCAACGCTTTCGAAGAAATCCTTGTCGGCAGTCGATTGGCGCAAAGAAGAAGCCGGCGCCGTGTTCGATACCGGCTTGAAGCTCCAAATCGCCCTTACTCTTCGGGGACCGGGCGGTTAACCGGCAGGGGGCGATTGCTCGACACTCTTGGCGAAACCGGTGATTTCTGTCTGGTCGAACGTGATCGTGATTTCATCGTTGCCAGTGAACTCGATGCGTTCGATGCGACGGCGTAGAGCCGGCAGACGCCGCCGAGATCAATGACTTTTCGGATCTTGCGCATGGCCGGTCGGTCGAGCGTTGAGCCGGACTGACCTTCGCCATCGAATCGCTGGCCGCACCAATGCCGGTCTCGCTCGCCGACCGCGTCGGCGAAGTTCCGGCACGTGTGAAACTGGGCGCCGCAGGATGAGAAGTCCGCCAGCTTCTCTGCCGATTGGCCGGTGCATATGGCGCGGCGGATCACGCTTCTATTTGTTCCGGTCGGCTGGAATGTACGGGATGAGTCCGTCCTCGTAGGCGATTTCTTGAATCTCGCGCGGCGCCGTCCGCGTATCGATGAGGAACCCGTTGACCTCCAGCATCCAAACAAGCGGGTTGTCATCCATTCTGCTGGGGAGAGACCAATCCGGATGAAAAGGCGTCAGGCCAAGCCCGTCGCCGATTATCTTCGCCTTGGCCCGCATTGTGCCCACGGAAACGCCGAAGGCCTTGGCTATTTCTTTGGACTTCATGTGCGGGGTCTGGTTCGGGTCGTCCAGAAAGTTGATCCGGCCCAGGGCGTAGACAATTCCGGACGCCCAACTCTCGGGCTTGCCTCTCAGTACGGGCGAGTCTTCCTGGCAGATATCGATCGCCATTTCACGGCACAGTGTCTTGTATTCGGCGTTAAGGGCCGAATCGCAGAACGCGTCGGTTAGAGTTACGAAATCGGCGAACCTTGGGATGTAGTCTTCTGCGACATCGTCCGTCATCTCCAGGAGTTCGGCGTCCATGCGGTCATCTGTCCGCCGTATTTCTTCTGCTCGGTCGGAATTGCCGGCAACGGGCGATTCTCCATGGTCTTCCTCCGATTCCAGGCCGAGCGATCTGAACATCTCCTGTCGAGGGATGTCGATTTCAACGCCTGCATTCCCCACCGGTCGCGGAATCGTGCGAATCAATATGGCGACTTTCTGTCGACCGGCCTTGGTTTTGCACGCCTGGCGAGGAGTCTTGCCTTCCAATATCGGCAAGGGATGATCCAGCCAATCAATGTAGTGTTGACGGAAACTCTCTTGAAGGCTGGAGGCCAACTCGGGTGTTATTTCGACGCTTTCCCTGGGACCCATCCTGTCGTCCATCGGGGTGTCTTTCCGTATTTCCTCAATGGTCTGGGACTCACCGGCCAGATACTTAACCCCGTCGATTTCTTCGAGCCATTTTTTTGCAGTATCCAGCCTCTCGGCGGAGTTCACATCCACGACCAGTTCGTCGACAAGGAATTGCATGTGTCCCAGATGAAGCGTGTCTCCATCAAGCCCGGCGCCCTTGGTCTGGTGTCTCAGCCAGTAGTACACGTCGGTTTCCTCGTCGTATTCGATGTCGTGACGCTCCGCGAGGGCCGCCCGGGCCGCCTGCTCATCGGAGACCGAGAAGGAAGCCGTCTGCAAAACGAGTTCGTCTCCGTCGGTGTTGCGGATATGGGGCATATGGCCTTCATCGAGTTTCCTGTCAAACCAGTCCCACAACCAGCCGAACTTCTCGGCTTGGCGATGCAGTCCTTCACGGGTGAACTGCACGCCGACTGATTCGAGGTATTCCGCCGCTTCCAGGGCCATCGCGTTCGACAGGGGCGGGCCTATCGGGGAGAAGAAGTGGAACTCACCGGCCGGGAACACTCGACCGGTAAGGTGTTGCCCGAGTTTCACGCACCCGGAAAGCAGTTTGTCATGTACGACTCGCCGTCCGCCAAGGAGGATGTCTTCAACGGTCAGTGAAACGCCGGCGTCAACTTTCGCAATTCTGAAGATGCTCGGATGAGCTTGTGAGCACGCCTCCAGTAGTTTCGTCTCGGCTGCGGGGATTCCTTCTGCAAGCAGCTTCTCGGCCAGAGTCTTTCCCAGACGATTGGTCTTGCGTCGGGATTTGCGCCCGCCTTTTCTCTTCTTACTTTTCTTCTTCTCGTCTTTGCGTCGAAAGGCCGGACGGTAATCGTTGACCAGCCATTCTATAAGAGCGTGCATGACTGACATCTGGTCATATTCGTCCAGCAGATATTCTGCGTCCTTGCAGCCGAAGTATTGCCTGAGTGATGCGGAATTCACAAGATTAGCCGATCGCATGCGGCTGCCGATGCGCCCATTCAAGACGTTCTCCGCCGCCTTCCAACCGGCCAGGTCGTCTGGTGCGGGCAGGATGTTTGTATTCACGGACATATTGATGCTCCCATTACAGGGTGTCTGGACTTATGTGGGACTCTGAACGAGAGTATATGCCTGTCGTGAGATTCTGTCTACGATGTTGTTGGGGTGCGGATACGGCGCTATCGGACAGGGTAGTCCGAGCCATTGACCTCGTCGGTTACGATCCCCTCCTCGCGGCGGCGCCGGGCCAGTTCCTCCAGGCGATTCATGATCTTGTCGAATGACATCCCGTCTGATTTTACCATGCACACTGTTTCGCGGCCGCTCAGCAAGGCTGAGCAAACGACGCTGCAGCCTTCAGTGGCTATCGTAAGCCGGCCTCCGTCATCGAGGGTTTGGTTGACGTACGGCCAGTTCTGTTTGGCGGAGTTGCTCAAGGTTGTTCCTTTGCTTGCGGTGGGGGGAACTCGCACTCAAGCAGACGTTCGCGAGCAATATCGAGTTGTTCAGGAGTGAACAGTGTTCTCCACGGGTTATCGAGCACAAGGAATTCAACGCTCAGATCCAGACGCTCGCCTCGGAGGAAGAGTTCTGTGAAACCCTCTGAGGGTTGGTCTTTAGCGAGTAGCCTGTTGGCAGCTTCCTTACCCCCGCATCGATTGACCATTTGGTGGAAACGCATCGCGTGGTATGGAGGATCGAGCTGTTTTGCGGCCTCGTAGATGCCGAGCATCGCCTAGTGAAACTGCTGTTCAAGTTGATCGCCGCTCGGCATTAGATATCTCCAAATCCCAAAGGTTATTCGTTATGAACGAAAGCTTACCGGCTTGAGGATTCTATAGTAATTGTACTTAATGTAATAGGTTGGGCAAGTTCAATATGAAAGTCGTGTTTCGGCCGTCCGTGGAGCTGATGTCGAATCCGGGTGTCTTGAGGGCGTCCGTCGAATGCGTAGGTCAGCGGCAGGTGTGGATCGTGGTCGGTGGGCGGAAGCGTCGCGGCCTTCATGGTCTCGCGGTACCTAACCAGCGGGCACATGAGGGCTCGTTTTCGCCCCCTCATCAAGGCAATCCTGGCCGGATTCCGAAGCTCTTTGACAAAAAGCGGCGGTGCGAGATGGCCGCGAATCATGCGTGTTTTCGCGGCATTGGCGAAGGTGCAGCACGCCTCGGACGAGGATGGCCGCGATCTCGCGGCGACGTTGGGATGGTGTCATCGCGGCCGGATCGTCCAGCATGTCGGTGTCATTGCGGGCTCCTTGCGAAAACGCCCTCAGTCGCTCTTTGAGCTATGGAGGACTCGCCCACAACGGCCTTCGCTTGGCGACCGGCTCGCTGTCTGGCTTGTCCTGAGTGAAATCGAAGGGCTAGATCAGAATGGGCGGCTAGTAATCAATTACCCGGCGCGAGCCTGCCTTGGCGTAGCTTTATGCGAAGCCAGGTTCGAAATGGCGTTAGGGTGCGGGAGCAACCCGGCTGTTAACCCGTTTCACCCTGTTCACCAGAGAGTCCGAGAGTTCGCGGCCGTTTTTTCTTGGCAACGGAAGCAACCGTCCTGGTTGCTTTTGGACCGCCTGGCCTGTCTGGGCAAGATGGGCAAATATGTATCTTCCTTCACCACAAGATGTTGCCCATAATTCGCTTGCGTAAAACCCGAACCTGTGGTAACATCATTAAGAATGTGGACATTGTTGTCCATTACTTTCGGCTCGTGCATAGACGCGGCCCGAACCCATAGATGGAGGACCAGAGAATGCAGACGAACAGATTCGGGCCGGGCCGCGTACTCTTCGCGGCGTTGGCGTTTGGGATTGTGTCCAGCGTTGCGTCCGCAGCGCCGATCAAGTGGGCCGTTGGAGACGGAGGAAACGGTCACTCCTACGAGGTTGTCGTAGTAGATGGCGGCATTCTGTGGAATGACGCCAAAGTCGCCGCAGAGTCGGCTGGCGGATACCTGGCAGTGGTCACTTCCACGGAGGAAAGTGACTTCATCTACGGCTTGGCCGACCCGATCGACGAGGTGTGGGACAGCAGCGGCATCAACACCCTGGGACCTTGGCTTGGGGGCTACCAGATTCAGGAGGGGGCGTGGCCATGGGCATGGGTGACCGGCGAAACTTGGTCGGACACCTTCGCCGACGAGAACTGGGGCAGCAGCCAACCGAGCGGCAACGGCGACTTCCTGAATATCTACGGCGGCGGTAACAGCCACGGCAAGCAGTGGAATGACTACAGCGACTCAGTCCCAGGGTATGTAGTTGAGTATGTCCCTGAACCTGGAACAATAGGGCTTCTGACTGTTGGCGGCCTGGCGCTTCTGCGACGTCGCCGAAGGCGGAGGGTTGAAGAATAAAAGGTAGCCAGAGCTGGATTGGCCGGTCCAATGGCGGCGATGGTGCTGCTCTTGACCGGTTCTGTTTTTGCAGATATCACCACCCCCACGGTCGATAGCGCAGCTCGTACTCACACGGCAGGACCCGGTGGGATGGGGCTTGGTGAGTCTGAATTTGATGCCGGTTGGTCAGGGGCCAACGCCTATTCGGCCAGCTCTGACCAGGTACAGCATTCTGGCTCTGGGGGCCTCTACGGGTTCAATGTGGAAAGCCAAGGGCAGGTTACAGCGACGGGAGACGGTGTGTTCGATCTCTCGTATTCTGCCACGGCATTGGCCGAGTACCACAAATATCTTCGGATTTATTCGGACGACGCATCGACTAGCCGGGCAACCGTGCGCGTAACGATTTCGTTTGATGGAAGCTTGGAGGCCGTTGGTGGGGTTGGGGATGCTGATCCTGACGAATTCGCCACTTCTTCCGCATCCGCAGGAATTCGTGCTTTGGCAACCTATTGGAACCAAAGCGGTCCGGAAGATGGCGAAGGTGGGTTTGGGCCATCACCCGACGGTAGTTCCGGCGATGGGATGATCATCATCGACCCACCTACGCCCAACTGGCAAGCTTGGGCGGAAGGCGCCGCCGGGGTGCGGGTGGAGAACGGCGCGTTTTCGACCTATGCCCGTGGCGAGCTTTATGAGGCTGGCGCACTCAACTGGGTCACGCGGGGCGGCTTCGACGGTGAGTCAATGGGCATCGCCGGCACGGTTGATTCTACAGCAGTCTTTGAGTTTACCGTCGATGATCTATCGCAAATTGTAGACCTGGAGGTCATCCTTTCGTCGAGCGCCTCGATTACCGGTCACGGGGGTTCCATTGCGGGCGGCGACAATGCATCAACCTACTTTAGTCACCGCGCTTACAGTGATTTCTGGAACACCGGTACGTTTGAAATCGAATCCGTTTATGATCCCGACAATCCCTCGGCGGTGATCTCGGTAACAGCCGTGCCTGAACCGACAACCCTTGGCCTGCTGGCCATCGGCGCGTTGACGCTGGTGCGTCGTCGTGCGGATTGATCCCCTTCAAACATGACAGGCCTTTGCAATGCCCCGTTGGCGCCACACCTGCGGGGCTTTGTTTTGTGTGCCCGGCAGGGCGCACTGACTTGGAGGTGCAAGTCCTCCGTGGACCCGGTCGAAGCCGCCGAGATCAACGATCTTCCGGCGCTTCTTGATGGCCGGTCGTTCGAGCGTCACGCCGGACTGCCCTTAATCATCAAATCGCCGATCGCATCAACGAGTTCCCGGCGGGCTTGATGCTGGGCGTCGCAGGATGAGAAGTCCGCCAACTTCTCTACTGATTGGCGGGTGTATATGGCGTAGCGGAAGGGCGTGGGATTACCAAATGCAGTACTCCGAGCCGTTGACTTCGTCGGTGACGATTCCCTCCTCGTGGTAGCGTTTAGCCAATTCCTCCAATTCGTTCATGATCTTGTCAAACGACATCCCGTCAGACTGTATCATGCACACCATCTGACTGCCGCGTTGCAGCGCCGAGACGGTGACACCATAACCCTGGGTTGATACGGTCAATTCAGCTCCGTCAAACCTGCGGACCCAAACGCATCGAATCATCCGGAAGGCAGGCTTGGAGCCTTGGGGAAAGACGTTTCAGGCATTGTGCGATTGCGGTTTTCTGATTCTGCGGACCCGTGGGTTGGGAGTGTTAGTCGAAGTGTCGGCCGCCCCGTTTACGCCACCAGCACATAACGTTTGCACTCTAGAGTTTCTTCAGCAGTTCGAGATTGCCGTCGATCAGTGCTTGCTTCTTGCGGCGTGTCCATCTTTTGAGTTGGCGTTCTCTGGCTTCGGCCTGCAGCCTTTTGGAATATGCTTCGGTGTAAGCAAGTTTCACAGGCGGATTGCACTTTGTGTAGTGCCCGCCGCGGCCGGAAAAGTGCTCATCCATTCTTCGCGTCAAGTCACCTGTTGATCCAATGTAGAAAGCGCCGTTGCGGCAGAGCAGGATGTAGACAGTCCAAGCCTGCTCGCCAGTTACTTGCTCTGAACTCGAGTTGTCCTGTTGTCGGGGATCCATCGAATCAGGCCCCTTTATCCGCCCAGCCTTCGACTTCGCTGCGCTCCGCTCAGGCTCCTTCGCCTCGCCTCTCGCAGCAGAACGGTAGTAGTAACAAAAAACTCGCTGCGTTGGCAAAGGACAAAGTCCTGAGCGAGCGCAGCGAGTCGAAGGACTCCCCGAGTAGGGCTCGAACCTACGACCTAGCGGTTAACAGCCGCTCGCTCTACCAATTGAGCTATCGGGGAAAGTATTCGGTTTTTTGTCCCGTGCGCTACTATGCAGCGGGCCGTACAAAATAGCTTATCGGGCGGTAAAGTCAAGGGCTTTATGATCGCTTTGGCGAAAAAACAGAATAACTGCCGTCGGACTACCTTGGCGAACGTGCGACCGGGTGTCCGTCCGAGTCCAGTATGAAGGCTGTCGCTGCGGCCCGCGATTCGAGTTTACCCAAGGAAACGCGGCCATTTTCCACATTGCCGAGCAGGGCGACCGCCTTTGCGCCCCTGACGGCGGCCTCAACTGCGTATCCGTTTTTCAGCTTGTGCAGTTTGGCGTCAAGCGGGGGAGCTTGCTTGTCTGTGCGATACGGTCTTATGACCGTGATGAACTCCATTTGCGCGGCTTTCTCGGGCGTTTTCGCCGTCAAATGCCATTCGGTCAGCTTTATTCGAGCCCGGGGGGGAGGGTCGAATTTGTCCGTTAACGAGAGCTTCAATCCCTTCGGCGCCAGGAATGAAACGCGTGCCGCGGCGTTCTTATTGACGATTCGTATGTCGTCCTGCCCGGCGACCCGCATCTTCTTCAGTGAATGCAGGCGCCACTCGAATCCAGAGGCCCGCGGGGCCTCAAGCTGGTCGTACAGCACGATCAGTTCGGGCTTGATGAAGAGAATGTGCCGCGTGAAGCGCTTCAAGGCTCCCCGGTACGCAGAGCCCGCTTCGCCGGCGACGTAGTCGATCCTGTCGGACGTATCGAACGCGATGATCCTGCCTTGGGCCGAAGTGCTGTGTCCCTGCTGTCCGGCCCCGTCAACGGTGATGCAGTTGGTCGACTTGGTTTTCCACATCCAGTTCCTGTGGTGATTGCTCGCGTAGCTGTCGCGGCGTCCGGTGCGTATCAGGAGCCTTTCGCCGAAGGCGTAAAGCAGCATCGAGTTGTTGGATTCGTACCCGTGGCTATGAGTGCCGAAAGGGCTCGACTTGAAGATCACCTCCACATTGTCGGCCGCAGACTTCAAATTGCTGTTGAGCATCGCCTGGCCCGTGCCGCGGAAGCATCTGCTGGACGGCAGATCGTCAGGCGCCTTGGCGGTCACTTTCGGCAACGCGCCGCGCACAAACCCGATATAGCCGCTGTCCCGCACCGGTCCGCCGTGCTGGTCCACGTACCACCGCCAGTGTCCGTTCTGCGCGTGGGCGGCCAGCACGGTCATCAACTCGCGATTGTCCCCAGAGCGGCGGTGAGCGTTCAGGTCGCCGAACCCGCCGCCGACAGTCCCCGGCGGCTGGAGGTACATCGCGTAGTATCCGATCTTCGAGAAGTAAGGTTTCCTGTAGGCGTCGATGTTCATCGCGGCCTTCATCACGTCGGCCCACCACGTGAACCGCCGGATGTAGCTGGACCAGTAGAGCATGCCCTCGTGCCAGCCTCCGTCGCTGTCGCACCATACTGGATACACGTTGTAGAACACGTTCATCGCAAAGCAGACCCACTCCTCGGCGTCCGGCACTTCGTCCAGGAACGCGATGCCGACTTCGCCGAGGAAATGCCAGGCCCTGTTGGAGTGGCTGGAGTAGGGCCGCCAGATGTGCCCGCGGGCCAGATGGTTGTACATCTCCCGCCCGCGAACGGTCATCACGCGGCGGCACAAGTCCTTTTCGCTCTTGCTGAGCAGGTCGTTTATGAACGTGTACGTTCGCGAGAAGTAGTATGCGTAGGGCATGCCCGCTTCGTCGTTGTACCTGTATCCGGTGGCCCCGAGCGGGTCCCATTTCGCCGCGGCCAGCAGCAGGCGTTTGGCCTCGCGTCCGTAGGCGTCATTGCCGGTCAGCAGGCGCGTGAAGCCCAGGGTGGCCGCTACGTTCAGGACCGAGCTGGTCCGCCTGCGGTTTCCCCACCAGATCTTCCGCCACGGGTCGCTCCCTCGCTTCATCCCGTACGGATACTTCGGCGGTTCTGTCGTATCGGGCGGCTTCTTGAGGTGTCTGTCGCACCGTCTGCGGAGGTCGCCGCATATCCCCTTCAATTCACCGGCCGCGAGTTTTCGCAGATGCGGGATCTGCTCGGGCCGTACGAACAGACGCGGATGTTTCCTGGGGATGCGACCCAGCAGTTCCGTGCGCCGCGGCATCGGCATCTTCGCCGCGTCGGGGAATATCGTGAACGATCGCACTTTGCTCCAGGCCGAGGCTCGTGCGTTCTTGTCGGCGTAGCGGAATCGCCAGAACCACACTCCCGCGGCGAGCGTTTTCGACGGGCAGTGGCAGTTGTACTTCAGCCCGGCCGCGGCGTAGGCGACCTTGCCGAACGTCCTGCCGCGTGAGCATTGGATTTCGTAGCTTGCGGCGCCTTTCTGCGGGCGCCAGACCAGCGGCGGGGGATTGGTTTCGCTCGCCTGTCCGTCGATCGGTCTGAAGCCCCATTCGCCCGCCCGACCGGGAGAATCGTCCACGGCTCGCGGCGCCGCGATTGCGATCGAGGCCCCGATCGACAGTAATACGCATGCTGTTTTGATCATCGAGTGAGTCTATCCTGTTTCCGGCATGAAAGTGGGCATGACCAGGCCTGTTGGCGTGCGGTAGTCGCCGCGGACCTGGGCCAAGTGCAGTTCGCAGTTGCGGGCGCCCCAGCGGCAGAGCGTTTCAACGAGTCCGGCGGCCTGGGCCGGAACCAGGAAGACCGGCGCGGCTCCCTCGTGATGGTCCGGTTCATCATCCCCAGCGAGATGTGCGTTTCGGGCCGCCTGTAGAAGCACGAACCGGCCAGCTTACCGGTCTCGGGGTCTTCGGCGACTATGCAGAAGCCCGGGTCGATCGCTTCGTACACTTCGCAGAACAATCGAGTCGACTCGGGCGGTCCGGTGAAGATCTCGCCGCGTGCGTGCGACTCGTACCAGTGATTGGCGGAATCGCGGACAAGTTGGCTGACCTGGTCCCACTCGTCGGCCCGCATGGGGCGTATCGTGAATTCCGACATGGCTCATCCTCGATCGGCGGTTGTTCTCGCATCGGACAGGCGCCCGCCAGCGGCCCGCCAGTGCGTATTGTCAGCAGGAGCCGGCGGATTCTCAACCATTACTTTCGACAGCTTTGCCGCTTGCCTGTTCCATTCGGCGACGATAAGCTGGAATCCGTCGCCCGCCGTTTCCCGGATCATATGGAAGGATGCGAATCATGACTAAAGCTGTCATCGTTGCGGGGTTGGTTCTCCTGGTTGTTTTCATGTCGTTTTCGGCTCGCGGAGCGGACAAGACGGCCGTTTCGTTGCCCGGAGGCAAAGGTATAGCTTCCCGGTACCCCGGCGATGTCGGGATTGAAAAGGACCCGTCGGTTATTTACGCCACCAGCTTTGAAAACGGTATTGAAGGCGGTCTTAAGAAGCAGCGGGCCGGCGTGGAGATCATCAACGACGCCAAACTTGCCCGGGCCGGCGGGTCGTGTGCGAAGATCACGGCCACTCGCGGCAAAGACACCGGCGGCGACCTGAAGTACATGTGGAAAAAGGGCGTCGAGCAGTGCTTTGTGCGATTCTACTGCCGCTTCGACAAGAACACGGTGACCCCGCACCATTTCGTCAACATGGGCGGGCACATGCCGACTTACCAATACCGCTGGGGCGGCGGGGCGGGCCTGCGTCCGCCCGGCGGATCTAACGGAGCTTTCAGTACGACTATCGAGCCGCCGAATCTCGATCGGGCCAGGGGCAAGCGCGTCGGCTGGTCGTTCTATACGTACTGGCACGAGATGCACAGTTGGCAGACGCCGCACGGGGCGTCTCGGGGCAGGCCCAACGCCTATTACGGCAACAATTTCCGGCCGGACAATCAGCGGCCTTTCGTCGGTCGCGACAAGTGGATATGCGTGGAGTTCATGGTCAAGCTCAACGCCGTCGGCAAGCATGACGGTCAGCAGGCTTTCTGGATCGACGGCAGGAAAGTCGGGCACTGGTCGCCCGGCTCGCCGACCGGAACCTGGATTCGAGACAAGTTCGCCACGTCAGGTCCGTACAACACCAAGCCCCGCCCGTTCGAAGGCTTCAGTTGGCGGACCGACAAATGCCTGAAGATCAACAAGGCGACGCTGCAGTGGTACGTGTCGAATCGTGCGGCGAAGAACGGCAGGTCCGACAGGAACATCGTCTACTTTGACAATTTCGTAATCGCCACGAAGTACATTGGGCCAATCGCTTCGGCCCGATAGGCAGAGTAAGCTTCCGGCGTCAGGTAAGGAGTCGGCAATGGTTCGCGGGAGACGATCGATTCCGGATAAACTATCGGCGGACGGTCCGTTCGAAACGCCCAGGATCCGATTGCCCCGCAGGTCGATGGGAGTATTCCTGTGCCTCGCATCGTCTCTGGGCGTACTTGCTATTGTGATGGGGGTTAGAATCATGTCGATGGATAGCCCGAACAGGAAATCGGGAGCCGAGTTGCTTGTGTTCATGGGCATAACGATAACATTGGCGTTCCTCCTGCCGGGGCTTTATCTCGTCACCAGATTCCGCAAAACTCTGATCGAAGGACGGGACGTCCTGTTTCGCAAGGGTTGGCTCTTGGGCTCGTCCGTGCTGCGGCGTCGGCTGTCTGAGTATCTCGGGCTGCACCAGCACCTTGGCCTGTACTCCACAATCGGGGTTATGGACATCGTGACTGTCGGAGCCGCTCCCGGCGGGAAAATAGTGGACGTTCAGATTCTCACTTTGAAGCATGGAACTGACAAATCGCTGGATGTCATGCTGGCTTGTAACGGCGATGGGGATCGCGTCGGTCGCCTCATGGTCCATCTGGCCGAGAGATTCTCGCTGGATATTCTCGATCCGGGCCTCGGCGGGTTTACTGTTCGCGGATCGGACCGGACGGCGGCTGTGGGGGATTCTGTGGAGATCCCGGCGATCGACAGCGGAACTGCGGTCCGCCGAGCCGACACGCCCGAGCGGTTTTCGATAAGCAATCTTCCGCATGGGATGGAGGTGGTCGAGGCGGAAAACGGCGTCGTGCGGATCCTTCTGCCGGACCTGCCCGTGCCTGCGGTCGTCATGATCATGCTGGGGTCGCTTGTAGCGTTCATAGGCGCCGGCGGCGTGTTCGCGGGATTGCGGGACGGCGAGAGCACCGGTTTCTTCATACTGCAGTCGGCGTTGCTCGCGGTTGGCGCGGTGTTGATCGGGCTGGACATCAGGACGAATCTCAAGGGCGGCAGGATCGCGCCGGGCCACCGCCGGCGGAGGCGAATCACGCTGGGGCGTGACGAGATAACGTATCGCCCCTGTCCCCACGCGGAAGTGGTGAGAATTCGATGGGATTCGCTTCAGAATGTTGTAGTCGCCGGAAACGGCAAGTCAAAGGGGGTCTCGCTGGCCGCAAGCTCCGGAAGCCATGACATGGCGGTGGGATCGTCCATGGACGTCCTGACCTGTCTGCGGCGGATCATTATCGACAAGGCCGCCGAACGGAACGGGACTCGCCAGGGGCCATGCGACGAACAGTCGCCGCGGCGCGAAACGTAGCCTCCAACGGCAGGGCCAGACGCCGCCTCTGCGAAAACGCCTTACGGCAGTCGATTGTGTGTTCGACGGCTAGTGCTCTGTCAATCGTGAATTGATGGACAATTGCGGGTTTCTTTGCCGATGGGATAGACATAACCCAGGCAAGGAGGCCTGCTATGAAGAAGAAATATATTGTGACACTGACGCAAGT
>Ga0180436_10001281_pt1 | contig 24726 bp, 19 predicted proteins | sample SS_ome_2_FD_132434 | JGI IMG/M metagenome (GOLD analysis project Ga0180436, IMG submission 132434) | Hypersaline lake sediment archaeal communities from the Salton Sea, California, USA - SS_3_S_2 metaG | ecosystem: Environmental > Aquatic > Non-marine Saline and Alkaline > Hypersaline >... | reverse complement strand
TTCTCTGAGGCTTGACTCAGCTCGCGCAGGATCTCGGCCGACTCCTCGGGCATGTGGTAGGTCTCATCCTCGCCGGGGAACTCCCCGGAACGGACATCGGCGAAGAAACGCCCGAGTGCCTCTACCGCGACGTCTGCGAGATTGGCGTACTGGCGAACGAATTTGGCGGTGCGCTTGTCGTGAAAGCCGAGCACATCGTGGAATACGAGCACCTGTCCGTCGCACCCCACCCCGGCGCCGATGCCGATCGTGGGCACGGCAATCTCGGCAGTCACCATCTCCGCAAGCACGTCGGGAACACCCTCGAGCACGAGGGCAAAGACGCCCGCTTCGGCCAGCATCCTGGCGTCGGTGATCAGTTCGTACGCAGCAGCTGCCTGCTTGCCCTGTACCCGGTATCCACCCATGGCGTGAACCGATTGCGGGGTAAGCCCGAGATGGCCCATTACGGGGATCTCAGCATCGAGCACGGCATTGACGACGTCGAGGCGCTTCCGACCTCCTTCGAGTTTCACCGCCCCGGCCCCACCATCCCGAATGAGGCGACCAGCATTGTGCACCGCTTCCTTGGGAGTGGTGTGGTAGCTGAGCCAGGGCATGTCACCCACGACGAGCGCGGCAGGCTCGGCGGTCATCACTGCAGCAGTGTGATAGACCATCTCGTCGATGCTCATAGCCAGGGTGTCCTCCCGACCCAGGACGACGTTGGCCACAGAATCGCCAACCAGGATGATGTCGGCTCCGGCCCGGTCGGCGATGCGCGCCGATGGCTCGTCGTATGCGGTGACCATCGTGATCTTCTCGCCACTCTTGCGAGCCTTGATAGCGGGAGCGGTGAGTTTCTTCGTCATGTCAGAGCCCTTCTCCCCACCCGGGCCGGGTTGAGGGACGGTGTCGCCTTTGGCGGCAACGATGCCTTTGATTTCCGTTGTCTTCGCTGATCTCGGCCGCCTCAAGGTCGCCCGTACCGAAGAGAAACCCTACCCGGCGTAACGGCACTCCGCATCGGCACCCGGCTAGGTTTCCCCGTATGGCACGCAAAGACACAAGTATGACCCGCGAAGAGATCCAGGAGTTTCTTGCCGCCAACACCGTACTCCAGGTCGCCACCCAGGGCGCCGACGGCTGGCCTCATCTCGCCCCAATGTGGTACGTCATGGAGGGCGACAAGGTCATGTTCCGCTCCTTCACGAAGTCACAGAAGATCGTGAACCTGACCCGCAACCCGAACCTCACCGTGCTCGTCGAGACCGGGGACGAATACTCGCAGCTCAGAGGAGTCATGATCAAAGGAAAGGCCCGGCTCATCAGTGATCCAACCTATGTGGTCTCCGTGTACGGAGCGCTGGCGGCCAAATATCCGATGATCAACGACACGCCGATGGAGATGGACCGGGAGGCAATGGAGACCGCCTTCGGCCGGTTCGCGGCCAAGAACACCGTTGTAGTCGTCGAACCGTCCAAAGTGATCACCTGGGATCACACCAAGCTGGGGGGAGGATACTGATGGCATTGGTTCTCATAGTCATTGTCTTCATGGCGGTCATCGGATACGTCGCCTACAGGGCACACCAACGCACTGTGGCCACCTGGCGAGCCGTGGCCGGGAGGCTTGGCCTGCAGATCGCCGGTGGCTCCGGCGTATCGCGACCCACCATTTCCGGGAAACTGAACGGTCTCCCGGTCCGCATCGACACGTACACGCAGAGGTCCGGCAACAACTCGACTACCTATACGCGGTACCAGGTTCAGTACCCGTCGCTGGGCTTCGATCTGAGCCTGAAGCGCGAAGGGGGACTTTCGTTCATCGGCAAGCTGTTCGGAGTTGAAGACATCCAGATCGGCGATCCCGTCTTCGATGGCGCTTTCAAGATCAAGACATCTGATCGCAACCGGCTGCTTGCCCTCCTGACCCCCTCAGTCCGCCAAGGCCTCTTCCGCTTGATGGCTTCGCACCCGACAACCGTGGTCACCGAGAATCACATGGGATTGACCGTGCGCAAGTTCGAAAGCAGCGGCGAGCGCCTGGCATCGACTATCCAGCGACTGGTGGCGACAGCGCAACTCCTCACCTCACCGTCGGCCGGAGTCAGTGACGCGAACGTCACGGACCGCGAACAGGGCTTGCTCGGCGAGGTTGCCGGCCGGATACGGCAAGCGGTCGCAGAGCATCCCGAGGACATTGATCAGCGTATCTTCGAAGTGGAGACACTGGCCGCAGCCGGCGACGACACCGCTGCTCGAGAGCGAGTGGTCGAGCTGGAGCGGATCGCCCCTGCCGACCCTGACGTTGCCGGATGGCGAGACGCACTGCGCACCCCGCCCGGCCCGGCAGCAGTCGCGAGCGACGTCGACGTCGACGAGATGGCCGAAGACCTATTTGCCGGCGACGACCTCAGTTTCGAAACCCGGAGCAAGTTCAACAGCAAGTACGCCGGGGCGACGATCACCTGGGAAGGTCGGGTGAAGCAGCTCAGGAGGGTGGGAGAAACGGCGACGGTGACCGTCACGGTCGCCACCGTACAGAACGATCTCTACGGCAACACCGACATCGACGTGGCAGTCGAAACTGCGGCGGCGACCGCACCAGCAGAAGGGGCCCGGGTAACAGTTACCGGCATGCTGGCACGAATCGATCCGCTGATGCGCAACATCTACGTAGAGAACGCAAAGGTCAGCTAGACGCCATCTCCACCAGTGCGGCTACGAGTCGGCGCACCTGGTCGCGGTAGCGCTCGTGGGTCAACTCGCCATCGGTGAAGCCTTCGCTCACCGGGACCAGCACCTCAGGTGCCTGCACCACCTTCAGCTGGTTATTCATGAGCACGGTGCGCAGGTGCATCTGGGCCCGGACGGAGCCGAGCCGCCCCGCCGCACCCATGATTGCGGCGGGCTTGTAGTTGAGCGGCGAATCGGCCCCGCCGCGCGACGCCCAGTCGATGGCGTTCTTCAGGGCTCCCGGCATCGAGTTGTTGTACTCAGGGGTGCTGATGAGCAGCGCGTCGGCTGATCTGATTTCGTCGCGGAACCTCTGCACGGGTTCGGCATAACCGAACTCCTGCTCGTCGTCCCAGTTGTAGATCGGGATGTCTGAGATATCGGCAATTGTCAGTTGTGCGCCGTCGGGCAACAGTTCGCCGGCCGCACGCAGCAGACCTCGATTCGTGCTGGCACGGCGCAAACTGCCGGCTATTCCAAGAATGTTCATCGTGTTCACTCCCTATCCTTCGTAGGAAAGCGCAAGTCGGGATGGGATATTCCCGGGGGTACCCATGGAGATCCGTAACTACCAGGAGCACGACCTCGAGGCATGCCGCGACCTCTACGTTCATATGACCGAGTGGCATCGCACCATCTACGACTCCCCCGGTATTGGTGGTGACGATCCGGGCAAGGAGTTCGACGAGCAACTGGCCAAGGTCGGATCGGAGCGGATTTGGGTCGCCGAACAGGAGGGGCGCATCATCGGGATGATCGGGCTGCAACCCGGCTACGGAGAGAGCGAGATCGAGGTCGAACCGGTGGTTGTAGCACCGGAAGCCCGCGGCAGCGGGGTCGGGCGGGCAATGGTCGAACACCTCATTCCCGTAGTGAGGGACATGGGTCACCGCGATCTCAACGTTCACGTGGTGGGACGCAACGCCGAGGCGATCCGCTTCTATCACGAAGTTGGCTTCGATGTCGTCGGGCACTTCGAATTGCTCTACGACACCAGCCCTCGCGACAAGCAGATCTGGCGTGAGGGTGAGACCATCGCCGGGAGACGGTTCCGGGTCTAGAGCCGATCCCAGGGAATACCGCCGACAATCAGAAGCAACGCCACTGAGTAGGCGCTCGTGGCGATGACCCAGGACCTTGGCTCGTCTCTCCTCTTGGCGATGGCGAAACCGGCATGAGCTACCCCGAGCGCCAACAGCATCGCCACCGGGTGCAGAACAGCGTAGAAGAACCCCCGTTTGGCTCCGTCGTAGAACAGCCAGATGATTGCACCAATCGCGACCTGAATGTCGATGGCCATCACCGCCACCTGGTGGAGGTGAGGGCTCCACTCGGCCTTCGCTCGGAATCGGACGACGCCGACCACGATGGCACCAACCAGGGCAGCCAGCACCAGCCAGCGAGTCCACGAGTGGATCGTCACGAGTGTCTGCAGCATTGCTTCCTTCTCTCAGAGAGTTATCTCGATACGGCGCACCCGGCGTCCGGTTATTCCGGCAACCCGCAGCTTGAGCCCCCCGGCGGTGAGTTGCGTACCCACCTTGGGTAGGTCACCGGCCAGTCCCATCACCATGCCGGCGACCGTCGTCCAGTCCCCTTCCGGCAGGCTGACACCGAGTTCCTCAGCAAGGTCCTCGGTGAGCATGCGACCATCGACAACCCAGCGGCTATCCCCCATCCGGTGTAGCAGCGGCTGGGACACTGCACCCTCCTCACTGACCACACCGAACAGCTCCCCGACGATGTCCTCGATGGTGAGCATCCCCGAGGTACCACCGTGCTCATCGATCACGATGGCCACATGGGTACCGCCGCTCTGCATCTCGCCGAGCAGGTCCAGCACGCGCTTTGGCTCGGCCACCAGCAGCGGCGGATAGGCAAGCTCGCTCACCAGCGAGTCCGGGCTGAGGACGAGGTCGCGCTGGCGCACTATTCCGATGATGTTGTCGATGGTGCTGTCGAATACAGGTAGCCGGCGATGGCCACTGGACAGGGCAATGTCGAGGGCGTCCCGGGCGGTGATGTCAGCGGGGACAGCGGTCATGTCGACCCTCGGCACCATCACCTCCTCGGCAACCCGATCGCCCAGGCGGAAGGCTCCCTCGATCAACTCGAGGTCGGCATCGGTGATCTCGCCCTCCGTTGCCGCTGCGGCGGCCAGGCTGCGGAGCTCGCGCTCGGTGACGGTGGGGGTAGTGGCAATGCCCTTGCCGGGAGCGTGCAGGTCGGCAAATTTGACCAGAAGCGACACCACAGGTCGCAGCAGACTGGTCAACCAACCCACCGGGAAGGCGAGCGCCATCACGACCTGGGCCGCGTGCCGGTAGGCATAGGTCTTGGGGATGGCTTCCGAGTACACAAACAGGAAGATGGTCAACACTATCGAAGCGATGGTGACGCCTCCGCTGCCAAACCAGCGGTCGGCGAGTATGCCGGTGACGGTGGCTGCGCCGATCTGGACCAGGAGCACGACCAGCAGGATCGTGTTCAGCACATGGGGAAGATCATCGAGCAATCGCAGCGTCCGCCGGGCGCGCCTCCCCCCTCCCTCCGCGCGAGCTGCGATGCGAACCCGCGACACGCGAACCAACGACGTCTCCGCAGCGGCAAGTACGACGGCTATCAAGAAGAAGACGACGAACAGCGCAATGAGCCCGCCGTCACGATTCAAATCCATGGCCTAAGTCTGGCACATGAAGTGATCGTCAGTCCCCAGGCAGTGCGGGAAGTCACCGCCCTGTCAGTCCCTCCACGGAGTGGGGGGAGGTACCGCCGCCGAAGGCGCGGGTAGGGGGAAGCGCCGGACGCGCAACGCGGGAGCAGGGGCGAACTAACTACGTGAGTTCGTTGGCAGTGCCGCAACGGCGGTCAGGGGCGTGGCGTGGGCCGGCCGGCGCAATCCAATCCTTCTCCCGGGCGGTATCTCGCCCGGACCGAATCCTCGACGGTCACACCGTTCGGGTTGGTTCGTGATCGGAAGGTCTCCACGGATCGGCATGCGCCCGATCGCCACGTGCGTTGATCGGTTTGCTCCACATCCCAGTACTTCGTCGAGTACATCTCCACGGTGATCGAGGTATCCGTGTACTCCACCCAGATCAGAATCCCGTACGGCGTGTTATTGATGAACGCCAGATCTACGTCCGGGTAGTTGATGGTTGCCTCTCGCCCGAACGGATAGCGGCTGAGATAGATGGTGTGAGACCGGTAGTCGTCAAATTCCAACCCGGCGAAGAACGCAGCGTTGAACAGCGTCGTGGCAAACTGGCTGACCCCGCCACCAACATCATCCTTGAGGTGGCCCTGTTGAATACTCCCCGCCGGGACGAAGCCCTTCTCCGGCGTGCGCTGCCCGACGTATTCGTTCACCGAGAACCGCTCCCCAGGCTGCATCACGTAGCCGGTAACGATGTCCGATATCTGGTGGATGTTGATGACGCGGTTCTCGCAGCAAGCGTGGTTGGTGGTGAACTCGCTGACCAGCTCGGTGATGCCGAGCGTCTCGACCCGGGCCGCCCCGCCGTCGTCTTCGAGAAGTCGAGTCGGGAGAAACACAAACGCGTTTCCTCCTCGTTGCGCTTCCCGATAAAGAACGTCGGCCGCCCCGACATCACAGCAAGCGCGAGCGGGAGGGCCATCGAGGCCGTAGCTCACCGTTCCTTCTTCGACCACATATGAGGGCTGGGGAACCGGAGTAGCGTACCCATCGAGCAGCAGTTCTAGTGACTCGAGCACGCGCTCCTCGTTGAAGATCGGAACGAGGCCGTCAGCGCCAAGCTCGGAATCGATCCAGCGCCGCATGGTTGTTGTGCCCACGTATGCCGTCTTGCCGTTGACACGCACGGTGAGATGGGTATCTGTCAGGTCATCAACTACGACCAGGGCCTCGGCCACCTCCGCATCACCAAATCGCGGAGGCATCGGGGTCCAGTCGACATCGACACGAAACGGTGGTTCGCCAAATGTGACCTCGGTCGCCAGTGCCTCAGCAACGAGATCCGGCTCCAGATAGAGACCGGGCTCGCCGGGAGTCACCACTATCTCGCCGGAAGCCGCAGTGAAGCTCGGCTCGACCGGGGGCTGCTTGACCCAGCCGGGGGCAGACCTGATCATCTCCGCGGCGACGGCGACATCCAGATGGAATGCCGGCGCAACGGTGAGTGGGTCGCGCATTCCATCGAGCCAACCAGCCAGGGAATTGACGACGTTGCCGTCGCGACCGGCGGCGAATACCGCTTCGATCGCTTCGTCCCTGTCGAGGGAAATGCCCGCCTCGGCTCCGGTCACCGTGATGTCCAGACCCGGAGCGGCGATAACGACTCGCCCCGCGGCGACCTCGAGTGCTACTTGATCGAGCACTTCGATGAGTTCGGCCTCGGTCATTCCGCCGACTGGAATTCCGGCAAAGGACACGTTTCGGTTCACCTGGTCCAGATGAACGACGCGGTCAACACCCCAGGCACTGACGGTGCCGAGGAAGAGAACAGCAGCGAGAATCGCCACACCAAAGAGGCTACGGACCAACCAACGACGCATAGCGCCGAGATGATAGGTCGCCTACCGGCAATCGCCACTATCCGTCGTCCAACTAGACTCCATATATCGATTCGATATATATGTATCGAATCGATATAGTGGATCCCATGATCGATCTTGCCGTCCTTGGTTTGCTGCGGAAAAGCCCCCGTCACGGATACGAATTGAAGGCCCGGCTACTCGAGTTGGGCTTCTCGCGGGTGTCATTTGGCACCCTCTATCCGGCGCTGCGCCGGTTGGAGAAGCGCGGCTTCATCGAGGCCCTACGGCAGTCGGGCCGGCGGAAGACATATCGGCTAACCGCCACCGGTGAAGAGGAGTTCACCCGCATCCTCGACTCGGTCGACGACGAGGAGGACCGTCGCTTCAACATGCGGCTGGCCTTCTTCCAATGCCTCGAGCCGGCGGCACGGCTTCGCACGTTGAAGCGGCGCCGCAACCAGCTGGTCGGGCGGCTTCAAACCGCCCAGTCGGCGCTGCAGCGCTCGATCACCGAGGGTCAGGACGATCACTACACGGCAGCATTGCTGCGCCACAACATCGGAACGACCGAGGCGGACATCGACTGGCTCGATCAGCTGATTGCGTACGCCCGTACTGAACAGAAAACAGAGGTTCCCCGGACTCTCCCGGGTAGGGCCCGCATAGGAGGAAACGGATGAGCAAGGTCAAAGTTGCGATTGCCGGCATCGGTAACTGCGCCAACTCCCTGATCCAGGGCGTCGAGTACTACCGCGAAGCAGCGGTCGATGTCGAGGTGCCCGGTCTGATGCACGTCGACTTCGGTGGCTATCACATCGGCGATGTCGAGTTTGTCGCCGCCTTCGATGTCGACATCACCAAGGTAGGCCAGGACCTGTCAAAGGCCATGTGGGCCGGTGAGAACAACACGATCAAGTTCGCCGAGGTCGGCGTAGCCGATGTCGAAGTCATGCGGGGACCAACCCTCGATGGATTGGGCAAGTACTACGACCGGACGATCGAAGAATCTCCAGAAGAGCCTGTCGACGTGGTGGCAGCGCTGCAGGACTCCGGTGCCGACGTGCTCGTCTCCTACCTCCCCGTAGGTTCCGAGGATGCGCAGAAGTTCTACGCCCGGGCTGCTCTCGACGCCGGGGTTGCCTTCGTCAACGCGATCCCGGTCTTCATCGCATCGGATCCCGAGTGGGCACAGAAGTTCCGCGACGCCGGAGTGCCGATCGTCGGCGACGACATCAAGTCGCAGGTCGGCGCCACGATCCTGCACCGCAACCTCGCCCGCCTATTCGAGGATCGGGGTGTGGTCATCGAGCGGACATATCAGCTCAACGTCGGCGGCAACATGGACTTCATGAACATGCTGGAGCGGGAGCGGCTCGAATCAAAGAAGGTCTCCAAAACCCAGGCCGTCACGTCGCAGATCGACCGGGGTATCGCCGACGACGACGTCCACATTGGGCCGTCGGACCATGTGCCGTGGCTCACCGATCGCAAGTGGGCGTACATCCGGGTTGAGGGCAAGTCTTTCGGCGACGTTCCGCTCAACGCCGAGGTCAAGCTCGAGGTGTGGGACTCCCCCAACTCGGCCGGGGTGATCATCGATGCCGTGCGTGCCGCCAAGATTGCCCTCGACCGCGGAGTTGGCGGTCCGCTGCTGGCGGCGTCTTCTTACTTCATGAAGAGCCCACCGATCCAGTACCGAGATGCCGACGCCATCGAGAATCTCAAAGCGTTCATCGCCGGCGACGACCGCCTCAGTGCGGACCTCGAGAAGTACCTCGCATAACCGACGCCGGATCCAGACCAGTGAGGGGCGTCCCGCCGGACGCCCCTCACGCTCGTTCTTGCGGATTTCCGTACCGCTATGCGGTGCGTTTGTCCGCATGTTCGGGATTTCGGACTAGAGGCGGGCCCGCAGCCAAGCTATGTCCCGCTTCTGGCCATCGTCATCCGATGGTGTCTCCACGACAACCGGGGCGTTCGCCGCCTTGACTACTGCCATGATCAACTCTTCGGGGATCTCACCCTTGCCCAGGTTGGCGTGGCGGTCGCGCCGGCTGTTGTGCGGATCGCGCGAGTCGTTGCAATGGACCAGATCGACCTTGCCCGTAGCGGCGACGATCCGCTCCACCGCAGTACCCAGATCCTCTCCGGCAGCCCAGGCGTGACAGGTGTCGAGACACACGCCGACGTTGTAGTCCCCGATCTCCTCCCAAAGAGGGCCGTAATTGTCGAGTTCGCGGACCACAGCGTTGCCCCCACCTGCCGTGTTCTCGATGAGTATCGGGACCTCGGACTCAAATGTGTCGAGCGCCTTCCGCCAGCGCTCGAAACCAACTGAGATGTCCTCGTCATCGCCGACGTGGCCACCGTGAACGATTAGCCCCTTGGCCCCAATGAGATCCGCCGCCTCCGCGGTCTGGGCCAGTGTCTTCCGGCTCGGGATGCGGATGCGGTTGTTCGGATTGGCCGGGTTCATGATGTAGGGAGCGTGGACGTAGATCGGCAACCCCGATGCAATCAGTTCGGCAGCGTCTTCGCGCGGCACCGGCTTCTTGTACGACTGCGGGTTGGAGATGAATATCTGGATGACGTCGGCATCGCGCTCGGCCGCTTCAGCCAGCGGATCGCTCGCCCCAACGTGCGCGCCGATCAGAATCATTGGTACTCACCCTCCTGCGGAAGGCCCAGCATCAATTGCGCGCGCACAGCCACGTCCTCAACACTTGTCTCCCAGCCATCAGCATCAACTTGCAGGAACGCGCCGTTCCAAACTGCGCCCCAAAGACCCCTTGGGTATCTGCCGGGATCCGTCACCTCAACCAGCAAGACAGGAACTGGAATACGGCCGTCGTCCTCGAAGTCACGATCCGTCTTCACCGAGACTATGTCATCCCAGGGGATCTCGAGCATCGACAGCGGCCCGGCCACCCGCAGCCGCAGGGAGTCGTCGGTCAACTCCACGACCGACCGCCCGGCTAGTAGGCCACCGAGGCCGACTACGACGAGCATGCCCCCGATGGAGCCGAACAGCGTCCCCCATATCAAGTCGGTGCGGCGCTCCGTCTGGCCCTTCGACGTCAGTAGACCGTTGTCGTCGGTGGACGGCGGGTCGGACAGCCGGTGCAGCGACACGATATCGAGAGCAGCAATCAGCAAGAGAATCCCAGCGGCGGCAAACAGCAGTTGCCGAGTCGGCGAGCGGGTCGAGGCAAAGCGTGTGGTCACTGTGTCACTCCGAGTTCTTCGGGGGTCAACAGCGAGGTCAGAGGTACATCAACAGTCCGTAGCAGCTTCGCCGCGGCTCCGTTGCTGCGATCAACTAGCACGATTGCCTGAATCACGGTCACACCCTCCTGGTGCAATGCCGCCACCGCCTCGAACATCGAGCCGCCGGTAGTAACCGTGTCCTCGACGACAACTGCCCTATCCCCCGCCACGATCGGGCCGACGAGCCGGCCCCCGGTGCCGTGTCCCTTGGCTTCTTTGCGCACACTGAAGGCGCGCAGTGGGCGATCAGCCAGCGCTGCAGTAGCGACGGCAATTGGGTCGGCGCCCATTGTCATTCCGCCTACCACATCAGCGTCATCGCTGAGAACCTCGAGGACACAAGCGGCGACGATCCGTGCTCCGGCCCCGTCGAATGTCGTTTGTCTGCCATCGAGGTACCAACTCGACTCGATTCCGGAGCTGAGCCGGTACGGGCCCTCGGTGTACAGGCCGTTGGCGCGCAGGTGCTCGACGAGATCGATTTGGTTGCGAGAAAGATTCATCGAAAAAACCCTAAAGGATTTCGGCAACTGGACCGATATGGTACTCAGACTGGATGCCTTCCTACCTCCCGTCTAAAAAGCCCGGATCGAGACCGCCACCCGGCGGTCTCGATTCTTTTCGCGTCAACTGCGCCGAATGGAGGATGAATAACTTCTCAAGTCGCGGAAGCGGGTGCCGATATCTGTAAGGAGGGAAGACTCCTTCTCCTTCCGTACTCACACCAGGGGCCGCCTACCCGGCGGCCTCTCGTGTCGGGGCGCTGCAATCCGCGTGGCCGGAGCCGAGCCATTTAGGCTCTGCCAAACGGTTGATTGGGCAGTTATGAACCGGCGACAGCGGATGGAGATAATTCTCGAGCGCGACGGCCGACACTGTGTTTGGTGCCGCCGAGAACTCGAAGTACGCCTCGTCGCCGCAACGACCGAACATCTCGTTCCCCGCATCAAAGGTGGCCCGGCCTGGCTGGAGAACGAAGTGGCCGCCTGTCGACGTTGTAACGGGGAGCGTGGGCATCGAACTCTCGGGGAATGGCTCGACGAGTGCCGGGGCCGCGGATGGCATCCCAGAGATGACGTGATCGTTCGCACTCTGGAGTCGCTGCAGGAAGCGATTCGCCAGAGAGGCGGACAACGCCGCGCTCGAAAGTACATCGAGTCGCAACTCCGGCGCCTTCGCGACTAGCCACCGTAGGCAGACGAGAATGGATTCACGGCTAGCGCCGTGATCGCCCGGGGCATACGATCACGCGTGAGTCCACAGGGAGAGTCATGAACCTCACCGAATCGCAAGTCTCCGGGGTGCGCCGCGCCTTTCGCCTCCTCAACCGCAGCATGCTGCTGCTGTGGCGACTTGGTCTCGGCAGGTACATGGCCGGACCTCGAACTGGCTACATCCTCGTCCTCGCCACCACCGGCCGGAAGTCCGGGCAGCGACGACTGGTCCCGCTGAATTTTGCGGAGGAGGGCACCGCCGTCTACTGCACCGCCGGCTTCGGTAGGAGCACCCACTGGTTACTCAACCTGGAAGCGGACCCGAGCTGCGAGCTATGGCTCCCCGACGGAAGGCGGGTTGCCGGCCATGCCGAGCTCGTGACCGATGAGGCCACCCGGATCCGGATGCTGCGCAAGGTTCTGGTGAGGGCGGGCTTTGCCACCGGACTGGCCGAGCCGGGATTGGACCCCATGGCGGCCCCCGATGATGTGATTGCCGAACTCGGTGTGCGCTACGGGCGACGCTATGAGATCGTCGAGATCCACCTGGGTCAACCGGTCGCCGGACCGGGTGGACCCGGTGATCTCAAATGGGTGTGGCCGGCAGTGGCCGCAGCTCTTCTTGCCGCATGGATGATCAGGAAGCTGCTCGGCCGCCGCTGCGGCGGATCCCGGTAGCGACAACCAGGACCATCCCCAGTAGCGTCAGCAGCAATCCGGCCAGCAGGAAGAACTGCATCTCGAAGCCGGTGTTGGGCAGATCGTCGCTGACCTGGAAGCCGAAGTTGGCGTCGAGGATCGAAACCCCATCGGCCAGGGCGACGATCGTGTTGAGATCCGGACTGCCGTCGCGGTCGTAAGTGGCTCGCAGCTCCTCGGGCAGCGAGTCCGGCACCAGCTGCACCAGGTATGTGCCCGGCAGCAGATCAATGAACAGATAGGTGCCGTCGGCGTCGGTCTCGGCGATATCGACAAGCACGCCATCGAGGTCGTACAGATTGACCAGCACGCCGGGGATCCCCTCTTCTTCCGGATCAACCACGCCGTCATCGTCCGTGTCGATCCACACGGCACTGCCGAGAGTCACGTGCTCGGCCAGGCCGAAGTCGATCACCTCGTGACCGTCGACGGGCAGGGTCACCGCCGCATCGATCGGAGTTGTCGGAGACATACCATCGGGAACGGTGCTCACGTCTAGCTCAACGGTGTAATCGCCGGGCGGAAGCAGCGGCAGCAGCCAGGCGCCGTCGGCGTCGCTGACTACCGGAATCACCACCGGCCCAACCGGACCGTCCCAGGTCACGATGATCGTCACGTCGGACACGCCGACCTCGTCGGCATCGATGACCTGGTCACCGTCGGCGTCGTTCCACACAGTCCCGCTCAGCGACGCCTCACCGACGACCGGATAGTCGATATCCGTCCTGTCCTCTGCCGCTCCCAGTGAGAACAGTGTGATTTCGGGGTCCCCACCGTCGAGATCCGCAGTAAAGACCAGGCCGGTAGGCACAGTGGTCGGATCAACCTCAGCCCGGTAAAAACCGGAGGGGAGACCGGGCACGGTGTACAGCCCGGTTTCGTCGGTGGCCGCTGCGAAGGACACGTCGTCGGCACCGCCTGCAACGCCATCGGGACCGAAGAAAGTCACCGTCACCGTCACTCCAACCAGCCCGGGCTCGTCCGGATCGGCCACGGCATCGTTGTTCAGGTCGTACCAAACGAAATCGCCAACCGAGCCCTCACCGCGATATCCGAAGTCCTGATCCAGATTGCCTTCACCGATCGTGAGAGTCACCGACGACTGGCCGTCGAGAATCGCATCGGGATCACCGGACTGGACGACCCCCGGCGGCAGCCCCGTCTCGTCCACCGCAACCGTGAACTCCCCGGGCGGCAGGCGATCGAATAGATAGTTTCCGTCGCCGTCGGTGGTTGTGGTGAAGACTGCGTCATCGCCATCCCCGAAGGTCCCGTTGCGGCCTGCCCAGGTCAGGGCCACATCCACACCGTAGAAACCGGGCTCGGCTGCGCCTTGCGAACCATCGCCGTCGGAATCCCACCACACGATGTCTCCGATGCGCCCGCTCCCGGTGTATCCGAAATCTGCGGTCAGGTGACTCGAGCCACCGAACAGGCCGGACACGTCCGTCTGCTCGTCGAGATCTCCATCCTCATCGGAGGTATTGGCCAGTCCGGCCGGGACACCCGCAATGACGGCAACCCCGTACTCTCCGTCGGGAAGCCCGGTGGCCAGGTATTGCCCGCTGGCGTCGGTGATGCAGTCGGGCAGGGTGATGTCGTCGCCTCCGCCGGCAACACCATCTGCGCCGTACCAGGTGACGACAACAGTCACATTCTCGAGGCCGGGCTCACCGGCGTCGGCAACACCGTCGCCGTTGAAGTCGTGCCAAACCAGATCTCCAATCTCAGCGGTGCCCGAGTAACCGAAGTCTGCGGAAAGATGACTCGCACCGTCGCTGAGGGCAACGGTCGTGTGCGAATCGTCGTCGGCGTCCTCATCAGATGTGTTGACCGCCGCCGCCGCTATCGGCCCGACCACCTCGATGTCGTAGTCACCCGGCGGGAGACCATCGAATACGTAGTTGCCGGTTGCATCCGTTGTAGTTGTGTAAACCTGATCATCGCCGCTGCCCAACGTGGCATCGGGACCGGCCCAGATCAGTTGGACTGTCTGCGCCGGGATGCCCGGCTCGCCGCTATCCGCAGCTCCGTTGGCGTCGGCATCGAGCCAAATCAGATCACCGATCTCGCCGGCGCCCACGTACCCGAAGTCGGCAGTGAAGTGCTGCTCGTCGAGCGCCAGCGTGAAGATGGTCCGGCCGTCGGCCGTGCCGTCCTCATCGTAACTAGCAGTCATGCCCGGCGGCAGTGTTGCCGCATCGACTTGTACCTGGTACTCACCGGGAGGGAGGTTGCCAATGAGGTAGCTGCCCGAAACATCGGTCGTAGTAGTGAAGGACTCGTCGTCGCCGTTGCCGAGAGTCCCGTCGGGGCCGGCCCAGGTAACGGTCATGCCAACTCCGCCGATCCCGTACTCATCGCCGTCGAGCACACCATCGCCGTTGCGATCGAACCAAACAGTGTCACCGATGGCGCCGCCGCCGCGATAGCCAAAGTCCTGGTCGATATCGTTATCGCCTACCGCCAGGGTCAGCGATGACACGTGGGGAGTGCCCACCCCGTCGGCATCACCGGTCGGGGTTACGCCAATGGGCAGGGTCCCGGGCTGCACGGCTACGTCGTAGCCGCCTGTCGGGAGACCGGGGAAAAGGTAATCACCGACCGCGTCGGTAGTCGTCGTCAACAACACATCGTCCGATGTGCCGCCGATTCCGTCGACGCCGTACCACGTCAGTTCGACATCGACATCCGGGATGCCGGGCTCACCGACGTCATCGAAACCGTTGCCGTCGGTATCGAGAAACACAAAGTCACCAATCGATCCGGTGCCCTCGTAGCCGAAGTCGGCGGTCACGTGCACGTCGAGCAGGCCGAGGGCGACCAGAGTCGTCTCGTCGTTCCCCCCGTTCTCGTCGTGGTTCGCGATGAAACCGGCGGGCACACCGTCGGTCACAGTCACCCGATAGTTGCCCGCAGGCAGGTCACTGAACAGGTAGTTGCCGTTGGCATCTGTGGTCGTCGTGAAGGTGAGATCGTCGGCGTTGCCGATCGCTCCGTCCACGCCCGCATAAAGCAGCGTGATCTCGACACCTTCGATCCCGGGCTCACCGGGACCGACGACGCCGTCACCGTCGATGTTCCACCAGACGGCGTCACCTATTGACGAACTCCCCTGGTAGCCGAAGTCGGTGGTGCGGTGCTCGTCGCCGTTGCCGAGGTCGACAACGGCGGTCGAGTCGTTGCCGCCATCCTCGTCGAAGGTATTGGTGGCAACGGCGGGAAGCCCACCGAGTACCTCGATCCGGTACTCCCCGGGAGGCAGGTTCATGAACAGATACTCACCGGACCCGTCGGTGTTCAGCAGGAACATCTCGTCGTCGCCGCCGCCGAGCACGCCGTCCTCACCGGGCCAGGTCAAACGGATGGGAATGCCGACCAGTGCCGGTTCGGCCGGCGCCTGCAGCGCATCGCCGTTGATATCGAGCCAGACGTAATCGCCGATGGTGCCCGTGCCGGCGTAGCCGAAGTCCTGCAGGTTGTTCACCTCGGAAGCCCCGAGGGTCAGCGCACTCGAGCCGTCGAACCCGCCGTCAGCATCGAATGACGGTGTCATGCCCGCGGGCAGAGTGACGGTGTCGACAACAACGACATAGTTACCTGCCGGCAGGTCGTCGACCGAGTAGTTGCCGTTGGCGTCGGTAGTCGCGCGGTAGACGACGTCGTCACTGCCGCCGGCAACTCCGTCGAAGCCGTACCAGGTCACATCGACATCGACACCTTCGAGACCATGCTCGTCACCGTCGATCGTCCCATCGCGGTCAATGTCGAACCAGATAGTATCGCCGATGGTGCCGTTGCCGGTGTAGCCGAAGTCGACATCGTCCTTGTCCGCGTTCTCCGCAAGCGCACCCGTCCAGGTGTGGTCCAGCGTTCCGTCGAGGTTGTAGCTGGGGGTCATCCCAGGGGGAATGTCGGCGCTATCGACAACCACGGTGTACGGGCCGCCGGGCAACTCGTCAACCAGGTAGGCGCCCAACGCATTTGTGGTGGTGATGTGGGTTTCGTCGTCGCCGGTACCAAACACGCCGTCGACGCCGTGATAGGTCACCGTGACATCGATGCCGGTCAGCGGCAATTCGCCCGCGTCTTGGTTCCCGTCCCCGTCGGAGTCGAACCAGACGTAGTCACCGATAGAGGCAACATCGAGCTCGACGTCGACTTGGTCATCATCGACGTTGTTGTACTCGACGAAGGTCACCCCCAAAGGTGCCGCAGCGCGTTCCGCCTCCGCAACACCGAAGTAGGAAGGGACGTCGGCCGTGTTGATCAGTTCCGCAGCGCCCGGATTCTCAACTCCAACACCGAGTGGTGTATCGAGGACCACGTCGTAGGTGAATGTGAGGGAATCGTTCGGGGCCAGCGGACCCGGCACCGTCCAGGTGATCGTGTCGGCACCGGCATCCCATACGCCGCCACCGGTTATCGAGTTCACCGAGATGTAGCTCAGGTCGGTCAGGCTGTCGACAATCGTCATGTCATGGGCCGGCCACAGGTTGCTCAATCCGCTGTTGGAGACCCGGACTGTGTAGGTGAGGGTTTCGCCGGGGAGGGCGCGACGCCGGTCGCTATCGGCAACCTGGCCCGCAACGTCTTTGTCAATCGCCAACACCGGCTCTCGCACTACGAACGAGGCGGTGGCCGGGCCGGCGCTCACATCGAACCCAGCCGTGCTCGGGGGCACTGCGGGATCCACAAGGATCTTGTCGGTTTGGTTACCCCATACTGTTGCTGAGTTGTCGGGAGTATCACCCCTGCCGAGGATGGGCAGGACGTGGGCTTCATAGGTGATGGCTACGACTCGCTCCTCACCAGTGGCGCTGGCAGGTACCAGGTCGCCGAGCCAGAAACCGACCGCCTGCGAGCCGACCACACCGACATCGGTTACGGAGATCATCGGGTCGCAAGCCGAACCGTTCATGTCGCATGTCGAGGACACCATGCCGTCGTAGGCCAGTCCCACCGGCAATGTATCGATGACCGTGGCGTCGTACATGATCGTGCCGGGCGGAATCGAGACATCCACGGTATAGGTGACCACCCCGCCGACGGTCGCCGCACTGGGAGCAACTGCCTTGCCGATCGAAACCAACGGCGATCCCTGAGTGTCGCTGTCGGATACCGAGTAATGGCGCTCGCCGGTCGGTGTGCCCGCCATCGTCGAGGAAGTGACCACAACGGTGTTGGTGAGGTCCGTGCTCACCACGATCGGGTTGTCGACACTCACGGCGTACGTGAATTGGGTTGCGGCGCCGGGTGCTACTGAGGCAATGTTCCAGGTGATTGTTCCGGCGATGCCGTTGCCGGGCGTGCCGTCGGCTATCCATCCCGCCGGAATCGGAGCCGCCGGAGTCAGCCCTTCGGGAACGGTGTCGATGACGACCAGATCATGGGCGGTCGCTCTGCCCGCGGCATTCGAAACGGTGATCGTGTAGTCAACGGTCTCGCCGCCGACCACTACTCCATCGCCACCGATACTGTCGACGCTCGTCTTGGTGACTCCGATCCTTGGCTCGACAACACCGGTGTCGACCGAAGCCGAGAGGTCGGGATCGGAACCGCCGTTCGACCAGGAGAACTCCGCCGTATTGCCGATGGTGTCGCCGTGGGCATTCTGCGGGACGTCGAGGACACGGGCATCAAGCTCGACGGTGAGGGTGTCATCGCCGGATCCGGGCGGATTCGTGTAGTTCGTGTCGCTCAGCGACACGGTGATTGTGTCTCCCGGATTGTCCAGATCCGCCACCACGCCGACTGCGCCGCTACCGCCTACGCCATCAAAGGTGACGGTGGCCGGAAGGATCACATCGAGTGTTGGTGGTAGCGCGTCGACCACGGCAGCGTTGTCGACTGTCGTCCCCTCGGGGATCACGACGGTGATCGTGTACGTGATCAGCTCGCCGATGCTTGCCTCGTTGCTCGGCGAGTTGCCGGGCTCGTCGACGCTGGTGGTGCGCGTCTTGGTGATCGTTGCCGCGGGCGTGACTACCGAGGACGTGTCGTCGGCAACGTCGGCATTCGGCGTGGTTACGGCTGGATCGATGTTGCCGGCCGGGTAGTAGGTAAACGTTCCGCTGCCGTTGTTGGCATCCGAGGTATAGCGGCGCACTCCGGCTTCGTTGATGATGGTTTCGTCGGGGGCAATTCCACTGGGGAAGGTCACGTCGTAGCTCACCGCAATCGAGCCACCGGCCGGGACGGAAAGCCCGGTCCATTCGATTCGAGTGTCCGTCGCGCATGCGCCGCCGTTGCTGATCGAGCTCACCGTGGCTCCGCACGGGCTGTACTCGGTGGGGAGCAGATCCCACACCTCAACGTCGTTGGCGTCGATGTCACCATCGTTACTGATGGTCAGCTGGTAGGTGATGAGGTCGGTCTCGGTGACCTCGACCCCATCGACGTTGTTGCCGCCGGTACTGACGGCGTTGACCGCACTGACGCCTTTGATGAGATCCAGTTCGGCTTCGAGGACTTCGACGTCGGCGAGGTCACGCAGATTGAACGGAGTCCCGGCGGTGTTGACCCACGAGTACTTCATGAGGTTCTCGACGATCTCGCCCGAGGCAGTTGCAGTGGCGTCAACCACGGTGCTCGAGAACACAACCTCGAAGTAGAGGTTCTGGGCGACGTAGCCACTGCCGTCACCGACACTCCAGGTAAGCACGGTCTCACCCGTGCCGGCGCCCGGACCGGCTATGTCACCGGTGGGCACAGTGTTGCCGTCACCGAAGTCCCAGGAATCCGATGCGGTGTATTGATGACCGGGCGGCAGATAGTCCTGAATATCAGAGTCGAAGGTGTCCAGATTCACCGGGAAGTCAACGGCGAGTCGCCAGCAGACACGATCGCCGATCCGGTAGCCGTCGGCCTGCGTGTCGTTCCAGGTGAGGCCGCTGCCGTCGCCGCAGGAGTTCATCGGGTCAAGACGTGACGCAACTTGCTTGCTGATGGTCACCGACCCGGCCGACTGGCTGTCCGCCGAGACATCTTCAACGGCCCGACCATCAACGGTTCCGGCGACATGGACATTGTTGGTCCACGAGTCGTCGGCGAGCACTGGAGTGTCGTCGGCGAAACCCTCGCGGTAGTAGCCCAGCGCCACAGTCGGGAAGGTGATGATCGTCGTCTCGGAGGCACCCATGTCGGCGAGGTTCCACACGAGGGTCCAGGTCCCGTCGCTGTTCTCGGTGGCGAGGGTGTACGCAGGCGACGAACTGCCGGAGGCGCCGCAGCCGGGCACGGGGCAGAGCCCATCGGGCACGGTATCGGTGACGACGAGGCTGGCAGCGGTGCCGACGTACTCGGATGTCTCGACTTCGAGAGTCCAGGTGGTGTCGATGCCATGCTGAATAGCGTCCTGGCCGGCGCTCTTGTGAATCGATAGATCCTCAGCACTGACAGTCATGGCGTCGTAGTCGTTGTACAAAGTGCCGGAGTACGTACCGGTGAGCCAGGCGCCGTTGGTCATGGCGATCTCGGTTCCGCTTTCCTCGGTGGAGGCACCGCGGTTGTTGTCGACATTTGAACCCTGGTCACCGGTGGCGGGCGGGGTGGCGACCGGGGGATCGATGTCTTCCCAGAGAACGTTCTCGTACAGGGGAATCGCGGCTATGTAGTCATAGGTGACCGATCCGGACTGCGGAATCGACGTTGCCAGTGTGCCGACGTTCCAGACGACGTGGGTGTAGACATCGAGGGGCAGCGGTCCCGGCGGATCGACTTCAACCGTCTCAACCAGGTCGGGGGCGATGCAGTTGCTCAGCGCCGGTTCGTTGCCCGGGTTGATCGGGCCGGAACTGCCCGGCTCAAAACCGCTGGAGTTGTCGACACCGCCGCAACCGAGGAACTCAATACCTGCCGGCAGCCAGTCCGCAATGGCGAAGTTCGTGCTGGCGCCGAGGTGGTTGTTCTCGATCTCGAGGGTGTAGACCGTCTGATGGTCATGGAGACCACGCAGCAGCTCGGCTTCGGTATCGCCCTGATTCTTGCTGAGCAGGAACGGAACCAGCAGGGTGCCGGCGCCGTCGGTGTCCCATCCATCGCCGTTGTCTACGTTGTCCGTTGTGGTGTTGTAGGAGGGAACCACACGTGGGTCACGGTTCACATACGCTGCGGCCGGGTGGTCGTGACCCGGCTGGTAATTCGAGATTACGGTGCCGACCGGAAGGCTGCCTGCCGAGATGGTGTAAGACAGGGATTGGGTGACTCCGGCTTGCAGGTCGGCAACGTTGCGCCAGACGAGGGTGGTCTCGCCGCTGTGTGGGGTGTCGGTGAGGATCAACGTCGGCGAAGGTTCACTCGAGATGAAGCCGACTCCGGGTTGCAGCACGTCAACGAAGGTCAGGTTGTACCCGTCGGTGGTGGGGGACAGATTCGTTGCGGTGAGAGTGACCTCGATGGCGCTGTCGCCGGCAAGTGCCTCACCGGGAGCAGTCTTGGAGAGGGAAACGTTCGGATCGCCTGCTGCTTGCGCAGATTCGCTTCCGGAGATCAGGACCAGCGCACTCAGCAGCACCGAGCATGCCAGAGCCACGCGCACCGTTCGAGTGCGCAGGATTGACGCGAGCGTCATCGAAACACCACCTAGAGCTGACTAGTTCGCTTTGACCCCACACGGATCACTGTTTCTATCGGCAGAAAGCAGCTGCGCTAAACGAACTAGCAAATGGTGGAATGGGTTACGCGGCGAGGCCGCGGATCAGGAAATCAACGGCGATTTCGGCGGTTTCATGCACCTGCGCCTTGGCGTCGGCCGAGTCCATGATGGAACGTCCCGCCCCCATCACCGTCTGGAACATGAGCTGCCCCGCAACCCGCACCGGCAGGTCGCGGAAGTCCCCAGATTCAACACCCGAGGTAAATACCTCAGCAAAAGCTCCGACCAGTCCCGCGTGCGCTGCGGCAACTCTGTGTTGGGACCCTTCGGAGAGCTTCATCGCCTCTGTGTGCAGGATGAGACCGAGGTGATCCAAGCCGACGAACTCCACTGTGCGCAGGCCCAACTCGCGCATCCGCACGACCGGCGTCGCATCCTCAGGGATGCTGTCGACGATTTCGGCAACTACAACCGGCAGGCGCTCCTCTACCAGTTGCACGAGTAGATCCTCTGTGCTTTCGAAGTACTCGTAGAAGGTGGTGCGGGCGATACCGACCTCAGCCGCGATATCGGCGTGGGTCGTGTCGCGGAATCCGTGCCGGGCGAATGCGTCGAGAGCCGCGTCGAAGAGCGCGTTCCGGGTGTCTTCCCGGGTGGAACGGCGAGATGTCGTCATCGTCTGCTCACTTCCCGTAGCGCCGGTTGCTGTGGGTGAAGTCACGCAGCGCCCGGAGGAAATCGACGCGGCGGAATTCCGGCCAGTAAACGTCTACGAAGGAGAACTCGGCGTAGGCGGCCTGCCACAGGAGGAAACCGGATAGGCGTGTCTCGCCACTGGTTCTGATCACCAGGTCGGGGTCGGGAAGATCGGCGGTGTACATGTAGGAGCCGAGGGTGTCGGCATCGATGTGCTTGGCAATCTCGTCTGCCGGCATACCCGCGCCGGCGAGGTTTGCCACCAGCTCGCGAGCCGCATCGACGATTTCCTGCCGGCCTCCGTAGGCGAGGGCGATAGTCACGTAACGATTGCCTTCAGGACACCTAGCGACGAGACGCTTGGCGGCGTCGCTGAGCCGTTGCGGCAGGAGATCGAGGCTCCCAACGAAGCGGACCGCTAGATCGTCACACTGGACCTTCTCCGGAATGCTGTCGAACAGATCTATGAGAACGTCGTAGTAAGGCTCGAGCTCCTCGACGGGCCGCGACAGGTTCTCGGTAGAAAGCAGCCAACAGGTCACCGCATGAATCTCCAGCTCGTTGGCCCAACCAAGAAACTCAACGAACTTCTTCATACCTTCCCGGTAGCTGGCGGCGTAGTCGGGCAAGCCTTCGGCACGGGCATAGCGGCGGTGCCCGTCGTGGATCACACCGATGTGGCGAGGAAGACGGTCCCGGTCGAGAAACTTGAGGATCCGCGCCTCATAGAGACGATAGAGCGGCTTCTTCGCCAGCCTCTTGGCCTTGTTCATATTCACAGCAAGATGAGTCTACGTCGGAATTGGGATTCCGGACCAAATTGGAGTCCCGGGCCGACCTGCTAATCCACTTCGAGCTGCCAGGTGGTACCGGTGATCTTGGTGACAAAGCCAACACCTCGATAGATGTGCTGTGCACCACTAGGGCTATCGGAATCAACTCCGATCATTGCCGCATCGAGACCGGCGTCTCGCATCGCCTCCATCGCTCGGGTGAGTAGAGCGGTGGCGATCCCCCGCTTGCGCCAGTTGCGCAACACGCCCAGAGCGCCGATCCAGGCCTCTTTGCGGCCGGCTGCTGCCCAATCCTCCGGATACTCCTCCACGGTCGCATAGCCGACTACCTCACCGCCGGCGAGCGCCACATACGAGCGGTCTCGAATGAGGCTCGGATTGTCGATCATCTGCTTTTTCCAATCGTCCTGATCGATCGGGGTCGACCCCCAGTGATCGGCAAAGGCTGCGTTATGCACCAGCCGCGCCGCCTCGTCGTGCTCCTCAGTCCAGGGCGCCACTTCGAAACCATCTGCGGGTTGCGTGCGGATCGGGAGATTCAGCAGACGCTCCATTTCCCACCAGTGCCGGACGGGGGTGAAGCCGCGAGCCGCGAAACGAGCCGATGCTTCCTTCTGGCTCTTATATAGCCAGGCACATACGAAGCGGCTCTCGACCGCGGCATCGGCGAGCGCATCGGTGCCGACCGATATCGCCCAGTCGGTGAGCGAATCTTCCAATCCCCGCTCGCGCCATTCCGGAGTCACGTAGACATTCACGTACGCCCGCATCTCATCGCTCTCGGCCCTGCGGCTGTAGACGGTGGCGTAGGCGACGATGGCCTCCCCGTCGTCGCGCACTACCAGCGCCCGCTCTTCCAGAGGATCGAAGTACGATTCGAGCTCGTGGCGCATCGACCGCTCGCTGAGACGTTCCGGCGTTGCGTCGGCATCGGCGATCTTGTTGAACAGCTCGGACAACTCAGCCGCATCGGCGACGGCAGCCGGGGAGTAGGTCAGGTTGAGATCGGCGGGGAGTATGGGAACACGCATAACGACCATTATGGCTGCCACCCAGACAACACCGGTTAGCCTGATGCTGCAATGAATATCCCTGAGAACCTACGGCGGTGGTCGCTGGGCAAGATGCAGAATCCGGTGCGTGGCTTTCTGCACGGCACCGCAGCAGTCGTTTCGCTGGTCGGGACGGTGCTTCTGCTCATGCGGGCTTCCGGCTGGGCGGGCCGGATCGCTGCCCTCGTCTTCGGGGTCGGCCTGCTCGGTCTCTACACGACTAGCTCCCTTTATCACTCCATCCCATGGCGTGAAGCCTGGAAGCGACGGATGCAGCGCCTCGACCATTCGATGATCTTCGTACTGATCGCCGCCACCTACACGCCCATTGTGGTTGTGATTCTGGACGGGTGGTGGAGTTGGGTGGTCCTGGTGACCGTTTGGGGAATCGCCTTGGTGGGGATTCTGAATCGGCTCTTCTCATCTATGGAGCGCCACACATTCTCTTTCGCCCTGATGGTGATCCTCGGCTGGATATCAATTCCGATAATGTTCCCGCTGGCCGCCCGGGCCGGCACGGCAGCCGTGATCCTCATGGCCGTCGGCGGGGTGCTCTACACAGTTGGGATGGTCTTCAAAGTGACCAGCTGGCCGCGCCTGTGGCCCCGTGTCTTCTCGGCGCATGAGCTGTTTCACGTGTTCGTGGTCGCCGCCTCCGCAGTGCATTGGACGGCGACCTACCGATACGTCCTGTCCTAACCCGGCCCTCACCCCCTCCCCCTCTCTCGTTCTTGCGGATTTCTGTGCCGCATGCGGTACGAGGATGCGCCGGAACAGCCAGCGGCTTGCCTATGTGCTCATCCAGAGCGGCTCGCCACCGTCGGTCAGGTAGTCGAACGCTTCGAGCATGCTGTTGTGATCGTACGGTCGGGTCCTGGTCTGGTTGACCCGATTATCCATCAGGCCCCAGGCGATCACGTTGGCGCAGTGCTCACTTCCGGAGAGCAGCCAGTCATCGGTTCGCCATTCGTCGGCGTGGGCATACTCTGCGAGGAACTCTTCCTTGTCCTGCTCGGTCAGGTTGTATGCCGCCCAGGCGTGGCCCAGCTCGTGCAGCATCGTGAAATCGATGCCGCAGATGTGGACCTCGAAGTTACCGGCATGGTCGTGCGAGAAGTAGCCGAAGTTGCCGTTGCACCCGGACCGGTCGCTGAAGGCGTAGATAGTGAGGA
>Ga0180436_10001279_pt1 | contig 24739 bp, 19 predicted proteins | sample SS_ome_2_FD_132434 | JGI IMG/M metagenome (GOLD analysis project Ga0180436, IMG submission 132434) | Hypersaline lake sediment archaeal communities from the Salton Sea, California, USA - SS_3_S_2 metaG | ecosystem: Environmental > Aquatic > Non-marine Saline and Alkaline > Hypersaline >... | reverse complement strand
CCACAGATGCGATCATCGGAGCTGGCTGATGTTTGAGCCAATAACGGTTCTGCAGGATCTAGTGCGGCTGGATACCACCAATCCTCCCGGCAACGAGATGACCGCAGTGCGGATGCTGCAAGAAATCATCGAGACCGCTGGGGTCGAGACGGCCATTTACAGCAAGGATCCGAATCGCCCCAATCTCATTGCTCGGATCGAAGGTCGGGGCGACTACCACCCGTTTCTGATGCAGGGCCATGTCGATGTGGTTTCGACCGTTGCTCAGGCCTGGACGCATGATCCCTTTGGTGCTGAGATCATCGACGGCTTCATGTGGGGGCGGGGCACCCTCGATATGAAGGGTGCCGTTGTGATGATGGTTCACGCCTTCGTGCGCTTGGCCGAATCTGGGCTGCGACCCTCCGGCGACGTGATCCTCGCAATCCTGTCCGATGAAGAGAACAGCGGTCACTTTGGTGCCAAGTACCTGGTGGACGAGCATCCCGAACTCTTCACCGACGTCAAGTATTGCATCGGCGAATTCGGGGGGTTTCCCCTTACGATCGCCGGGACCAGGTTCTATCCCATTCAGATCGCCGAACGACTCAGCATACGATTCGAGCTAACGATCGCCGGGGAAGGCGGGCACGGTTCGCTGCCCCGGAGCGGCACCGCAATGTCCCTCCTGGGTAGAGTTCTCGATGCTCTGGAGCGCAAGCGCATGCCCGTGCACATCAGTTCGGCAACCCGGCTCATGGTCGAGGGGATGGTGGAACACACCACCGGTGTTGCGCAGCGAGCCTTGCGGATGCTGCTCAACGAGCGAACGGCGGATGCCGCCTTCCGCCTGCTCCCGGGTCAACTGGGTATTCTCGAACCCGTATTCCGCAATACCGTCAGCCCCACCATCGTCCGTGGCGGCGACAAGCACAATGTTGTCCCGGCGGAGGTCAAGTTGACCCTCGATGGTCGTATGGTGCCGGCGAGCAGCCCGGATGAAATGGCCGACGAGTTGCGTCGCATTGTCGGTCCCGATGTCGGCATCAACTACACCGTTGATGGCAAACCAGGCGTCGGCGAAGCCGATCTGCGTCTGTTTCCGCTTCTCGCTTCCGTTGTCCAGCGGCGCGACCCCGACGGCGTACCGATCCCGTTCCTGATGCCTGCCGCCACCGATGGCAGATGGTTCGCCGAGTTGGGGATTCAACCGTATGGCTTCACCCCTTTGCTGCTACCTGATGGCTTTGCGTTTTCGGAACTGGCCCACGCCGCCGACGAGCGCATTCCGGTTGCTGCCGTGGAGTCGGGGGCCGAAATGATCTTCGATCTACTCAACAGATATCCGGGACTGTGATGCCTGCCCGGCAGCTGATCGGGGAGCGCTAGGCTCCTTAGAAACCCGATTCTCTTCGGAGGCATGGTGCACGACGTCGTAATCATCGGTGGCGGACCGGGCGGCTATGCGGCTGCTCTATACGCCCACAACTTCGGCCTCAACGTTGCTCTGGTGGAAAAAGAGCGCGTCGGCGGAACCTGCCTGCTGCGTGGCTGCATTCCGGCCAAAGCCTGGCTCAAGACGGCTGAGGTTTTCGCCCACGCCAAGAAGGCGGCGGACTTTGGGGTTCATGTCGGTGAGCCGACGCTGGATTGGGAGGCGGCCCTCAACCGCAAGAACGGGATAGTGGACGGTCTTGTTCGTGGATTGAGTGGCTTGCTCAAATCTCGCTCGGTCGATGTCATCGAAGGCTACGGACGTCTTGCCGATGGCGGGGTTGAGGTCGCAGCCAAGGACGGATCGGTGCGGCGACTCGAGGCGAAGAACGTGATTCTCGCCACCGGGTCGAAGCCTCGCTCCATCCCGGGATATGATTTCGACGGCACGCGCGTTGTCTCCAGCCGGGAGGCCCTCGATTGGAGTGAACGCCCCAATCGAGTTGCGATCATCGGAGCCGGGGCCATCGGTAGCGAGTTTGCCTTGATCCTTGGTTCAACGGGGTCCGAGGTTCACCTATTCGAGATGCTCGATCAAGTGATCCCGGGCGCTGAGCCCGAGGCGGCCAAGGCGCTGGCGAGAGAGATGAAGAAGAAGGGCATCAAGATCCGAACGGGTGTCGGAGTTGGCCCGGCCGAGGTTGGCGATGACCGGGTAGTGGTTCCTTTTGAAGGCAAGTATGTGGATGTGGACAAGGTGCTCGTCGCCGTGGGTCGGGCTCCGGTCTCCGACGACATTGGATTGGAAACAACGCGCGTCGAGGTAGAACGCGGCTTCGTCAAGGTAGATCTCAACACCATGATGACGGCCGAGCCCAACATCTATGCAGTCGGCGACATCGTCGCCGATACCCCGCAACTCGCTCACGCCGGGTTCGCCGAGGGCATCGCAGCCATTACCCATATCGCAACCGGCCAAATCGCTCCGGTGGACTATCGAGCGATACCGCTTGTTGTCTACACCGACCCTGAGTTGGCCAGCGTTGGTCTCACCGAGGCCGCCGCTAAGGAGGCCGGATACGAAGTCGAGGTTCACGACCACGGGATGCGGGGGGTGGGCCGGGCGATTATCCAGGGCGAGGTGGGCGGCCTGGTCAAGATCGTCAGCGAAAAGGGTGGGCCGATCCTCGGTGCCACGGTGATCGCGCCCGGTGCTGGCGAGCTCATCCACGAGCTGATGTACGCAGTTGCCTGGGAGGCGCTTCCCTCTGAAGCCGCGGCATTCATCCATGCTCATCCAACGATTTCTGAAGCGATCGGGGAAACGCTGTTGTCCGCAGCCGGTCGTAGTTTGCACTGAGGACAGAAGGAGACCGCTGCAATGGCGACCACAGTCGAGATGCCGCAATTAGGCGAGACCGTTACTGAAGGCACAATCCTCAGCTGGGCAAAGCAACCCGGTGATTCCATCGCAGCCGACGAGGTGCTGCTCGAGATTTCGACCGACAAGGTCGACACCGAGATACCTTCTCCGGTCGCCGGGACCGTCCTCGAGATCCTGGTGCCCGAAGGTGAGACGGTGACCGTGGGAACGGCCCTTGCCGTTATCGGCGATGCCGGTGAGGAGGTTGCCACCGCACCCGCCCCGGAGGCGGCACCGGCACCCGAGCCGGCCCCAGAGCCCGCGACAGCCCCGGCCCCGGCCCCGGCCCCTGCCCCGGCCCCGGCCCCTGCCCCGGCGGCCGCAGCGCCCGCCGCTCCGGCGATGCCGGCTGCAACTGATGAAGCCCCCAAGCGATCCGTTCTGTCGCCCGTTGTGCGCAAGCTGGCCTCTGAGAACAACGTCGATCTTGCACTTGTCGTCGGTACCGGCGACGGCGGTCGGATCACCCGTAAGGACGTGACCGAGTTCATTGAAGCGCAGAGAGCCGGGACCCCGCCGCCTCCGCCGCCAGCCCCAACTGCCGAGGTGACCTTCGAGCCGGCGCCAGCTCCCGCTCCGGCTCCGGCCGCGGCTCCGGCTCCGGCTCCCGCTCCCGCTCCGGCTCCCGCTCCCGCTCCCGCCCCGGCCGCAGCGCCGGAGACGGTTGCAGTCCCCGAGGCCACAGCAGCAGGCGGAGGGGATCGCACCGAGGCCATGCCCCGACTGCGCAGGGTGATCGCTGAGAACATGCTCACCGCCAAGCGGACTGCCGCCCACGTTTGGACGGCGGTCGAGGTCGACTACGAGCGGGTCGAGCAGGTTCGGCAGAAGCACAAGGCGGCATGGAAGGCACGTGAGGGCTACTCGTTGACCTATATGCCTTTCATTGCCCGGGCCACAATCGATGCTTTGCAGGCCTATCCCGTTGTGAACAGCTCGTTCGATCTCGAGAATGGGACACAGACTTTCCACAACTCGGTCGGTCTTGGAATTGCCGTCGATCTGAATGAAGGCGGCTTGGTCGTAATGAACATGCCCGGGGCGGACGGATTAGCCCTGACCGGGTTGGCTCGAGGTATTAGAGCCGTCGCCGACAAGGCCCGTGCCGGAAAGCTCGAACTCGACGACCTCTCCGGTTCGACATTTACCATCACGAATCCCGGTCCGTTCGGATCGTTCATGTCGGCGCCCATCATCAACATTCCCAACGTCGCCATCCTCTCCACCGATACGGTCAGCAAGCGTGCTGCCGTGGTTACCTTGCCGGATGGTTCTGATGCGATCGCGATCCGCCACATCGGCTATCTCGGTCTCACCTGGGATCACCGGGTGTTCGATGGTTCGACCGCGGTTCTCTTCCTGCGGCGTATCAAGGAGAACCTGGAGACCTGGGACTGGGATCAGGAATTGGCGTGACACAAGCGCAGGTTCGGGTCCGCTGGCTCGGGCGGCTGCCCTATGCGGAGTCGTGGGATCTGCAGAAGGCCTTCTGGGAGGGCCGGGTTCTCGGTCGCAATCCGGACGACTACTTGCTGCTGGTCGAGCATCCGCACACCTACACGGTGGGGCGCAACGGTGACGGGTCCAATCTGCTCATCTCAGAAGAAGCGCTCGCGGATATCGATGCCGAGATCCACTACGTAGATCGCGGGGGCGACATCACATATCACGGCCCGGGTCAGCTGGTTGGATACCCGATCTTTGCCGTGCCCCGTCTGCCCAATGGATTCGACATGGTGGGGCACGTTCGCCGTATCGAGCAACTCATCATTGCTGCGCTTGCGGATCTCGGAGTTCAAGCTTGGGCTGAGGAGGGGCTGACGGGAGTCTGGACGGATCGGGGCAAAGTGGCTGCCATCGGAGTGCGCGTGTCGCGGGGCGTGTCGATGCACGGGTTCGCCATCAATGTCGATCCTGACCTCGGCTACTTCGGCAAGATCATCCCTTGTGGGATCACTGATCGAACGGTGACTTCGATCGCAGAGCTGGTCGGCCGCCCGGTGCGAATCGAGGAAGTAACAGACGCCGTGATCGATCACATCGGGTCGGCCTTCGGGTACAGCGATGCTGAGATTCAGCTGGGTGCTTTCGCCCGTGGGTCGAGTCGAGAGCCGTTCGCAGTAGACCGCATGGTTGCCGCCGGGGTGTTCTCGGGTGGAACCACAACCGATGCACCGATTGCCGTCAATGGTCTGCTCCCAGGAGAACCGCGACGACCGGAGTGGATGCGCATCAAGGCCGATATCTCATCCGACGGCTATCGCGATTTGCGCCGCCTGATGCGCAGCAAGGAACTCAACACGGTGTGTGAGGAAGCAGGATGCCCCAACATCTATGAGTGCTGGGCATCTGGAACCGGCACCCTGATGCTGCTCGGTGACAAATGCACCCGTGCCTGTGCGTTCTGCGACGTGCAAACTGGGCGACCGAACGAGGTGGATTGGGAGGAGCCGGAGCGCGCCGCCCAGGCTGTTGCGGCTATGGGATTGCGTCATGCTGTGCTCACCTCGGTCAACCGGGACGACCTCGCCGACGGTGGGGCGGCAATCTTTGCGGAGACGATTGGTCGGATCCGCGATCTCGTGCCCGACTGTGACGTCGAGGTGCTGATTCCGGATTTCAAGGGAGATCGTGACGCCCTGGAAACGGTGATGTCTGCCAAACCCGCCGTTCTCAATCACAATACGGAGACGGTACTGCGCCTGCAGCGGGAAGTGCGGACCGCAGCCAACTACGGTCGTTCGCTTGCGCTGCTCGCTCGCGCCAAGTGGATCAACCCGAGTTGCACCGTCAAGTCGGGTTTGATCGTCGGGATGGGCGAGACCGAGGCGGAGATAATGGCGACCCTCGCCGACATGAGGGCGGTTGGGGTTGATTTGGTCACAATCGGTCAGTACCTGCGGCCGACCCCTCGTCATCGTCCGGTTGCTCGTTATGTGCATCCCGATGAGTTCGGGCGCTATTCCGCGGAGGGTGCAAGACTGGGGATACCACACGTGGAGGCCGGCCCGCTGGTTCGTTCCTCGTACCACGCCGCGGAGTCACTGGAGACAGCGCAGCAATGACAGGCTTTCACTACGCCGACCGCCTCGATCGAGCCCGCAAGGAGATGGCTAAGCACGATGTCGACGTTCTGCTGGCGTCGGTTGGGTCCGATCTTCCCTATCTGACCGGCTATCGGGCAATGCCTCTCGAGCGATTGACGATGGCGGTGATCCCGCAGCGAGGCGAACCGGTGCTGGTGGTGCCCGAGCTAGAAGCGGCGAGGGTGACGGAGGTCGCCGGGGCCTTCGACGTGCGGCCCTGGAGCGAGACCGACAACGCGATTGGGCTCGTCGCCCGGCTGATCGGTCGCGCCAAGAATGCAATGGTCACCGATCAGACGTGGGCAGTCTTCCTGCTTGCGCTGCAGGACGAACTACCCGGGACAGCGTTCCGGTCGGCTCGTCCCCTCACCGAAGCGCTGCGGGTCATCAAGGAACCAGGCGAAATCGAATTGCTGCGTCGGGCCGGGGCATCGGCCGACGTTGTTGCGGGACTGCTCACGGTGCACGACTTCGCCGGGAAGACCGAGGCGCAGGTCTCTCGTGAGGTCGCAGCCATGTTGGAGGCCAACGGTACCGACGCCGCCGGGTTCGCCATCGTCGCTTCGGGGCCCAACGGTGCATCGCCACATCACGAGGCGGGGGAGCGGATCATCGGAGATGGTGATGCGATCGTTGTCGACTTCGGGGGAACCGTTGGTGGTTACGGATCGGACACAACTCGGATGTATCACGTCGGGGAGCCTTCGGCCCGTTATCGCGAAGTCCACGAGATCGTCCTCGCCGCACAGGAAGCCGCCGTCGCAGCAGTCGCTCCCGGCGTTGCCGCCGAGTTGGTGGATGCAGCTGCGCGCGAGGTGATCGCAGCGGCCGGCTACGGCGAGTTCTTCATTCACCGCACCGGGCACGGTATCGGGCTCGACGGCCACGAGGATCCGTACATAGTCTCCGGCAACACCCAGCTGCTGAAGGCAGGGATGGCTTTTTCGATCGAGCCCGGTATCTACTTACCGGGCGAATTCGGCGTCCGGATCGAGGACATTGTGGTCTGCAGCGAGGACGGAGCCGATCGGCTCAATCACTCGCCCCGGCAGGTGGCCGTCGTCGGCTGAAAGCCGATGCCGGGCACGGTCAGGGGGTTGCTCGAGGCACTACCCTTAGCGAGAAATCGTTTCACCGTGGAGGAACCGTGGCACAGGACATCGACCAGCTAGCCGCCAACGCTATTCGCGCCCTGACGATGGATGCAGTCCAGAGGGCCAAGTCCGGTCATCCCGGTGGGCCGATGGGCATGGCCGACATGGCTGTGGTCTTGTTCGGCAAGTTCCTACGCGTCGATCCGAAGAATCCCACCTGGGAGAACCGTGACCGCTTCGTGCTCTCTGCGGGGCACGCTTCGATGCTGCTCTACTCGGCTCTCCATCTCTCGGGGTTCCCGATCAGCATGGAGGACATCAGGAACTTCCGGCAGTTCGGCTCACCGACTGCCGGGCATCCCGAGCTCGATGTGGAACTGGGCATTGAGACGACAACGGGCCCGCTGGGACAGGGCCTGGCCACCGGGATCGGGATGGCAATCGCCGAGACCAAGCTGAACGACATCTTCGGGTCCGACCTGGTTGATCATCGCACCTACGGCATTGTGTCCGACGGCGACATCATGGAGGGTGTTTCCATGGAGGCCGCGTCGCTTGCCGGCCACCTCGAGCTCGGGAAGCTCATCTACCTCTACGACGACAACGACATAACCCTCGATGGGCCCAAGCACTGGTCGTACAGCGAAGACACCCTGCAGCGCTTTGCGGCTGCCGGATGGCATACGCTGCAAATCGACGGTCACGACCGTGCTGCGGTTGCAGAAGCGATCACGGCAGGTATCGCCGAAGAAGCCAGACCTACGTTGATCTCATGCAAGACGCACATCGCTTACGGCAGTCCCAACAAGCAGGACAGTTCGGCCGCTCACGGGTCGCCGCTGGGCGACGATGAGATCACCCTGGTCCGTGAGGCGCTCGGTTGGGAGCACAAACCTTTTCATGTCCCGGCCGAGGTCTACGACTTCTTCACCGAAGCGTTCTCCCGTCGCCGCCAGCTGGCCAGCGAGTGGCAGCGCAACTTCGAGATGCGCATGGCCGGCGACGAGGAGTTGCGGGCAGCATGGAATGCTCACTTCCACAGCAAGCCGATTACGGTCCCGGTGCCGGAGTACGATCAAGGTGCCAGCGTCGCCACCCGGGCTATCTCCGGTGATGTGATCAACACGATCGCTCCAGAGCGTCCGGAACTCATTGGAGGCTCTGCCGATCTCACCCCCACGAACAACTCCTACATCGAGTCCTCGACCAATTTCTCAGCCCAGGACCGGGGGGCCCGCAATTTCCGCTTCGGAGTTCGTGAACACGGCATGGGAGCGGTCGTCAACGGGATCAATCTCCACGGGGGGCTACGTTGCTACGGCGCCACGTTCCTGACCTTCTCCGACTACATGCGGGGGGCCATCCGTCTAGGGGCACTCATGGGCGTACCCAGCATTTGGATCCTGACCCATGACTCGATCCTGCTCGGCGAGGACGGCCCGACCCATCAGTCGATAGAGCAGCTTGCCGCTTTGCGGGCCATGCCCAACCTGTGGGTCATACGACCCGGTAACGCAGCCGAGACTGCCGGAGCCTGGGAAGTGGCGCTCAACCGGCTCGAGGGCCCGACTGCCCTTGTCTTTTCCCGGCAGGGTGTCGCGGTGGGGGATATGGAGCCCGTGCCTGTTGCCAAAGGCGCCTATGTAGCGAAGGAGGGCTCAGATGCCGTGCTCGTCGCCACCGGCTCAGAGTTGCAGACGGCGCTCGGTGCGGCGGAGATCCTCAGCGGTGAAGGCACTTCGCTGCGTGTGGTCTCAATGCCGTGCCGGGAAGCATTCGAGGCCCAGGACGCCGCCTACCGTACCGAGGTTCTCGGCGAGGGGCTTCCGATTGCCTCGCTGGAGGCCGCAGTGACATTCGGCTGGACGGACGTAATCGGCAGTGATGGCCTTGCCATCGGCATCGACCACTACGGGGCGTCGGCGCCGGCCGCAGTCCTTGCCGAGGAGTTCGGTTTCACTCCGGCGAAGGTTGCCGCCAAGCTCGTCTCCTGGCTCGCTCAATAGCGCATACGTGGAGGTCACGCCCTCCCTCGTTCTTGCCATGTGGGCGGCAGGCGTAGCGTTTGGGGCTGCGGTCGTCTCGTACTGGACGATTGTCGGCCCCGGCTACAACTGGCTGCTGGCGGGCATCCTGGTTCTCATCGGCGGAGCTACGTCGCTCGCCGGAGGAGTATGGCTCGGAATAGCCGCCACCGTGGCCGCGCTCGGTGCAGGCGTGTTTGGGCGCAAGCGTGTCCCCGCCGCCGGGCTGTTCGCCGTTGCGGGCATTGGCTACCTGCTGGTGGCGGTCGAGGATGGCGGCGTGGCGCCGGCCGTGACCGGTGCGCTGCTACTTGGTGGCACGACCAGCGTGATGCTGCTCGGGCACTGGTTCCTGGTCGATCCTCGTCTTCCGCGCCAAGCACTGCAGCGACTCGATGCGGCAACGGCGCTTGGCTGGGTAGCCGAACTGGGTGCTATCGCCGTACTCGGCGCGTTCGGGAGCGGCGATACGGTGATGGTGGCTGCGCTTGCGGCTCTAGCTGTGCTCACCGGTCTCCTCGTCGCCGCCGTGTGGTTTGCGCTCAAGGAGCCCGCCTACTCCGGGGTGATGGCGGCAACCGGGCTTTCCTACCTCGGTGTCCTCACAGCATTCGGCGTTGTGGTGATCGGCCGGCTGCTCGTCGCCGGTCTGTAGGATCTGCTGGTGAAGATCTATACACGCAAGGGCGACGACGGCACCACCGGGCTTTTCTTCGGCGGCCGTGTGGCCAAAGACTCAACCGGCCCTGTTGCCTACGGCGACGTCGACGAGACCGGCGCCTGCATCGGGCTTGCCCGGGCCGAAACAAGCGCGGGCTCGGCGCTCAATGACGAACTGCTGCGATTGCAGCGAAGCCTATTCATCGTTGGCGCCGAGCTTGCCACTGCCCCGGACAATCGCCACAAGCTCGTTGATGGCGAGACGAGGGTAACGGCTGAAATGGTCACTGAATTGGAGGCCGGAATCGACCGTATCGAAGCCGAACGGGGGATGCCGACCGGTTTTCTCGTACCCGGCTCCAATCGGCTCGGTGCCGCACTGGATGTCGCCCGGGCGACGGCGCGACGCGCCGAACGAAATGCAGTGACTCACATGCGGGGCGGTGGCTATGAAGGTAGTTACCTTCTCGCCTACCTGAACCGTCTCGCCGATTATCTCTTCATGCTGGCACGCGCGGCTGAGGAGACCTGGACCCCAAGCAAGGAGAAGTAGCCCGAATGGAAATCACAGTCGCTCCCAACCTCGATGGCTTTAGCGGGGATCTCCTAGTCCTTCCGGTGTTCGCAGATAGGACCTGGGGCCCTGGTGCAGCTGAGGCGGCTGCACAGTTGGGCGGGTGGCTAGATGGCTACCTCGATGGTCTCGAGTTCTCCGGCAAGGTGGGAGAGACGGCGGCTGTGCCGGGGGCGAACGGCTTTGGTCGGGTGCTTTTCGTTGGGCTGGGCGACGAGGTAGACGCTGATGCGTTGCGCCGGGCAGGCGGCATAGCCGGGCGCGCAGCAATGCGCGACCAGAAGGTTGCCAGCACGATGGGCGAGATAGATATCGAGGGTGCGATAGGTGCATTCGCCTACGGTTTCCTGCTGGGTCAATACCGATTCGACAAGTACCTGTCCGAGCCGAAGCCATCCAGTACGGTCGAACTCATCCTGACCGGCGCGGACGAAGTCGGCGAAGTGGCACACGCTGAGTCGGTCGCCGCCGGAGTTGCCATGGCTCGTGACCTCATCAATGAGCCGGCCGGGGGGAAGAAGCCTGAAGTGCTGGCGGGCATCGCGGCGGACATGTGCAACGAACTCGGCATCGACATCACGGTCTACGACCGCGACCAGATTGTGGAGCAAGGATTCGGAGGTCTGCTGGCAGTCTCGCTCGGGGCATCAAATCCACCCCGAATGGTCGTAATGGAATACCGGCCGGAAGGGGCGGAGAAGACCCTTGCCCTGATCGGCAAAGGCATCGTCTTCGACAGTGGCGGGCTGTCTATCAAGCCCGCATCGGCCATGGAGACCATGAAGACCGACATGTCCGGGGCGGCGGCTGTCTTGGGCGCGGTGCGGGCCATTGCCACGCTCGGATTGCGGGTCAATGTCACAGCAATCACGCCGCTCACGGAGAATATGACCGGGGGAGCGGCGCAGCGACCCGGCGACGTGTTCACCGCCCGGAACGGCAAGACTGTCGAAGTGCTCAACACCGACGCTGAGGGTCGGCTCGTCCTTGCTGATGGGCTGTCGCTGGCCGCGGAAAGCGAGCCCGATCTGATGGTCGATATCGCGACTCTGACCGGCGCTGCGCAGGTTGCCCTGGGCATGAAGGTCGCCGCCTTGTTCGGCTCGGACGATGACACCGCAGAGTTGGTTATCGCCGCCGCACGGCGCGTCGGCGAGAAGGTGTGGCGCCTTCCGCTGGAGCAGGAGTATCGATCCAAGTTGGACTCGCCACTCGCCGATATCAAGAACATCGGGGATCGCTACGCCGGCGCAATTACTGCCGCGCTGTTCCTCGCCGAGTTCACCAACGGACGGCCCTGGGTGCACCTCGACATCGCCGGTCCGGCTCGAGCCGAGGGTGACGAAGGCTACGTCGCCAAGGGCGGGACGGGTTTCTCAGTTGCCACTCTCGTCGCCGTCGCTGAGGATATGGCCCAATAGTGCAGTGACCTGATGTAGACCACCGCTGGTGGTCGAGTCTGAGTAGGGCTGATGGCGACTAAACGCCCATTTGCCCCCCGGTTTTACGGGGAATTCGGCATACAGGGGAATACTCCGGGCTACTAGGGCCAAAAGTCCCAACCCATTGTGGGCTCTATTTTCACCACTTTCGGTGTTGGATTGCTCAAGGCGACCCAAGAACGGTCCGATACGGAGCGTGTTCGCATAACCACGCAATGTGAAGGATCGACAATATGGCAGCGCTGGCCAGACGTATCGCTTCGGTACTGCTCACGACGTTCCTAGCCATTGCGGTCATGGCTCCCGCAGCCACCGCTGCTTCCCTCGAGAGCGAATCGCTGGCACTGCTGAATGCAGAACGGCGTGCGGCAGGGCTTTCCCCCCTCACCATGCATTCCGACCTCACCGACGATGCGCTTGCCTGGACGCTCCACATGCAAGACCGGGGATCGCTGTCACACAATCCCAACCTGGCCGCAGTCACGGCGAACTGGGAGAAGCTCGGCGAGAACGTTGGTCTGGGAACCAGCATTGCGGCGCTGCATGATGCGTTCATGGCGTCCTCCAGCCACCGGGGCAACATCCTGGGTGACTACGACTCAGTCGGCATAGCTGTGGTCGAGGAGACGCCATCGAAGCTCTGGATCACCGTGGTTTTCATGAAGACGTTCGTCAGATCAGCTGTTCCGCAGGACGAAGTTGATCCCGAGCCGTATTCCGAAGTGCAACCCGCCGTGGACAACGATCAGCCGGCCGCGATTGAGCCAACCGTCGCCGGTATCGCCCCGGCAACGATCCCGCCGAGCCGCACCCTCGCCTTCGTCAGCAATGGGATAGCTCCCATCGCCGACTGACATCAGCAGTATTCGGATCCACTCTGTAACGGTGGGGGAGGACCCGAACAGGCCACGCAATCTGTGCGCCGCTGCAGTCGAACGGTGGTGGTTGTCTGGTTCAAGGCATCGTAAGTGAGCAGCCGCCCGAGCAGCGGCTCTCCGATGCCGAGCAGCAGCTTCAGCGCCTCGGTTGCTTGCATTGTTCCCACGACCCCGGGCAGTACCCCGAACACCCCGGCCTCGGTGCAGTTGGGGGTTAGATCCGGAGGCGGTAGCTCAGGGAATACGCATCGATAGCAGGCGGTCTCGTGTGGCTTGAATACTGCAAGCTGTCCTTCGAAGCGGAAGACGGAGCCGTGCACAACCGGCATGCCGAGGTGCATCGAGGCATCGTTGATCAGGTAGCGCGTAGCGAAATTGTCGGTGGCGTCGATAGCGAGGTCATAGTCGCTGAGAACGTCGATGGCATTGTCGGCATCGAGCAGAACCTCATGCGCCTGAGTGGAGACAGATGGGTTGATCTCGTGAACCCGCGCGGCACCGGAAACCACCTTTGACCGCCCTATGTCGGTGACTCCGTGCAGTATCTGGCGCTGCAGGTTCGACAACTCGACAACATCGTGGTCGACCAAACCGATGTTGCCGACACCGGCAGCTGCCAGGTAGAGGGCAGCCGGCGACCCGAGTCCACCTGCACCAACTATGAGCACGCGCGCATCGATCAACTTCTGCTGGCCCTCGAGTCCGACCTGCGGGAGCACGATATGGCGGGCGTAGCGACGGCGGGTGACGTCGCTCAGATCACTATCGGAGACTGTAGGAAGACCCAGCGCCATCCACTCCTTGATGCCGCCGGACAGCGACGTCACGTTGGTGAAGCCGGCATCGAGCAACTGGGCCGCGGCAAGCAGCGATCGCTCGCCCACTGCGCAGTAGAAGGTGATGCGATCGTCACGTTGCCCGGTGAGCGCTTCGACATCATCGGCGACTCGGGCCATTGGAACCGAAATGGCGTTGGGGAGAACCCCGAGCGCAATCTCGGCTGGTGTCCGCACATCGATGATGAGACCTTCGCTGAGGTTCAATTCTTCGGGGGCCACTTCCTCGACCTGTGCCCTGGCCGCATCCAGCTGCTGCTGATAGGTGTCCATCGTGTCATAACCGTAGTGCGTGATGGGGCGAAAGAGCTCGACGTCAAGCGACTATGGCGTTGACGAGTTGGGGCAGGACCGTACCGGCCATTCCGTCCAGCCGCAGCGAGGCGAGGCTGTCGAGGTCCGTTGGTGAGTTGTTGATGATGATGAATACCTCCCCGCGGGAGGCGATCTCGAGTGGGATATATGCAGCCGGGTACACAGACAGACTCGACCCGACAGAGATGACTGCATCGGCCTCGTGCGCCCACTGCTCGGCCCGCAGCAACTCGCGTTGGGGGAGCACCTCACCGAAAAAGACGATGGTGGACTTGAGGATGCCCCCGCACTCGTCGCAATGCGGATCCAGATCCCCATTCACCCAACGAGCCTCGATCTCGACGGGGTCGTACTCCTTACCGCACTGCAGGCAAGCGATGCCGTCGCCGTTGCCGTGGAGCTCTGCCATCAGATCCTGTGGCAGACCTGCCGCCTGATGGAGCCCGTCGATGTTCTGCGTCACGCAACCGAGCAGCTTGCCGGCCTTCCAGAGGTCAACAACTGCTTCGTGCGCGGCATTGGGTTGGGCATTGCCAAACATCTTGGGGAATCGCGTCTGCCAGGCCCGAATCCGAGCCTTCGGATCACGCACGTACCGATCGAGCTGGAAATCCTCCGGCGAGAGCTTGGTCCAAATCCCATCGGTGCCGCGAAAATCGGGGATCCCCGACTCGGTAGAGATGCCGGCTCCGGTGAAGATGAGAATCCGTTCCGCTTCGAGGAGCAGACGTGCGGCATAGACGAGATCCCGACTCATCCCCATACGCTATCAGCAGTCGTTCCTTCAGCGAAGCTGGCTGATGCGATCAGCCACGTCACGAGAAGGGGGAGAAGTGGCGCGCCGAACTCGCCGAGTTCGGCGCAAAAGTCGGGCTGCATGGCGATGTCACCGGCGCACGTTTTGCGGCGCCGGGGTAGAGATGACTGCCTGCTACTTGGCTGCTTTGCATACCCAATGGCTGGGTCCACCGTTCTCGAGTAGCCAGGCGGCTACCGCGATGTTGGCGAATGGATCGAAGACATCGGCGCCGGCAAAGCCGGCGGCCTCTGCTCGTGGCGGCCAGAGCCGGGCGAGGTGCTGGAAGAGGCCGCTGGCTGAGCTGGTTGGGTTCTTGGCATCAGGTTTGCCCTTGGACTCGCATTCCATGATGCGGAGTGCCCACTCGACACGGTCGGCCGGAAAGAACATGTCAACCACCGGCCGCCAGCGTTCGACATTCCAGCGGAACTCGTTGGTGACATTGTCGTAGGGACCATTCAGCTCGCGCAGCTCGGCAAGGAGCATCTCCTGCTGGGCTTCGGCGATGGCCGCCTGCTCGTTGAGATAGCTTGTCCGGGCCTGGCTGAGTTCGGGCGTCTCGACGGCGGATGCTGGGCCGGCCAAAGCCGTCATGGCGATCAGCATCGCCACCGTGATGGTGATAGTTCTTTTCATTGCACGAGTTGGATCGGGGTCATTGCCTGGGGATGGGCGCACACGATGCCCAAAACGAAACCCGGCGAACATCGCCGGGCGAGCACGCATCATAGACACGAATTACACCGTTGTCGTCGTTTCCGGGTGCTGCCGTCTCAGGTCGGGTGGAAGCAGCCGGACCTGGATCACGTTGAGCGGCGGAATGCTGGTGCGGACAAAGACCTGACCGAGGTGGGTATGGGCCAGGCCGGCGCGGACGAGCACGTGCAGGTGGGTGGGACGGCGGAGGGAGCGGCCGCGTGTTGCGGCGGTGGATAGTCGGAGCAGGTCCGCGACCGCTCCCGAGCCGATTGTGGCGGTCCAATAGAGCCTGACGTAAGGATGAGTGGGGGAGTAGGAAGGGATATCTCCATTGCCCCAGGTCCAGGGTAGGGGGCGGATGATGGTGCGCTGTCGCGCGGTGCGCCGGAGGGGACTCGCGGCAGCACCCGAGCGAGGCGCTGATCCCACAACGGAGGAATGACTGTCGTGGTTCTCGGGTGCTGCCGTGATCTTGTGCATGTATAAGTCATATCAAACATCGTCAAACAACGTCAATGGGGCTAAACTAGAGCGCGAAAACTGAGTCGCCACCGATGCGGCTGCTGTTCCGGATTCGGCTCTTGGTCGCGTAGGCCCGCTACATTGGAGCTATGAGCATCCTCGGTGTGCCCTTCTTCATGGGCGAGGAGATGTCCGGCCTGGTCGTACCGGACCCCCACGAGTTGATGCGACCAGACCTGCCGGATGGCAATCCCCAGGAGCGGATGGCAATCCTCTATCGAGACGTCGCTGGCTGGGTTGCTGCAGTCGACCACCCGGTTGTATGGGCCGGCGACTGTGTCAGCATCATCGGGGTTCTTGCCGGTCTCGAGCAGAAGGCGATTCAACCTACGATCCTCTTCTTCGACGCCCACGGCGACTTCCACACCTGGGACACCACGCACTCGGGCTTCATCGGGGGAATGCCACTCGCCATGATCACGGGCCGCGGCGAGCAAACGATCCTGGCCGGCGCCGGTTTGAGCCCGCTACCGGACGAGCGGGTGGTTCTGGTTGACGGTCGGGATCTCGATCCCGGGGAAGACGATGCCGTTGCGGAGTCGGGTATTGCGCAAGTGACGGTCGACGAGGTGGCACACAGCATTCCACCCGCCGGCCCGCTCTACGTGCATGTAGATCTGGATGTAGTTGACCCGGTGGAGATGCCTGCGATGAATTACCCGGCTGCCGATGGTCCACGCCTTCGCGAGGTGCGTATGGCGATGATCCATCTTGCGACCACGGGGCGGGTGGCAGCATTCTCGCTCTCATCGTGGAATCCCGCATTGCCGGGCGCCGAGGTGGCAGCTGCTGCTGCGTTCCAGATTGCGGCCCCGTTTCTCGCCGTCTTCTAGACGGCTTCGCCGGTTTGCACCCGCCACAAGGCGGCATAGGAACCGTCGCCGGCAATCAGCTCCTCATGAGTGCCGGATTCGATGATGCGGCCACCGTCCATCACGTGGATCGCATCGGCATGGCGGATGGTGGACAACCGGTGGGCGATTGCGATTGTCGACCGATCGACAACCAATCTGGCCAGAGATCGCTGGATAGCGGCCTCGGTCTCATTGTCGACCGACGATGTAGCTTCGTCGAGGATCAGGATCGGAGGATCTACCAGTACGGCGCGAGCTATCGACAGTCGCTGGCGCTGACCCCCCGACAGCTTCTGACCTCGCTCGCCGACGATCGTTTCATAGCCATCCGGCAGACCCATGATGAATCCATGCGCCTCGGCAACCTCGGCAGCCCGTTCGATCTCCTTTTGCGTTGCCTGCGGGTTGCCGTACGCAATGTTGTCGCGCACGGTCCCATGGAACAGGAACACGTCTTGACCGACTACCGCCATCGCCTGGCGGAGGTGATGCAGCTCCAACGATCGGATGTCGTGGCCGTCGATCCGAATCGACCCTTGGGTCACGTCGTACAGCCGCAGCAGCAGCTTCACCAGCGTGGTCTTCCCCGACCCGGTTGCCCCGACGAACGCCGTTGTTGCCCCTGGCTCCAGCGTCAGGTCGAGATTCTGCAGCACAGGGAAACCAGCCTGATATGAGAATGACACGCGGTCGAACTCGATCATCCCGTCTACCGAGGCCCTTTCCAGAATCCCGTCACCGGAGACGATTTCCGGCGGTGTGTCGGTGACATCGAGAATCCGGTTTGTCGATGCCATCGCCCGCTGGTACTGGTCGAACGTCTGCCCCAGCCGGGTCAGCGGCCAGAGCAGACGCTGGGTGAGGAACACCATGGTGCTATAGGCGCCGACGGCCAGGCGATCGTCGAGGGTCAGGATCCCTCCCCAGACCAAAGTGGCGGTGAATCCGATGAGAATCGCAACACGAATCAGCGGGGAGAAGGCCGAACTCAGCGCAATGGCCCTCCGGTTGGCCAGCCGGTACTCATCGCTCTCGGCGGCAACTCGGTCGATCTCGCGATTTTCGGCCGTGAATGACTTGATGGTGGCGATACCCCCCAGATTGTTGGCCAGGAGACTGCTGATCGCCCCGGCACGGGAGCGCACCGTGGCGTAGCGGGGCTCCATCAACCGCTGGAATCGGAATGATCCCCAGATGATTACCGGCATCGGCACGAAGGCAACCCAGGCGATCGTCGGAGCAATCACGAAGAACGTGCCGCCGATCAGAATCACCGTCGTCACTACGGAAATCACTTCATTGGCACCCACATCGAGGAACCTCTCGAGCTGGTTGACATCGTCGTTGAGGATGGCGAGCAGATTGCCGGTCGGTTGATCCTCGAAGTAGGCCATCTCCAGGTGTTGCATGTGGCTGTAGGCGTCGAGACGCAACTCGTGTTGGATGGTCTGCGCCAGGTTGCGCCAGGCCAGCGCCTGCAGGTACTCGAACAGCGACTCCATGCCCCAGACGACGAATGTGATCGCGGCCAACACCACCAGCTGTGATCGCGCAGTAGCCAACCCGAACGAGGAGAGCCAGGCTCCTTCCTTGTTGACGACGATATCGACGGCCAATCCGATGAGTACCGGCGGGACGATGTCAAAAGCTTTGTTGAGAATCGACCACACGATCGCCCGAATCAGGCGGTTGCGATGAGCTTCGGCGTAGCGCCAGAGGCGGCGGAGGGGTTGCATGGCGGTCAACATTAGGGCCGTCGGACGAGCGTACCGTCGTCGATACCCGCCGAGCTGGGGCATACTCGTCACATGACACTTCCAATGTTCCCGCTGGGATCTGTCCTGTTCCCTGGTGCTGTATTGCCGCTGCAGGTATTCGAGCCTCGCTATCGCCAGATGGTTGAGGACATCGGAGCCGCCGACAACCGCTTCGGCGTGGTCTTGATTCAGCGCGGCTTTGAAGTCGGCGGAGGGGACGAGCGGCACGGCGTTGGAACGATCGCCCGCGTGGTGCGTCGGGGTGAGTCCGAGGACGGAGTTGTCCTGCTGTTGGCAGTCGGTGAGGAGCGAGTTCGGGTGACAAAGTGGCTGGAGGATGCTCCCTATCCATTGGCCGAAGTGGAGCCGCTGGATGAGGCGCATCCATCTGATTCGGTTGGCGAGGCGATTGCCGCCGCAGCTGGGTCGTTGCGCCGTCTCGTCGCACTTGCCATCGAAATGGGCGCGGTGGGTCACCAACTAGATTTCGATCTCCCCCAGGACGAGCAACAGGCGGCATGGGCCCTCTGTGCCGCCGCCCCGATCGGGGCCTTCGATCGACAGCAACTGTTGGAGACGGACGACCCGGTGACCCGTATGGCCACGCTCGAATGGCTGCTGTTCGAGCAAGCAGGTGACCTGGAGCGTGCGTTGCGGGAGGGCAGCTAGCCGCCCAGGTCCGGAATCCCGATGTAGACGACCACGAGCTGTTCCGCCTGGAGCAATGAGCCTGCCGGTGGATTAGTGCCGACAACACGCCCTATTGCGGAGGGTTCGCTCGTTGGGAAGTTCTCGATGGTCCATGCCAGGTTGAGCCCGGAGGCTTCGTTGAAGGCCGTTATGGCGGCTTCGACGTCCCCGAGGCCGAGACCAACCAGGTTGATCAACTCCGGCGGCACGCCGGAGGAGAACTGGACCGTGACGATGCCTCCTTGCGTGACCTCCCTACCGGCTGCTGGGCTCTGCGCTATGAAGGTGCCCTCCGGTTCCGTTGAGGCAACGAGTTCGATCTTGGCGCGCAGCCCGGCGTGGTGAATGGCGTCCTCGGCTTCATCCTCGTCCATGCCGCTGACGTCGGGTACCTCGGTTCTGGGCACGCGGAAGAACGCTTCCGTACCTTCGGGATTGGGTGGGAACTCCTCGACAGGTAGATCCTCGGTGACATAAGTCATGAAGTCGTTCCATACCGGGCCCGCAACAGAGCCGCCGTAGGCGCGGGCGATAGATTGCTCCCGGCCTTCCCGCTCGTTATATACCGAGAAGTTGACCATCTCGATCTGGGCATCGGCGTAGCCGACCCACACCGCGGTCGTGTATTGAGGTATACCGCCGACAAACCAGACGTCCTGGAAGTTCTGGGCGGTACCGGTCTTGCCGAATTGGGGTCGCCCAATGTTGGCCCTTGGCGCAGTACCGCCGCTACGCGGCACCTTCTCCAGAGTGCGGACGACACTCGCCGACAGAGCCGCATCGAGAACCTGAGTCCGGTTTGGCTCGTGCTTGTAAATGAGGTTGCCATCAGCATCCACGATGCTTTCGATGAGGTAGCTGTCTACCTTCTCGCCGTAATTGGCCAGCGTCGAGTAGGCGGCTGCCATTTCCAGAGGTGTCACCGATTGTGTGCCGAGGGCGATGGACAGCACCGGGCTGAGCGGCGACTCGATACCAACCCTGTGCGCGGCTTCGACGATCTTTTCGGGGCCGACTGCGAACGAGACTTGGGCGTACACGGTGTTCTTAGATGTGTACGTGGCCTGCTCGAGTGTGGTGATTCCCGAGCCGCCGCCGCCTGCGTTGCTGACGGTCCAGATGTCGCCTTGCGGGCTGCACGGATAGCCGCACTCGATCTTCTGCGGGCTGGTTTGGTCCCAGTAGCTGCCGAGAGTGATCGGCCAGCCGAACTGACTGCCGTTTTCTAGTGCGGCGATCAGCGCCATCGGCTTGAACGATGATCCCGCCTGGCGACGACCCTCGACGGCGAGGTCGTACTTACGCTCGCCGGCCGCGAAGTCATCGCCGTAGTCGAGGCCCGACGAGATAACCCGGATCGCCCCCGTATCATTCTCGATCATGGCAATGGCGCCAGTCGGGCCATCCTGGTTGCGGAACCACGAGCGCAGGATGCGATTGGCTTCGAGCTGCTGCTCGTAGTCAACCGTCACCGTGATGGTGAGGCCCCCGCCGCCTTCACACTCGGTGTCGTTGGCCGGGCAACCGAAGATTGCCCGCTTTCGTTCGAGGTAGGTATCACCCAGCCCGTAGCTGGGATCGGCGAGCAGCCGCTCCTTCGCTTCGAGAATGATGCGCGGATCTACTTCTTCGAAGCTCTGGTGCGGTATGGGCGCAAGTGGTTCGGCCTGCGCAGCTAGGGATTCCTCCTCCGTGATGAATCCGTTCTTCTCCATCTGTTTGATGACCGAGTTGCGTCGGTCCAGGAAGATGTCGAGCCGCTCCTGGGTTTCATGCCGCATGTCGTAGTAGGAGGGGTTACGGATCGGCACGGCGATGGCTGCGGCTTCGGCAATGTTGACCTCGTCGAGGTCTTTGCCGAAATACTCCTGGGCGGCAGCAGCAACGCCGTATGCATTGGCCCCAAAGAACTGCGAGTTCAGGTAGAACTCCAGGATGTCGTCCTTGGTATAGAGCCGCTCCAGTTCTGCGGCGATCACCGCTTCACAGATCTTGCGATCCAGCGTGATCTCATCGGACAGGACGTTCTTCTTGATGATCTGCTGGGTGATCGTTGACCCGCCCCGGGTGCCTTCATAGCGGGCGTTGTCGATGGCGGCGCTGAGGATCGAGGAGAAATCGATACCTTCGTGCTCGTAGAAATCACCATCCTCGGCAGAGACCACTGCGTTGCGAACAATGTCGGGTATCTCATCGATGGGTACCGGCTGGCTGTTGCGCTCCGTGATCTTGCCCAGCAACACTCCGTCGCTGGTATAAACCTGGGACAGGCTGCCCAGGGCCGGGAAGCTCAAGTCGTAGTCATCCGGATCGCAAATGAGTGAATCGGACACGTCTTGGACGGTGCCAAAGGCAGCGTTGGTCTCCAGGAACGCAAACATTCCGAATAGGGACGCGCCGAGCACGACGATGACGGCGATCATGGCGAGGCTGGCGACGCGCTTGCCGCGACGCTCGCGCCTCTCGACTAGGTGAATGCTTGGGTCCATTGGCTACGGATAGATAGACGTTCTCGGCCCGCAAATGGTTCCCGCAGGTACCATCCGTGACCAGTCTGGCGGATGATAGGTATGTCTCGGAACAACGACAGGCATTGGGCGACCAGTGGGTTCGAAATAGAGCGAAGCTACGGGCCGGACCAGCTTGCGGAATGGGATCCGGCGGAGAAGCTCGGAGAACCCGGGGAGTTCCCGTATACCCGGGGTCCATACCCCACGATGTATCGCGGGCGGAAGTGGACCATGCGGCAGTACGCCGGGTTCGGTTCTGCAGCCCAAACCAACCGCCGCTTCTCCGACTTGCTTGCAGCCGGTCAGACCGGGCTCTCGATTGCATTCGATCTACCCACCCAGATGGGGCTGGATTCAGATCATCCCCTGGCGCAGGGTGAAGTAGGCAAGGTCGGCGTTGCCGTAGATACCCTCGACGACATGCGGGAGTTGTTTGCCGGTATCCCGCTGGGTGAGGTCTCGACCTCGATGACGATCAACGCGACCGCGGCCATTCTGCTGCTCATGTATCAGTTGGTCGGCGAAGAGCAAGGTACTTCAGGGCAAGACCTGCGCGGAACGGTGCAAAACGACATCCTCAAGGAGTACATCGCCAGGGGAACCTACATCTACCCGGTGCGGCCGTCGATGCGTCTGGTGACCGATCTGTTCGCCTACTGCGCAGCGGAGATCCCTGAGTGGAATACGATCTCCATCAGCGGCTATCACATCCGGGAGGCGGGATCGACCGCAGCTCAGGAGATCGCCTTCACAATCAGCAACGGCCTTGCCTACGTCAGCGCCGCAGTGGAGGCGGGCCTGGACGTTGATGATTTTGCCCCCCGCTTGTCCTTCTTCTGGAACAGCCACAACCATCTGTTCGAAGAGGTGGCGAAGTTCCGCGCCGCACGGCGGCTGTGGGCTTATCTGATGCGCGATCGGATCGGCGCTAAGAACCCGGCCTCGTGGAGGATGCGCTTCCACACCCAGACTGCGGGGTCCACCCTGACGGCGCAGCAGCCACTCAACAATGTGGTGCGCACCGCCTACCAAGCACTGGCGGCCACACTTGGCGGCACGCAGTCGTTGCACACGAACTCCTTCGATGAAGCGCTCGGGTTGCCGACCGACGAATCGGCCGTGCTCGCTCTACGCACTCAGCAGATACTCGGTTTCGAATCTGGGATCGGTGACACGGTGGATCCGCTGGCCGGCTCTTACTACGTCGAGTCCATGACCGATCGGTTGGAAGCGGAGGCGATGCGGCTGATTGGACAGCTCGATGAGCTGGGCGGCGCGGTAGCCGCCATCGAGGCAGGGTTCCAGGCACGGGCGATCGAAGATGCTGCGTATCGACAGGCTAGGGCCGTAGACAACGGGGAGGCGGTTGTGGTTGGGGTCAATGACTTCGTCGGCGGGCATGACGCGGCGCCCGAGATCCTGAACATCGATCCTGAACTGCAGAACGAGCAAGTGGCGAAGGTGGTGTCGGCGCGGGAGCGGCGCAACGACGACGCCACATCAAGGGGGCTGGCTGCTATTGCGGAGACCGCTCGAGGCGATGGAAATCTGCTGTACCCGATGAAGGAGGCATTGCGGGTCGGTGCGACGCTCGGCGAGATCGCAGCCGCGTTGGAGAGAGTGTTCGGCAAGCACCGTTCTGTGTCCTGAACGGCTTTGACGGCAGGCGAGACATGACTCATTACCGGCAGCCAGCCAATTCCCGCGTTGACGGGCTATCCATCTGGTGACATCATCGTCGGTCCGGTGATCCACTGTCTCAGGGGGTAGCAATGCAGGAACGTCAGGATTGGATCAGCCGGAGGGGGCCTAACGGGATGGCCCAGATTCTGGGTTTTGCTGGTCGCGATTCTCCGATGTCACGTTCAGTAAGGGCGACAGTCTTGTCGGCGCTGCCCGGGTTTGAATTGATAGGTAGCAAGGTCGATGATGCGGGTGCACCCGTTGCCTGGGTCGCAGTACCTGCGGATCGGCGTCTGGCCGCCGTGGACCAGAGTGGTTCGTTCCTTGTCCTCGCCGGTGGCATACACGACGAAACCGAAGTGGAGGATCTGTTTCACCGCTGGCTCGACCACGGCGAGTCGGCACTCCAGTCGGTGTACTTCCAAGGGGTCATGGCCGCGTGGGATTCACAGAGCAGACGGTTTGTCCTCTTGCGCGATCGCTACGGTGTCGAAAGCGGTTACTACAGCCAGCTGGCGGGTGGCGTTGTCTTCGCCGATGAGCAAAGATCTCTGCTTGCGGCTGGGGTCGACGATACGGTTGACCCCGAGGCCATCGATTCGTTTCTGGCCTGCGGCTACTTCCCGGCACCATTGTCGCCCTATGTTGCGATTTCCAAGCTCTCTCCCGGGGGGCGGCTGCAGCTCGATGGGGAAACGCCTCGCATCGATCGCTGGACAACCTACGAGCGAAAGCCTGAAGTGGCTCGAGAAGACGCCCTTGCCCGGGCACCGATGGTTATCCAGACGGCTGTCGAACGGCTTCTGCCCGACAGCGGCGAGATTGGTCTCCTCCTGTCCGGTGGCATCGACTCTGCAATGCTGCTGGCTGCTATCACCAAGATGGCTGGCAGGAAAGCGACTGCATTCACGTTCCGCTACGACGACTACGACGGTCCGCTGAACGAATACGATGCAGCCCGTGTCGTCTCAACCCACCTGGACGTAGACCACCAAGAGATCAGGATTGGGCCATCCGACCTGATGGATGATCTGGATTCCGCGGTGGCAGCCTACGGTGAGCCACTCAATTGGGGGTTGCACAGTTACCAACTTGGACCACTGGTTGCGGCCGGTATCGGAACCGTCTTCAGTGGAGTAGGCGCCGATGGGACCGGGCTTACCAAGCGGCATAGTGCTGCTTTGCGGTTCTCTGCAATGCCGACATTCGTGCGATCCGTCGTTCGAACGGCGGTACGGGGATTGCGACCCTTGCAACTCGGCGCGCAGACGCGAGCCGAGTGGGTGACGCAGAAGGCGGATTCCGTCGCGAGTCTCTTCTCTCCTGACAGCCCGTTCAGTCAATCTCAGCGCAGTGCTCTCTATCGCGACGCCGAGCTGGCGCAACGTGGTGGGCAGCGACTCGCACGGATCTTTGAAGAAACGGCGTCGCTGTTCGACCCCAATGACCCGAAAACAGCGCTGGTAGTCATGGACAAGCT
>Ga0180436_10001278_pt1 | contig 24769 bp, 17 predicted proteins | sample SS_ome_2_FD_132434 | JGI IMG/M metagenome (GOLD analysis project Ga0180436, IMG submission 132434) | Hypersaline lake sediment archaeal communities from the Salton Sea, California, USA - SS_3_S_2 metaG | ecosystem: Environmental > Aquatic > Non-marine Saline and Alkaline > Hypersaline >... | reverse complement strand
GGTCAACGCCTCGTTGATCGAGACCAAGACCCATCGCACGGACCTGCGCGCAGTCTATGTGCCGGCGAGCTATCTCGCCGCCGAGCTGGGCAACGTGCGCATGGCCAACATGATCCTGCTGGGGGCCTTTGTCGAGCTGACAGGGCTGGTCGCGATCGAGACTGTGATGGCGCAGCTGGACGAGCATCTCCCTCAGCGCCGGCGCGAATGGCTAGAACCCAACTACACCGCGCTCGCAAAGGGCGTGGCGTTGGTCCAGAACGTAGCCTAAGGTCAGTCGGGGAGGTCCGACGGTCGGTCGGCCGAAGTCGACCGGGGCCCGCCTACGCTATGTGCCACACACAGGGGTTCTCGTAGAACTCGAAGGACACGTCTGTGAACGCTCGGGCCAGCAGCTGTGTGAAGTGTCGCAGCCCAGGATTCTCACTCAGTTCGTGGCTGGTCTCGATCATCGGGATGCCGAGCTCTTCTGCGAATCTGAACCCGTAGTTATCCGATTCTCCGGCGATCAGCACATCGCAGTTGTGCTCGATCAGTCGCTGCTGGTATCCCACATTGACGAACAGCCCCAGGCCACCCCACGGTAGACCAACACGGTGCACCACCTGGTTGGTTCCGTGTGGCGCGCACAGGCGCAGGCCGGGCATCGCCAGTCGTCGCTTGACGTCCGCTACGAGATCGGTGAGAGACACGGGCGCCACCTCGTAGATCTTGACCAGCCCGTCAGCCACGACGGGCTCCCCCAGACCCAGCAGGGCCGCGAAGTCATCGAAGATGCATATCTCGTCCACTGAGCTGTGGAGCCTCAGGAGCTCCAGGCCATAGCCGGCGAGCAGATCCGTCCTCTGGCGGTTGGTTTGCCACGCTTCCCATCCGTCCGGCGCGTTTTGCGCCAGTGGTGCGTTGTATGGGAAGTAGAGGCTTTCGTGAGTAATGACGAGGTCGTGTCCAGCCGCTCCGGCTGCCCGGATCGCGTCCGGTGATGCCATCCAGCAGACCGTCACACCGGAGATGGTGCGGTCGCGATCGCCGTTGAGGAGCCACTCCTCCGTCGTCAAGGGATGATCGATGGATGTTTCCACGTAGGTGATCAGGTCCTGGATTGTGGTCATAGCCACCTCCTGTCGAGGTCAGATGGGGCAATCCTGGTTAGTTCTAGGTCCTCGGGGCAGGGCAGGTGGGATCTTCGGTGGGCACTAGGCGGCGCCAGGCCAGGCGCAGCACATAGGTGAGCGCCTCCTCAACGATTCCCGACGACATTTTGGACTGTCCCACGCGGCGATCCCGGAAGGTGATGGGTATCTCGCGGATCTGGGCGGTCATGCGCTCGAGGTGGAAGACCACGCCCACCTGGAATCCGTAGCCCTGCGGACAGATCTCCTCCCAGGGGATGAGCTGCAGGGCCTCGCGGTGGTAGCACCGGAATCCCCCGGTGCAGTCACGCGTTTTCAAGCCCAGCAGCGTGCGCGAGAAGAGGTTCCCACCTCGGCTGATGATGCGGCGCTTCGCCGTCCAATCCGGCGTGCTGCCACCAGGCACGTACCGCGACCCGATCACTAGATCGGCGTTCTTCGCCTCGGCGAGCAGCCGCGGAAGGTCCTGTGGATCGTGCGAGAAGTCACAGTCCATCTCGAAGATGTGGGTGTAGTCGAGGGCCAGCGCCCACTCGAAGCCCGCGATGTAGGCAGGTCCCAAACCGGACTTGGTCTGGCGGTGCAGGACGTGGACCTCGGGGTGAGCCGCAGACAGCGTGTCGGCGATATCGCCGGTGCCGTCGGGTGAGTTGTCGTCGACGACCAGGATGCTGAAACCGTGGTTCAGGGACAGGATCGCCTGGACCATGGGTTCGAGGTTGTCCGCTTCGTTGTAGGTCGGTAGGATGATGATGGGGTTGGCGTCTTCGCTCATGTCAGCTCCAGTCACAGCTCGATCGTATGACTGGATTCTATCACGGTTTTCTTCCTTTTTCCATCCGGACCGGGCCCAGCGACCGTGGCGTCGACGCCGGTCAGGTATTACCAAGGTCCTGCATAGGGCGCCTCGGCGGCCCCGCTACTCCGTGCCACCCACCGTGATGGTCGTCAGGTATACGGCGTCGTCCTCGACCGAGCCCGATGCTGCGTCGACTGGGAGGCGTGTGCCGTTGACCAGACCGTACATCCCCACCTCGATAACATAGGATCCCGGCGGCGCCTGCGGATCGACGGGGATGCGGTAGGTATCGACAATTACGGCGCCAGGTGCCCACAGTGTGGTCAGATCCTGCCCGCTGCCCGGCTCGTTGTCCTGCTGGCCCCATAGGAAGTTGCCCGTGGTCGCGTTGTAGGTCTCACCCAGCAGATGTGTGAAGACCTTGTAGCGTTCTGTGAGCGGCCGGTCGGTCCGCCAGTACAGCGTCAACGGGATGGCGTCTCCCGCTGACACCTTCGTGACCGGCAGCGCATGCCCGATGAGTTCGATCGACGCGCCGAATCCGGTCTCGGTTCGATGGGGGATCGTGTCGATCGAGACGTCCTCTCCCGAGGCTTTGGGCAACAGCGTGAACGTACCGATATCCGTATCCTCGAAGCCCGGAACGTGGACGGTGATCGTGTACTCCCCGCCCGCCATGTCCGGGGTCAGGGGAAAGTTGACTTGATTCCGGGCGATGTTGAGGTCCGCGGTCAGCGGCGGCACGGGGAGCATGATTTCGGTGTCCTCGCGCCAGATCGACACGCGACTGCCGTCTGCCAGGGGCGGTATCCAATAGAGCCCCAGATGGAGCGTGTCACCCGTGCGGTATCGGCGGAGTGGGATGCTCGCCCCGACCAGCCCGTGTGGTGCGTGGACGGCGACAGGCGGTATGTAGCCCCGGAGCACCGTCTCACGCACGCGTGCATCCAGGTCGGACCGCGCGTAGAGGGTGAGCGTGTTCTCTCCCTCCACCAGCACTTGGACCACCTTGGCATGGGCTGCCAGCCACTGCGGCACGGTTCCCAACGGATCGGCTTGCAGCGACTCCGGGGTCGAGACGAGCCAGACCGCCGCCGCCGTCTCCCAGATCGGGGCCAGCGCAGCCTCCGCGACGACGGGGTCGCTCAAGTCCGCGCCATAGGGCAGTCCAACCCGGGAACCCGCATAGTGTGCCGCGAAGATCGGCCAATCGCGGTCGACATAGAGGATCACCGCATCCGGTGGATGGCGCTGCCCACGCAGTGTCTCCGCGATGGTGACGTAGTCATCCCGGCGCGCTCGTCCGCCGTAATAGGTCCGCAGACCCGAGACGGCGGCCATCAGGGCCAAACCCGCCAGACCGGCTGCTAGCCCTCGCCACAGCCAGGGGCGCCCTGCTGTTCTCGAAGGCTCCTCGGCATCCCCGAGCTTCGCGGGATGATGCACCGGTCCTCGTGCCAGGCCGTCGATGCCCCACGCCAGGAGCAGGACATAGCACGCGGAGAGCGGCATCAGATATCTGGGGGCCAGGGGACGTGAGTAGCCCAGGTCGAGGCCGGGGAGCGAGACCACCACGACCGCCGCCGGCAGGAGGAGCAACCCCGCCACGAGCGCTGCCAGCCCGCCGGCGCGCGCCGCTGACGCCGGTGATCGTCTTGCCGGCATGTTCTGCACGATCAGCGCGGTGCCGAGGACAAGCCCCGTGACAATGGAGATGACATAGGGCACGGCGCGCGCCAGATCCAGCGAGCTGCCCACCGTCAGCATCGTGGCGTAGAGTTGCAGGAAGAAGCCCGGCTTGAAGGGCTCGTCGGTTGCCAGGTAGTGCATCCGGGGCAACGCGTACAGGACCCAGGGCACGGTCAGCAACGCCACCACGACCTGGGCGGATGCCCAATATCGCAGCATCCTGCCCTCCCAGCGCCTGCGCCACCAGGCTACGAGGAAGCCTACGTTGGCCACCGCGACCACGGTGATTGCCAGATAGAGGGTATACAGACCCCCGAGGGCAGCGCATACGTAGACGAGCCACGGCAACCACCGTCGCTTCCCATTCCCTTGGCGCCACATCCACACGGCAGCCGCCAGCGCTGCCGTGGCCAGCGTGGCCGACAGGGTGTACATGCGGATCTCCTGCGCCCACATGATGTTGAACCGTGACAGCGCTAGGAGAAGCGCGGCCAGGATTCCCACGCGGTCGCTGGCGAGTTGCCGGCCAAGGTGATACGTGAGCACCACGGTGAGGAGACTGGCGATCGCCGACGGATACCGCAGGATGGTCTCACCCTCTCCCGCGACCAGCCACCATAGACGCAGGAGCATATAGAAGAGCGGGGGGTGCGAGTCCGTCGCCGTCCAGCGGACCCCTTCCAACATAGGCAGACGCGCGGCCCATACGCCGATACCCTCGTCCCACCACATGCTCCGCTCCGCCATGCCCCAGACGCGCAGCGTGAAGGCCAGCAGCAGTATGGGGATCAACAGGAGCAGTCGCCGTCGAGGGGTCATCGGTCTGGATTGCATCGCCATGGTCTTGTTCACAACGGGTGTAGTATCGCGGTAACGCAAACTCCCGCAAGACACTCTCCGAAAAAAAGCCACGGTGCCCCTGGGGAGCACCGTGGCCGATTCACGAGTTGCGGGTGGGAGAAACTGCTACTTGGTCTCCCGATAGATGACGTGCCTGCGCACGAATGGATCGTACTTCTTCATCTCCAGCCGCTGCGGGTCATTGCGGCGGTTCTTCTGAGTGTAGTACATGTGACCACTCTCGGTGCTCTTCATCTTGACCAGAATTCGGGTGCCCCTCTTAGCCATCGTCGTTCTCCTCGTCAGTCTGCACCAGGCTGCGGTTGGCGCAGCTCATCGGCGAGATAGTGTCTTTCAAGCGCATCGGGCATTATAGCCTGGACGGGTTGACTGTCAAGGTTCGACGTGGTACAACACCAGCATCCTCACACGAGCTCGAAGGGACGCTAGATGATACAGAAGCACATAGGTGAACCGGAGCTCGATCTGTCACTGGTCCTCCCGGTCTACAATGAGTCCGGTAACCTCAGGGTCTTCATCCCCGAGCTGTCGGCGGCCTTGCAGGAGACCGGACGATCCTACGAGATCATCGCCGTCAACGACGGGAGCACCGATGACAGTCTCGAGGCGCTGCGAGAGCTCAAGCAGGATGAGCCCAACCTCCGCGTGGTCGATTTCCGCCGCAACTTCGGCCAGACCGCCGGGTTCGCGGCGGGCTTTGATCTCTCTCGCGGTATGCACGTCATCACGATGGATGCCGATGGGCAAAACGACCCAGCCGACATCGCCAGATTGCTGGTGGTGATGGATGAGGGCTACGATATCGTCAGCGGATGGCGGCAGGACCGCAAGGAGCCCTTCTTCTCGCGCCGTCTGCCCTCGATGATCGCCAACCGCATCATCGGGCGTTCGACCGGCGTCGTGTTGCACGACTACGGATGTTCGCTCAAGATCTACCACCGTGATGTGGCTAAGCACGTCAGACTCTATGGCGAGCTGCACAGGTTCATCCCGGCGCTGGCTTCTGGTATGGGTGTGCGTGTCGCCGAGGTACCGGTCAACGATCGTCCCAGGGTCTACGGCAAGTCTAAGTACAATATCTCGAAGACGGTTCGCGTGGTCCTGGATCTCGTCACCATCATCTTCCTGCTCAGCTACCTGGCGCGCCCCATGCAGCTCTTTGGACTCGCTGGGCTTCTCAGCGGGGGCGTGGGTGTGTCCTTGGGCCTGTACCTGACGGCGTACAAGCTCATCACGGGCGCCGACATCGGCAGCCGGCCCTTGTTGTCGCTGGCCATCCTCCTCATGATCCTGGGTGTCCAGTTCCTCGTGATGGGATTGCTCGGAGAGATGCAGGCGCGCACCTACTACGAGGTACAGAGCAAACCGGTCTACGTGATCCGCTCCGAGGAGTGACGTGGGGCGCCGTCCGCCTGACGAACCAAACCTGCGACTAGCCGCACTCAGCGCCGCGATCTTCATCGTGGCGCTTTTCGTACGCGTCATGCCGATGGGGCTCTACGTGACCCCCGATGAACCGATCTGGGTGATGCGCAGTGTGCGCTTCCTGGAAGCGGTCCGGGGCGGCGACTGGACGGCGGTCCCACAGACGGGTCACCCCGGCATCACGACCATGGCGTTGGGAGCCCTGGGCGTGGGCGTGACCACGGTGCTGGCGCCTGATGCATCGGTCGCTCACCTGGACTGGATAACCAAGCTGGCCTGGCTAGCACCCGAGAACGCCGAGGCCTTCCGGCACCTGGCCTTTTTCCTCCCCGCCGTGCGCCTGTTGGTAGCTGTCGTGACCAGTCTGGGGGTCGTGGCGGTCTATCGCCTTGGTCGGCGCCGGATCGGTGGTCGTGCCGCGCGGTGGACGGCACTGTTGCTGGCGCTGGACCCGTTCCTTGCCGGTCACTCGAGTCTCCTTCACACCGATGCACTGCAGGCGACCTTTGTCCTCCTGGCGGCGGTCCTGCTGATGCCGCACCGTGCAACGCCCGCGGAGGCGTCGTCCGGTGCGCGCCGACGTCAGGTTGTGTCTATGCTACTCGCCGCGCTCTGCCTGGCGCTCGCCGGGCTCACCAAGACGCTTGGGTTGTTGGCGGCTCCGGGTCTGGCCATCGCGGTCCTGCTCTGGGGCGAGGGCCGTCCCAGAGACAGGCTGGCGAGGGTGGGTGTGCTGACGCTCTTGACCGTGGTCCTCTACCTGGGACTCTATCCCCCCTTCTGGCAGGCGCCGCGCGAGGCCTTGACGTCACTCATCGATGCCGTCGGCTACCATGAGGGTATTGGACTGCGTCCCGTCGCTTTCCTGGGCAGGGTGCGCATGGACCCCGGACCATTGTTCTATCCCGTGGTCCTGCTCCTCCGCATGACCCCGCCGGTCTTCCTGGGTACTGCCCTTGCGCTGTTCGGTGCAGGTCGCTCCCGGAGCAAAGCCCGCCGGTTGCTGGCATGGGGAGGGTTGGCGGCGCTGACGGTTGTGGCGGCCCTCACCTTTCCGGTCAAGAAGTTCGACCGCTATGTGCTCAGCGCGCTTGTGCTCGTGGTGCCGGCAGCAGGTGCGTGGTGGGCGGAGGCCCGAAGAAGCTGGCAACGCGTGATGCTGGCGCTGCTCCTATTGGGATGGTCGACCGTCGCCGTCCTCCCTCTGCACTATGCGACTCCGCTGCTCGGCGGGCCCTGGGTTGCCGATGGCCTCGTGCCCTTGGGTTGGGGAGAGGCATCGGGGCTGGCGGCTCGCAAAGCCAACGAGCTCTTGCCGGTCCCTGCGAGCGCGAGTCTCCTCACGGACAACGTAGCTGGCACGGCGTCACTCTTCGTGGGTCACACCAAACCGAGCGCTGAGGTCGCGGCGGGTTGCACGGATGTCATTCTGGGCAGCGCAGGGGCGGTCCCGTCGGGATACGAGCCGGCTGCCGGCGTGAGCATTGGCGGACGGACGTTGGCCGCGATCTACACCGCCGTGCCGCACGCATCACCGTCACTGCCGCTCGTGGCGTCCGGTACATTGCCGGGCGTGTCGGATGTCCTGGTGCCATCCCTCATAGCCGGCGAAGGGCTCAGTTCGTGGGCGGCAGGCCGGCTCGACACCGGTACCGAGTTCCTGTGGGTACCTGCCCACGAGTGCTATCCGCTTGCGTCAACCCAGCTCACCGATCTCTTGAGCCGGGCGCAGGATGCGGGCGAGATAGCGTGCGAGCCTGCTGCGCCGGTCGGCGGATTCGAGACGTCACGGTGCCGGCTCCTGACCCCGCTCAAGGTGACGGAGGCTTACGGGGCCCGGTTTGCAGGTGCGCTGGACCTGGCGGCTGTGACCTGGTCCGGTGAGGTGCAGGCGCCGGATCCCCTCACCGTCCATCTTCGTTGGGTGCCTCGGGCGCCACTTGGCGAGCTCGAGGTCTATCTGGCCTTGGTCACAGGTGAGGGGGCGCAGCAGATCGTGTGGGCGGAGGGCGGTCGTCGCTTGGTTAGTGATTGGGGTTGGCCCGCGCCGGCGTGGCCCCCCGATCGCTTCATCGATGCAAAGGCCTATCTCCCGATACCCCTCGATCTGCCGCCGGCGACCTACACGCTCGCTATGTCGGTGTCGGGACCGGATGGTTGGATGGGGCACGCGCAGGCCGACGGCTCCTCCGCCGGCATCCAGGCCGTCCTGGGGACCGTGACCATCCGACCGGCTCCCAATCCGGCGTCTCAGCTTGACGCACTGTCCGTGGCGGACGTCGATTGGCCTGGTCTGCGTGTCGTCGGTGTTGGCCCTGCACACCAGAGTTCGATGGCAGGGGCGGCGCTGGACGTGTTGCTTGGATTGGAGCGTCGCGGGGGTGACACCGTGGGTGCTGTGGCGTGGGGGCTGACGTGCGGCACCGGCGAGTCACAGACCGGCACCCTGGACTGGTCATCGATCGATCCCGCATCGTGGCCCACCGGCCACCGCTACGTGGCAAGGTTTGCGCCGCGGCTTGCGTCTGACCATCCGGGGGGAGACTGTACGCTGTTTGTGTGGTCAACGGCTCCGGGGGCCGCCGCGCCCAAGACAGAGCACGCCGAGGTCGGCACGGTCACCGTTGTGCAGCGCGCCAGGAGCTATGCACTGCCCGAGAGCCCGGTGATCTCAGTGTCGGTGTTCGCCGGAGAGTACGGTGAGTTGATCGGCGCGGATTTGCCGGAGGGTCCCCGACGACCGGGGGACGAGTTGCCGGTGACGCTGTACTGGCGTGCCCTGGGACCCGCCGATGGCGATGACACCGTCTTCGTGCATCTGGTTGACGACGGCGACAGCGTCATCAACCAGTCCGACTCCTGGCCGTCCGCCGGCGCGGCGCCCACTACGACGTGGTCCGACGGCGAGATCATCGTCGATCGCCACCTTCTGACCGTGCCCGAAGGGACATCCGCCGGCGAATACCGCCTCTATGTCGGTCTCTACGATGCACAGCGAGGATCGCGACAACCGCTCCGGTCGGAGGGCGAGCGCCTGGAGGATGGCCGCGTGAGTCTTGCCGTCGTTGAGGTGCGTTAGCGGCGTGTTCAGGGGGGGAGGGAGCTAGAGGGACTGCCTCGAGGCGCGCAGTCGTGTGACCGCGTCCTCGAGGCGCTGTCGGTGAGCATACAGATCCTCCAGGAGCGACAGGACCTCCACGTGTTCGGGGTCCTTCAGGTACTCGTAGTGTTGTGCTGCCTCCTCGATCACCCGGATCGCCATCTCGGTCTTGCCGAGCTTCTCAAAGAGGCGACCGATGTCCGAGAGACAGTCCGCGATCCCTCGCTGATCTCCCAGCTCTCGGTAGATTTTGAGGCCGGCGGCGATGCGTTGCAGAGCTCGCTCCGGGCGGTCCATCTGTTCCAGGATCAAGCCCTGTTCCCGCACCACGACGGCCAGATTGCTCGGGTAGGCCAGCGCCTCATAGAGTTCGCGGGCAGCCTGGCTGCAGACGAGCCCCTGCCTTAGGTTGCCGTCCTTGCGGTGTGCTGTCGCCAGCATGTAGAGGCACTCGGCTTCTGCCTCGCGGCTTTCGCCATCGCGCGCGATCTGCAGTGCCTCTGTGAAGTCTCGGATGGCGGCCTTTGCGTTGCCGAGCCGCTGTTTCACACTGCCCGCCCGCAGCAAAACATATGCGCGCTGAACCCCTGCTTGGTCTGGGTCCAGTGCCTCATAGACATCCTCGTAGACGTCCAGTGCCGTGGAGAGTGGCCCTTCCTCCAGCTGCAGCCTGACGAAGGATTCGACCTCATTCCCGGTGTTGGCGACATCCTCTCCGGGCTTGAGCGTCTCTTGCAGGAGTTCACGTGACAGATCGTGCTGCCCGAGCTGGTCCAGGATCGGGGCGATGGTCTGGGCGATTTGTGTGGCTGCTCCCACGTCTCCCGCTCTCACGAGGTGGTACTGCCAGGCATAGGCTGACGACAGCAGGTGTGCCTTGTCGTCGGGGTTCCGCGCCTCACGCAGCCGCATGCCCAGGATGCCGCTGGCGTCGCGCGCCAGCCAACCGATCCTGTCCACCGCCCACGTCGTGATGTTCCTGGACAACACCTGGCGTCGGGCGGCATCGTAGTAGGGCGCCGCGTAGTGCGCCGCGGCCTGGCTGTGGAGCGACGCGAGTTCGTCTCCGCTCACGCCTTCGAGGATGGCCAATCGGACCGATTCAGTGAGTCTGTAGATAGGCGAGTCGGTGTCTCCCGGTAGTGCCTCGATAAGGCAGAATAGCAGCCAATCCTCAATCAATGGGCCCGTGTGCTGCGAGGTGACGTGCGTGAGGCTGGCGATAGTCTCGTGGCTGAAGGGCACCGTCAGCACAGCCAGGGCACGCAGGACATCCAACTCTCCGGGATCCCGTTGGCTCAGGATATCCTCAGTCAAGAATCGGACCCACGCCTCGGGCGAGCCCACGCCGGAGGGCTCCCACGGCTCCAGCGACGCCAGACTGTTGCCCGCCATCAGCCACCGGTCGAGAATCTGCAGGGCCTGGGGGTGCCCGCCCAGGTTCGCGTAGATCGTCCGTTTCGCCGCGCTGTTGGCGGCCTCGGCACGCAGCGTTGGCAGCAGATTCATGATCTGCGTAGCGTGATTCAGTGACAGCAGCGGTAGCTGGATTTCCCGGCGGCGTTCGAGATCGATCCTATCCAGGTCTGTCCACCTGCTGCCTGAAGTGATGAAGCATCCGGCTCTGCTGGGATCGTTGAAGATACCCAGCAGGATCTGGCTCAGCGTCTCGCTACGAAGGCGTCCGTGCCCGTATGGCGATGTGCCGAACCATGCGTCGAGGTCCTCGAAGATCAGCAGGTACCGCTTGCGCTCCAGGAGGTGGTGCGCCCGTCGAGCTCGCTCGAACGGGTCTTGGTGCGCGTCGAGCAGCAGATCGGCGGCCTGGGAGCCTGCGTCAGGGAAGCACGTCCGCCAGAAGTCGGCGATCTTTGCCAGGACCGTCAAGGGGTTGTGTTCCTCTCGGCAGCGGACCGTCAAGGCTGCGGCCGAGCCTGCTACCAGGCTGCGGGCGACGTAGGCCGTGAAGGCGTGCTTGCCGATGCCCTGTCCACCGAGGATGTAGAAGATGCCTGCACCGTCGTTGAATGCCTTTCGCACAGCTTGGAGCTCCCTGGCACGGCCCACAAGCGGGAGCGGACGGGGAGTCGCTGCCGGTACGTCCGCTTGCGACGGCGCCTCGCCATCGGGGGAGACCAGTGTGATGCTCGATACTCTCTGATAGAGCGCCGGCACACCCCACGCATAGCGTGCGCCCTCGTTGTCGGAGGCTCTGTCGATCTTCTGCACCGCCGTGCGGGACCGTTGGAGACTCTCTTGGACCGTGAGACCGTGGGCGATGTCGCCATAGAGCGCTCTGTAGACTTCGATCGCCGTCAGGGGCTCCATGCCCACGGGTACGATCATGACGCCGGGCATCTCGAAGTCCATGAGTTCGGTGGCGACGCTCTGGAACGCATCGAAGACGCCGACCTGCGATCGCCGGCATGCCGACAGTGTCAAAAGGCCGGGCGGACGACCCTTGATGAAGCGCGGCAGCTGCGACCCGCTGAGCAGTTCGGTCTGGCCGATATCGTTCTCGAAGCAGAGGAAGCCCCGGTGCTGTGGGAGATGGTAGGTGGCGTGACCGACGTAGTGCACGATGTGGTAGGTTTCAGCAGCCGTGCAGTCCAGGAGGGCCGCTGACGTGGGCTCGGGCAGGATACCCAGGACGAGTTTCCCGTTGGCGATGGGCTCGGCCAGAGCGGAGTGGAGTATTTCGAGTTCCGCGGCTGTGTTGATCGGCACCTGATCGGTGGGGGCCGCGATCACGGCCAAGATGCGTAGGGGAGCCTGCGCGGCGTCGAGGGCTTCCAGTGGTGGCGTGGTGGAGGGTCGCCGGCTCAGCAGCAGCTCACCGGTCAGGCATGGGAAGGCCCTGCCATCGAAGATATACTCCCAGGGCTGCCGCGCCAGGTGAGCTGCTCCCGGCGTGAAGACCAGGGTGAGCTGGTGTGGAGCACTGTCTTCGTGTTGCGCGAGGTATCGCCTGAGGTCAGGGCCGCTGCCGAATAGGTACTGGTAGAGGCGCTGTCCCTGGCTGGCGACCTGTGTGAGGCTGGCTCTTCCCCTGAGTATGTCGGCAAGCCGCCGCTTCTCCTCGGGTACCAGGCTCTCCTGATCGACCAGCCACAGAGGACCGAGGTAGGTGAGATGCATGGTCTCGTGCTGGAACTCGTTCCGCAGGATTTCCCCGCCGTTCGGCCCCTTGGTGACAGCGAGGTACCGGTTGCCCAGCTTGTGCACCACCACCTGGAGTTCAGGATGCACGCTAGCTCCCTACTTGGCTCTTGGTTCGCGGCCTTTGAACATCATCGTGATGGGTGTCCCTGCAAAGGGGTAGATGCCGCGAATGGCGTTCTCCAGGTACCGCTGGTAGGAGAAGTGCACGAGCTCCGGGTCGTTGACGTGGAAGGTGAAGCGCGGCGGCGCGACTTCGGCCTGTGTCGCGAAGTAGATTCTCAGCCGACGTCCTCCGACACTAGGGGGTGAGTGACGGATGAGGGCCTGTTGCACGGTGTCGTTGAGCGGGCCTGCCGGTATTCTCTGGTACCGGGCTTCTACGACTTCGCGTGAGGCGGGTAGGATCTGATTCACGTTCATCCCCGTGAGCGCCGAGATGAAGTGCAGGGGTATGTAGTTCAGGAACTGCAGTTCCTCCCGTATGTGATCCTCAAGGTCCTGTCGGCGCTGGCGCAATTCAGACTCGATGGCATCCCACTTGTTCACGAGGACCACCACGCTCACGCCCTCGGCAACGGTCATACCGGCGATGTGCGTGTCCTGCGCGGTGATGCCCTCGGTGGCGTCGATCAGCAGCAGGGCCAGGTCGGCGCGTTTGAGGGCGCGCGACGTACGCAGGACGCTGTACTTTTCGACACCTGCGTCGATCTTGCCCCGACGGCGGATGCCCGCCGTGTCCACGAGCACGATGCGCTGTCCCTCCCAGACCAGTTCCGTGTCCACGGCATCGCGCGTGGTCCCCGCGACTGGGCTGACGATGGCCCGTTCGTGGCCCAATAGGCGGTTCAGGAGTGATGACTTCCCAACGTTGGGGCGCCCGATGATGGCGATGCGGACGGTGTCGTCGTCGCGCGTCTCCGGCTCCGTGTCCTCCGGAAGCTGGTCGACGATGACGTCCAGCATGTCACCGATCCCTGAGCCGTGGATCGCCGAGACGGCAAGCACCTCTCCCATCCCCAGCTCATAGAACTCATAGGCCGCCATCTCGCGGGCTTCATTCTCCGCCTTGTTGGCGACGACCAGCACGGGCTTCTCAGACCTGCGCAACAGATCGGCGACCGCAAGATCGGCCCCCGTCAGGCCCACGGTCGCATCGGTCAGGAAGACGATCAGATCGGCTTCGTCGACAGCCACCTCGGCCTGCTGGCGGATCAGGGGGATGAAGGCTTCGGAGTCCTCCATCAGCGCCTCACCCTCGAGCGATCGACGGCCCGCGTCCACGGTAGGGGGGCGCACTTCAATGCCGCCGGTGTCGACCACCAGGAAGGAGCGATCGTTCCACTCGGTCTCCGCCACGATGCGATCACGGGTGGTGCCTGCGATGTCGCTCACGACCGCCTTGCGCTCTCCGACAATGCGGTTGAAGAGCGTTGACTTGCCCACGTTGGGTCGTCCTACGATTGCTACTAGGGGTCTCACCATACCTGCTCCAGGTCCGCCGTCCGTGAGGACGGTCATACACTCGGTCGTCCTGAGTATACCTAGTTTGGTCGATAACCGCAATCTAACTTATGGTGACGCGTGTGTTTGGCAATTCGGTGCCCTTGTGGCACAATGGCGCGGATGGGCAGGTACACCCCTAGGAGCGTCGCAGCATGAAACGTGACATAGACCGCCTGATGGCCGACCGGAACTTGGACGCGATCCTGGTTCGCGGCAAGGTGCTCGGTAACCCGCCCCTCTACTACGTGATGAACGGGGTGCACGTCACGCAGGCTGTGGTGGTGAAGAAGCGGGGTGCGGAGCCCACGGTGATCGTGGGGCCCATGGATCGTGCCACCGCCGCCGAATCAGGCTATGATGTCGTACTGACGACGCGCTACCAGTATGGCCGGCTGTTGCGCCGGCACGGCGGGGATGCTCTGGCTGCGTCCGTCGCCTACTACTGCCGGATGTTTGAGGATTTGGGTGTCACAGGGAGGGTCGGGGTCTACGGATACTTGGATCAGGGCTATGCCTACGCTTTTCTGACCGCCTTGGATGCCGCAACGCCCGAGGTCGAGATCGTCGGAGAGACACGGGAAAACCTTATCACGGCGGCACGTGCCACCAAGGATGTGGACGAGGTGGACCGGATTCGTGCCGTGGGTGAGCGCACGACTGCGGTGGTGAAGCAGACGGTCGCCTTTCTCCAGTCACACAAGGTGGGAGCCGACGAGGTCCTGCGCAGAGTTGATGGTGCTCCGTTGACCGTCGGCGACGTGCACGTTCGGATCGCGCGGCTTGTGGCCGCGGAGGGGCTCGAGGATCCGGAGGGGTTCATCTTCTCGACAGGGCGCGATGCCGGCATTCCCCACAGTCGGGGCACGCTCGATGCGCCGATGCGACTGGGTGAGTCGATCGTCTTTGACATCTTCCCCAGAGAGGTCGGCGGCGGGTACTTCTTTGATCTCACACGGACCTTCTGCCTGGGCTACGCCCCTGAGCCGGTGGCCCGGCTGCACAGGGATGTTGTTGACTGTCTGACCGAGCTACAGGCCACCATCCAGGCGGGTCAGCCGGCTCGTCACTACCAGCAGATGGCTTGCCGGCTCCTGGGCGAGCGGGGGCATCCCACGGTGGCTGACGATCCGGCCACGCAGAGCGGCTACGTGCATGGGATCAGCCATGGCGTGGGGTTGGATGTTCACGAGGCACCCAGGTTCCAGAATGACCCCAGCAACGGGACAGTGTTGCGGCCAGGACATCTCTTCGCGGTTGAGCCCGGTCTCTACTATCCTGAAGAGGGCATGGGGTGTCGTGTCGAGAACGTGCTATGGATTGCTGGGGATGGATCGGTCCAAAATCTGACCGATATGCCCTCCGATCTGGTCGTTCCAATGGGCGCGGGCTAATCCGGCAAGGAGTGCGGCAATGTCCATACGTTTACTGGGTATAGAGACATCCTGCGATGAGACCGCCGCCTCTGTGGTCGATGGCGGGCGGGCGATTCTCTCCAACGTCGTCGCTTCGCAGGCAGATTTCCACGCCCAGTACGGCGGCGTCTATCCCGAGCTGGCCTCCCGGATGCACGTTGAGTCTATCACTCTGGTGGTGGAGCAGGCCCTGGTTGCCGCGCACATCGGATGGGACGACCTGGATGCCATCGCCGTCACATACGGGCCCGGACTGCCGGGATCGCTGTTGGTCGGCCTGAACTACGCCAAGGGCGCCGCGTTGGCGACCGGGTTGCCGTTGGTACCCGTCAACCATCTCGAGGGTCATCTCTATGCCCACTGGTTGGACACCGGTGCCGAGGGCAGTGCCTCGGGAAACCTTAGGTTCCCGGTGCTGGCGTTGATCGTGTCCGGTGGACACACTGAGCTGGTCCTGGTTCACGACCACGGGAAGTATGAGCGTCTGGGGGGAACTCTGGACGATGCTGCCGGCGAGGCATTTGACAAGGTGGCCCGTCTGCTCAAGCTCGGCTACCCCGGTGGACCCGCGGTCGAGACGGCGGCGGAGAAGGGGAGCCCCAAAGCCATCGATCTGCCCCGGGCGTGGCTCCCCGGCACCTACGACTTCAGCTTCAGTGGTCTCAAGACCGCCGTGCTACGCGTCCATCAGAAGTACACGGGGCCGGTGCCACAGCGTTTCTATGCTGATATGGCGGCCGCCTTCCAGCAGTCGGTCGTCGACGTGCTGGTCGAGAAGGCTGGGTCCGCGGTCAAGGAATTCGGACCAAATGCTCTGTTGCTTTCGGGTGGGGTGTCGGCCAACACCGCGCTCCGTGAGGCAATGCGGTCGGCGATCTCGGTGCCTGTATGCACGCTGCCCAAGGTGCTGTGCACGGACAATGCGGCTATGATCGCAGCTGCCGGCTTCTTCCGGTATCAGGCTGGTGAGCGCGCAGGCTGGGACCTGGACATCGATCCTGGACTGCAGCTCATCTAGATGTCCTGATCAGGGTGTGCGGAACGTCCCCGGGATGAAGACGCGCCACGGCATCACCTCCACGGCGTAGGTGCGGTTCAGGAACCCCGATCCGCTCCAGCCGCCGACCGTGTAGATCGCCGTCTCCAGGGGCACGGCACCCAGGTTGCGCCACTCCCCAACGATTGGGGTCTCCAGCACGGTCCACTGATCCGTGGCCGGGGTGTAGCGTTCATTGAAACCCAGCGGGGTCTGCCAGCCGCCGCCGATCGCGTAGAGCCTGCCACCGATGGATACCATGCTCAGGCCTCCCCGTGGCTGGAGTGTCGACGGACAACCGTTCCAGTTGTCTGAGTCGGGGAGATAGACTTCGCAGGTGGCCCACTCACGCTCGCCGTCGTATCCTCCCACGTAGAAGACGCGACCGTTCAAGACCGCCGCCGCACCGTACCCGCGAGCCTGTCGAGGCGCCGCCAGCGTGCGCCACTGGCCCACTGCCGGTGAGTAGGCGAAGGCCATCGCCCGGTAACTGTCGCCGTCCCAGCCGCCGAACACATAGACCTCTTCACCGTCGGTCGCGATGGCGTAGGCGCACAGCGGGACGGGTAGCGGCTCGGCATCCCTCCAGGTGTTGTCCTCCGGTGAGTAGACGTCCATTCTCCCGCTCGGTCGCCAGTCGACGTCGCAGCCGCCGGGTACCCAGATGCGACCATCGACAGCTACGGCGCCGACGGCGGCGAGCGCTGCGGGTCGGGCCGTTCGCTCCTCCCATACATCGGTCTCGGTGTCGTAGGTGTCCAGGCGCGCGCTGGGCTGGTCGTCGGCCGCCGTGCCTCCTACGACATACAGCTTGCCGTCGTGGGCTACCGCGCCCATCCCGGCGCGCCGGACGGGCAGGGGGGCAAGCTCCTGCCATCCGTCTTCCGTATCCTGGCCTATGACGTCCGGCGCCAGGGTGTCGGCACCGAAGACGTCGCCCGGCCCGGCTGCGGACGAGGGCGCGGAGAAGCGGTGGGGCAACACGAACACTCCCAGGGCCAGCGCAATCCCACAGGCAACGGTCACCCATCGCTGCCAGGGCCAGCTCACCCGAGCGTCCTGGTCGGCCTCCGGAGCTACGGCGGGCGCCTCCGGGACGGGGATGGCGGGCTCGTCGGCGGATTTCTCCTCGACAGGTTGGCCGGGCATTGAGATCCAGCCTTCCTGAATGGCCAGCATCGAGAGCTCTGTCCGGGACGCCACGCCAGTCTTGGTGAAGATGTTGCGCAGGTGCACCTTCACGGTGTTGTGGCTGAGGAACAGCTTGGCCGCGACCTCGCGATTGGTGAGGCCCTGGGCGACGAGCTCGGTGATCTCGAGTTCGCGCGGGCTCAGAGGTTCGCCGTATTCAGCCGGCAAGGGTCGACTCGGGTTTGGTCAACTGAACGGCTTCCTTGCCTGCCAGTTTCGCCTGAATGCGCCCTGCCACGATGTCGAGGTGCTCCGGATAACGTACGAAGTCCAGGTCGTCGCCGGGTACGGTAAGAACCGGACAGAGGTCAAAGCCCCCGATCCAGTCGTCGTAATACCGCCTCAGGAGTTCGAGATAGCCCGCCGTGATACCGGCTTCCATGTCTCGACCACGCTTGGTGATACGGCTGCGCAACGTCGGCACGCTCGCCTCGATATACACCAGTAGATCCGGACGTGGGAGCTTTGAGATGACCAGCGAGTAGAGTGCCTGATAGGCTTGGTAGTCCCGATCGGCCATGTTGCCGAGTTCGTGAAGCGCCCTCGCGAAGATGTGGGCGTCCTCGTAGATGCTGCGGTCCAGGATGGCTGACTTCGGCCTGGCGCAGAGTGCCTCGTGTTGTCTGGCACGGTGTCCCAAGAAGAAGACCTGCAGGTGGAAACTCCAGGCACGCATGTCGGCGTAGAAATCGGATAGGTACGGGTTGTCTGCGACCGACTCATAGGCAACGTGCCATCCGAGCTTGGTGCCCAGTCTCTCCGCTAGCGAGGTCTTCCCCGCTCCGATGTTCCCCGCCACCAGGATCAGGTTCTTGGTCATTGGATTCCTTGCGGTCACTTGTCTAGCATGGTCTCGGTTTCACGAGCCGTATGTATACCACACGTGCGGTGTCCGAGCGCACGCGAGCCGCTTCGCTGAGCCGGTGGCCGGCGACCCACAGAATACGGTTGTTGACAACGAGCAGCGGGATGCGATCGCGCCACTGTTGGGGCACCTTGCGGTTGATGAGGAAGTCACTGAGCTGCACCGTCGATCCCCGCATGCCCTGGGGCTGAAAGCGATCACCGGTCTTCCGAGTACGGAGGGATGAGGCGCTGTGCAGCACCGCCGCGTCGACCCACGCGACTAGTGGATTCGGGTTCGTGCGGATTTCCTGCATGTCCCAGTATGCAAGCTCTTTGGTCTGTAGAACCCAACCGTTCGGAAGTGTCGTCATCCCCGGTACGGTGATCTCGTGGGCTGCGCCGGCCGTGAGCCAAGGGCGTTCGATCGGCAGGTGAAGCGCCCCCGCTGTTGAGATCGTCAATGTTGTGTAGCCCACGGTCAGCGCGAGGTCGTGGGGCAAAGTGGCGCGCGCGCCGGTCCCACCCCTCTGCGCCACATCCACCGCCTGCTCTACATGATCGAAGCTCACATCGCGCAAGGTCTGACAGAGGCCATGGGCCGCGCGACGCACCAGGGCACGCCGCACCGCGAGCGGTTGCTCTCGCCAACGGCCGAGGTCGTAGACCTTGGCGTCCGAGTGGCTGTGGACTAGGAGCGTATCATGCGCGACGTTGACGAACTCGCTCAGGAGCTCGTAGTCAGCGCGCACGACCTCCGCCAGGTTCTGGAGTCGCTCGGAGATGCGAGGGTTGATCTGCCGCAGATAGGGCAACACTTCGTGACGCAGTCTGTTCCGGAAATGGGCGGTGTCCAGGTTGGAGCGATCAAAGCGTGGTGTCAGCGTGTGCTGCTCCAAGTAGGCTTCGATATCGGATCGGGGCGTGCGCAACAGCGGGCGGATGACCACGATATCCGCCGCATCCGACGGCGGGCTCAGCAGATGTCTGAAGTCCCTGTATCCTCGCTTCGGCAGCATGCCGCGCAATCCTGCCGGACCGGCCCCGCGAAGCGTGTGCATCAACACGGTCTCTGCCTGGTCGTCGGCATTGTGCCCCACGGCGATGTGCGAGGCACCCGTCGCCTGGGCCACGCGACCGAGGAATCCGTATCGCGCACGTCGTGCGGCCTCTTCCAGGGCGATCCCTTCGCGCGCTGCCAGGGAAGGGACATCCAATCTCTCACACGTCACCGGCAGGTCCCACCGATCGGCAAGGGCTTCGACGAACGCCGCATCGCCATCGGCATCACTGCCTCGGATGCTGTGGTTCAGGTGGGCGACGTGCAGCCGGAGGCCACTGTCCCCGACCACACGCCGCAGCAGATGCAACAGCGTGACCGAGTCTGGCCCCCCGGAGGTCCCCACCACCACGCCGGAGCATCGGCTCAGCAAGCTGTGTCGCTGAATGTAGCGAGTGACCTCAGGTAGAAGAGCCATGGCTATCGACGTCCACGTTGCCCCGGGGGGCTCGCCACCGGGACGATGGCTAGACGTTCACCGTGGTGCCGCAGTAGTCGCACGACACCTGCTGCATGCCCTTGAAGATGGCAGGGAGGGGCGCGTTGCAGTTGGGGCAGATGGTCGGCAGTTCTCCCTCGTCCTCCACAGCCTCCTGCGTCACCTCTGCGGATAGCTGCTCCTCAGGCGCGGGAGCGCCGAACCGGTCCGTCTCGATCTGCCCGCTCTTCGCACTACGGATTAGGCCGCGCCAGGTCTCATTGTCCGTCCCCTTGAGCTGCAGCGTGATGTCTCCGGGAATCTCTCTCGTGCGCTCGCTGAACCGCAACGTCAGCATCTCCTTGCGGCGCAGGAAGGCCTTCTCGTCCTCGGCTTCCAGCTCGACCACAGCGCCCACCGGCGACTCCCAGAGCTTCTCTTGGATCAGTTCCTTCTCCGTGGTGATGAAGAGGATCTTCCTCTTGGCGATCTCCTGTCGCTGTTCGAAGATCAGTCGGGCATCGGTCAGGAATAGGAGACCCTCAGGCTCCTGCTGATCGCTGACCCACGTGCAGTTGCACGCCGCGTACGCGTGTTCATCGGGGTAGAGCTCGAAGCTGGCCCCGTCCATTGCGTCCAGGACGAACTGGGCACCGGCGACCTCCTGCTGGAGTTCGCCGAGCTGCTTGGTGGTCGCGTCGAAGGTCTGGCGCACCCGAGTCTCCGCGCTCCTGGCGCTGCTCTCCAGTGACCGTATGCGGCTCTCGGCACTCGAGATCAGTCCGGCGTTGCGGGCTGCTCGCTGCAGTAGTTGGTCCACTTCACTCGAGGCTCGTTGGAAGGTGCGCTGTTCGTTCTGCAGCAGGCGCGTGGCCTGGCTGTGCTGTCCCGGCCAGCGATCGTTCAGTTGGTCGACCCTGTCCTCCCAGTCTCTGCCGAATCTGTAACCCCTGGCTCGGACGTCGCCCAGCCTGTGGGTGATCGTATCCAAGTTCCCGGTGACATCGTCCAGGGTATCGAATAGCGAAGTCAGGGCCATCATGCCGGCGACGCGCTGCCAGTTGGTCTGCAGGGCAGCAAGCCGTTGCGCGTTCGCATCCGTCGCTGCTGTTGTCGGTCGGCTGACGGTCGCCTGCCGACTGGCCGGCATGGTGCTGGGCTTGGAGCGGCTCTGACCCCGCTTGGGCCTGGACCCCGAGGGGCGGGACACGCTGGAAGAGATCGTGCGGCTGGGCCGTGATGTGGATCGTGGTCGTGAGGATTTGCTTCCACCGAACTTCGAGGTTGAGCTGGTGCGCTTGGCCATCGTATCCCTCCGTTCTTGGGTTACTCTCGGTCTGTGCCTACAGTGGTGCGCAGATACGCCTCCATGAATGGGTCCAGATCGCCGTCTAGGACGGACTGCACATTGCCGGTCTCGTGATTGGTGCGGTGGTCTTTCGCCATTTGATAGGGATGCATCACGTAGGAGCGGATTTGGTTACCCCATCCCGCATCCACGTGTTCGCCCTTCAGGTCGCTGATCTGTTGCCGGTGTTCGTCCTCCTGGATTTGCACCAAGCGCGCCCGCAGGATGCGCAGCGCGGTCTCGCGGTTCTGTCCCTGCGATCGCTCATTCTGGCAGGCTACGACCAGCCCGGTCGGGATGTGGGTGATCCGAACGGCAGTGTCGTTCTTCTGCATGTGCTGCCCGCCGGCGGACGAGGCACGAAATGTGTCGATCTGAAGGTCCTTTGGATCGATGGTGACGTTGGTGTCCTGCTCGATATCGGGCCAGACCTCCACCAGGGCAAACGATGTGTGGCGGCGATGGGCGGCGTCGAACGACGACAGGCGGACCAGGCGGTGGACGCCGCGCTCGGACCGCAGATACCCATAGGCGTAGAGACCCGCGATGCTCACCGTCACGCTCTTGATCCCTGCCCCGTCGCCCTCCATGGTGTCGAGGATTTCGGTCTTGTGTTTCCTCTGCTCGCCCCAGCGCAGGAACATCCGTAGCAGCATGCTGGCCCAATCCTGCGAATCTGTCCCACCGGCGCCGGCATGGATGGCCAGGATCGCGTTGCCTCGGTCGTGGGTACCCGAAAGCATCAGCCTGAACTCGGCTCGATTGAGTTCACCTTCGAGGCGGTCTGCCTCGCCGGTCAGGTCTGACGCGAGATCCTCATCCCCCAGCGATTCCAGCTCAACGGCGTCGACGACGTTCTGGCGTAGCTGAGTCCAGTAGCCGAGCTCCTCCTGCAGGGCTGAGAGACGCTGCATCAAGCTCCGAGCCGTCTCCGGATTGCTCCAGAGATCGGGATCTGCACTCTTCGCCTCGAGTTCCTTTAGCTCCTCCGTCCGTGCAGGGAGGTCAAAGCCGCCTCCAGATCATCTCGATGCGGGTGGCCAGCTTCTCCAGGCGGTCCGACAATTCACTCATGGGATCCTCGTTTCAGGTATGGAATCTATGCCCCGCCTAGAAGGCCGTCAACAAAGGCCTCCCGGCTGAACGGGGCAAGATCCTCGATCGTCTCCCCGGTTCCCACATAGCGGACGGGGAGCTGCAGTTGATGCCCGATGGATAGGACCATGCCACCCTTGGCACTCCCGTCCAGCTTGGCAAGCATGATCCCGGTTACCTTCACGGCGCTCAGGAACTGCTGTGCCTGGATGAGTCCGTTCTGACCGGTGGCAGCGTCCAACACCAGTAGGGTCTCGTGCGGTGCCCAGGCGACGCGCTTTGCGATGACGCGCTGGATCTTCTCCAGTTCGGCCATCAGGTTGTGCTGTGTGTGCAGACGCCCGGCTGTGTCCACGATCAGGACATCGGCCGAATGTGCCTGCGCATACCGCATCGCGTCGAAGGCGACCGAGCTCGGGTCACCGCCCTCCGGCCCGGCGATCACCGGCACGCCGGCGCGCTGTCCCCAGACCTTGAGCTGGTCCATGGCAGCGGCCCGGAAGGTGTCCGCGGCGGCCAGGACGACCTCCTTACCCTTCGCCGAGAAGTGTCGGGCGAGCTTGCCGATGGTCGTGGTCTTGCCTGACCCGTTGACGCCAACGATCAAGATGACCGACAGGGGCCAGTCGAGGTTCATCGGTTCGGCATTCGGCAGCAGCGCCAGGATCTCCTCACGGAGCAGGTGCTGCAGGGCCTCGCTGCGGAAGATGCCCTCCGCCTCGACGCGTTCGCGCAGCCGCGCCACCAGGGCCAGCGTCGTCTGGACGCCGGCATCGCCCTGGATCAGGAGCGCCTCGATGTCCTCCCAAGTCTCGTCGTCAATGTCACCGGCGCCGAGCAGATTGACGATCTGGCCGAAGACACTGGTGCGGGTTCTGCGCAAGCTCTCGAAGATGCCCTTCATCCGGCCTAGTTCCCCCTTGAAACGGCCCCATCGTCGGCGCCGTGGCACGGAGTATAGCGACGGCCCGGTATGTCGTCAAGAAATACCGGAATCTCGCGATCAAGCGAGACACGGCTGGATGCCACTGCGCAGCGGATCGCGCGTACCTCGACGCCTCCGGCAGCCGCCTCCCGAAGAGCGACGCCAAAGTCTGGATCCGTGGTGTCGTTGGGCGCGAAGCATTCAGCGTCCTCCCGTTGCACCACGAAGACGACGATGGCGGCGTCACCACGTGCCACGGCAGCGGCGAGCTCCAGGACGTGTCGACGCCCTCTGCGCGTTGGGGCATCTGGAAACCTAGCCACCTGTCCGTCGACGAGGGTGACCGATTTCGCCTCGATCCATGCACGGCTCTGGTCTCGGTCCTGCATCAGGAAATCCAGCCTGCTCTTTCCCAGCCGGACCTCACACTGCGTCGACGCATCGGCAGATACCCAGGGAAGTCTTCCGGCTTCCAGGGCCCGGCGGAGTAGGGCGTTGGGCAAATGCGAGTCAATCGAGACCAACGTATCCCCATGGCCGACCAGCACCATGTCGAACGAGGTCTTCCGATGTGGGCCGGCAGCTTCCCTCAACCAGACCTTGCTCCCGGGTACCAGGAGTTCGGTAAGGCGCCCCGGGTTTGCCAGATGGGCGGATGCCCGCCGTGAGTCGAGCTGCACTTCGGCGCGGAAGCGATTGGGTCGTGACAGAAAGACCCCCGGCACCAGGGTGCCCAGGTCCACACTGATGTGAAATTGGTTATAGACGTGCAACTTGTCCACAAACCCAGTCTACAGACCCCGGAACCCACGTCAACCGTAACACAAGCGAAATTGTTCCTTAGTTGTGCTGGTCCTACAGGTGTGATACAATGATTTATGCTTGTCGTAGGTTGCTTTTGTCAGAAACTAGTTATAATAGAACCAGGGCCTGTACATGATGTAGTCAGAGTTCGTCGCCGAGAGAGACCCGAACTATAATGGTCAACGTAGACGCACTGCTCACCTAAGGAGGCACCTATGCGCGGGAACAGAGGTTTGGTCATTATTGCGTTGGTATTGATCGTCCTGGCTGCAGCAGCCGGCGCGGTCTACGTGTACCTGAGAATGATGGCCCCCGGTGGCGGATCCGACGCCGATCTCGAGGCGACCCCAGTGCTCGAGGAGGTGGCCACCACAGAGATCGTCGTGGCTATCCAGAATGTGCCTCGCGGCATGCAGATAAGCGTCTCTGACAACGCGATCGCGCTGCAGGATTGGCCAAACGACAACCTGCCCTACGAGTACTATACCTCCCTGGAGGAGGTCGATGGCAAGTTCGCTCGGATGGAGGTCCCTCGCGGCATGCCTGTGATGCCCGACATGGTGGGACGCCCCGGCGGGATGCTCTCGGTCAACGGGTCAGCTGCGGCTCTCTTCGAGCCGGAGGACCGCGTGGCCTACGCCATTCCCTTCGATACCCAGGGCGCCATCGGCTGGGCCGTCGAGCCGGGTGACCGTGTGGACGTGCTCGCTGCGCTCAAGATCGAGCCTGTCTACTCGGACTTCCTGGACACCGGCGTGAAGCAGTTTACCTACCTCCTCAGCGGTGAGGAAGGTGAGGCCGCGCAGACCAGCCCTTATGGAGACTTTGAGCTCCTGCCCAACGGTCAGTGGGCCGCTATCTACCCTGTCGACCAGCAGCCCGCGCTGAAGCCGGCTCTGTTGGTGCAGATGACCGTACAGGATGCAGTTGTCTGGCACGTGGGCATCTGGGAGCAGGAGATGGAT
>Ga0180436_10001276_pt1 | contig 24774 bp, 22 predicted proteins | sample SS_ome_2_FD_132434 | JGI IMG/M metagenome (GOLD analysis project Ga0180436, IMG submission 132434) | Hypersaline lake sediment archaeal communities from the Salton Sea, California, USA - SS_3_S_2 metaG | ecosystem: Environmental > Aquatic > Non-marine Saline and Alkaline > Hypersaline >... | reverse complement strand
TACAACCAGCCGCCGTACCCGCCGGCCGGCCAGACGGCCACGGCGAGCTGCGCGGTGACCGGCGTGGCGCCGTGATGCGAAAAGACCGCCGCCATCGATGGCGACGGTCGGTGTCGTTCATTCGTTGATTTCGGTCTCGTTTCGAGGGCCGGCATCACTCCGGGGCCGGTTCGGTAAACTCGAAGGTGCAGTAGGCGTCAGTAGTAGAGAGAATACTGTCCTCCCCGGTTTCCAGGTTTGTGACGACCTCTCCGTTTTCATCGACTTCGAGTTCGTAGACCCGGAGGATGAAAGTGTTCGTCCCGAGCAGATTGTCGTGCCACTGACTGAAAGTGTGGGGATGGACGGCCCGGGCCCGGGTTGGTTTGTCTTCATCTCTGGGCAGATACCCGTAAGCATCGCAGATGTCCAAGCCGTTGTGCGCCGGCAGATCGATGTTCGCGGTGACGAAGAATTCCCGGTCTTCTGTTTCGTCGTTTGGATTGTAGCGCTCACCGTCAGTCCCCTTGAGGCCCACGCGATACTCGATGGCATTGTCGAAGTTCGGGTCATCGGGGCCAGCGGCCTTGAAGAAGATCGCGTACTCGATCACCTTCCCTTCCGCTTCGTTATTGCCAATGAAGGGGTAGAGCCGGATGTCGACGGGGATATCGCCTTCTTCCGCCGATTTCGGGTAGCAGCCGAGTGTGGGAACGAGGGGCAGGCTGGCCGGGATATCGACACTGTTCCCGCCGGACGTCCGATAGACGTAGTGGTCGAGACCGAAACTGAAGGACAGTTTTGTGCCGCCGGTGTTGTACGGTGTCGTCTCGCCTGTGGTCCCCTGACGGCTCGCGATTTCAGTCTCCAGGCTCCAGCGTTGGTTTGTATCAGGATCGTCACCCAGGTTCGTGTATCGCAGAGCAGGATCAGTGATCGGTGCCAGGTCAGTGACCACACCTTCTTCTTCGTCGTGAATCGTGACATACCAGACCAGGCGATCATTGACCTCCCGGTTGTCGGGGGGCAGATGACCATCGGCCCAAAAGGGGTAGACCTCAGGCCGAACGTCGTATTCCCAGCCACGTTCGTGGATCGATGTATGGTCGATGCCCCAGTCGACCATGGCCGTCTCCGACTCGCTGAAGTGGACCTCATCGAATGTGTAGGTGCCGGTGATTCTGCCGCTGCTGTTCAGCACATTGAGGGAGTAGCTGCATTTTTTGTTTTTCGGGCCACTGAGGAAGATCACCCCAGGCTCATTGGCCACGTTGTCGCTTCCACTCATGTTCGGGTGATTGACCTGGAAGACGTTGCTGCCAAGAACCCAGGGGAAGGTGGCGCTGAACGGCAGGTCATCCAGAAACCACCGCGTGTGGTTGTCATGGTCCACCGGGTCGTCATCGATGACATAGTTGCGGGCGCTGTCATAGAGCCCCATCCGGTGCGGCTGTTCCGTGCGGTAGTCAACGCCGGGCTCGGTCACACCTTCGGTCAGCAGATGGAGCATGTAGTCTTCGAAGATGTCCTGCAGATCGGGAGTGAATGAGGCCCCATTCGACCCGAGGCCGTGGCCGGACCCGACCCTGATTATCGTCGTGTGTTCGATCCCCCGATTGCTCAGGGCGTTGTCCATGTCGATGAACCAGGGGAACGGCCAGTAGTTGTCGTGGGTGCCGTACTCCAGGCAGATGAATTTCCCCCGAAGCTGTTCGATATTCAGCGGGTGGTCGGGACAGTTCTTGTCCACGTAGTCACAGTAGCCGGACGACTGCGCCTCGAAAATTGGATAGAGGAATTCGTTATTGTAACCCGGGGGGTTGTGGGGGTAATGAGGGGGGTCTTCTTGGTAATAGTCCCGGTATCGATAGGCATAGGGGTAGCGTCCGTTCGCGGGATCGAAGTACGACTTCCACATGGAGGTGAACGACGACGTGTTGCAGACCGGCAGCTGGGCCAGCTTGCCCAGGGAAAGCGGCGATGCGGAGGAAAAGACGGCGATGGCATTGTAGTCGAAGCGGGGCTCGCCCTCCACGAGGTGGTTGTGGACCGTGTTCTGGGCGATGGTCAGGCTGGTGAATCCGCCTCGCGAGTGACCGCGGGCGATGATCCGGTCCTTGTTGCAGGAATAGTTCAGGTGCAGAAACTGGATCATGTCGTTGAAGGCCACCCGCGCGTTTTCGTTGGAGCCCATGCACAGCGTCCCGCCGCTGTTCCAGTAGACAAAGACAACGCCCTTCCCCGTCGCTTCGTAGCAGTCGTGAACGGTCCTGACTCCCGATGGGACCAGATTGTCCACGCTTTCGAGGAAAATCTCCTGGTTCATGCTGTCCACACGGTGGCCCAGGCCGAGCACCACGATCGGGTAGCGGTCACCGCCCTGGAGGTTTTTCTGGAATTTCGGAGGAAAGATGATGGTGAACAGTGCTCCCTGCGGCTCCTTGCCGAGCTGCCAGGAGTTGACAATCGGGTGATTGGCCAGCAGCTGAACGCCGGTTGCCTCTGCACCATACTTCAGATCGTCGAACGTCTGGGGCAGCATGATGTCGATGCCTTTGCCGTCGAGGAAATTGACAAACGCCCGGACCTGCGAGTCGGATACAGCCACCGGGTCCATCACCGAATGGTCGTAGTCATCGTAGTAGGGGATGTGGTGTGTGTACGGGGCAGGGTCGGTACCCCCAGGTACGAAGCCATGGCCTTCGGTGAAATTCGTCCGCACCGGTTCATGGGCCCAGGCTGGGGTTACAGCGAGTACGGTGATGATGGTAACGAGGAGAATGGAACGGCCGCTCGGGGACAGCTTGTCCATGGTGAAGATTCCTTTCGTTGCGTAAGGACACTTCAGGATATGTATTGAGTAATGACGACAGGGACTGACGAGCATAGGAACGTCAACTGGCGGAATGCGTGAAGTGGTGCGACGCAGCGACCGCTCCCACGTCTTCCGTACCTGCGGAATCATAGCGGGGCGCGTCGTTTTCGTCAAATGAAGATGACTGGTCGGTTTCTACAACCACTCGTGGTTGTTGGTGTACTTGGTGATCAGCACCCCGCGCAGCGTGCGGTACATCTCCATCACCTGCTCCATGCGCTCCGTGGCCAGCTCGGTGAGGAACTTCTGCGCCTCCGCCGGCGACTTTCGGTAGAGCTGGAGGGCCTGCCGGTCGGTGTCGGCCTGGGTGGCGAAGAACTCGGCCTCCAGCGGGTCGCGCATGGCCCGCAGGTCTTCGATCCCCTTCTGGAAGCGCAGGTAGAGCAGGTTGTCCACGAAGTCGATGAGCCAGCGGGCCGAGCCTTCGCTGAACTGCTGCGGGTCGTAGGCCTGGTACCCGGGGTGGATCGACTGCACGCCGGCGTGGATCGGCACGTAGGTGCTCACGTACTGGTTGTCGAGGTAGAGCCAGTAGACGCCGCCGATGTCGTCGGGCAGCCAGGAGCGGCACTGGGCCACCATGCCGTAGCCGCCCTTGGAGACGTTGCGGTGCCAGGTGATGTCGAGCAGCTCGCGCATGTGCGAGGTGGGGAAGGGCGTGGTCAGCGGGCTCTTGACCAGCGTGCCTTTTTCGTCGGGCACCAGCCAGTCCACGTCGGCGGTCATGTCGTAGATCGTGCCCTCGAAGGTCGAGCGCTGGAAGGCGATGACGTCCTGCACCGAGAGCAGCACTTCCGGTTTGGCGGAAAAGGGATAGAAGGAGAGCGGCTCCTGGGGCTGGTGATACGCGTCGTAGCCGGTGAAGGGCCTGGCCAGCGACTTGTCGGGATAGTCCTTCAGCGTGGGGGCGATGGTGGAATAGAAGAGCCACAGCCGGCCGATGGCCCCCTCGCCGGTCACCGCCGGTGCGTAGACCTCCTGCCAGACGAAGGGCCGGCCGCTCTCCGGGTCATGCCAGCCGCGGTCCACGGCGAATTGCAGGTAATTGTCGGACACCATGAACCAGTCCGGTTGCGTGGGATCGACCTCCTTGATGATGCTCCAGTTGGGCACCACGGCGGCGTGGTTGTCGGGCACGCGCTGGGCGGCCCAGATGGCGCCGGCCCGGCCGCTTTCCGGGGTCCACTCCCTGCCCACGCTGAAGACCTCGAAAACCCAGGCTTCGTCGGGGTCGGCGATGCAGAGTGCTTCGGGGTTGGGGCCGGAGGAGGGCAGGAAGCCGTATTCGTCCATCAGCGAACCGATGAGGGTGATCGCTTCCCGGGCGGTCCTGCAGCGCTGCATGGCAAAGGCCTGGGCCTGCTCGATGGTCATGATCTGCTGTGGCGTGAACTCGTCGGTGCGCTCCACTTCCAGCTCGGGCCGCTGGCTCATCGTGCTCTCGGCGATGGCCAGCTGGTGCTCGTTCATGTGCGAGTAGGCGGAGTGGAAGTAGCGGTAGGTCTGTTCGGCCTGGGGGATCTGGCCGATCACCTCGCCGTAGGTCTTGAAGGGGACGCCGGCGTCGAGGATACCGAAGAAGACCGGGGCCATGGCCCCCTTCTCGTGGGTCATCGCCGGCACCACGTGCACCCGGCAGTCGGGGGCGCAGCCGGTGTGGGAGGTGATCACCGAGCCGTCCACCGTGGCCTCGCGGCCGATGATGATGTTGGTGCAGGCCGGGACGTGGGCGACGCCGAGGACGCTGGCCAGCAGGACGGCGAAGAAGAGCAGGACGGGTCGGGCGGGTCTCATACCGGAATCCTCCATAGCGGTCGACGGCGGTTACGCTGGTTCGCTCGATTGCTGATGATGCCATCATCAGCGATAGGGCAAACTGCGGGAATGATCATGAGCTACGGTACATCTGAAACAGTGGTCGTGACAACTCGTGTGGTGTCCCGGAAACTCCTTCACACGATTCGCCCTCCGCATCACGGCCTGCTGGGTTGCTCATCGCTTGCATCCCTCAAGGTATGCGCGCTCTTCGCGCCTTGCATGCCGCGCGCGGAGATCGATTCCTTTGTGAACGTATTTCCGGGACACCACACTAGCGGACGAAGAACCCCTCGCCGAGGGGGTCGTCGGGATCGATGCAGAACCGGCTGGTGCCGGTGATGTGTGCCCTGCCGGTGACCTCGGGGACCACTGCAGGGAAGCCGTCGATGTCGGTGATGTCGGCCACCTGCACCTCGAAGGTGGTGCCGAGGACCGATTCGATGGTCATGGCCCGGCCCGGTTCCAGGGAACCGTCCCGGTGATGGATCGCCGCCCGGGCGCTGACGCCGGTGCCGGTGGGCGAACGGTCCAGCTCGCCGTCGGCGAAGATGCAGGCGTTGCGGCTGTGGTGCGCCGGGTCAACCGGCGGGCCGGTGAAGATCACGCCGTAGAGGAAACCGAGGTCGGGTTCGGAGGGGTGGCGGATCTCTTCGGCCTCGGCCACCGCCATCTTGATCCGGCGGCCGGCATCGATGAGTCGGCTGGCGTCGCCCGGTTCGAGGCCCAGCCCCAGCGGGCCGGCCTCGACAAAGGCGTAGTAGGCCCCGCCGAAGGCCACCTGGTAGTTCACCGTCCCCAGGCCCGGCACGTCCACCGTGCGGCCGGCGAAGTGGACGTAGGACGGCACGTTGCGGAAAGAGACCGAACGCACACGCCCGCCGCGGCGGTGCGCGGTGGCGGTGACCCGCCCCGCCGGCGTGTCGATGCGCAGCACCGGGTCATCCCCATCCCTCTCGATCATCCCGGTGTCCAGGGCCACCGTGGTCAGGGCGATGATGCCGTGGCCGCACATCGAGCTCAGGCCCTCGTTGTGCAGGAAGAGCACGCCGAGGTCGCCGTCAGCAGTGGCGGGTGCCGTGGGCAGGGCGCCGTACATGTCGGCGTGCCCGCGCGGCTCCCAGATCAGGGCCCGGCGCAGGTGGTCGAGGTGCTCCCGGAAGAAGCGGCGCTTTTCGAGGATCGTCGCCCCCGGCGGCTCGGGGATGCCGCCAGTGATCACGCGCAGCGGCTCCCCGGCCGTGTGCGCCTCGATGGCGGTGACCTGCGGCCAGTCGGGTGGTGGGCTCCAGGTGGGATGGTTCATGAGATGTCATGCTCGGGGACATGCTCGGGGACTGCTCGGGGACGTACTTGCGATTATGCGATTTCGTCTGCATGAGTACAATCAGGTTCATGCATGGAAACGAAATCGCATAATCGCAAGTACGTCCCCGTTTTCTCGTCCCCGTTTTCTGCTACCAGTTCTCCCCCAGCAGCTCGAAGTGCGCCTGGGGGTGGTTGCAGGCCGGGCAGAGGCCTGGTGCCGCTTCGCCCTCGTGAAGGTAGCCGCAGTTGATGCAGCGCCAGGTTGCCTTCTCCTGCCGCAAGAAGACCCGGCCGGCCTCGATGTTGGCCGCCAGATCCTTGAAGCGTTTTTCGTGCTGCTTTTCGGCGATGGAGATGGCATCGAAGACCGCGGCGATCTCGTTGAATCCCTCTTCACGGGCCACCTTCGCGATCTCGGGATACATGTCGGTCCATTCGTGGTTCTCGCCGGCGGCCGCAGCCTTGAGATTTTCCACCGTGGTGCCGATGATCCCGGCGGGGAATTCGGCGGTGATCTCCACGTCGCCGCCTTCGAGGAACTTGAACATCCGCTTGGCGTGTTCCCGCTCCTGGTTTGCCGTCTCCTCGAAGATCTCGGCGATCTGGCGGTAGCCTTCCTTGCGCGCCGCACCTGAGTAATAGGTATAGCGGTTCCGTGCCTGCGACTCACCGGCAAAGGCGGTGAGCAGGTTCTTCTCGGTCTGCGTCCCCTTGAGACTCATATGCTGTTGGCCTCCTGATGAATGATGAAAGTATCAATCAACGCTTGTTCTTGTTTCATTCCGCTGTCGTCGACGAAGTGACCCCTTCCGTCATCGTGCGCCCCCGACCGCGGGGACCGCGGAAGTATGTTGCAGGAACCGTTTCCGCCTTGAACTGTCAAATACCCGCGTCAGTTTTCAGGGACGCAGATAAAAAGTATAAATAGCTGGCCACGCAACCGATGAGTGAAGTTTACTGCATCCCTCACGCCGGCTGTTTCCAGACGAGTTATACTTTTTATGTACGTCCCCTGTCAGACGTCCCCTGTCAGAATATTGACGATCACTCCGCCGGGGAGAACGACTCCACTTCCGCGCCGCAGACGGGGCAGAGCCAGCCCTCCGGGAGGTCGGCAAAGGCGGTGCCCGGCGCCACGCCGGTGTCCTCGTCGCCCTTGGCCGGATCGTAGACGTAGTTGCAGATATCGCACACGTAGCTTTGCATCAGTCGGCTCCCTTCTCCTCGCCGGTGACATCCAGCGCTCGCCGGGCCAGCATGGCCCCGGCCTGTCGGCACTCTTCCAGTTTCTCCGCATCGGGCACGTACTGCGAGATCAGCGGCTCGCGCAGCAGGTCGAACTTCATCGATTCGAGATAGCGCTCCACGTCCTTGATCCCCGCCTTGGTCCAGCCGTACGAGCCGAAGGCGAAACCGGCCTTCTTCGACGGCTTGAGCCCCTTCAAGTAGGTCAGCACCGCGGCGGCCTGGGGCATCAGCGTGGCGTTGAGCGTCGACGAGCCGAAGGCGATGGCCGCGGCGTCGAGGGTCTCGGTGGCCAGCAGGGTGATGTTGCTCGAACGGACGTGGTAGAGCTTGGCCTGCACGCCGGGCACTGCCGCCCCCTCGAGGATTGCCTGCGCCATCTTCTCCGTGCTCTTCCACATCGAGTCGTAGATGATGAGCACCTTGGGTTCGGGCTTGTGCTCGGCCCAGCCGCGGTAGGCCTCGATGATCGTCGGGACCTGGCTGCGCCAGATCACGCCGTGGCTCGGGGCGATGATCTCGGGTTCGAGGGTGGCCAGCTTGTTCAGGTTCTTCGTCACCGTCGATCCGTAGAGCATGAGGATGTTGGCGAAATAGATCTTCGCCTCGTGCATGATCACGTCGAAGGGTTCTTCATCCTCGAAGCGGCCGGCCGAGGCGAAGTGCTGGCCGAAGACGTCCATGGAGAAGAGCAGCTTCTCCTCGGGGATGAAGGTGACCATCGACTCCGGCCAGTGGGCCATCGGCGTGTCGTGGAACTCGAGGGTGCGGCCCGGGCCCAGGGGGATCGACTCGCCGTCGCTCACCACGCGCCACTTCCATTCGGACGTGTCGTGGTGCTGCTCCAGGGCCTTGCGGCACTTGGCGTTGCAGACGACCTCGGCGTTGGGAAAGGCCTTGACCAGGACGGGGAAGGCGCCGGCGTGGTCCGGTTCGGCGTGGTTGCAGACGATGTAGTCGATGTCGGTCGGGTCGGCCAGGGCGGAGACGTTGGCCAGGATCTTTTCGGCGAAGGACTCCTTGGCCGCGTCGATCAGCGCCGTCTTTTCGGATTGGACGAGGTACGCGTTGTAGGTGGTGCCGTGCGACGTTTCGTACCCGTGAAAGTCTCTCACGGTCCAGTCGACATAGCCCACCCAGTGGACATTTTCCAGGAGGCGGTTGTTCATCGGCAGCGTGCTTCCATGAGCGCGTCCACCGGCCGCCCCACCCTTTTCTCCCGCCGGGCACCGCCTTCGCAGCAGGTGAACCGTAAGGAAAGAGGGTTGGCCGCGGTCGGCCGGGCCCCGGGAAGCGGGCGGGTCATCCCGTGCTCCCCGGGCCGGTCGGCTCAGCGGCCGGCGGCCGCTTCAGCACCCGCAATGAATCAGTTTTCCATGAGGATGTTTTCGTCGTACTCGATCTCGAAGCGCAGCTTGTGCTTGGCTTCCTCGTTGGCCAGCGAAAGCATCAGGTCCTTGACCTTCTGGTCTTCGGTGGCGTCGGCGAGGTCGGTGTAGAGCTTGAAGGCGGCCTTCTCTTTTTTCATGGCCAGGATCAGCGCCTTCTGGTAATCGGTGCCCTCCTCGGGGGCCACGTCCACCAGGTAGTCGGCGATTTTGAGGTCCATGATCTTTTCCTTGGGCACCTTGAACTCGCCGCCGTCCCGGACCCGGATCAGCTTGGCCTTGTGGCCGTCCTCCTCGCGGGCGAAGCCCTCGAAGATGGTGCGCATCTGGGGGCTGTCGCTCCTGGTCACCAGGTCACGGTAGAAAGCGGCCGCCTCTTCCTCGTTCTTGATCGCGAACTCAAAGATCTCTTCCGTGGAATTCCAGTCACTCATGTTCGACTCCTGTTGCGGAATGGGGTTAATAATACGAATACGCTCAAACATGACCGCGCGGCCGGCCCGTATGCCGGACCGGGCCGCACGGAACTGTTTCCGGGTTGCGGTCGCTCTGCCGTGAGCGATTACTCGCCGCCGGCCATCACCGTGGTGAGCGCCGAGGGCCGGGCGGACAGTTCCTTGTCCACCATGAACAGGCCGCCCTTGTTCTCGCCCACCAGCTTCAGCTTCTCCACGATGCCGTCGGCCGAGGCCTCCTCTTCCACCTGCTCGGCGACGAACCACTGCAGGAAGTTGGCGGTGGCGTGGTCGCTTTCGGCGAGGGCCGCGTCGAGCAGCTTGTTGATCCGGCCGGTGATGTGCACCTCGTGCTCGTAGGCCGCCTCGAAGGCCGCCAGCGGGGAGTCCCACTCGTGCTGCGGGCCATCGATGGCCTCCAGCTTCACCGTGCCGCGGCGCTCGTGAATGTAGCTGGTGAACTTCTGCACGTGGCTCAACTCCTCGATGACCTGGTTGCGCATCCAGTGGGCCGCGCCGGGCAGGCTGATCGATTCGAACCAGTTGGCCATCGACATGTAGAGATACGCGGAGAAGAGCTCCTCGTTGATCTGCTCGTTGAGCTTCTTTTCGACTTTTTCCTTCAGCATGGGATTCTCCCTTGTTCAGCTTTTCCAGAAACCATGGAGGTTGCAGTAGGCTCGGGCGGTCACGCTGTCGGCCTCGATGGCGAAGACCGCTTCCGGCGTGTCGCCCGGGTCGAGATACTTGCGATACAGCGCGCCGTCGGCCAGCACTTCGATCCACTCGATCCAGTGATCGTCGGCCATCGGGTGGGCCACGTCGCCCACGGCCACCTTGAAGCCGCCGTCGACGGTGCTCACCACCGGCACGTGCTTCTCCACCGCGGCGTCCACGGTGTTCTCCTCGAGCAGGACCATCGGCTTGCCGCAGCAGAACAGCTTCGGTCCGCCCCCGTGGAGGACGTCGGCGATATTACCACAATGCTCGCACTTGAAGACCTGGTATCTCTCGATTTTCATCCTGCACCTCTATGACGTTATGACGTTTGATCTCATGGAAGCCGCCGTGGCCGGGCACAACCCCCGGCCCGCGGCGCAGGTGACTGATGGTTCAGGCGTTTTTCTTCAGGTACTCCGCGACGCCCTCGGCGGTGGGCGTCATCGCCTCGTCGCCGGCGTTCCAGTTGGCCGGGCAGACGTCGCCGTGCTCTTCGGTGAACTGCAGCGCGTCGAGCATGCGCAGCGCCTCGTCCACGTTGCGGCCCAGCGGGAGGTCGTTGATCACGGCGTGGCGGACGATGCCGTCCTTGTCGATGAGGAACAGCCCCCGCAGGGCGATGGCCTCGTTGAACAGAACGCCGTAATCACGGGAGATCTGCTTGGTCAGGTCGGCCACCAGCGGGAATTTTACCTGCCCGATGCCACCCTGATCAACCGGGGTGTTCTTCCAGGCGAAGTGGGAGAAATGGGAGTCGATGGACACGCCCACCACCTCGCAGTTCTTGGCCTGGAACTTCTCGTAGGCCTTGTCGAAGGCGATGATTTCCGAGGGGCAGACAAAGGTGAAGTCGAGGGGATAGAAGAAGAGCACGGTGTACTTGCCGCGGAGCTCGCTCAGCTTGAATGTTTCGTTGAAGCTGTTGTCGCCCATCACGGTGGTGGCGGTGAAATCCGGGGCTTCCCTGGTCACGAGAGTCGACATGGTCAGTTCCTTTCTTCCGATGGTGAGTTGGTTGACGTAGAAATCTCGACGTCTTCAGAAGTATCCGGCCATTTGCCGGTATCTTTGTGTTTCCGGCACTCCTCTTCGGCGAGCGTGCGGAGGCGGTAGGCCATGTCGCGAAGGATCCCGTAGAGAATGCCGCAGGAATCGTCGTTGCGGTCCCGGTCCCCCTCATCGGCGGTGGCCAGCATTTCCCTGGTCAGACGGAGAACCTTGAGCAGGTTCTCGTTATATGTCTCAGGCATCGATTCCGACCTCCATCCCCGGTCAGTTCATGGTGTCGGTGATAGGAACTGCATACCCTGTGCCACCTTTTCATTGAAGCCTTAAATTAATGAAATGATGAGGATTAATAATGACGGAGCGGGGGCGGGAGGACAGGGGATGCCCCAGGGCCTGTCTCACTGGGCGGTTGCGCTGTCTCGATAGTGGTTGTGGCGAGACAGTGGTGAGACATTCGGCAATGCCAGGCACCATTCATATTCATGTGTGGCCTGGAGACGCGGGCACAGACCCGATCCCCAGGAAACAAGGCGAGGACCATCTTTTTCGATACGAGATCTCGGCCCCGCGGTTGGGAGCTCCTGCGGAACATGGCAGGCGGGCCGGGATTCCCTTGCTGAGCAAAGAGGGGAATCCCGGCCTGCCGCCGGCGCGTCTTCAACGATGGTCGTTCTTTCTATTGACCACCGGCGTCCCCCTGGAGCGCGCGATGGCCATCCCTGTCTCGGCGCCTACGCCGTCCGTTTGCGCCCCAGGCCGGCGAGCAGGCGCAGCCGGGCGTTGCGGAAGTAGAACTCCCGGGCCTGCTGGTCCATGGCCGGCAGCTCGTAGACCGCTTTGAGGAAAGCGTCCTTGCGGTCGCTGTTGCTGATCGACGGTTCGAGGGTGTCGAAGTGCTCGATCACGTCGCGGTAGATGCGGCTGCTCGGCGTCCCTTCCTGGGCTCCGACGTAGATCTGCTGCAGCAGGAAGCCTTTCTCCAGCCTCGACAGGTCGTCGATGTGCTTGTGCAGGTAGCCGACGAGCCGCTTGGGGTTCCGCTTGAACCGCTCGCGGTAACTCTCCAGGCGGAAGACGCGGTTGGTGAACGAGGTGACCTTCTTCTCCAGCCGGGACCGCTGCTGGAGGATCTTGGCCCGCAGGTTGGTGCCCGGCTGCAGCCAGCCGCCATCCACCATCTTCTGGTCGGGGGCCAGGCCCTCGTCGAGGATGAAGAGCAGGCGGAAGACCATTTCCTCTTCAAAGGTGCGCTCGGGGGCGATGGCCGCATCCTTCTCGGCTTTCTGCTCCGCTTCAAACGCCGCCCGCAGCTCTTTCTCCGGCAGCGTCAGCTGGTAGGTCTCCAGCAGGTGGTCGAAGACCTCACCGACCTTGACCTCGTACTCGTCCTTGTTCAATCGGGTGACGCTGCTGATCGGCACGCCGTTCTTCCGCTGGATGCCGTCGTACTGGAACAGCTTCATCTTGCGGAAGGTGCGCATGGTGGTCAGCCGCTTGAGGAACCGCTCGCTCTCCACCTTGCGCTTGAAGATGCGGTTCAGCTCGCCGCGGATGTAATCGGCGTTGAGGTCCTTGAGCAGGCTGGTCAGCCGGTTGCGGTTGAAGAGGTAGTAGTGGGTGCCGTTGAGGTAGCGCACGAATTCGGACTGCAGCGCCTTTTTGAAGGCCCGCGAGTTGGAACTGACCCGGAAGAGGTGCACGTTCTTGTCGGTCTGCACGCAGGCCTGGGCGTAGGTCTTGAGCATCTTGTTCACCGAGGTGAGCCTCGGGTTGTCGGCGATTTTCTGGGCCAGGTCCTGGCTGAAGCCGGCGTGGAGCAGGCGCTCGAGGTTCTTCTTCTTCGCCGGGGTCATCCCGCCGGCGCGGCGCAGGATCGAGGTGCGGGCGGCAACGATGCTCTTCCGCGCCCGGCCGATGTCCCGCGGCACGAGGGAGACGCCAACCTTTTTCGCATACTCGTGCAGGTCCTTCAGCTCCTCGTAGGAGATGGTTTCGCGGTCGAGGTAGTACTCGATCATCTTCTCCGGGAAGCTGTTCAGCTCGAAGATCTCGGTCTTTTTCCGCCGGACCTTCTCCTGGGTCTTGCGGCCCCGGGTGCTGTTGAGGTTCTTCAGCACGCTGGAGAGCGCCCGGTGGTAGTAGCTCTGCATGAAGTAGTAGTTGTTGTCCAGCACGGCGTTGATCAGTTTCTCGAATTTCGGCGTCAGGGGGACTTCCCTGCCCGCCGGTCCCAGCTGAAGCGTGCCCTTGCGCAGCGCATCGTTGAGGAAGCGGTGGTGGTTGTCCAGCAGGCACTGGTCGAGCAGCTCCTCGAACTTGCGGGCCACGCGCTGCAGCCGGTCCGGGGTGCAGCACTCCGATGTGCCCTCACCGCTGACGATCTTCCGGCTCACTTCGCGGGAGACGTCGAGCAGGGTGTCGCGCTGCTTGAGGTCGGTGATCATCTCGGGCAGCACGGCGTTGATCTTGTTGTAGTAGTTCGTTTTGAGGTGCTCGAGGATCTTCCGGCTGTCCTGGGAAAGGGTGCAGCAGCAGTCGCGGAGGATCAGCTCGACCTGCAGGGCGAGCTTCTCTTCGGGCGTGACGGACATCGGCGTACTCTTCTTCGCCGCGGCGGCCGGCTTTGCGGCCTTGCGGGCGTTTTTCTTCGTGGCCTTTCGCGTGCTTTTCCGGGTGCTTTTTTTCGTGCTCTTGCGCGTTGAGGGCCGTGTTCTGGTCTTGGTGGCTGAGCTCATCGGTGTTCCTCGTTCTTCGGTTGAAGCTGGACCGGGGAGGGATTTGTTAGTCGTTTCTAACTTCCCGTCGCCCGACCTGAAAATCCAATATATTGTATTCAATTGTTTTCTAATGGCTTATCCAAATAATCCCCACTCCAGGGGGCCATTCACAAAGGGAATATAATCTGTAATCTATACTATGTCAATAGCCTTTGCTAACTTTTTTTGACCGAAGCGGGGACAACGCAACACGCGAGGGGGGTGCTCGGTGGGTGAAAAATGCGTCCCATCATGGTTCAGGGGGGTCGACAACATATGCTGCCTGAAGCCGTTGACCTCGATGTTACACTTTTACATTGATTTCCCGGGATGTGCCGTCGAATCGCGCATGGAACAGATGCCGGCATGGCGAAATGTTTTGATTCGCCAGCGATCCCGTGTGCGGGAGATAACAGGGCGATCGTGAGAAGTGGAGGGATGGAATGGTTCTCGAAATGATCAGGACGACCGTACTGGCCGGCCTGGGGGCCGGTGTGATCACCAGGGAGAAGGCCGAGGAGGCGGTGAAGCGGCTCGTTGACGAAGGCAAGGTAACTGCAGACGAGGCGAAGCAGCTTGTCAAAGACCTGCTGGAGAGCGGCAGCCGGCAGTGGCAGGAGGTGCAGGACGGCCTGAGCGATGCTGTGCGTCAGGCACTGGATGCCATGGACCTGCCTCGCAAGCCCGAGGTCGCCGAGCTGGCCACCCGCCTGGAAAAGGCCGAGCAGCGCATCGCCATGCTGGAGAGTGAGCTGGATCGGCGCAACAAGGCGGATCAGGCCAGCCGGGATGGCATTCCACCCCGGGAAGACAATTGAACATCGCGAACGACAGAGGGATGGGGGCGCGGCCGTGGACCTGAACACGATGAAGCATGTGGGCCGCCTGAGGAGCATCATCGTCGTCCTCTTGAAGTACGGATTCGACGATGTGGTCGAGCGCCTTGAAATTCCCGGCAAGCTGCTGCTGCAGAAGGTGGCGAAGGCGAGGGTGGAAACAAGCCACGCCGAGCGACTCCGCCTGGCGCTGGAGGAGCTCGGCCCGACGTTCGTCAAGTTCGGCCAGATCCTCGGCATGCGGCCGGACCTGCTCCCTCAGGACCTGGTGGCGGAACTGCGGCGGCTCCATGACGAAGTGCGGCCGATCGCCTTTGCCGACGTCCGGCGGCAGATCGAGCGCACCCTCGACCGGCCGCTGGACGATGTGTTCATTCAGTTCGACGAGGCTCCGGTGGCCGCCGCCTCGCTGGCCCAGGTGCACCGGGCCGTGCTGCGGGTGTCGCGCGAACCGGTGGCGGTGAAGGTACAGCGGCCGGACGTCAGCGGTGACATCGACAGTGACATTGCGATCATGGAGCTGCTCGCCGGCCAGCTGCACCGCAAGATGGAGGCCGCGGTGGTCTATGACCTGCCCGGTCTCGTCGAGGACTTCAAGCGGACGATCCATCGTGAGCTCGATTACCGGCGAGAAGCGCGCCACATGCGGATCTTCCGCGCCAACTTCGCCGATGATCCGAACGTCAACGTGCCGCGCCTGCACGAAGGCTATTGCACCGGCGAGCTGCTGGTGATGGAGCTGGTGGACGGGGTGAAGCTGGACGAGGCGGCGCCGGACGACGAGGCGCTGCGCCGCGACCTGGCCCGCCGTGGCCTGCGCATCGTGGTCAAGCAGATCCTCGAGGACGGGTTTTTCCACGCCGATCCCCATCCCGGCAACCTGGTCGTTCGGCCGGACGGATCGCTCTGCATGCTCGACTGCGGCATGGTCGGCCGGCTGACCCGGGAGATGCGCTTCCGGCTCACCGACCTGATCCATGCCGCGGTGAACAAGGACAGCGAGCGCCTGCTCGACGTCCTGCTGGAGCTGACCCGCACCCCCGGCGCCGGCCGCGTCAACCGCCAGGAACTGCAGCGCGACCTGCTCGACCTGCTCGACGGGTACCACAGCCTCCCGCTGCAGCAGCTCGACGTGGGCGGCCTGCTCACCGAGATCACCGACGTGCTCTGCGAGCACCGGCTGATCCTCCCGCGCAACCTCGCGTTCATGATCAAGGCACTGGTCATGGCCGAAGGCATCGCCCGCAAGCTCGACCCGGAGCTCAATGTCATCGCCGAGATCGAACCCCAGGTACGGCAACTGACCCTCGAGCAGTGGAAACCGGAAAACATCTGGCGCGGCTTGCGCGGCAGCATCAGCAGGCTCTGGGCGCTGCAGCAGGAACTGCCCCGGCGGGTGGGCCTGATCAGCGAGAAGCTGGAAAGCGGCAAGCTGGCGATCCAGTTCCGCCACGAAAATCTCGACGACCTCCAGCAGACGATCAGCAACGCCGGCAGCCGCCTGACCGTGGGGATCATCATCGCCGCCATGGTCATCGGCTCTTCGTTGATCATCACCGCCGGGGTCGGCCCTTCGCTGTTCGGGTTCCCGGTACTCGGTCTTGCCGGCTATGTCATCTCGGCGATCTTCGGTCTCTGGGTCGTGTTCAATGTCATCAGGTCCAACTGGTGAACGACCCGGCGGAAGTCCCGCCGAAACACTGGTGTTCGCCAGGGCTGACCGCGCCGTGGCGCGGACGTTCTTACCGGAGTGCGAAACATGGTCAAACGGGGTAAACCCGCCCGGGCGGCGAAAGAGACGGTGGAGACGCGCCTGCTCGTCAAGCACGGCTTCGAGCTGGCCCGCGAGTTGCGGATCCGGCGTGTGCTGGTCATCGCCGAACTGATCACCGACCGCAGGCTGGTGGAAAAGCACCGCCGTAACGAATCACTGATCTGGGTCGCCCACGACCGCGAATCGCTGGAAAGCCTGATCCAGGACAAGGACCACTGCGTCGAGATGCCCAAGTCGCCCACCGGCCGCATGGATCAGGTCACCCTGGCGCTGGTCATCGCCATCCTCAACGGTGCGCTCAAGGAGAGCGAAACGGTGCTCTGTCTGATCGGTGTCGCGGGATCCCGCCGTCTCGACAACCTGCTCATCGCCAACCCCAGGCGCGATTTCGCGTGGTTCGCCCAGCATTCGATCAGCCGTCGAAAGGGGCTGCCCGATTCCCAGGCCTTTGTCAGGCTCATCGAGATCGCGCTGAAATTTTCGGCGGAGGGCCGGGAGGGAAAACCCGTGGGCACGGTGTTCCTGCTGGGGGACAGCGACGAGCTCGACCGCCTGGCCCGGCCGCTGATCCTCAATCCGTGTGCCGGACACCCCCAAAAACACCGGTCGATCCATGACGATGATTTCGTGGAGACGATGCGTGAACTGTCGGCCCTCGACGGCGCCTTCCTCATCAACCAGCAGGGGGTCGTGGAGGGCGCTGGTATGTACCTCGATGCCCCGGCCTCCAAAAAAGTCAAGGTCCGCAAGGGGCTCGGGTCCAGGCACCTGGCGGCGGCCGCGGCCACGGCCCGCTCGAAATCCCTGGCCATCGTCATTTCCGAATCGTCGGGAACGGTCACCGTCTATTCGGCGGGGACCGAAGTGCTGGCGCTGAACCGGCCGGTGCGGCATTAAAACCGCATCAACTGAGCCGGGATTCTGATTCTGCCGCTATCCGAAAACGTATTCCTTTCCACAGGCCGGGCGGGGGCGGCGCGCACCGGTCATGGCGGTGCACGCCGCGGCGTTTGTCAGCTCACGTCGATCGCAGGAGTGCCCTGGACTTCGACGAATTCGGCCTGAGCCTCCTGCTCCTGGCCCTTCGAGTTCCTCTCGCTGCCATCCTCGGAACGGTGAACGGTGAGCACGGCTCGGTCGGCCGACCTGACGACCTTTTCCGCAACCGAACCGGTAATAAACCTTTTCCAGCCGCTGTGCCCGTGAGTGGACAGCACGATCATGTCGCAGCGGTTGGCGGCGGCGTAGTCCACGATCTCCTCGGCCGGATCGCCGGTGAGGATCGCCGTGCCGATCTCGAGGCCCGGCGTCGAATACCGGGTTGCCAGCCGGTTCAACTCCCCCTTGGCCGAAACCTCCACATTGTTAAAGTATTGCTTCAGATCGATACCGCTCGCCGCGAAGGGGGTCGTCGTGGGCACCGCCGGCATGGGGGCAATGACATGGACCACGGTCAACGACGCGTTGAACTGCCGGGCCAGGTCGGCGGCCGCGGTCAGGCCCTCGTAAGAAGGGTCGCTGAAGTCGGTGGCGCAGAGGATTTTGTTGTAGGTGTTCGTGTTCATCCGATAGCTCCTTTTGCTGTTTATCGGTTCGCCCCGGCCGGCCGGGGGGCCGGCCGGGGTGTCGATTTTCTTCATCCGTCTCGGACGGTGTGGAGCCGCCGTCAGGGGATCGAGAACTCGACGCTGATCCCCTCGGTCTCCTCGAGGAAACCGACCTCGAGCCGCAGCCGTTCGCCCGGATCCACCAAGCCCTGAAAGTAGAGCAGGTCGATCACCTTGCCCCACCGCGGGACCTGGATCCGCTCGATAGCCGTTTCCCCGGTCATGGGGAAAAAGTTCGTCTGCACCAGGCGTGCGGTGCGGTCCAGCTCTCCGCCAAAGTTCGTCACGTTCAAGGCCTGTCGATCGAACCGCTGGCGGTCGTACTGGCGCCGAAACGCTTCCAGGCCGGCCAGCGGGATTTCGGCCCCGTCCTGGTGAAAGAGCCTGATCAGCGAACGATCGATGGTCAAGCCGCGGTGCCCGAGGTTTTCCAGACCCCAGAGGAGCGGGATGAAGCCCGAGGGATTCTCCTCCTGCTTGATCTGCATCAGCTGGGTCCCCACGAAGAGCTTCATGTCGTGTTCGCCCTTGCTGGCCACGTAGCGGGACTCCGTTTGCTGCTCGATGCCGGCGGGCGGTTCTGCCTCGACGTCCCCGGCCGCAGCGGGCAGCGTCGCCGCCATCATGCCGACCATCATGCCGACCATCAGCACGGCGAGAAACGAGGCGCCGAACAGGCTGAACCGAGCCCTGCCGGGAGCCCCGTGGCTCGAGTACCGGCGGAGCCGCAGCGAATCGTCGGGCTTCCTGTCGAAGAGGGCACTCAGGTAGTTCACGGGTTGCCTCCCTGGTCATGGCGCGACCGCCGTCACCCGGCCGGGCGCCTCATGCGTCCGGCAGCGTCCGGCTCGGCGATGCGCCGGTTGTCATCGTCTTATCTCCAATCTACCGGCCGGGGGAAGCGGTGCCCATCGGTGGAGCACTGACATGGCACTGCGCTTTTTCCTGAGTCCCCGTTTGCCGCCGGGGCCGATACGGCTCAACGGCGGATGCGCTGCGGGAATCATCGATGAGGGCAGGATGCTCGGCTCAGCTGTCGAGGGTGGTGATGCCCCGGCGGATGGCGAACTTGGTCAGCTCGGCCACCGAGTCGATCCCGAGCTTTTCCATCATGTTGCGGCGGTGGGTCTCCACGGTCTTGCTGCTGATCTCGAGAGTGAAGGCGATCTCCTTGGTGCTGTGCCCCTCGGCGATCAGCTGCAGCACTTCCCGTTCCCGCGGCGTCAGTCTACCTTCGTCCACCGCCGGCGGCTTCCGCAGCTGCTGGACATAGTCGTCGAGGACCACCGCGGAGATCGTTTCGCCGATGTAGGCCTGGTCCCTGATCACGGTACGAATAGCCTTGGCCAGCTCGTCCACCGCGCAGTCCTTGAGCAGGTAGCCCACGGCCCCGGCCTTGAACATCCGAGAGACGAACTGCTTGTCCGAGTGCATCGACAGCGCGATCACTTTGACCCCCGGGTTCGCCTCAACGATATGCGAGGTCGCCTCGATACCGTTGAGATCGGGCATGGCCACGTCCATCACGATTACTTCGGGGGACAGCTCCCGGGCCAGGGCGATCGCCGTCCGGCCGTCCTCGGCCTCGCCGATCACGGTCATCCCGGGCTGCCTCTCCAGCATGGTGCGCAAGCCCTGGCGCAGGATTTTCTGATCGTCGACGAGCAGGATTCTGATACTCATCACCCCCCCGTGTTTTTGTCCCGATGGTCAGTCCCGGCGGCATCGCCGGCCAGGGGTACCGTCAGTTGAGCCGTGCACCCCCCGCCAGGCGTTGAGTTGATCGAGAACCGACCATTGTAGTGCTCGATCCGTTCGCGGACGCTGAACAGCCCGAACCCGCCCACGGCGCCGATGTCCACGGGGCCTTCGGGCCGGTCGGCAAAGCCTTCACCGTCGTCGCTCAGACGGATGAGCAACCGCTCGCCGTCCTGCCGTATCCGCAGTTCGGTATTCGATGCCCCGGCATGTTTGACCACGTTGAAGAGCAGTTCGCGCAGGCACTGGTAGAGCATGACGCTGGCGTCCTCGTCCAGCGCCCCTTCTTTCATCTCGACTTCGACCGTCACCGCCACATCATACCGTTCGGCCGTTTCTTCGGCCAGCGTCTGCAGTGCCGACTCAAGGCCCAGCTCGTAGAGTACTGGAGAGGCGAGCTCGGCGGTTAGCGACCGGGTGTACTGAATCGCCCGGTCCAGTTCGTTCTTTGCTTCGCCGAGCAGGTCACGCACGTCTGGGGGCAGGTCCTCGAGCATCGCCTCTGAGACGTGCATCTTGCCCAGGGTCAGAGAGTGGCCGAGGTCGTCGTGCAGGGACTGGGCGATGCGCCGTTGCTCACGCTGCTCGTTCTGCGACAGCTGGGCCACCAGCGAGCGGAGTTGGCGCTGGTAGCGGGCGATGAGCCGCTCCGCCTCCCGGCGGCGGCTGATGTCGAAGGAGATCGCGCCAACCGGTGACTCGCCGTCCTCGACGGGGATCTCGAAGCTGTACATTTCCTGGGGGACGTCGCCGGCCGCCGTGGGGAACTCGTATTCGGCGCACTGTACAGATCCCGTGTTGATCACTTTCGCTTCGTGCCGCTCGAGCGCCTTGGCCAGGCCGGCGGGCAGCAGATCGCGGTGGGTCAGTCCCAGGCACGCCTCGGGGGACCTGCCGAAGAAGAGGCCCGCCCGGCGATTGACATAGAGGAATTGACCTCCCGGAGCCTTGATCCAGGCCAGCCCGGGCAAGTGGTCCATGAACGCGGAGAAAATGGTGAGGTTTCGTTTTTCCGTCGTGCTATTGTCGGTCATCATCCCTATACCCCCGGAATAGGCGCCGCACCGCTTTCCGCTCTTCGGACGAACCGACGAGGATGGAAACCCTGTCCCCGCGGGCCAGCCGGGTGTAGCCATGGGACATGATCATCCGGTCGCCCCGGCGCACGGAGAGGGTCAGCGCGTTCAGCGGCAGGTCGAGATCGCGGATGGCCATGCCTTCGAGGGCGCGGCCGCGCACCTCCAATTCGATGACGTCCTGGCCGCTGTCCAGGCCCAGCAGCAGGCTGGTGGCCGAGGGGGCGCGCACGAGGTGGTCCATCAGCGAAACCAGGGCGGTGGTCGGATCGACAATCAACGCCCCCAGCTCGTGGAAGACCGCCATCTTCCCCCGGTCGTGGAGCCTCACCACCAGGGTGTCGGTGTCAAACGACTCCCGTGCCGTGCGGCAGATGCGCAGGTTCTCCTCGTCGGAGAGCAGGCAGACCAGGGCGTCGGCGTGCGGGGCGCCGAGGCGGCGCAGCGATTCCGGCGAAAGGTCGTCGATGTGCTCGATGGCCACCGGCGAATTTTCCGGAGGCTCGTTGAGGTCGGCCGCACGCCGGCTGGCCACCATGGCCTGCCAGCCGTGGTCCTCGAGCTGCACGGCGAGGGCCAGGGCCTGGTCCTCGAGGCCGAAAATGATCACCCGGCGCTCCTCGTCCTCCTCCCCCTTCCGGGAGCGCGCTTCGCCCAACCGTTCGAAGACCCACTTGAACAGCGGCGGACCGGCGAGCTGATTGAGCACGATCACCGCGATCATCACCGAAGCGAAGCTGCCGCCCCATGCCGGGAACTCGTCGGCCACCTTCTTGGCCAGGCCCAGGCCGACGCCGGCCTGGGTGATGTAGGCCATCCAGCTCAGGCGGCAGGTGCGGGCGGGGGCCCCGCCGATCATGCCGCCGATGCCCGAGCCGAGGGCGATGCCGCCCAGCCGGATGGTGAAGAGGGCCAGGGCCAGGGGCCAGGTGGCGGCGAGCACGGCGAGGTTCAGCGACGCGCCGGTGAGGGTGAAGAAGACGGTATAGACCGGCGGGCCGGCCCGGTGGAGGGCCTCGGCGAAGTCGATGCGGGAGCGGCTGCGGTTGGTGACCAGGAAACCGGCCACCATGCAGACGAAGAGCGGTTCGACGAGGAACTCGAACCCGAAATGCTGGTGACTCCACTGACGGACGAAACGGGAGAACATGAACACGCTCCAGCCGAGGCTGAGCAGGCCCCCGGTTTTCAGCGACAGCGGCAGCTCGAGGCCCAGGAGGAAGGAGACGGCCTTCCAGACGATGGCCCCCACCAGCAGCGAGACCAGCAGCTCGGCGAGGAGGAGGGCCATGAACAGCGGGTTGAAGGCCACCGCGGTGAGCGCCGCATCGGCCACGGCCATGGCCGCCGAAAAGAGCACGATGACCACCACGTCGGAGAAGACGGTCACCCCGAGCACCGTGCTGGTGAACGGGCCCCGGGCGCGCAGTTCGCGGACGATGGCAATGGCCGAGGACGGCGAGCGGGCGACCAGGATCGCGGCGGCGAGCAGGGCCACGGCCCATCGGCCGGCAGTGCCCAGCCCGTCCATGCCGGGCAGCCCGGAGCCCAGGGCGAAGAATCCCGGGACGCAGAGGAGCAGGGTGGCGATCACCAGGCCGGCCGACACCGCGCCGATGCGGCCGAACTTGCCGCGCAGGTCGTCGAGGTACAGCTCTCCGCCGGCGGCGAAAGCGATCAACGCCAGGGCGATGTCGTCGAGGAAGCGGAGGCGCGGCAGGGCCTCGGCGGGGATCAGGCCGAGGACCGAGGGGCCGGCGAGCACGCCGGTGAAAAGAAAGCCGGTGATCAGCGGCAGCCGGACGAGGCGGAACCAGCGGCCAAAACGGTCCGAGGCCAGGGCCACCACGAAGAAGGGCAGCAAAGCGGTCAGCAGGCTGGTCAGCCAGTCCACGGTGCAAGCGCCTCGTAAACGGTCGCCGCATGGGCCGCCGGCGAAGGCGGCCGGCCCGGGCGATGATATTCAACAGCTCAGCGGGGATACGGTTGCCTCTTTATCGAGAGTAGGGCAGGAAACAGGAGAGGTCAAGGAATCTGTGCCGTTCTTCTCGCACATCGGAAATCTCAGGAAAAACCTGACACCGGACTCATGGATTGTCCGATGGGCTGAACGCTGTCCGCAACGTACCTTGTTTACAGAAGGCGACGGCAACAGGACAGGCGGACTCCGGTGCGGACGGCAGGCGGGGGGCCTGATGAAGCAGTAAGGAGGAGGAACCATGGCTGAGAGATCGACGATTCTGCTGGTGCCGGGAACGTACGAACGATGAAACAGCGCGGCAACGTTGGCATCGCCGTTCCCACGGAAGAATCCACCGATGCCGGGAATGGTGTGGACGCGGTATCGCTGGGGGCGCGCCTCGAGGCGATGGGGAGAGAAGTCGTGCGGATCGAGAACGACTCCGAGGTCTGTCCGGCCGAAGCACGGCTCGATTTTGCCGACTGGCAGCTGGATATCCGGCGGACGCTGACCCTGCTCGGGAACCGGCTCGGCGCGGTGCAGGGCAGCGGCCGGCGCTCGCATCGAGCGGGGCGCGAGCTCGACGACCTGGTCGGCCGGGTGGAGCAGGAGTTCGAAGAAGCCCGCGCGCGATTCGGTTTTTGAGGCCGCACCGGCTTGCCCCCGCCGGATCGCATGGCGTTTCCCGATCAAGGAGGGAGAGACTGTGTTTATTCACGTTCGTTTCATACTGCTGATTATTCTGTTCGCCGGCTCGCTCGCCGGCGGCTGCGGCTCGTTCTCCCCGGACGGGGAACCCGCCACGAGCCTGCCGCCGGTGGCCATGGCACAGTTCGAGTTTCCAGGGGTCTATTCCGCGCTCGGCACGACCACCTTCACCGGATACCCGGACGGGGTGAAAGTTATTGTTGACGTCACCGGCATCGAGGCCGGGTCCTACTCGATCCGTATTCTCGAAGCCGGGGAGTGTTCGCCGTACGAACTGGGCCTGCCCGATGACCTGCCCCCCCACATCATCACCGCCGGCCAGGATATCGGGACACTCGAGGTTGCCGAATCCGGGCACGGGCGTCTCGAGGTTTTCGTCTCGGAGATCACCGTGGTCAAGGGGCCGGCGGCGGTCGTCGGCCGCACCGTGGCCCTCTTCGAACTGTCGGAGGAGGGTGATCCGGGTAGCCGCCATGCCTGCGGCGTGATCCGGCTCATGCCGGCGCCAGAGCCGGGAGACGTTGTCGCGGACTGACAACGGGGGCGGGTCCGCCCGCCCCGCTTTTCATCCCGCCCCCGCTCCGGTTATCATCCATGTCGGCTATCGTCGATCCGTTCAGCACCGGCATGGAGGAGCGCGCCCGTGATCTCGAAAAAGCTCGAGCCCTTCGGAACCACCATCTTCAGTGAAATGACCGCCCTGGCCCTGGAGCACGGGGCGATCAACCTCTCCCAGGGCTTCCCCGATTTCGAGGGGCCGGCCGCGGTGCTCGAGGCGGCGGTGGACGCGCTGCGCTCCGGGGACAACCAGTACGCCCGCTCCATGGGCCACCCGAAGCTGGTGCAGGCCATCGCCCGGCACCAGGAACGGCACTACGGGATCGAGCTGGACCCGATGACCGAGGTCTCGGTGTTCAGCGGGGCCACGGAGGGGATCGCCTCCTCGATGCTCGGCCTGCTCGACCCGGGGGACGAGGTGATCCTCTTCGAGCCCTTCTACGACAGCTACCCCGCCTGCGTGGCGCTGGCCGGGGCCGTCCCCCGCTACTGCACGCTCCGCTTCCCCGACTTCGCCCTCGACGCCGGCGAGCTGGCCTCGCTGTTCACCGGGCGCACCCGGCTGCTGCTGCTCAACACGCCGCACAACCCCACGGGCAAGGTCTTCACCGAGGACGAGCTGCGGATCATCGCCGACCTCTGCACGAAACATGACGTGATCGTGCTCACCGACGAGGTCTACGAGCACCTGGTCTTCGACGGGGCGGAGCACGTGCCCCTGGGCTCGCTGCCCGGGATGCGGGAGCGCACGCTCTCACTCTCCAGCGCGGGCAAGACGTTCTCGTTCACCGGCTGGAAGGTGGGCTGGGCTACCGGGCCGGCCGAGCTGGTGGCCGCGGCCCAGGCCGCGCACCAGTTCGTCACCTTTGCCACGGCCACGCCGCTGCAGGTGGCGGTGGCCCACGCCCTGGACCACCTTGGCGACGACTATTACCGCTCGTTCATCGC
>Ga0180436_10001275_pt1 | contig 24799 bp, 16 predicted proteins | sample SS_ome_2_FD_132434 | JGI IMG/M metagenome (GOLD analysis project Ga0180436, IMG submission 132434) | Hypersaline lake sediment archaeal communities from the Salton Sea, California, USA - SS_3_S_2 metaG | ecosystem: Environmental > Aquatic > Non-marine Saline and Alkaline > Hypersaline >... | reverse complement strand
TCCCAAATCCTGTCCAGTTCACTATGCAGGGTTCCATAAAATTGACCGGGGTATACTTCTTCCCATTCGATAAATGCTTCTTTCCGGATTTCTTCTCTGAAGGCATCGGGTGAAAGAAAATAGTATTCCCTTCCATCTTTTTCACCTTCTCTGGGCTTACGTGAGGTGGCCGATATACTAAAGGCCAGCCCCAGGTCCCTGCTCATCAGGTGCTGAACAATGGTGGATTTTCCCGATCCTGAAGGGGCAGAGAAAATAATTAGCTTCCCTTTCATTATAGAACGTTTAGGACCTGTTCTTTAATCCGTTCCAATTCATCTTTCATTTCCACCACCAGCTTCTGGATGTCTGTATGGTTGGCTTTGGATCCCAGGGTATTGATTTCGCGGCCCATCTCCTGGGAGATAAATCCGAGTTTTTTTCCGGCAGGAGCTTCATCTTCCATGGTTTCCATGAAATATTTGCAATGATTGGCCAGGCGAACTTTTTCTTCTGAAATATCTAGCTTCTCCAGGTAGTAGATCAGTTCCTGTTCAAAACGGTTTTCATCCACGGCATCTTTTTTCAGGAACTCAGCCAGGTTGTTCCCAATTCGCTCCCTGATATTCTCCATGCGGGAGTCTTCAAAGGAGCTTAGTAATTCCAGTTTCTCTGAAATGGCCTGAACCCTCCCACGCAGGTCCTTGTCCATCGAATGTCCTTCCTGGTTTCTGAATTCACGAACCTGCTCCAGGGCATTCAAAAGCGCTTCCTTAACCAACAACCATTCTTCTTCGGCAAGATCTGCCTTTTCGGTACGCAGGGTATCCGGCAATCTCATAACCGTACTCAGCAATTCCATGGAGGTAGGCAGACCCAGCTCGCCTGCAATTTTATAGAGTTGCTCGTAGTAGTTCTTAACCACCTCCTCGTTGATGGTTCCGGAAGCAGCATTCGCGGACAGCTCGTAGTGGAAAGAGCATTCCACCTTACCCCGTTCAAGACCCGCGGTCAGGACTTGTCGGATTTCCAGTTCCTTTTCCTTATAAAGAGAAGGCAAACGGGTATTGCTATCCATCTGTTTGCTGTTGAGGGATCTGATTTCGATGGTCAGCTTTTTATCGGGAAGAAGGCATTCGGCTTTGCCGTAGCCGGTCATGGATCTGATCATAGGTACTTAGGGTATTTTCGGCAAATTTACTATTTATGCCATTCAATACAGACTATTGTGCACTTATTTAATTTGCCACAGGTACGGTGAAGCTGAATGTGGTACCCTGTCCGGGCTGACTTTCGACCTTAATTTCCCCGCCATTTTTTTCTACAAATTCCCTACAGATGATAAGGCCCAATCCGGTACCCTTTTCTCCGGCAGTGCCCGTAGATTTAAATTTTTCATCTATCCGGAACAACTTTTCCATGTTCTCAGGGTGGATTCCTACCCCTTCATCCACAATGCTAACCGCAATTTGTTTCTCGAGGTACTGTACTCTGATTTCCACCTTCTTATCCTTGTCGGTAAACTTCAGTGCATTGGTAACCAGGTTACGGATTACAGAATTGATCATGTCGCGGTCTCCATAGGCAAAAATTTCATCTTCCTCCGGAGATAGCAACATGATGCCCTTCTTTTCGGCCAGCAGTTTATGCAGATTGACATTTTCCTGGATCAGATTGCTCAGGTTAAAGCGTACGGGATCGTATTTTATCCTTCCCCTTTGGGATCTGGACCAGGTAAGCAGGTTTTCCAGCAGGTCCAGCAGGTGTTTGACCGATTGATTAATCTTTTTGAATCCTGCCTTATGGTCTTCCTTCTCAGTAGCGTCAAAGCTATCGACCATCAGTTCGCTGATGGAAAGAAGACTGGCAAAGGGGTTTTTCAGGTCATGGGAAATGATTGAGAAAAATTTGTCCTTGGTTGCATTGAGTTCCATCAGATTTTTTTCCGACTTTTTAAGGGCTTCGTTGGCCTGAGAAATTTGTTGATTCTGGTATTTCAACAGACGGTTTGTACGGGATTTCAGCAGGTAGATGTATATCATAACTGCTATGGCTGTGGAAAACAGGACCTCCAGCAAAATAAACCACCAGGATAACCAAAAGGGAGGAGTGATGGTTATCCTCAGCTGCATGGGCGGATCACTCCTCTCGCCATCGGCATTTTCGGCCACAACCTTTAAGAGATAGGACCCTGCCTTCATATTGGCATAGGATACGTAGTTACGCGATCCTGCCTGGTTCCAGTCCGTTTCCAGGTTCTCCATGATGTAGGAATAATTCAGACTTCCCGATTGCAGGTTATTGAGCGCGGAAAACTCGATGGAGAAGAACCTGTGCCTGTAATCCAGGACAATTTCTTCCAGGTAGGTCACATTTTCACTTGAATAATATTCTCCTTCAAATTCCGCAATAAGGCCCGGGTACTCCTCAAATTCTTCCTCCAGGTCCACATCTGCAATCTGTACTTCTTTACCCAGTACTTCGATCTTCGTCAGAGTTACTTCAGTGACGTTTCTCACTGGGGCCACTGCATTGGGATCTATGATATTCATCCCGTAGACTCCTCCGAAATACAAAAGACCGTTGTGTCCGCGGTGATAGGCACCGCCATTAAATTCATTACTCTGGAGACCATCGTTCATGTCGTAGTTCTTAACCACAAAGGAGTCCAGATTGAACTGGATTATTCCCAGGTTGGTACTCATCCAAATGTGATTGTTGTCGTCGGGAAGTATACCATAGATGACCTCATTGGCCAATCCTTCATTGATCCCGAAGCGGCGGAAGGACTCAGTCGGGGGAAAGAACATGTTTAATCCGCTGTTGGTGCCGATCCAGAATCTGCCGTCCCGGTCTTCGTGAATACTGAAAACAATATTATCGGAGAGGGTATTCGGATCTTCCGGATCGTGATGATAACTTATGTAGCTGCCGGTTTCGGGATCCATTTTACACAAACCTCCGCCGTAGGTACCCACCCACAAATTGTCGTCATTATCCAGGTATATGGACGAGTAAATAAAGTTGAGAGGCGGTCCGTCCTCAGGTAAAGGGTCATTCAGAAAGCGCCTGAAGGAGTTTTCTTCCTCGTTGAGCAGATTTAAACCGTTCCGCGTTCCCACCCATATCCTTCCGTAACGGTCTTCATATACAGTACGAACCGAGTTGTCCGAAATGGAGGCAGAATCGTCGGGATTGTGCCTGAAATGCGTGAATGAACGGTCCTGGGGAATAAATAGGTCCAGTCCGCCCCCGTCGGTTCCAATCCAAATCCTTCCACGGCTATCCTGGTATATTTTCCGGATGGATGAGTGGGAAAGTGAGCTGGGATCGAAGGGATTGTGATCATAGTGGTTGAAAGTCCCCCTTTGCTGATCGTAGCAGGAGATTCCATGAGCATTGGTGCCGAACCACACCCTCTGGTCGGAAGTTTCACAGATGGTCCAGACAAAAGAACTGGCCAGACTGTTGGGATTAAAGGGATTGTTTTTAAATAGTTTGAAGCGGTTCGAATGGGGATCCATGATACTGATACCCGCACCAAAAGTTCCAATCCAGGTGACACCTGCACGGTCTTGAAAAATGCAATTAATGGAATTCTCAGAGAGGCTTTCCGGATCGGCCGGATTATGGACGAAGTGTTTGTAGCTTAGTGTAAGCGGATCGATCTGATAGATTCCGTTCCCAAAGGTTCCAAACCAGATTAGCCCGTCGTGACCTTCTTTCAAGGGTTCATTGGGATTAAGCGCCAGAGAGTGTGTGCTTCCCCCGGCCTGAAGAAATCTCATGAGTCCCAGCTCTTCACCCCTGTAGCAGTAAAGGCCTTCGGAAGTCAGGATCCAGATCTGACCGTACTGGTCGGGTAAAATGGTGGCAATCTGTGCGTCTTCATGCTCAAAATCCAGGGGAATCAGTTCATGCTGCCGGTTGATGGACAGGTCCAGTTTTACCAGTCCCTTGTCGGTGCCAAGCCAGAGGGCTTCATCCCTGGACGCCATATGATAAATGACGGTGCTGCTGTCGATAATTCCTTCTGCACTTTCGTTGAAGAACAATCCCGATTTCCTGTCGTAGGAGTATAAACCTTTGTGGGTGGCGATCCAGAACAGCCCGGATTCGGACTGCAGGAAGCCGGAGATTCTTGAACGCAGTCCAATCAGATCATCGTCATCCGGTTCAATTCTCTGCACTTCGTTGGTGAAACGATCCACATGGTTCAGCCCCCGGTAAGTCCCTACCCAGAGTTCATTTCTGAGATCCACTTCAATGGCAGTAATGGTATCGTTGGACAGGGAAGAAGGATCGGCAGGATCGTGTTGAAGGGGCGTGAATACACCCTTGCGGGGATTGTATTTGGTCAATCCACTCCGGGAGCCCAGCCAGATCATGCCCGATTTGTCTTCGTAGACTATCTCGACCCATTTATTGGCCAGAAGATTGTGCTGATCGGTGGTAGCGCCATATACGGTGATGCTCTGACCGTCGTACTTATTTAATCCATCCTCGGTACCAAACCACATAAAACCTTTGGAGTCCTGATAAATGTCGTAGACCGAGCTGAGTGACAAACCGTCATTGATGGTGATGCGTTTAAAACGCACATATTCATCCTGTGCCGCTGTAGGAAAGGTAACAAGCAGCAGAACAGATAGTAGCACAGAGAACCTTGTCATTCTAAGAAACGTGGTAGCGTTAGTCCTCATTTGACGTACAAATATCGAACCAAGTTACCTAATCGGCGTGGCTAAATCAATGAAAGAAAGGTTAAATAATGTTATAAGGCCTTTAGCGAGTAATGGTGGCTGGTTCTACCTTGGCTTTCACCACCGTCTTGGATTTCCACCTTCCTGTTTGGTAATAGATGATTGAGAGAATCATTCCGAAAGCCCATCCTGAAGGTATTGACCACCAGATTCCTGCTTCCCCCAGGCCCGCCCCCCGGATGTTGATCCCCAGGAAGTTTACGCTTTCCTGGCTCAGGAAGACAGCAGCAGGAATTCGAATTAGCCAAAGCGAGATCAGAGTGATAAACATGGGCACCAGCGTATCTCCGGCTCCTCGCATCACACCCCCGTAGGTGAACATCCAGGTGAACAAGAGGTAAAAAGAGGTAACAATGGTCAGGTAGTCTCCCCCTATATGGATTACCGCCTGGTCGGTGGTAAAGAGACTCATAAGCGGAGTCTTGAACAGGATCACCAACAGGGTAATAAGCACCGCTGTGGCGGAAGACATCAATAGGGTTCGCTGCAGGCCTTTCTTTACCCGTTCGATTTTTCCGGCTCCGATGTTCTGGCCCACAAAAGTGGCCAGTGCCTGTGAAAATACCATGGAAGGAATAACGGCCAGACTGTCAAGCCTTCCTGCTGCGGTATAGCCTGCCACCACGTCTGTACCATATCCATTCACAATTCCCATCAATGCCATCATGCCCAGGGCCACAAAGGTATGCTGCAGACCGGTGGGCAATCCGATTCTCAGACTTTGCTTAAATATCTCCCAGTCGAAGGCAAATTCCCTCAGGTTAAACCTTATAAGTTCATGGTTGCGGTTGAGGTAAAAGATGGCCACAATGAAGGCAACTCCCTGGGCAATGATCGTAGCAAATGCCGCTCCTTCAATTCCCCATCCAAGTTTGACAATAAAGAGCAGGTCCAGAGCAATATTGAGGATGGTGGAAAGGATAAGAAAATACAAGGGGGTCATGGAATCACCCAATCCCCTGAGAATGGCTGCTACCACATTGTAACCGAAAAAGACCACCAGACCGGAGGTATAAATGGTGAAATAGGTGGTGGCAGTGGGCATAAGCTCTTCGGGCAGTTTCATTAAGCGGAAAATGGGTTCCGCAAAGGAAATCCCCACCACCGTCAATATAACTGAAAAGATGGCCATGGCTATGAAAATGGTATCGATGGCCCGTTTTACCTTGGTGAAATTTTTGGCTCCGAAAAACTGGGAGATCACTATGGTTCCTCCGGTGGCAATCCCGATGATGAGTGCTATCAGGGTGAAGATCACGGGGAAGGAGGCTCCCACAGAGGCCAGGGCTTCCTTGCCCAGGAAACGGCCCACAATGATCTGGTCCACAAAGGTGTATAACTGCTGGAACATATGTCCCACCAGCATGGGAAGGGCAAAACGGAAAATATTCCTGCCCTCACCTCCTGTGGTCAGATCTTTCATGCCTGATTTCATGGGGAACTTTTAATGAAGCGGCTAAGGTCGGGATTAATTATGGAATTGAGAAATGGCCCCGAACCTGGATTTGACTGGAATATGGCCTAAATAAGCTGTTTTGCGACAGATCACTTTCTTTTCCGTAAAAAAATCCTTAAGATAGAGTACCCTAAACAATTGTACTAAAACCCAATGCTTTCTGATCTATCTGCAGGATTTTCGCTCTGTAACACCCAAATACGATTTGATATGAAAAATTTCAGACATCATTTGATGCTGGTATTCCTCTTTGCAATGGTGCAGGGAGGCTTTGGCCAGATTGCCGGAACAGCTCATGATTTTTCCACAGAATCGTGGGCTCCGACCACCAACAGGGGATGTGGGGTTTGTCACACAACTCACCAGTCCATCAGTATCATCAGTGCACCCTTGTGGAACCATGAAACCACAGTGGTGGCTGGTTACACCCTCTACAATTCCCCCACCTTCGATGGCAACTCCACCATTACGGATCCGGGGGCAAGCTCCAGATTGTGCCTGAGCTGTCACGACGGCACTGTGGCCCTGGAGAATTTCGGAGGCATCACAAATGGAACAAACTTTATTGATCCCGGTGCCCGCATCGGCGGAGTATCGGGAAATGATCTGAGTACCGATCACCCCATTTCCTTCGATTACACCGACGCCCTGGCCAGTAGTGATGGAGGATTGTTTCCACCGACCACCACCAACAGCGGGCTGGGGAGCACCATCGATAACGACATGCTTTTTAATAGCAGAATGGAGTGTGCCTCCTGCCACGATGTGCACAACCGCTTTGGGGTTTTGCATCTGCTTAAAATGTCCAATGCCAACAGCGAGCTTTGCCTCACCTGCCATAACAAGTAAGGCGATGCAGACATCAACAAGACTGAAAGACAGCTCATGAGGAAGTTAGTCTCTTTACTCCTTCTGGGAGTAATTATACCCATTGGCCTGCTGTGCAGCTGTATGCGTCAGGCTGTTACATCGGCGGATCCTGATTCCCTGGTCATTTTTCCTCCACCTCCGGATAGCACCAGAATTCAGTATCTGACCCATTTCAGCTCGTCTGCCGATCTGGTGAAAAAGCGGGGAGGATTTAAAAAATTTCTATTTGGGGAAGAGGAAATCCTTGAAATCATTAAGCCCTACGGGGTCAGCATACATAAGGAAAAGGTATATATCTGCGATACGGGACTGGGCGGATTGGAGATCCTGGATCTTTCGAGTGGAAGCTTCGAATATTTCATACCCGGCGGAAAAGGACAGTTGCAATTACCCATCAATTGCTGCCTGGACGAAACGGGGATTCTGTATGTGGCTGATGCCAGGCGGCAGCAGATCGTGGTCTTCGACCAGGAACTGAAATTCCTGGCTGCCTTTGGAGAAGCAGAGAATTTCAAGCCTACCGATGTGGCCGTTCATCGGGATAGAATCCTGGTGGCCAACGTGCAGGATCATTCCATATATGTGTACGGATCTGAGGATTATCAGCTTAGAGAAAAAATACCTGAAGTGGAGGCAGGGGAGAAGGGCTTTATCAGGCAATGCACCAACCTTGTCCATGGGCCGGAGCACTTGTTCGTTTCGGATATGGGTGACTTTAACGTAAAAAAATACTCCTCCGGAGGAGAATTCCTGACCCAGCTTGGAGGCTACGGCAATCATCCAGGGAGCTTTACCAGGCCCAAGGGTGTAGCGGTGGACAGAGATCAAAACCTCTTTGTGGTGGATGCAGCCTTCGAAAACGTTCAGATATTTAACAGCCGTGGGCAACTCCTGATGCATTTTGGAGGATCCTATGGAGGTAAGGGGGCCATGTGGCTCCCGGCGGCTGTAGAGATCAGCTATGAAAACCTCTCATATTTTCAACCCTATGTGGATGAAAGTTTTGAATTAAAATACCTGATTTATGTGACCAACCAGTACGGCCCTGCCAAGGTAAATGTCTATGGAAGGGTGGAGGAAACAGGCAGTTTACCCTGATAGACTGGATCATGAAATACCGAAGCGGCATAAGGTTTGGATGTGTATGGGGCCTGGTAATGGTCCTGATGAGTCAGTGCTCTCCCTATGCCGGCCGGAACATGTTGAATTTCTTTTTTGACGGAGTTCCGGAACACGACAGCCTGAATGTGGAGCTGGCTTTGGCGGATAGTGCTGGGGCCGATACCCTGATGGCCAGTGAGAACCTTTTTGTCATGCAGGAATTTTCCAGGTTTACGCACTATCCCTATGAAGAAGGGGATTGCGCCACCTGCCATAACCGCCAGGCGCTGGGGACCATGGTGGAAACGCAGCCGGCGCTATGTTACCTCTGTCACGAAAACCTGGAGGAGACTTATATTCATTTACATGGACCGGTGGCCGGAGGCTTTTGTACCGCCTGTCACCATCCCCATGAATCGGACAGGGAGAAACTCTTACGATTCTCTGGCGATGAGCTTTGCTATCATTGCCACCTGGAGACCAGTGTATCGAAGAACGAGATGCATCAGGACCTGGATGGTATGTTTTGCATGGATTGTCATCATCCCCACGGCGGAGAGGATAAATACATTTTTCAATAGAGGCAGTAAGTCTGATGAGAATTGGCAAATGTTTATGCTTGTTTCTGGCGTTCCTGGGTCCGGCCTGGGGAGTGAGCTATGCCCAGCATTCCCTGGGGATATGGCAGCTAAGGCATATCTCCGGTGAGCTGAACCTTAAAGGGCAGTACCGGCAGCTTGAAAGCACCTTCAACGAGGTATTTGAGGATCAGAGGAGCGCTTATTTGCTGAGCGGCATCAAATTGAACACTTCCAGTTCTTTGTGGGACAAAGATATCCTGTTGATTGATCTGGGCGCTGCCTATAGCCCGGAACTTCGGGACGAAAAGTACATTACCGTGCCAGACAGATCCGAAGTAAGGACTCTGAAAAAGGTGGACCTGATGGCAACGCTTTTTAATAACAAGCCCATCACCCTTCAGGGATTTTACAATTTTGATCAGAACTACTTTAACCGCGAACTGCTTACTCATGTAAGGTCCAACAATCGGCAAGCCGGAGGCATTCTGTCTCTGAACAATCGTTTCCTGCCACTAAGCTTTACCTACCGCGATCAAGCCTGGAGCCAGGAAGAAATTCAGACCGGTCGCTTGTTCCAGATGGACCAGGAAAGTATTCAGGCAAGGACTTCCAAATCCTTTGGATCCAGAGACCGGACAGAACTGCTTTATTCCCGCAACTCCTACCTCTACCGTTATGCCGAATTGCACCAGACAAGCCATATCATTAACCGGGCAGCCCTGAATAACAATTTATTTTTTGACAATGCCAGAAAATTCAACCTGAATTCCAGGTTCACCTGGTACAAACAGGACGGCACCAGCAGTTTTCGAAGAATTGAGCTGCTCGAAAGCCTTACCTTGAGACTGCCCCATCAATTTAAACTGATGGGCAATTTTAACCTTTACAACCTCAAAGATCCTATTCAAACCTGGGACCAGAGAAAGATCCGGACCGCCCTGCAGCATAAATTGTACAAGAGCCTGACATCCAGAATATTTGTGGATTATACCAGAATCAGGCAGGAGGCAGCGAGCCTGCATACAGCCTCCGATACCCGGGCTGGTGTGGACCTGAAGTATAGCAAGAAGATCCCCGGAGGGATCCTGAACCTGGGATATCGTTATTTCAGACAATCTCATTCCACCGAGGGTGTCCAGGGTGTGCTCCAGGTACTGAACGAAGTCCAGGTGCTGAACGACGGGGACCTGACCCTCCTGAACAAACCTTATGTGGAGCTGCCTTCGGTAGTGGTGAAGGATGTAAGCGGGACCCTGATTTACCAGCTTAACTTTGATTACACCCTGATTCAGCGTGGCGCTTATGTGGAGGTTCAAAGGATCCCTGGCGGGATGATCCCCAACCAGGGCGAAATTTTTGTGGACTATAGCTATATCCAGCCCGGTTCCTATGGCTATGGGGCGAACAATAATCATTTCAGCGCCGGAGTCCTTCTGTTCGATCGCTTGTTGGAAGTTTATTACCGCTATTCTGTACAGGACTATCCCAGGATACGGCAGGGCGATTTACTGACTTTGAACTTTTTTAAGCAGCATGTCTATGGTTTTCGCCTCGATTTTGCCATGCTAAGGGCCGGCGTGGAAGCGGATCTTTACGACAGCAATATCATTCCCTATCGCATGATGCGCTATTATCTGGATGTGAATTGGAATTTCCGTTCCAAACTTCTCTTTACCCTGAATGGGAACCTTCGGGATTACAGGATGATTGCCGATGAAGTGGACCAGGTATATGCCAACCTGTCCGGCAGGGTGGCCTATCAGATTAAACCCAGGATGAGGGTGAGCCTCGAAACGGCTTACCTGAATCAGCGGGGTTCTAACATCGATCTGGATTTGCTTACCTCCAGGGCCGAATTCCAGGCTTATTTTAACAAACTACAGCTCAGGTTTGGGCTGGAGATGTACCAGAGACTTTACCAGAACAGCGAATTTGCCTTTAAGGGGGCGTATTTACAATTTATTCGACGATTCTGATGTCCCCAATCCAGATACCATGACACAGCTGCTATTTATAGAACTATTTATTTGCCTGAGCCTTCCTTGGAACCAAGCCCCGGGGAAAGCTGAGGCGGGCTTGAGCTACCAGACTTCTGATTGCCTGGAATGTCACGAAGACCTGCTAAATAAGGAGATGAAACACTATCCCGCCGAGGATGCCTGCGACAATTGCCACGAAGCAACAGGTGCCACCCATCCCTTTGGCGACAGTCTGGGCTTCCGCCTGATGGACAGTTCTCCTGCACTCTGCTATTATTGTCATGAGGAGGCTGAGGCCTTTGCCTTTGCTCATACCCCTGTGATGGAGGGCCAATGCCTGGACTGTCACGATGCACATGCCTCCTCCCGCTCCTCCTTGTTGCTAGATACGGGAACTGAGCTTTGCCTGTCATGCCATGACAGAGACTATGGCAAGGACGGTAAAGGTACGGGCAACATAGGAAAGCTGATCAGGGGCAGCCAGAGGGTGGTTCATACGGCCATCACGGAAATGGGATGCACGACCTGTCACCAGGCCCATGGTTCGGAATTCCCTTCACTTCTGGCCGACAGCTATCCGGAGGAGGACTATGTGCCTTCGGAAGTAGAGAATTTTGGAATTTGCTTCCTCTGTCATGATTCGGATATCCTGGAGGCTGAAGAGAGCGAATGGGCAACCGGATTCCGGCAGGGGAAAGTTAATCTTCACCGGGTCCACATCCAGGGGAACAAGGGCAGGAACTGCAGAATGTGTCACAATATCCACGGATCAGCTAAGCCCTTTCTGATTGAGGAAAGTGTGGTATTCGGCAGCTGGGAGATGCCCTTACATTTTGTGCCCTCCCCAGAGGGAGGTTCCTGTTTGACAGGCTGTCATAAAAAACTCTCTTATACGCGTGACCTATAAAAGCCTATGGAAAAACTAAGCAGGGAGATATCAGGGCCGGAATCATGCACTCGCATTTACAGGGGGACGGCTGGCTTCCTTCTGTTCCTAGTCCTGCTTATTTCTGCAAGGGCTCAAAGCCCGGAAGAATACAGGATTCAATGGATCGGTCAGTATCCTTCCGAGGCGGAGTCAAAAAAGCCTGATCTGGGCGAGACCTTGTCCAGGCTTGTTTTTGGTAAGAAACCCCTGGAACTTAGCAAACCTTTTAATGTGCTGGCAAAAGATCCGGGACATTTCTGGATCCTGGATCAGGGATCGGGAGGGGTCCTGGAGGTTCAGGGAGATGAAGGCCAGATGATCAGGGCCCTTAAGAAAGCCCAAATGGACCTTCCTTCCCTGGTGGGAATTTGCGGAGCTCCGGGTGACAAAATTTTCCTGAGCGATTCCCGGGCTAACCAGATACTGCAAGTAAGCGGCGGAAAGTTGTCAGTTTTTGCTGAAAAGGTAGAATTAATTCAGCCCACCGGTCTGGCTTATCATCCTCTAAACCAGGAAATCTGGGTGGTGGAAACCGGGAATCACCAAATCTCCGTCTTTGATCTGCAGGGTAACCATATACATAACATTGGCGGCAGGGGGCTTGACCCCGGACTTTTTAACTATCCCACTTTTATCTGGATTGATGCACAGGGACGCGTGTATGTGGTTGATTCCATGAACTTCAGGATACAGGTTTTTGATGGGCAGGGCCAGCTTGAAAAAGTCTTTGGGGAAGCAGGCGATGCTACCGGAAATCTGTCCAGACCCAAGGGGATAGCTACGGATTCGAAGGGGCATATTTATGTGGCAGACGCATTGTTTCACGCGGTCCAGATTTTTAACAAGGAGGGCGAATTCCTGTATAGTTTTGGCAGTCAGGGACAGGGTGAGGGTGAATTCTGGATGCCCTCGGGTATCTACATTGATAAAGAGGACCATATCTATGTGGCAGATAGTTATAACACCAGGGTCCAGGTATTTCAAATGGTAAAAAACTGAAAATTATGAGGTTTTACCTTTACTTGCTCTTGCTGATAATGTGGATAAACGTCCCCGAAGTCCTGGGGCAATCCATCATCCACACCGAACATAATCTTTCTATTTCTGGACCTGGCCAGGTGAGGGCCCTCAGTGAATCGGAAATCTGCATTTTCTGCCACACACCCCACAATAGTTTGCCCGCCAGTCCCCTGTGGAACAAGGAAGATCCAGGTTATACCTATACGCTCTATCACAGCTCCACCGTGGAAGCGGTTCCCGGACAACCCGACGGGGCTTCCATCCTTTGTCTTAGCTGTCACGATGGAACAACTGCCCTGGGCAGTGTATTGAGCAGGTCCGGGGAGATCTCTTTTTCAGGAGGGATATCTTCACTGCCCCCCGGCAGCTCAAACATGAGTACCGATCTGGCCGATGATCATCCCGTATCCTTCGATTATACCACCGGTCTGGCGGCTGCAGACGGACAGCTAAAAGATCCAACGGCCATAGTGCCCCCGGTAGCCCTGCAGAACGGCCGCATGCAATGTACTTCCTGTCACGATCCACACAAAAATCTGAGCAATAATTTCCTTCGGATCACCAATCAGAATTCGGAGCTGTGCTTCAGCTGTCATAACCGGAATTACTGGTCTTTTTCAAGTCACTCAAGTTCCATGGCCACCTGGAACGGAAACGGTGTGGATCCCTGGCCTCGTACAGCATATACAAATGTAGCTGAGAATGCCTGTGAAAATTGCCACAATCCTCATACAGCCGGGAATAAGCAGAGGCTGTTGAACGACCTGGCTGAAGAGAACAATTGCCTTCCCTGCCATAATGGAAATGTGGCTTCCAGCAACATTTTAGCCCAGCTGGCCAAACCCTATCTGCACAATGTTTACGGATACAACCTGGAACACGATGCGGCCGAAGATCCCCTGGTCCTGTCCATGCATGTGGAATGCGAGGATTGCCACAATCCGCATGCTGTGAATAATACCGTAGCGGAGGCCCCGGCGGCCAGCGGCAAACTGTCGGGCGTGGCCGGAGTGGATCAAAGCGGTAACCCTATAGATCCTGTGCAGAATGCCTACGAATTATGCTATCGCTGTCATTCAGACAGCCCGGGCAAACCCGTGAGCCTGACCACCCGGCAAATTGAGCAAAACAATGTAAGACTGGAATTTGATCCCGCCAATCCGTCCCATCATGCGGTAAATGCTGCCGGTGTTAACCCGGATGTTCCCAGCCTGATTGCACCCATCACAGAATCCAGCATTATCTATTGCACAGACTGCCATGGCAGTAATGGGTCCGGATCGCCTGCAGGTCCTCATGGTTCCATTTATCCCGGACAGCTTAAATTGCAGTATCAGACCGCGGATTTTACCGTTGAATCTTCAGCTGCATATGAACTTTGCTACAGCTGCCACAGCCGTACCAGCATTTTAAACGATGAGTCCTTCGGAGCCCATGAGGAGCATATCCGGGACATTCAAACCCCATGCAATGCCTGCCACGATCCGCACGGGATCAGTCATACCCAGGGAAACAGTACCAACCATGCCCACCTGATTAATTTTGACCGCTCCATTGTCTTTCCAGCCAACAATGGCATGCTTGCTTATGAGAGCACCGGAGTGTTTTCAGGCCGCTGCTATTTACGCTGTCATGGCCAGAATCACATGGGATTCGCCTTTGAGTATTAGACGATTTTCTCCAGCTCTACCGTGAAGTGACGCATAATGGGTGCTTCATAACGGATCTTATACCCGGAGGTGATCCTGTCCCTTCGCTGATACACATTTTGCAGGGCAGCGGCCACATATTCCATGTGTGTACGGGTGTATACCCTGCGGGGAATGGTCAGGCGTAATAATTCCAGTTTGGGATAGCGGTTCTCCCGGGTATCCGGATCCCGGTCTGCCAGCAGGGTCCCTATTTCCACGGCCCTGACTCCCGACTCCAGGTATAGTTCCAGGGCCAGGGTCTGGGCAATAAATTCTTCATGGGGAACATGGGGCAAGAACCTGGTGGCATCCACAAATATGGCATGACCTCCGAAGGGTTCCTGCACCGGTATTCCTCCTTCTCGCAGCAGAGAGCCCAGGTAATGCACCTGTTTGATCCGGCTTTCCAGGAATTCAAAGGTGGTGGCTTCTTCCAGTCCCCGGGCTAAAGCAGCCATATCTCTGCCCGACATTCCGCCGTAGGTAATGTAGCCTTCAAACATGATGTTAAAGGTGCTGGCCTCCCTGAATAGGGCCTGACTGTTCAAAGCAATAAATCCTCCCATGTTCACAATCCCGTCCTTCTTACTGCTCATGGTCATTCCGTCGGCCAGGGTAAACATCTCCCTGACGATTTCTCTTATGCTGTGGTCCCTGTAAGCCTTTTCCCGGGTAAGGATGAAGTAGGCATTTTCCGCAAATCTGGCTGAGTCAAAAATCACCGGTATGCCCCTGGAATCGGCAAATTTTCTGACAGCCCGCAGATTTTCCATGCTTACAGGCTGACCCCCGGTAGAATTGCAGGTGATGGTTACTATGATCATGGGAATACGCTCCTTACCGTATACTTCAACCACGTTTTCCAGTTTACCGATATCCAGATTGCCTTTAAAGGGGTGGTAGAGGGAGGTATCGCTGGCTGCATCGATGGTGCAGTCGAAGGCAGAAGCTTTGCGGAATTCTATGTGTCCCTTGGTGGTGTCGAAATGGGCGTTTCCCGGAACCACATCTCCTTCTTTGACCATCACCGAGAACAGCACATTCTCAGCAGCCCTTCCCTGATGGGTTGGGAGCACATAAGGAAATCCTGTGAGTCCGGTAATGGTTTCTCTCAGAAGTTCGAAGGACTGACTTCCTGCATAGGATTCATCGCCGCTCATCATTGCCGACCATTGCTCCTGGCTCATGGCCCCGGTGCCTGAATCGGTAAGCAGGTCAATAAATACCTGCTGACTTTTTAAATTGAAGAGGTTGTAACGTGCCTCTTTGATCCACGTTTCACGATCGGACCTGGTACTGGGGTACATGGGCTCGATCATTTTAATTTTATAGGGTTCTGCGTAGGGTAACATTTTGATCAAAAATCTGTTAAGTCCGTATTATCAATAGAAACAAAAGGGGGAATAAAAAGAAAGTCGTGCAAGCCGGGTGCATTTCCGGCCGGGGAGTGGCACTAAAACGAGAATTTGTCCCTTTGTTTGATATTCAGGAACAACCTTTTGGGCGTGATCTGCAGAATGAATTTCATGCTGGGACAAAGGTAGCGGTAAGCATTGAAACTGAGGGCTCGCCGGGGATGTTTTTGGACATTAAAGATCTTGCTCCTTCAGGTAGAGCTGGTAAAAACGATCCACTATCTTTTCTTTAAGTGGCGCTGCACCTAACTGCCTGCTTTGGTATTCTTTTTTTGATTCTCCTTTACGCCTGGGTTCAAATTTCTTTTCCGCTGAAAGTTCCTTGAGGTAAGCTTCTTCGTAGTAACGTAACACAAAGATCTCGGGATGTATTTCCCAGTGTATTAATTCTCCGGCTGAGGAAATACTATAGAAGGACTGTCCATTGGGATGGAAAACCAGGTCAGTGATGGGCCCCTTTTCGAGGAATTGATATATTTTTTCGCCCGATCTGAGATCCCAGAGGATGAGTGAATGGTCGGCCGAACCGGATAACAGGTATCTGCCGTCGGGACTGAACTCCGCTTCCATCACATGATCCTGATGTCCTTTCAGGATGTGCAGGAGATTGGTACTGTCAGCTTCGTATATCCGGATGGTTTTTTCCTGAGAGCAGACTGCAAGCAGACGACTATCCGGACTGAATTCCAGGTCGTATACCAGCTCGGCGGGTCCTTCAAAGGTGGAAAGCAGCTCCCGTGTTTCCAGGTCCCAGATCCTGAGGGTCTGGTCCTTGCTTCCGCTGGCGATCCAGCGGTTATCCGGACTTATACTGACCGCCAGGCATACGTCTGTATGTCCGCGCATGGACTCCGCCAGGGTAAGCTGTTTGACATCCCAGAGCAGGAAAGTCTTGTTGAAAGCAGAGGAGACTACCCAAAGGCCGTTCTGACTTAGCTCGGCATTCCATATGTTTGTGGCATGCTTTCCCCAGGTATCCAGTTTATTCCCCTGCAGGTCCCAGAGATGGATGGTATTGTGCCCGGCGCTGAGGATCATTTCCATCCTGGGGGACATGTCTATGGCCTTAAGTTCTTTGAAGTGGGCGTTTTTTAGTTCCAGTGAGACCACGAAGGATTCCGGATCCAAAATCCTGAGGGTACCATCGGTAAATCCGGCCAGCAGAAGAGAAGCATCCGGGGATAAGTTTATGGCGCTCGGGGCCTCTTTAAAGGACTGACTCTTCAGGATGTAGGAAGCATCCTGTGCTACTGTTAGTTGACTCAGGCCAAAACCCAGGATAATCAGAAGTCCAATTCTATACTTTACATGCATTTTTGAATATATACATTTCGGACAAAATACCCAATTGTGGGGATCAGGATCTGGAAGGACTGCATTACTTTTGCCGGGGATCGATCCATATGGCTGTTCATTTGTTATTATTATCTCAGAATTGAAGGATGAAAGAAGTGCTAGCGACATATCTGAGTGAGTTGATCAGATTGGTGAATGAAATGTCCCCCTACCTCTTACTGGGATTTCTCTTTGCCGGTTTGCTCAGGGTAGTCTTTCCCAACCAGATGGTAAGCCGCTATATGGGTCAGAGAAACTTCCGTTCGGTCTTCAACGCCTCTTTGCTGGGGGTACCCATGCCCCTTTGTTCCTGCGGTGTATTGCCAGCCGGCATTGGATTTTACAGAAACGGTGCTTCCAGGGGATCCTCCATCTCCTTTTTGATCTCTACTCCGCAAACTGGGGTCGATTCCATTCTGGCCACCTACGCCATGCTGGGACTTCCACTGGCCATTATCAGACCCCTTGTTGCATTATCCACAGGGATTCTTGGAGGCTTGCTGGGAAATGCAGCCGACACCAGTGAGAAAGACGCTTCTACAGGAAATGTAAGCGCTGAAAATCATCCCAGAAATGCCAAGGAATTATTCAGGTACGGCTTCGTAGAATTGATCCAGGATATCTCAAAATGGCTCATCATCGGGATGCTGGTGGCAGCATTGCTTTCCGTACTCATACCGGCCGATTTCTTTACCTCCACCATAAGCAATGAATACCTGGCCATGTTTCTGATGCTCCTTGCCTCAGTACCACTCTATATTTGCGCCACCGGATCCATCCCCATTGCCGCAGTTTTACTTATGAAGGGTTTGTCGCCGGGCGCAGCGCTGGTTCTTCTTATGGCAGGACCGGCCACCAACATTGCTACCATGGCTGTGATTGGAAATACCCTGGGAAAACGTTCGCTGTGGGTCTACCTGATCAGTATTGTAGGTGGTGCATTGTTCTTTGGTATACTGGTTAATGAACTTCTGCCCAGGGAGTGGATAACCGGGGCCATACCTCATTTAGGCACAGATCACCTGCATGAGCATCCGGCAGGATGGTTCAGCAAGCTAGCTTCTGTACTACTGGGCTTGCTCATTATAAACGGGTATGTCCTGAAGTATCTTAATCGGAGAAGAGAAGCTCAGAAAGACCGGCAAAAAGCAAATGACATGACAAAGGAAATACAACAATACAGGGTCGAAGGGATGACCTGCGATCACTGCAAAGCAAAAGTGGAGAATGGATTGAAAGAACTTGCGGGGATTAGCGAAGTTCTGGCGGACAGGAATACAGGAGTGGTTTCGGTACAGGCGGAAACAGATGAGGAAGATAGGATCAGGGAAGCCATTGGCCTTCTGGGCTACACCTATGGAGGGAAGTTGTAGAATATGACCTTAAATGAATTACATAACGGCGATTCAGCCATAATTTCCCGTATCAGGGGTCGGGGCGCTTTTCGCAAACGCCTGACCGAGATGGGATTTATCCGGGGGAAGAGCATTACCGTCCTGAAATCTGCACCCCTTAAGGATCCGGTTGAGTACAGAATACTCGACAGCAATGTGTCTCTTCGAAGAAGCGAAGCTTCCCTGGTGGAGGTGGTTAGCGAAGAGGAAAGCAAAGAATTTACACTGGATGCCCCTACAAGCATCGCAGGATCGATCCACAGAGGCCCCATTGTTGCCAGACCCGACAAGGTGATCGACATCGCCCTGGTTGGGAATCCAAACAGTGGGAAAACTACCTTATTTAACAGACTCAGTCGTTCCAGGGAGCATGTGGGAAACTATGCCGGAGTGACGGTCGACTCCAAAGAAGCGATTTTTCACCACGGGGGCTATACTTTCCGCATAACCGATCTACCGGGCACCTACTCTCTTTCTGATTTTTCCAGTGAAGAGCGCTACGTGAGAGAGCACATTCTCCTGAAGAAACCCGATGTGGTTGTCAATGTGGTGGATGGCAACAACCTGGAAAGAAACCTCTATCTAAGCTCCCAGCTCATCGATATGGATGTTACTGTGGTCCTGGCCCTTAACATGTATGACGACCTTCTGGAGCGAAAAGACAAGCTGGACCTGGATTTGCTCAGCAAGCTTCTTGGCATAAGGGTGGTGCCCACCATCGGACATCGGGGAAAAGGTGTATTCCGCCTTCTCAACCACGTGATCAGGGTATTTGAGGACCGGGATCCGGACATCAGGCACATTCATATCAATTACGGTGAGGAATTGGAGCAATCGATACAGCGGATCCAGGAGCAAATTCGTCTCACGCCATCCCTGACCGACCACTACTCTTCCAGGTTCCTTTCATTGAAACTGCTCGAAAAGGATGATAACTGCGCTTTTCTCATATCCGATGCCCCGAACTTTATAGAAATCCAGGACAAAGCCCGTGAGGAAGGGGAGAGGATCAGGTCTCTTTTCAAGGAAGAAGCGGATACCCTGATAACCGATGCACGCTATGGTTTTGTGGCCGGAGCTCTCAAGGAGACTATGAAGAAAAGCGGTTCCAATCCTGGTTTTTCGCGATCACAGCGCATCGACAGGATTTTAACCCACAAGTACTTCGGCCTGCCTATTTTTCTTGGATTTTTGTGGCTGATGTTTCATGCCACCTTTACCCTGGGGAACTATCCCATGGAATGGATTGAAATGGGGGTGGACCAGCTGGGATCCTTCTTCAGTTCACGTATGAATGACGGTATCCTGCGGGATATGCTGGTGGACGGGGTGATTGGCGGAGTTGGCGGGGTTATCGTATTTCTTCCCAATATACTGATCCTGTTCTTTTGTATTTCCCTGATGGAGGATACCGGGTATATGGCGCGTACGGCCTTTATCATGGACAAGGTGATGCACCTTTTTGGTTTGCACGGAAAGTCCTTCATTCCCCTGATAATGGGATTTGGGTGCAATGTGCCAGCCATCATGGCTACCCGGACACTGGAAAACAAGAACGATCGCCTGCTGACCATGCTCATCATACCCTTTATGTCGTGCAGTGCCAGACTCCCGGTATATGTGTTAGTGGCTGGAGCCATTTTCCCCGGGCAAGCAGGCAACGTCATCTTTTTACTGTATATGATAGGCGTGGTCTTCTCCTTCCTCTTATCCATCCTTTTCAAAAACATTTTATTTAAGAATAAGGAAGCGCCATTTGTGATGGAGCTTCCGGTATACAGAAATCCGGGCATAAGGCTCATCCTAAGACATATGTGGACAAAAGGAGCCCATTACCTGAAGAAAATGGGTGGGGTGATACTGGTGGCCTCCCTGGTGATCTGGGCCCTTGGGTATTTCCCCAGAGAAGTGGATTATTCCAGGGATTATGAGTCACTCATTGGAGCAGAATTGGCAAGCGGAAGCGATGCTTCTGAAGGGCTAGTGAAAGAGCTGCAGCTTCAGATGGAATCTGAGCATCAATTGAATTCTTACATAGGCAGGTTGGGTGTTGCCATCGAACCTGTGATCAGGCCGCTTGGATTTGACTGGAAAATGGGAATTAGCCTGGTGACAGGCTTTGCTGCCAAGGAAATTGTAGTAAGCACCATGGGAGTGCTTTACCAGGTAGATGCGAACAATGACAGCTTTGGAACAGTATCTCTCCAGGAACGGATAGCCCAGCAGGAGTACACCACCGGTCCCAAAGCCGGGACCAAGGTATTTACACCCCTGGCAGGATTTTCCTTCTTGCTCTTTGTTTTATTTTATCTGCCCTGTGTGGCTGTAATAGCTGCAGTGGGCAGGGAATCGGGAAACTGGAAATGGGCGGGTTTTGTCCTGTTTTATACCACAGCCATTGCCTGGTCTGTCAGCTTTGTTGTATATCAGGTGGGGAGTTTGTTTCAATTGTCCTGAATTGATTATCTTTCGCCCCCTTTTAAATTGAATTAGAGATGTTAAAGAAATTGTCGTTTATAGTTTCCATGCCTTTTATGGCAGTTTTATTGGTGTTTATGATCGTGGTTCTGGCACTGGCAACCTTCATGGAAAGCTCTTATGGTGTTCAAACAGCCTGGGCCGTTTTTTACGGCACCCATTGGTTTGAACTGCTCATGCTTCTCATCGGAATCAATGTGGTGGGTGTGATGGTGAAGCATAAATTTTTCAACCGGAAAAAATTGGTAGTCCTGCTTTTCCACCTTTCCTTCGTTCTGATCCTGGTGGGGGCGGCCATTACCCGCTTTATTTCCTACGAGGGGAACATGCACATTCGGGAAAATACCACTTCCAATGTGATGCTGAGCAGCACAGCCTATATGGATGTGGTGCTGGAGGCGAATGGAGAAGTGAAAGAACATGGCAAAGAAGTGAGGCTAACCCCGCTTACTCCCAAGGCCTACCGTATGAGTACCCAGGTGGGAGGAGAGAAAGTAAAGTTAAAATCGGTGGGTTATTTATCCAACGTGGTGGAACAGTATGTAGCCTCCTCCGGAGGTATTCCCTACATCCAGGTCATGATGGTAACCGATCGCCAGACTTCCATCGGACTTCCATCGGGCGGGACCACCCAGGCGCTTGGGATGAAATTTGCTTTTAATGTGGATGACTCCACAGCGAATATCAGCTTTTTTTCCGAGGATGGACAGATCCTTATGAGGAGTCCATTTACCGTAGCGGTAATGCAAATGGGTGAGGAGTCCGGCGAAGAGTATATGCCCGGAGAACTGGTAAGCATTGAAGAGAATAAGCTTTATTCCCTGGGAAATATGAAGATGGCCCTGCAGGGTTTTATTCCCTCGGCCAGAAAGCAGGTGGTTCAGGCTCCGGACGGACAGAACGCCTCACATATGGCAGCTGCCAGACTGGAATTAAGCTATAAGGGTATGACCGGAGAGGTGATTGTACCCGGACTGGCCAGGATGGCCGGTCGACCCGTGGAAGGCACCATGGGAGATCTGAAATACACAATTACCTACGGGTCCAGGGAAATTCAGGTTCCATTTTCCCTCTTCCTCAAAGATTTTGAAGTGGAGCGTTATCCGGGATCCAACAGTCCATCCTCCTTTGCCAGTCAGGTTGTGCTGCTCGATCAGGAGCTGAATATCCAGGAGGAGCGTCGGATATATATGAATAACGTGCTGAAGCACAGGGGATACAGGTTCTACCAGTCATCCTACGATAACGACGAAAAGGGCTCTGTTCTTTCTGTCAACAAGGATTGGGCCGGTACTTTCGTTACCTACCTGGGTTATTTTGTACTTATTGCCGGCATGGTGGTGGCCCTCTTTGTAAAAGGCACCCGTTTTGCCATGATTGGCAGGAAGTCTGCACCTTCCGCCAAAAAGGCAGTTATGATCCTCCTGCTGCTGGGCATGGGTGTTTCTCTGTATGCTCAGGAAGTGCCGCCCAAAAGCATGGCCGAAAGTTTCGGAAATCTCTGGGTGCAAGATAAGGGCGGGCGCTTTAAGCCTATGAATACCCTGTCCAATGAGGTGGTCCGAAAAATTGCCAAAAAGAGCAATTTTGAGAATTATACCCCTGACCAGGTGCTTCTGGGAATGATCCTCTATCCCTCGGTATGGCAGCAGAAAGACCTTTTTAAGATCAAACATCCGGAGCTGCACAGAATTGTAGGCTATAAGGGTGAGATGGTCAGCTTTACCGACCTGATGGACCCCTCCGGGAATTCTTACCTGCTGGCCAATCTGGTCAACGAAGCCTACTCCAAACAGGTGGTTAATCAGACGGAACTGGACAAGGAAGTGATCAAGCTGGACGACCGTGTGAATGCTCTCTACCTGGTACAGTCGGGAGGGCTCATCCGGATCTTTCCCGATCGCGGGGCCGAAAACAACAAATGGGCGTCGGTAAGTGAAGCCCTGTCGGGGCAAATGACCCACAAACAGGATACCATGTCCAATGTATTCCTCCGCTACCTGGATGCCATGCAGCAAGGCGATTATATGGCTTCCAACCTGTATGTTTCGCAGCTTGCTGCCAATCAGCAGGCGGTTGAGGTAATTCCCTCCGATTCCAAAAAGAAAATGGAATTACTCTATAACAGGTACCAGGTATTCTCCCTTCTTGCACGCATATACGGCCTCTTTGGCCTCATATTGATCACCCTGCAGTTCCTGATAATTTTCAAGCCCAGGAAGTTGTATAACTGGTTGTTCCGTGTGGGTGTGATTCACCTGGCTGTCGCCTTTGTGATACATACTCTGGTGCTGGCCGGAAGGTGGTATATAAGCGGACACGCGCCCATGAGTAACGGCTACGAATCCATGATTTTTGTTTCCTGGGTGACCCTGCTGGCTGGTCTTATTTTTGTGAAGCGCTCGGGTTATGCCATGGCTCTGACTGCCATCCTGGGTGCACTTGCACTAATGGTCGCGGGCATGAGCAATATGAACCCCGAGATCACCAACCTGGTCCCCGTATTAAAATCTCCCTGGCTAACCATCCACGTGGCTGTGATCATGGCCGGCTATGGTTTCCTGGGCCTGGCATCCATCATGGGTTTAATGAATGTGGCTGTGTACGCCTCACTCTCCAAGTCCAACAAGGACCGCCTGGGAGAGGTAATCCTGCAGGTGAGCCGTGTAAACCATATGACCCTGATAGTGGGCCTGTATTTTATGACGGCAGGGGTATTCCTGGGCGGAGTCTGGGCCAACGAGTCCTGGGGACGTTACTGGGGATGGGATCCCAAGGAGACCTGGGCGCTGATTACGGTGCTGGTGTATGCCTTTGTAACCCATATGCACAACATTCCCGGACTGAGAGGGCGTTTTGCCTTTAATCTGGCCTCCTTCTTCTCCTACAGCTCGGTCATGATGACCTATTTTGGAGTGAACTATTTTCTCGGGGGTATGCATTCTTATGCAAGTGGTTCCGCATTCAAGATCCCGCTGTGGTCCTACCTGGTATTGCTTGGCCTGATTGCTCTGTCTATTCTGGCCTACACGAAGCAGCAAAAATGGCTGCCGAAAGATAGTATAAAGGATGTGTAGACCTTTGCGTGCCTGATTAGCGGCGGGATTTGTGCTGTCCGAAGTCCATGACACAGTTGATCCGGTAACTTTTGTGGGGACGTATGGATACTCCGACGGAATTAAAATCGGGGGCCAGAATGTTTTTTCGGTGACCATGGTCCTTGATACCATCATCGATTAGCAGAGATATCACAATGTCCCCTGCGCTTTCGTAACCGTAGGAGCAGTTTTCACCCACATGCATATAGGGATTACCCATGAGTGGATCAAAACGCTTGTTAAAACCCTGATGCCCGACCCTACCCGATTTTCCGGATGCCAGGGCATGCCCCAGGGCTGCGCCGGTCAGGTCCTTTTCAGGACGCAAGGGCGTGAGTCCCTTAACTTTGTTTAAATCCTTGCGAAGGGACCGGAGGTAGGAGTTGTTTTCCACCTGGTTCTCCCTCACATAGCTGGCCAGAAAAGTGCGGGCGAATAAGGGACCATCGTGCCGGGCCATGTTCATCAGAAGAATGACCTTCTTTTCTTCATCATCCAGGTAGAAGACGTTGGCGGCAGTATTCAATTTGTCAATGACCGCAGGATCCCACTCTTCCCAGGGATCCTGGGCAGTTGCCAGCGCCAGTGGGAAGGCAAGGAGGAATAGTATGTAAGCTCTTCGTTTCTTCATGGATATTTAATATAAACGCCATAGCCCTGCAGAGGTTCAAAACCAAGACTTTTATAGAGATGAAGTGCGCAGGAATTGTT
>Ga0180436_10001272_pt1 | contig 24829 bp, 22 predicted proteins | sample SS_ome_2_FD_132434 | JGI IMG/M metagenome (GOLD analysis project Ga0180436, IMG submission 132434) | Hypersaline lake sediment archaeal communities from the Salton Sea, California, USA - SS_3_S_2 metaG | ecosystem: Environmental > Aquatic > Non-marine Saline and Alkaline > Hypersaline >... | reverse complement strand
TATCGTTACGCCATGTCGCTGGGGGACGACGCTGCCGTCACCAGCACTCTGCACGACTTGCTGGTCGACGAGTACGAAGCGCAACGGGCCACCAAGAGCGACATCGCCCCCGCCGCCGAGTGAAAGGAATGGCACTGCTATTTCAGTAGCAACATCTTAACCGATGATTCTCTATCCTCGGTCAGGAGCCTGCAATAGTAGACACCGGACGTGTATTGGCTTCCATCCCAAAGCACAGAGTGATTTCCTTTAGGCAAAAGCTCATCGATAAGAAGCTCTACGGATTGTCCCAAGACATTGAGAATCTCTAGCTTGACCCCACTAGCCCTGCTCAGATTGAAACGAATGGTCGTTTGTGCATTGAAAGGGTTGGGATAGTTTTCCAGTAGGAGGAACGTGCCTGGCAGCTTTCCATTCTCGTTTTGCTCCACGAACGTTGGAATCAGAGGAAACTCGTAGACTCTCAGCGTATCGTAGTTCCTTCCGCAAAGCCCAAAAGCGTCGGAGGTCTCGAAGTAGCTTCGTTCGTAGACATCTCCGCCATGGTCGATGGTGTCCAGAGGCTCCCCGGATGGAGCGTCGACTATTACAACCTTGTTGGCACCGATGTTTGTTATGATTCTCCGACCATTCCTCCAATAATAGCCCGGACTTCTGATATCGTTCCGGCACCAGACCGGAACGAACTCGCCACTGTCGTACCTGAAGAGGCCAGTCAACTTGTCGTTGCTAGTAGGACAACTGTTTTGAGTAAAGAGATGACAAGCTCCCGAGTAGATCACCTCGTCTCCAGTCGAGTCGGGGAGTATGTCGGCAGTAATCATATCGCCTCTTCTCCAAAACCCGATACTACTGTCGAGTAGCGACTGGGAGTCAGCCGAAGTCAAGACCACGTCCAGGGAGCTGCTATAGGACCCGCATCCTGAGCAGTCTCCGTAATCGTGATAGGAGCTACTGTGAATCGTCCAAAACTCCAGGCCTGGCTCAGGCGTGAAGTCTCCGGTGACTAGTTCCCCGGCACGAGTAGACCACAAAAGTGACGAGACTTCTAAGTTCCACACTTGAGACAAACCTCCGTTCCGCGACCACCTCATAGATGACGGGCAGCAGGGCCAATTGCACTCTGTGCGCCATTCCCAGGACACGGTAACAACCGGAGCGTCGTCGAAGGCTCGAGTCAGTGCGATCCACCCTGAATTGATAGAGTAGTCGTAGCAAGAGCCTGGATCAGCGCCGTCCAGAGAAACCTCTACCAGCTCTTCGTAATCAGGAGTTAGGCGAATCACTCTTAGTGACGGATCGCTGTTGTACGAGGGAACATGGAGAATGTACAAGCAGACCGAATCCCCAAAAGCAGCGGCAGTAGCATCGACCAGCTCACGAGTCACTTCCAAAGTTACTAGTGAATCCGCATCGAACATGTCGATGACTACTTCATCCGACACGAAGTTGGGATAGACCAGCCCGATCAGCTCCTCCGCGCTACTAAGAATCGGTTTTATCCGCGAGTACGCCTGCGCCCCATCGATTTGCCTTTCATAGACGAGATCGAAATCGCTTGCTACACATGTCCTAGTCAGCACAAAGACGCAAACAATAAGCCCCCACAGTCTACGATTGGTCACGAAGTGTCCCTCCGGCTTCAATGTGATACTTACTGACAATATACAATGAAAGTAGATATTGTCATCAGCTTTTTGCGCGACCTACTGGTCGACGAGTACGAAGCGCGGTTTCGTCAAAGGAACGGCGTCGCCCCGGCTGCCGAGTGAGCGCTGCCTCGACTACGTGTCCAAACGAGCACTGTTGACCGCAGACTCACAGGCGGGCTAGTGCTCTGTCTAACTCCTCGAGTCCGCTTTCCTCTGCGTGCTTGGCCGATTTGAGCAAGCCGGCACCGTTCTCAATATCACCATTCTGTTCCACAGGGATCATTTCCAGACCGGAATCAAACGGGTATAGTTCCGTGAACTGCGACAGACCGGCGGCAACTTCTCCGTAATGTTTGGCCGCACGTTCAAGGTGCTCTTTCACGGGACCGGGCATCTCGCTGTCTCGACATACCTCTTCCAAAAAGGCCGCTGCTTGCTGTCGGCACTCTCTCCAGACAACAGCATTGAAGGCATTGCCGAACTGGGCGGCATGGAGTGACTCAAGTTCTGATATCCAGAAGTCATACCCATTGAGTCCTGCAGCGCTGTGAGGATCCGTCCAGGGTTTCGCATCCCGGGCGTACTTGACAGCAAAGGAGAGCGTCTCGGTCAGTGTCTTTTCCAGACTCTGGGGTTCGGCCGACCAGAGCGACCTGACTTCCACGACTCCGATTTCTGAAGTCCCCAGGACCCTCCAGCTTATGGGACCCTTTCCTATGTCGCACCCCGGGCCTGAGATATAACACCCGGACTCGTCATATCCGTATATCACACAGTACTCGGGGATGTCGAGTTCCCATCCGTAACACGGCCGCCCTTCGTCAATCGACTCACGAATCATTTTCCAGGCAGCCTCTTGAAGCTCAGAGAGATTGTCTTTACCCTTCCAGCCACAGACCTCTGTGTGCGTATAGCCCAGATTTCTTCCCATCTTGACAATGTCGTTGGTATTGAAATCCGTCGGACCGCTCGGACAGAGTCCCGGTGGAATGTTCAGTACGAAAGCGTGTCCGCTGGCACCGTAGAGCCACGGCACGGATACGTCCCTTTTGAGGAAGTCCAGGCATCCTTTGAGACATCCCATGTGTGAAACCCACCTGGGTTGCAACCTCAGCGCGTCTAGCTTCGGCATGCTCATTTCCTCCACATCGATTTCGCTAAGATTACATACCTCGCTGCCATCTCAACATGTAGCTGAGGCCTCCTCCACGCAAGCGATTCTTACTTCGAGTTAGTGATCTACGAAAAAGGGCGCTCCGAATGGAGCGCCCAAAGCCAAAGCCCGGACAGGGACGACTCAGCATCGGCCTGCTCTACTAATCACGAGGCTTGATATCCACGCTAAACACTAGGCAGTTGGATAGATCACCCTCAAAATCCTTGGCGGCAGTGTCGGTCAAACGTACTCTGTCCATGTTTCTGTCGAAAACCATGTCGGGAAAATTCAGTTCTGCATCGCCCTTGATATTCCGTTCCTCGAACACCACGTACATTCCGGAACGGAGGAATGGCTGACCGGCCGGAGGGTCGATCGATAGGGTTGGAATACTGGACCACACGATATCGTTGCTCCCTTTCCCAAACACCTCGACTGCGCCCTTGACCAGACCAGACACGACTCCCAGATATGGGATGCCCTTGAGAACGTCCAGAGTCTTTATCTCCTCAACGCCATCGATAATGCTAGTAATCTCTTGGTACTTGCCGGCGAATCCCTTATCGATTTCAACCAGGTCAATGCTGAGGTTAACCTTCCTCTCAATTAGTACTCCACCGAACATCCCCCGGGCAACCAGCCCAGGCGCCACTCTGTTTCTCTTGCAGCTGAACTCGACAGCATTCGAGATGATCGTAGTCGTTTGCTTTTGCTCTTGTGGATCAAGTGTATCGATGCTGAGAGAAAGTAACCCTTCGTACCTTTTATCCCAGCGCCACTCTGGAAGCTGTTCTATCCATAGGTGCTTTAGTGTCAAATCCAGCGTCTTCTTAGTGGTATCTGGAACCGACAGTTCACCGACTGACGGATCCACTGCGGAGACGACCGGTATCGCGGTTGGGGATTCCGGGCTGTTAACGGCTCCGTCATAGTCAATAAAACCGATCTTTACTGCGCGTTGATGCGACATTCTCCATCTCCTTAGTATTGTGCGTGACTCGTTTCGGTTGCTCTGTCAAGGCGGGACGGCAGGACACACTGGCGTATACCCGAATACACCGAAAAACAAGCCGCTTCTCCCCGTCCGTTGAGAACAATGGATCGTGTTAGTCCAACTTAATCATTTCGAAGCGTCGATGTCAAGCGAGATTATTGGACAAATTGGATCTTCATGAAGATGTATGCTCATAGAATAAGGGCGCTCCGAATGGAGCGCCCTTGAAATGGCAATACTATGTGAGTCGTTAGACTCTGAATCGCAGGTCTACAGGTCCTGAGGCTTCACGACGGCGCCGTGCTTCGCCTTCAGAGCTTCCAGACCAGCCTTCTGCTCTTTCAGTACCTCGAAGAACCGTTCCGGGATTCCATCCTCGGCGCGGTAGGCTTCGTCCTGAAGATCGATACGCTTGATAATGTGATCAACGTAGATCGAGAACTGCATCGTGTACAGATCTTCCGGGTAGTCCTTGTTGATGACCTCTTTAAAGAGACCCTTCAAGTCTTCATACTTCGGAATGAATCCAACCGGAGTCTCGATAGCCTCGACTTCGTTGTTCACATAACGATCCAGCCAGCTCAGCCAGACCGGAACATCGCGCTTTTCGCCCAACAGACCGGTACCGCTTCCGCCACGCTCTTCGTGGGTCAGGAAGTAGTTCAAACCGGCGACAACCGGACGGCCGGCGTCGGAGAACTTCGGATTGTTGAAGAACTTGAACTGGGCTTCCATGTAGTCACGGAGCGAACCCGGGATAAACGGAGCGTTGGCCCACGGCTGACGTTTCACACCGGTGGCGCCAACTTCGGTAGCGGTCGCCTTGGAGACGATCGAGGCACCGATCACGACACCACGGTCGCCGTCGGCAGCCACCCACACCGGAGGCATGGTATCGGCGTCACGACCGGAGTAGGTGAAGACCTTCACCGGAGCGCCTTCAGCGCTTTCGCCAACTTCGGTGTTGTAAGTTGCGATCTGGTCACAGCGGAGGGTGCAACGAGAGTTTGGGTGAGAGATCGGGATCTCTTTGCCGTTCTCGTCCTTCTTGCCCTTCTCCCATTCGCCCTGGAAGTTGAACCCCTTAGTCGGGTGATCTTCGCCGTTGCCGGTCCAGTGCGGGACGCCCTTGTCGTCGATCAATACGTTCGACCAGATGACTTCCGAGCCCTGCTCGCGCAAAACCTTCATCAGGTGCGGGTCACCTTCTTTGTTCACGTCAGCTACGATACCGAAGATTCCCTGTTCCGGGTTGACAGCGCGGCAGACGCCGTCCTTGTCAATCCAGATCTGAGCCAGGTCGTCGCCGACGAAGTCGGTACCGGCCATAGCCGAGGTAGTCTTACCACAACCGGACGGAGCCGCGCCGGCGAAATAGGTCACACGACCGCCGGGGCCCTTCATTCCGGTGATGAACATATGCTCGGAAAGTTCATCGCCGTTCTTGTAGTAAGTGCAATAATCAACCGTGAAGCGGTGGTTGCCCTTCTTGAGCAACAGGGTGTTGCCGGCGTAAGTACAGAAGGTCGAGAAAGTGGTGAACCAGGAGCGATCCATAAGAATGCGGGCATTCGGCAGATCTTCCATCCGGTTCTGACCTTCGGAATGGACGTTGGTGTAGAAGATTCCCTTGCGGTCGACTTCGGCATCAAACTGCTCGTAGCAATTACGATAAAGCAGGTCGCCGGAGTGCATGACATAGGTCGAAGAAGAGATTTCGATCGCTGGGACCGAACCAACGGCACCGACCGGACCGCGACTGAAGAAACCGATCATGAGGGTCTTGTCCTTCATGATTCCCGGCAACCATTTCTTGACGTAATCCATGGCTTCGGTGCGTTCCATCTTCTTCGCCAACGGGGATAGTTTTTCACCCGGATTGGCAATATAGAACGTCTGAGCCACCAAACGGCCTTGCTCCTTGCTCAGGTCGTAATGGATAGTGTGATCCTTCATCGCCAGAGGCTTTTCCTCACCCTTTTTCAGCGAGTACTCACGCACCCACTGCTTGTCGGCTTCGGAACCGGTGTTGATGAAAACGTCTTTCGGGTCACACATGGCAATCGCATTGGCGATCTTCAGAAGAGCTTCTTCGTTCTTGATCTTGGACAGACGGTTTTTGGTCTCGTCGTCCATGTACTTGTCGAAGACAGCCTTGGCTTCTTCCATGTTCTTGACGCCGCCGACGACAGCAAGAATGTCGTCACCTTTTTTCAACTCCAACATGGCGTTGTTCCTTTTTGCTTTTAGCGACCTATATACAACACGTTCACATTTACCTAGTCCGTGAGTCCAGAGCGCCAAACGAGTGGGCTCGCGGAACTCGGCGTACAATCGCCTAATTAGTGAAATTTTTCTCAAGATTGCAAGAACTCTATTAGCATTACACAAGGTTTTTCGACGCCGGGGGGCGCTTTTTGGGCTTCGCTACGGCCGTCTTGGTAAGTTCTTGATAAGGCATAACTTGAGGTCCCGCCATGGAGCCTGCCTGTGGGAACTTATGGACAGATTGGCTGTTTCCTCTGGTTAGTGAGTCTTAACTTTTTGAAGAGGAATCAAGGATGAGAGTCCCGCTAATCGTCACCGCCACTGCAATAATATCCCTTGGGTTGGCCTGCACCACCGAAGAGACCGCCAAGGTTGAACCCCAGGCAGGTACCGAGAGTGTTACCGTTTTTGAGGGTGAGAGATACTTTAAGAATGTGCGCCAGTTGACGTTCGGTGGCCAAAACGCCGAGGCTTACTTCAGCTACAATGCCGATCAGCTGATATTCCAGGCGACGGTCGACAGTCTGGCCTGCGATCAGATCTTCACGATGAACTCCGACGGTAGTGACGTAAGACTCGTTTCGACCGGCAAAGGCCGTACGACCTGCTCTTTCATCGCTCCCGACGGGAAGTCCATCATTTACGCTTCAACCCACCTCGGAGGAGAAGAGTGTCCTCCCAATCCTGACATGTCGCAGGGCTATGTCTGGGCTCTATATGAGAGCTTCGACATCTTCAAGGCGGATCCCGACGGCTCAAACCTAGTTCGCTTGACCGAAACTCCTGGCTACGATGCCGAAGCAGTTTACTCGCCGCAGGGCGACAAGATTCTGTTTACTTCGGTACGTACCGGCGATCTCGAGCTGTTCCTGATGGATCCGGACGGAAGCAATGTCGAGCAATTGACCGATATGCCCGGGTATGACGGTGGGGCCTTTTTTTCGTACGACGGCAAGTCGATCTGCTGGCGCGCCTCGCGTCCAACCGGTGATGAGTTAGCGGATTACCAACGCCTCTTAAAGCAGGGCTTGATACGCCCTTCCAAGCTTGATTTGTACATGATGAATCTTGAGGATCGAAAGCCGATCCGATTGACTGACAACTCTGCTGCCAACTTCGGTCCCTATTTCCATCCCGACGGAACGCACATTATCTTCTGCTCGAACCTTCACGACCCAGAAGCCGGGCGCCAGTTTGACCTGTTCTTATTGGATATCGAAACCAAAGAGATCGATCGGGTCACTCACAACGCGACTTTCGACGGTTTCCCAATGTTCTCGCACGACGGCACGAAGTTGGTATTCGCGTCCAATCGCGACAACAAGATCAGAGGCGAAACCAATGTCTTTATCACAGATTGGGTCTGGCCGGAGTAGTCGCCGGATTCTGGACTAAGCTTGAGCGAGATCTCCCAGTTCTCTCTGGAAGGTCTCCTCATATTCGCGAATCAGATCTCTAATCTCGCGTACCTTGTCGACGATCTTGTTGCAACTGAACAGGAACTGAATCCAACCGACTGCAGGCAGAGTGAACTTCAACAGCATGGCGATCGAGTCCATCAGGAAACACACGATTCTTATCCCAAGGTTGAACAGACGGCACTGGAAGCCAAAGTCCCGGCGTGTCTTTTCAATCCTCTCGGGATCACCTCTGGCGTCCAAGTAGATGTTGAGATCAAAGTCCAAATCGTGGTGAATGTCGAGATGGCGCGGGTCTGACCCCTTGGATCGGCGCGTCACCAGAAACTCAACGACAGTCTTCAAGGCACGAAAAACGTTCTTGATCACGCCGAAGGCTTCGGAGCCGTACCGATATATCAATCGAGCTAGGCTAGTCGCGGCTTGAGCAACGGTTTTGGCAACCTTCCTGAAGAACGATACAATCGCACGCCAGGCTCGTTTCAGGCCATCCCAAATTCGACTGGCGAGACTACTGAAGGTACTTCCCAGCTTCTCCAGGAACGTGTCTTCCTGCTTCTGTCGCTTGGCCTCGTCATATGCCTCGGCATACCTTCGGGCAATCTCCTCCCCGGCTTCACCTTTGAGTGATCCGGCCTCTTCTTCCATTCTGACCAGTTCCTCGAAGAAGTCTACCTTGAGTTGGTCTTTGGCGATGTGCTTACGTCTGTGAGAATCGTGTTCGTCGCGGTCCTTCCAGAACTCGATCAGCGCGTCGGTCGTGTCCTCGTCTGCCTTGAGCTTCTTCGCTGCGCTTTTGACCCAGACACCCTCAATCTTGATTTTGTATCCCGCCAACCAGAGCTCAATGCGGGCCAGCGAAATGGCGAAGTTGTTGACCCTGATGGTCTCTTCATCATTCCACCTGCGCTTCCAACCTTCAACCAGGAATCTGCTGCTTCCCTGCTTCATCATGTGGACCAGACCGTCTTGATCGAAGAGGGCGTCAATCGTACCTGTCAAGTCAGACTTGCGGTTAAGCTGTTGGTCGTCAGGTAGTAGGAGGTTCGCAGTCTTGTCGAATTGGTCAAGCCCCTTTATGACATCGAGCGAGAAATCGTCGGAGAGTTCCGGGGGACGTAGAGCATCGTTTGGGATGCATCCCAATACACTGAGACGCAGATGTATCGCCCGCTCTAGAACCGGGGAAATCCTCCCTTTGATCATCCACCTGGCAGCCTCAAAACCATCGTCATCATCCTCAAACCCAACCAGCTGCGTCAGGGCCGGCCAAGTCTGCGCGTTACCAACCCAGCCATCTACCTCGAAGCTGTCGTCGACTCTCTTGGCATCCTGCTGAAACTTGGTGATCGCTTCCTCCAGGCCGCCAGACTTGGGATCAGGACTCTTCGAGTCTTCAGCCAAGTAGCCCAACATATACAGGCGGAGTCGAATAGTCCTGACACGGGCATCCGCTTTGTCCTTGGCCTCAAAGTCTCCTTTACTCATGACTTCGGCAGGGACGTTCTCCCTTGTGGCCTCTTCAATGACCCGCTCGACCTCCTTGAAGCGATCGAGCGGATCCAATTGAGCTAGATTCGTGGGGACTTCCATATCTGGTAAGTACTATCCCAATCTCAGGTCTAGAACAACTCTTTGGCGAGACGCACAAAACCATGACGCACTTCCAGGCCGGCGTCGACGGCTTCGTTGTGAATCTCGTGCAGCTTTGGAGAGATGTCGGTGGCATAGAAATTGTCCTGGTCACCGTCAATGTAAACCTTCGTAGCTGCGACTAGCTGCACATTGCCGTTGTTCTTGGCGCTGTCAAGCAGAGCAATCCAGTCATCGATATTCCCGTCAGCGGCATTGATCTCAGCCGACAGGCTTCCCGTGAAGGTATTGACATTCAAGATGGTCGCGTCATTGGCCCAAGCTGCCAGCTGGGTCGTGATTTTCTGAAAGATGCTCATCATATCCTCCTCTGTGTGAACGTGAGCGATTGATTTATGGTCATACTTTCGTCGTATCCTACCAATACAGTCATCAAGCAGAGTAATGCCCCAAACATACTAGTAACTTGGGCAAAAAAGCCGCCCATTTGCCGCCTCAGCGACATTCGCAATATTCTAAGGTTGACCCTCCAGCCGGTGATGAAATGGGGCCCAACGCCGAGCGGGCCCAGCGTTAGCACGTAGACCTATGATAACCAGATTGCAGAGAGCAAGTCAAGTAGTATGTGATTCGCATCGAGTGCTAGTCAAATTCTTCTTCATCGCCGGTGCTGCTCAGGGAGGTAACACCGGTCATAGCGAACGGGCCCTCGCTCGAGTCTGAGCTGCCGCCTCCTGATCCGTCCGCGAACTCATCAATAGCGTCCGCTATCGCACGGCGATGCGCCAGGGGATCTCCCACATCATCGCTGACGATATCCGCGAAGCCAAACTGTGCATCCTCCTCTTCGGCGGCGATGCCAGTGAAGACCTCAGCAATTAGGTCGGCCATCATGATGACATAGATTCCGCAGTCCGGTTCGTTTTGCTGAGGGGCACGATGGTAGGTGTAATCAAGATTTCCGGGGAGTGCCAGCAAGTTGTGAAGTCGCTGCGCGATGTTGTTCCCCAGAGGCGGATTGATCGGGTTCAGAGTATCGTAGTAATGAAAACTGTTGTCACGTCGATCCCAAATCAGGAGTGTCCAATGGTCGCCCTCTTTCACACCCGGATTCTCATTGTTCACCGGCAGGAATACCAGTTCCTCATCACCGGAAAGAACGTCCATCAGATTGGCCAGGGCTGCCGCCTGATCGGCTCCGTGCATCACCTGGTGGGCCACCACCGGTGATACGAAGGCAAAATCTCCTCCGTGACGAGCCTGCAAGACCTCGAACTCGATGGCGAGGATGTAATCGGTCAGGTAGTTTCCCCGGTCCACGGAGTCCCGATCCGACTGTCTTATGCCATAGCCTCCGATGCTCACCAGCACATCATCAGATGGGATGGCTACTTCGTGCAAGTCGAGCGAGAGCTCCTCGGCATCATTTGAGAGTCCACACTCACAAACGTCAATGAACGGGGCGGATTTGCTCCCCTGCATGTATGCCAGAGGTTCGAATCCGACGGTTTCGAAGGTCACTTCGATCGGTTCGACTCCGCCGTTTATTCCACGGAAATCGTAGTATTGTGGCTTCTTGAACTTGTCACGCCCCTTGATCTCTCCATAACCGTACACCACGTGGCGCATCCGATATGATGTACAGAACTTGAGATCGAGAACTTCCCGGACCGATTCTTTGGCGGTTCCGAAGTTGTCGACGACTACCAGGTCAGGACGCCTCGCCTGGTTCATTTTAAGTTTCGTCCCGTCGGTGGCCCGGATGATCTGCTGCAGAAAGGTGTACTTCCATCTGTTGGCTTGGTGGAGCGCAACCGCTCCCCTCCCGTCGCAGTAATACTTCAGATCGTCGTGTCCCAGGAGGCATTTCAGTACCGCCATGACCACACGTACCACACCGGTATCCGTGGCGTTGACCAGATTGCCCGCCAGCTCCACGACCAGCTCCAGCACGGAACCATATGTGGCTTTCACGTTTGGTCCGTCCTGGCGGATTATATCGATATTGCCCTTCTTCGAGTATGTGATCTGCAGGTAGTTCTGGGCATTACCAAAACAGCCAATGAGACCGAACAGGACATCGCGCCCGTGCGTGGTATCGAATCTGTAGTCTAACCCCCGGCCAATGTTATCGACTATGAACTGAATGAAGTTCCTACACGCCTTGGGAAGCAGGCGCGCCATCGTATTCAGAATGTTGAATGGCGAGGCACGCAGCCAGTTCTCCCCGGTCCCGACACTGTCGCGAAATCGAAGATACCATTGTTCACAAAACACCGTCTTACTGCCCAACTGCTGCAGCAGTTGCTGGCAGCGCGCGCTCATGCAACCGGAGCCGCGGAGCAGGCCAAAATCGTACTCGGCCTGGGCCACGCAGTAGCAATGGCAAATCATCGCCACCTCGGCATCGGTCAACTTCGGCTTGACTTTGCGTGTTGGGGGTTTCTTCATCGGCTTCCAGGATTTTCCAGAGCTCTTGTAGGCCGTGTCTCTCTTGGACTTCCTGGCGCTCAACACCAACGGCGTTTTGCCCTGAATGCACTCCCAGAAGTCGTCGAGAGTAAGCACATGACGATAGTGCATCTCGATCGCACTGGTACAGAGATGGCAATACTCGTCGTCCTCTCCGACGTCCATTTCGGAGCAGTGTTTGGTTTCCGGACGACGAGTCGCCGAGAGAAAATGCATTCCCTTGAGCAAGGCGTCGCTTATCCGTTCGTAAAGACCGACACAGATTAAGGTCAGGTCCTCCGACTTAACCAACGAATGATACGCTTTAAAGTCTTCCTTTTCGAGGACGGAGAAGATGGTGGAGAGTTCTTCGGCCATCAGATGAAGATCACCGATAGTGACACCGAAGGCACTGCAATGCTGGTCAATCTCAGCCAGCCGGTCCAGGAGGAGTCTGTATAGGAAATTGGTGAATCCCAAGATCAGGGTCCAACATAGTTACGAGAAACCGTAAGGAGTTTCGCGGCGCGTTGGTTGCCGTCCAAAGTCGAATCTGAAAGGATCTTCGACGCCCACGTCTCTCTGATATCGAAATCGGGCCTCAAAGCAAAGCACAGATCCACAAAAGCGGCGATAGCTCGTTCGGAGATCATGCCGTGTCCCTCGGACCGAGACCGGCAGAACTCAACTCGACCTCGTAGTTCCTGGTCGGACATTTCTGCGGCTGTTTCCGGATGTTGTCTGCGTACGAAGTCCATCAATGTGCTCAAGAACTGCTCTCGGTGGGGTGCGTTGACTGCCTGGATCTGTTCGTTACGTATCTCAAACATGCGAAAGACCTCATCCTGCGGCCTGTGAATCGGCCGATGCGAGCCAGCCGCGTTGTCTCTCCTGGAGCCTGCCATCCTTGACGCTGTATTGCACGAGCACGGAAAGCTCCGCGCCCTCGAGGACAATCGCATCTACCGGTCCGAAGAACGAGATCAGCTCGTCAGTTCGGCAGGTCGACAGGAATCTCCCCAGGACACGTGGATCGTAGAACCTGAAGTACAGAATCTCTCCCTCGGGAGTGACGGCCTTGAGAAAACGTCTGAAGTGATTCTTAAGTAGTGACATCTCGGCCGAAGAGCCGAAGAAGACCCCCCAGAAATCGCCCACGCCGTTCTCGGCGATCCAGTTCGCCAGTTCGCTTCCGGCTTCCAGTTCAACCAGGTACGGTGCGACTTTCCTCAGGGCCGGCGGCGCGTTTGAATCGAAAAGGCACTCCCGGGCCTCGTCGGAGGATTCCAGACGCTTCAGAATCTTGTCGTTCCGTGCAGTATCCAATATCGCGTAGAACCGATCGCCTGATCGATACTGCCCGCTACCCAGCAGCATATCCGCAACCAGATTCGCCCTCGTGTTCATATAGGCTGTCTCCCTCGCTGTCCCTGTTATCTATGACTATTCCTCTCCGCGAACTGCGGCCAGGATTACTCTCATATCTCCGTAAACGGTACTCCCGCCTCGGCAGCCTTCCGCAGTGTGTCGGCCTGAGCATCGGCCTGGGCAGGGCTAACATGCCTCTTCTTGAGAACCACACGACACCTTCCCCCGGACTTCGATTTCACGTTTGCAGCGGCGCCGTCAAAACCTATGTCAATAGAATGTTTGTCTCTTGCCATACTCGAAGACTTGGGCAAACCAAAGCTCCTCTTCCCTATACAATTACTTGTGTCTCCCGGACCGGCGACTTCCCACCCCTATAGCTTATGGAAACTCCAACGTAGTGTTTTACGTGGTTTGCACGAATCTGTTTGGCCGTGGCGTAAAGAGATTTACATCTCTGAGCAAGAGGCGCCGGCGGAGAAACAGGCGAAACACCTGTGGTGGCGAAGCATCACACGGGCTTTCATGGCCTCGGACAGGCTCTCGCCCAGTTCGTAGTCAGGATCATCGTCGACCAGCGTGCAGGCATAGACGGCCATGCGACCGTGTATCTTAACCACCATCTTGCTGAAGTTGCACATGAACGCGGCGCGGTCCGACTCGGTTTTATAGGTAGTCATGCAGTTCTCGGTGATCTGTGGTACCTCAGGACGATCTCCCGGCCGATGGAGTTCAGGAAAAGAGACGATGCGGGTAGCGTGCGGAAGCCCGACCTCGTCGAAGAAAGGTAAGAAGGCCCGATCTATCTCTTCCTTACTGTCCGCCGGTTCGCCGTTGTGGCGAGCGATAGATACCCCGAATCCAAGCTCGTGCATTCTTCCTGCCGCTTTGAGCGCCGCTATGAAGTTACCCTGGCCACGAATCTCGTCATGTTTCTCAGGATTGGGATGATCCAGACTTACCCGGAACTGCAATGGGTTGGGTTTGCTGGCCAAGGCCGTAACTCTATCCCATTGGAGGCGGATCGGCCTGGTAGCGTTCGTGAGAACCAGACACCGCCGGCGATCCAAAGCGTATTCCAAAACTTCAACAAAATGAGGGTTGTGGAAAGGCTCTCCCCCGGTAAAGGAAAACTGCGAAACTCCCAGCTCGACCGCTTCGTCAATGAACGGCCGGGCGTCGTCTAAGTTGATGAAATCCAGCCGATCGGCCTTGGGTCCCGAACCTTCGAGACAAAACGAACAGCCGAGATTGCACCTGGTACCGGTGTGAAACCACAGCTCCGTAAGTTTATCAGGCTGGATATAGCCTCTCGGTTGCCCATCAGGTGTGGTTAGCCAGTCCCGGCCTCTTTTGCGATTCGTAACTGACTTCGTCTTCTTCTCAACCATCGTCGATCATTCCAATCTTCAAGAAGTGTTCCAGATCATCAGCGTCGTCCAGGTCTCGGAGTACATCGAGAAGTGATACGTCCAGATTGCTCCGACGCGCAACATCGAGGGTATGTCCCAGCACCCGTTTGGTACCCCACGGAATCTGGTCGAACAACTCGGAGTGCACTCGCCGCATTCCGATCAAATAATAGCCTCCATCTTCTGTCGGTCCCAGGACCAAATCGTTACGACGGAGTCGCTCCGCCGCCGTGATCAGTAGTTCCGGCGAGATCTCCGGTATGTCCGCCCCAATCAGTATCGCCTGATCGACACCTTTGATTTCGAGTAGCTCCTCCAGCGACTGGGCCATCCGATGCCCCAGGTCTCCGCCGGACTGCGCGAGGTAACTGTCACAGCCCGGGAATCTGTCGGCAAACTTTCGCAGCTTGTCGCTCGGTGTTACGAAAGACGCCACGTGGAACTCCTCCCGATCCAAAGCCGTGACTGTCCGCAGGGTGCGTCTCAAAAGGCGACGGTAGACTTGCAAAGCCTCCTCGTCGCCCACATCTGCCGCCAGGCGCGTTTTTGCCAGGCCCCGCGTGGGGAATTTGGCCATTAACCCCAAGCCGGTCCTAGGCATAGCTCTCCCTCCAGGAAAGAACACTCAGATAGGAGTAGCCGAATGCGAATGTAAACATGAACGGCACCGTAAAGTACAGATCCAACTGAAACGCGAACACGGCCGCAGCTCCTGCATAAAGGGCCAGCAGAGACTCGACCCACACTGTGCGATCGGTTCTGATTCGGTAAGTTCGCGGAATCGCCTGTTTCTGGCTCTGGTCGCTGCCACTTTTGGGTGTTCGAACAAACACCCGTTCTCGCGACAGGAGTCCCGAAAGGACGGCCAGCGAGTTGTTCACGGCCAGTCCGATTCCAATCGAGGTCAGGGCTGGAAGCAGGTACTTGTCCCCTTTCGGTGCTGTCTCTCGACTTCGTTTCCAGGCCGCGCCATAGAACAAAGTCATCGAACCGGTACCGGCCAGAAAGATGGGTAAATCCACCACCAGAACCTTGAGCCAGCCGGTCTCGATGCGAAAGTAAAGCGCTGGGATCAGTAGCAAGGATAACAGCCCCAGGGCCAACGACACGGTCTTCTGGGTGAGGTGGAAGCAAGAAGCCAGCCTGATCTTCCAGGGGAGTCGCGAGCGAACGACTCTCGGGAGAATCTTGCGGGCCGTTTCGATCGCACCCCGCGCCCAACGGTACTGCTGGGACTTAAAGCCGCGGATACTCCCGGGGAGCTCCGATGGCACATCGACGTGGTCGAGATATCGCATCTGCCAACCGGTCATCTGAGCCCGGTAAGAGAGATCAAGATCCTCGGTGAGAGTATCGAACTGCCATCCTCCGGCCTCTTCAATTGCGATCTTCCGCCATACACCGGCGGTGCCGTTGAAGTTCATGAACAGCCCGCCCGAGTTTCTGGCAGCCTGCTCCACATAGAAGTGAGCGTCAAGATACAACGCCTGGGCCCGGCAGAGCACCGACTCGCTTCGATTGAGGAAACTCCAGCGCGCCTGCACCATACCTACCCGAGCATCTTCGAACTCCGGAATTGTCTGTCTCAGGAAACTCGACCGGGGGACATTGTCGGCGTCGAATACGGCGACAAACTCACCCCTGGCTGTGTTCATTCCGAAAGCCAGTGCCCCCGCTTTGTAGCCATCCCGATCGGGTCGCCGAATGTGTTCGACGTTCACTCCCAGCTCGCGCAGCCGAGCAGTCTCATCGGCCAGAATCCGAGTAGTGTCGTCATCCGAATCGTCCAGAATCTGAATCTGCAGTTTGTCGCGTGGCCAGTCCAACGATGCTGCGGCTTTCAGCAGGCGGCCGGCAACCCTCTTCTCGTTGTAGACCGGGAGTTGAACCGTTACATGAGGATACCCCTGCAACTCATGTTCGTGGCTATTCTTACGTGTCGCATTGCGACCCTTCCAGTGCAGCCACAACAGCCAGTAAATGTGAATGCCGTACAGCGCCACCCAGGCGAGACACGCGAAGTATATGATGACTACCAGATCTTTCATGCCAGCCTCTCCTGCTTTTGCCGCCACCAGGACCAGATGAGCAGGACATAAAACGGAACATATTGGGACACAGCCAACCAGGGCATACGAGAATACTCACCCGTGCTGTAGTAGTCTATGTGAACATGGTAAGAGAGGAGTAAGGTCCCCGACAGCAGAAGAAATGGCACCGACATTCTTACCAGCGCAAAAGGCAACACCCAGATGTAGTACCACGGAAACAAGGTTGTCGTGAGCACCACGTAGCCGGCCATAGTCCTGAAAAGCTTCTGTGAAAGCTCCGCTTTCTGCGATAGAATGTAAACCACCCAGGCAGCAAACGCTCCCCCAACGACATACTTGGCCGTCTGGAACCCGAGGACTTGTTTCAGCAGTCCGAACACCGACGAGTTGTATTGCCAGGTCTGGACATACAATACCAGCGATCCGAAAACCTCGGTGCCGGCTCCCGGCAGATAGGGGGCGTACATCAGCGCCAATGTCAGAACGTATGCCAGCGCGAAACGGTACCTCTTCCCCGCCTGCAGTTCCAGGAGGAAGAAAGGAGCAAACAGCAGCCCATAGAACTTCACCGTGGTGGCAATGCCCAACAGGACACCCGCGATAACTGCCCTCCTGTCCATCGTCGCGAGCAAAGTGGCCACAAGAAACGGAATAGCAAGAATATCCGAGTGAGCCGAGAGATAGAACTCGCCGAGCACTAAAGGAGAATAGAGATACAGCAGAATTGTCCCCGGACTTCGCCCTGACCGGCGCAGCCACAGGTACAATCCCAACGCCGTGAGAAGCTCAAAGACCGCACACAGCAGCTTGAAAGCCAGAGTGGTGTCTCCTCCAATCTTGTATGCGATGTAAAACACCTGCTGCGAAAACGGAGGATAGATCGTGGGATTCCAGGGGTGATTGATCTTGGGATGAATCACCGTGTCCTTAAGGTGGGCCAGTTCATCGGCACGTGGACTGTGAAGAAACGGACTTATGCCATGAGCCGCCACCTTGCCATCCCAGATGTAACGATAGACATCATCCGACATGTAGAACTTGTCCCCTGCCCCGACCAGCATGATCACACGGGCTACGAGGGCGCCCAGCACGAGCAAGAAGAATAGCTTTCGGGAGCTTTGCAGCAGGTCGAGCTTGCGGGTTGTCAGATAAATCACGACCGACAGTGCGAAGAGAACCTGCGTAACTACCAGGAACTTGACCACTCGCGGAGACTCATAGTCGGGGAGGAAGATCAGAACCGACAGAAGGAGAAAGACTATCGCCGCCAGGAGCGGTATCAGTTCCCTTCGACTCACTTCGAAAGCGCCTCACGTGCGATGATCCAGAGAAACTTGATACCGGCACGCACCGAACCCTTGACCGTTCCCGAGACCTTGGATTCACCTATCCGCGGACGATAGCGTACCGGAACCTCCAGGCATCGCAGCCCTCTCTTAACGGCCTTGACCTGCATTTCTACAGTCCAGCCGAAATTGCGATCACGCATATCCAGGGAACGATAATCATCAGCTCGAATTGCTCGAAAGGGTCCGATATCGGTGAATTTCGCTCCCCAGAGAAGGCGAATCAGGTGCGATGTCAACCAGTTGCCAAAGGCCGCCACAGGTGGCAGCGCCCGATGGTCCCTAAGCGTGAGCATTCTGGATCCAATCACCATGTCAGCCCGGTCTTCCACAATAGGCCGGACAATGTCAATCGCCTCCTGGGGAAAGTCGGAGTAGTCACCGTCGACATAGAGAACGATATCCGTATCCTGGGGGACGTTTTCGAACGCCCGAAGGCACGCCGCCCCGTATCCCTTCTCGGGTTCGCTGACTACAGTCGCACCTGCCGCCGCAGCGACTTCGGGGGTCGAGTCGGTTGAGCCATTGTCACAAACGACAATGAGATCAATAAATTCGGGAAGATCGCCAATCACGAGTCCGATCGAAGCTTCCTCATTGAGAGCCGGGATAATCACTGCGACCTTCTGACCCTCAAATGCCATACTGCTTACTCGGCGTCGTTGAGGGCCCAGTCGTAAGGGATGTACTGCACACGCAGCTCCTTGTCGGCTACCTTGTCGTGATGCTCGAACAGCGGTGAGTGGGCAAGGATAAAGTGAATTGCGGCGTTCTCCGATTCGGACATGCCGTAGCGGAAACCAGGATCGTAGTACTTCTCGACGAAGTCGTCGCCGAACCACTTGAAGATCTCCGAGATATATACCAGGTTCTCCTTGAAATCGATGTAGTTGTAATCCATGTCCGAGGCGAACACCTCGGAGGCCGCATGAAGCTGTTTCTCCAGCGTTGAGCCTCGATACGGCACCGGCGAAAGCGATGGGCAGCTAATCGACGCACAGTTGATAGCTACATGAATCCGCGGCTCACTGAACTGCTTGCGGAGGATCTCGTGCTCAATGTAGTCGAGTGTCACTCGCTCACCGGCCACGATCCAGATCCTGTCCTTCCAGACGCCGTCAATCTCCTGGATGCTTTCCACAGGGTAAGCATCGATCACCGATCGGAGCGTGATAGCGTTGTAGGCGTTGATATAGAATGACATGTAGTCATCTCTCGTGATCTCATCCAACTCGGCAGTTTCCAACGAGGCCACGAAGGCATCGAGAACCTCTCGATCATCTTTCAACTTGGCATAGGTAACTCGATCGCCTACAACATGGGTACTGAGTATCCCAGCATAGGCCCGGTAAGTATGATCAAACGGTCCCTCGACCACAATCGGGGTATCATCATCGCCGGGAGAGCAGCCAATAACCGTGAGCAGAACCAGAATAACCAGCATTGTCTTTGCCATTTCGTTACCTCTCAGTGCGACCGTGCTTGATCGGTCTACAAGTCTAGAATTCTCTCTTTACTTTGCCTAACCAGGTGACCGATGTCCCACTTGTTCTCCAGTCTGAGTACTCCACGCGGACAGACATGAGCGCAAATCCCACAGCCGACACAGGCCGCTCGCTTGAACGACTGGTTGTTCTGAGCGTACATGCGAACATCGATACCCATCTCACAATAGGTACTGCAGTTTCCGCACGAGATACACATGTCGTCCTTAACCGTAATGCGAAACCGTCCGAACTTCTGTATCAGTCCCATGAGAGCGGCCAGTGGGCAGAAGAATCGGCACCAGACACGACTACCCAGAAGCGGATATAATCCGACCCCGAAAACACCCGACAGCAGTGCCACCACGACGAATCCATAGAAGCCCTGGATCTTGAAGACAACGCTCGAAAAGGCCGGGTAAAGCGCCACAACCTGGCCGGAGGCATCCGGTCTGCCGAGGGCCCAGTTGACAATCACCAGCGCCGTGGTGATAATCGCCAGCAACAGCACAGCATGAACCGAGAACATCTCGAACTTCCATGCCCGGGGATGTTTGCTGGAAAGATGTCGGAACGGATCGCCGGCCGTTTCGGCCAGTCCGCCACATCCGCAGACCCAACTACAATACCACCGTTTTCCGTAAAAGAACGTCAGTACCGGCACAAGAACCAGCGACCCAAGAAATGCATAGAGGATCAACGGGAGTGGATACGAGAGAATAAACTCCGGATAGAAGTAGTCCATCTTAAGGGGCCAGAAGAGCGAGAAAAAGAATCCAGGCGTCTCGAAAAACTGCATGATCATGGGTATCGAAAAGGCAAACACGGTCTGAACAAACATGACAGAAATCGTTCGCCAGACCTGGTAGCGACTGTTACCGTGCTTGCGAAGGAACACAACTCCCCCGCCCACGACGAACAGCGTATACAACACACCGTACAGATCCCATTTCCCACCCAGTCCGATGCTTCTTGAAAACGGATCAAAGACTTCCGTGAAATAGATCAGGACATAGAAGACGAACAGCGCCAGGGCCAGGATCCAGGCCCAAAGTCCGCGCGAGGAATAGCTTCGATGGTATGTTTTGAGTAGACCTGCCTGCAAGCCTAACCTTCCTGCAGCCGGAATTTCGGCATAAACTCTTCGTCAAAGAGGGCTTCGTGGAGGTGATCCAGCACCCACTCCAGTGGCCGCTTCTGATCCACCCATTCGACCAGTGGCCGATGATCCCACCGGCGACCGATCATGTTGAATCCGACAACACTCTGGTCAGGTAGATAAGTCACTCGAACCGAATATTCTCGATCCGACTCTCTTTGATACCAGTTCTGCTCACCCTCGAAGTTGAAGTTCACATAACCGGCGGTGGTATACTCCAGATCGAAAAACTTCGCCGAGTTGTAGAAGGTGCCGCGAACGTACTCCTGCTGGTCGCCAGCCAGATTGTAACCGGCCACCCGGCCCTGGTCACGGCTGGTGTACCACAACTGCTCCGGACGTCGGACACCGTTGAACCAGACTACCGAAGTACAGTCGCCGGCCGCCCAGACATCGTCCAGATTCGTCTTGAGTTGCTCGTCGACAACAATGCCGCCGGTCTCATCCAGGTCAATACCACTTTCGGCTAACCAGCCGGTCTGCGGCTGGACACCTACTGCCACCACGACGGTCTGGCAATCTATCGTTTCGCCGGTATCGGTCTTAACGGCCGTTACGGCTCCATCTTTTCCGAGTATTTCTGTCACTTCAGTCTTCAGTCGCAGATCACACCCATGATGTTTCATATGATTTGCGATCATGGTGCCTTCGTCAGGATTTAGAGCAATTGGCCAGAACCACTCCTCTCGGACCAAAAACGTGACTTCAATGCCGGCCTGCAGAAGTATTTCGGCGGCTTCGATTCCGATTAGTCCACCGCCTACCACAACAGCAGTCTTGGTCCGCTTCGCCTGCTCAGTAAGCCACTCCAGGTTCTGCCAGGTGACGAAGTTCCCCACTCCGTCGAGGTCACTGCCCGGCCAGGGGACCATGCGCCCGACCGATCCTGACGCTATTAAAAGCCGATCGTACTCAAGCGAGTTTCCCGACTGCAGTTCCAACTTCTTGCCGGAAGGGTCCAGTCTGACTACCCGGTCCCTGACGCGCTCGAATCGCATTCGGTCGTAGTGGCCACGGTCAAAAGGCTCTACATCGCGGCTGCTCATTTGCCCCGCGAAGACGTACATCAATGCCGTTCTTGAGAAGAAGTGATCTGATTCGCTCGACACCAGCGTGATGGAAGCCTCAGCATCTCGCGACCTGGCAGCCACGGCTGCGCTCATTCCCGCGACCCCGTTACCGATAATTACGATTCTCATAGAAGTCCCCGTCTTACCTGAGCCCCAAGCCCCCGGCTGCTCGCTCCTCGGGTGCGAATGATCTTTCACTTCTCAACATGGTTGGATCTATCATGGTTCCGAGACCGATCTCAATCAACAACAAAGACCGCCGCTCGGACTTTCGGAAACTCCAAAAGGAGTTGTAAAACATGGACCTGGGATGTATCTTTAAGGAGGATCAAAACGGAGGAGATTATCATGCCGACATTTATCATGGCCCTGACTATCAACCCAAATGCCAAGAAGCACCAGCCCGAGTTCTCACAACACGTGACCGATTCACTCGACCGTTTCGCCGCGAACAACCTCAAGGTGCAGCATCTCTTCGCGACACTTGGGCGCTACGACTATGTGGCGATCTTCGCCGCTGAAGATCAAACTACCGCATTCAAGGTCGCAACTCAGATCAACAATCTGGGAATTCTCGAGACAGAGACCTGGCCGGTCATCGACTATGATGACTACTCACAGCTGTTGAAGTAGGCCCGGGGTCAGTATACTCCCACCGCTTCGAATGTGCCCGATGTTATTGGTTCGCCGGACTCGTTGTAGTACTTCCAACTTCCACTGAAGACGTTTCCATAGACTGTTCCAATCAGTCCCACAAACATCCATCCACCTGTAATGTTCATGTCAAGACTGCAGTCTACACCTGAGCACCCGCCCACTAGGCCACCCGGAAATGTCTGTGGACCTATAAACACGGGTGGATTGGACACATAGTGCAGATCGCGAGTGCCTCGAGCAAACTCTGAAGGGAAAGAATCAAGATACAAGTACCCGCCGGCAACGGCCACTCCCTCGTAGTAGGCCGTGTACTCCCACACATCGAACACCATGCATGGCTGCGGTTCCACTCCTCCCTGGAAGAAGAAATCGATCAAGGCCACCAGATCGGAGATGTCGGATACACCAGAGCTACCGTTAATATCCGCCTCGACTGGACACGGAGGAGCCACTCCTCCGCTAAACATATAGTCGATCAAGCTGACAATGTCGGCGATGTCTCTACTGCCGCTGTGATCAACATCACCTCTAAGATCACAGCATTCCTGTGCATATCCGGATCCGACTGGATAGCAAAGCCCCAGCATCAAGATCACAGCAATGATTCTCATGATTCCCCTCACTACTTTTTCCCAATCTATTCCCGTCGCACTGCGACAAACGTCCCCTCGTTGACAAGTCCTGCGAACGAGTGATACTGCCACGTACCGTTGACAGTATCTGTCAAAAACTCAAAAGACAAATAGACGTTGAAATCGGCAAAGTCGGGATTGAGGTTGAGAAAGCAACCTGAATCACAGACGCCGTGCATCGTCCCGTATCCGTCCTGGGGGCCGATTACATTGATGCTCTCCAGTCCGTTAATTCGCCATTTACCCTGCAACTCGTCTGAATAAATCGGTTGCCATTCCAAATACAGCTCGCCGGTCGCTACCAGGACAGCTCCGTCATAGGCTTGATACTCGTAGGTTTCCACCCTGTAGCAAGGATAGGGACCGGGCCCCCCTCCAAAAGCTGCCTCAATCAGATAGACCAGGTCGGCGATGTCTATACCGTCACCCGCTCCGTTGATATCGGCCTCCGCCATGCAAGGCGGCTCAGGACCACCGTTGAACATGTAATCCACCAGATAGACGATGTCGGCGATATCCCACGAACCGTCGTGGTTTACATCGCCGCGTAATTGGCAGCAAGTACATCCGACCGGGAAGGCTCCGATATGCATACCGCAGGAGTTGTTTTCAGGAGCGCATGGTGATTCAACATCAAGCGCGTAATGATTGCTGCTGGTGTCGCAAAAGAGAGGATCGGCGCTGATGTTTCCCTGCTCCGTAATGTTATCCCACCATCGGAAGTTTACTCCAGAGTTCCCGAATGAGTTATTACATGAGGTGTAACCCACGTACGGCCAACCGATCCAAATCCCATCCTCTCCGTTGAAAGCCGTGATACAGTGGGCGACATACTGCGAATCTGACCGGTTGCTCGGTTGCGCCGGCCCGTCATTCTTCGGCGGATTCCAATCCCATTCGATTCCATTCCCCCCGTTACTGACAAAGGTGCAGTACTCAACCTGGATATCACTATACTCTTGAGCCATAAACAGTCCGTTTCTTCCGTTGTGATGGAAAAGACAGCCCGTAATGTAAGTGCCGAGATTCCACGAGGTACTCACGCCCTCCCACCCGTTGTAGGCGAACTCTGAGTTGAAGATTCTCAGATACTGGGCATAGGTATACAGACCGGCGTTCCAGCCGTTGTTAGCGAAATAGCAGCCTTCAACGATAGTCCAGTACTCCTGATCCCAAATTCCATTTCCTGTAAAGCCCTTGTTGTGGTTGTTGACAATCCGACAATCTCGAAGCGTAACGGAGGACTGCATGGCTGTCACCGCTGCGGTGTCCCAGACACTGTAAGCGTTAGTGATCGTGAAGCCTTTGATCACGGTCGTTGTATCGTTCCCAAACGGGAGCAAGAATGCCCATTGATGATCACTTTCGGTGCCCTGGCAGTCAATGACGGTCGATTCCGGGTCGCCTTGTGCCATGATGACTATGTTGGTCGCACTAAGTATGACCCTACGGTTCCCATCTCCGGTGTATGTTCCGGGTGCAACCAGCACAGTGTCCCCTTCGGTTGCGATATTCACAGCTGCCTGAATTGTAGCTTGATCGGAGGGAACGTTGATGACCGTCGCAGAAGAAACAGACCAGAGCAGAAGCAGGCACAGAATAGCTGTAGCTTTCATAACTTGTCTCCTTACAAGGGCAGGTTCAGAATCCTCGATCCGTATGATGTTCAGGTAGCGGGTGCTGATTCGTACCAAGCGTCGCAGGAAGCATCCGACGACATCTAAATATAAGCATACCAGGCGAATATCAAAGCGATAAGAGCCTCTCTTATCCAGTATCCAAAATGCGATTGCCTGTCACATTTTCCCACGTATAATATAGTGCACATTTGAGCAGCTATGCCGATAGGATACGTATGAACAGTCAAGCTGATAAAATACGCCTGGATCTCAAAAACAAGTGGCCTGAAGCCATCTCAGATTCTTTTGGGGAAAGATCTCCAGTCTTCGAAACAGGAGTATCAGAGCTAGACAAACTCTTCCCACAAGGAGGGATCCCCTATGGTCAGCTTTGTGAGTTTTCGGGAGAGGAGTCATCGGGAAAAACGAGTTTGATGCTCAAGATCCTTTCAAAACTCTCTTTATCGTGGCGGGCAGCTTATATCGACTTTTCAGGATG
>Ga0180436_10001271_pt1 | contig 24830 bp, 13 predicted proteins | sample SS_ome_2_FD_132434 | JGI IMG/M metagenome (GOLD analysis project Ga0180436, IMG submission 132434) | Hypersaline lake sediment archaeal communities from the Salton Sea, California, USA - SS_3_S_2 metaG | ecosystem: Environmental > Aquatic > Non-marine Saline and Alkaline > Hypersaline >... | reverse complement strand
TTTGATTTTGACCTTCCGACAGGGGGTCGTCGGGATCTACACTACCAGTCCAAATGGGCAAATTTTCACTTTTACCTCACCCGTCTTTTACCTCCCATATCTTGAACTTTGCGAAACTGGCAAAAAATTAATTTTTTCCCTCGAGTCCAAAAAAACGACCAAAAGTCCAGTAGCTCAAAATTTCATTCTCGGCCCTAGACCAACGGCGCCATTTGTCCACGAAATCACATCTGGTCCATCTCATACACATCGAGCCCGAACTTCACGGCAAGGTCGACGGCCAGCGACCTGAAGCAATTCTTGTGCGCGCCCGTCTTGGCGGCGAGCCGTCCGCAGAACCTCTCGCTGTCGTCGAGGCTCTCAAATTGACCAACAATAACGAGGACCTGCAGCTTCTCGCGCCGCTCGTTGGAAATGCGGATCGCCACCGACAGCGGGTCGTGCGAGGCAATGAGGTAGTGCTTCTGACTCTTGCCCCTGGTCTTCTTCCGGCCGACAACGGCGGCGTAGAATCTCATACGCGCCGGTTGGCCCCGAAGGCGCCGCAGGAAATGTAAAAGGCACACAAGATCCGTTTACTTCACCGACGGGCCTGTTCGCGCTGATAGAGAAAACACAGGAACAACGGGCACGTCGCAAACACGCACAGGCCGAGCAGGATCAGCAGCAGCGTGCCGTAGATCGACTCGCTCGAGCCCGTCTGTCTCCGAATGAACTCAATCCCGCACGTGGTCCCGTCGCCGCCGCACACGTCGCAGGCGTCGTACGTCAGCGTGCCGTTTGCCGTGCCTGCACAGTCCCGGCACGCCAGCCCGTTGCCGCCGCACACGCCGCACGCGTCAATGACCTTGCTGCCGCCGGGCGTGCCGTCACAGTCGTCGCACGTGTCGCCGTCGCCGTTGCACACGCCGCACACGTCGTACTTGGCCGTGCCGTACAGCTGGCCGTAGCAGTCGGTGCACGTCGACCCGTCGCCGTCGCACACGTGGCACAGGTCCTTCTTGGCCGAGCCGCCGACCACGCCGGCGCAGTCGGTGCACGTCGAGTTGTCGCCGGCGCACACCCCGCACGCGTCGTACTCCAGTGTGCCACCGGCGGTGCCGGCGCAGTCGGGACACTCGGCTGGATCGATGGTGTTGCCGTTGCACGTGCCGCACACGTCGGCCGACGCGCCGCCGAACGGCACGCCGAAGCAATCGAGGCACGAGGTGCCGTTGCCTCCGCACACGTCGCACACGTCGACCTTGGCGGGCGGGGTATTCGCGTCCTTGCCGCCGGCAATGCACGGCAGCAGACCGAGCGGCGCGTCGCAGACGTAGTTGTCGCTGATATCGCACAGGATGCGCGGGTCGAGGTCGCCGATGCAGTCGGGGAATTCGTTCAGGTAGTTTTGCTGCAGAAAGATCTCCTTGAGCGACGGCAAGCCGCACAGCGTGGGCGGAAACGCGCCGGTCAGTTTGTTCGAGCTCAGGTCGAGGACCTCGAGCTCGGTGTACTCGAGGAACGCGTCGGGCAGCGGGCCGACGATGTCGGAGCTCGAGATCTGGAGAAACACGAGGCTGGCCGAGCCCTCGAGAAAGGCCTGCGTCAGCCGGTGCCCTATGCCGGTGATGTGGATCTCGATGTGCTGCACGACGTGCAGGCCCTGCGTCTCGGGCAGCTGGCCCTCGAGCAGCGGGCACTCGACGACGACGAGCCGCTGCAGGGTCTCGGCGTTCTGCTCGAGAAACGCGGCGGTCAGGTTGCCGGCGAAGAAGCTGTTGGCACAGTACAGGGAGAACTCGGTCAGCGACGAGAACGCCGCCACGCTCTCGGGCAGGCTGCCGGTGAGCGGCAGGCCGACGTCAAAGTCGACGTTGAGCTTTTCGACGACGGCGCCGGTCTCGGTGTCGCACTCGACGCCGGTCCATGCGCACGGGTCGGAGCCGACGCACCACGGCGACGAGGCCGGGAACTGGGCGACGTTGGTCGACGCGCAAAAGTCGTCGAAGAACTGCCTCTGCGCCGCAGGCAGAGCCGCCCGGGCGGCGGCGGGCAGGAGACCGAGGACGAGCAAACAGAGAATCGGCATCGTCTTTGCCCGTCGGGCACCGGGGTCGGGCCATTGGACCCCCGCGGCTCAAATTTGCACCGCAGCGCGACTAACCTCCGGCGCTGCGCCGTCGCGAGCCACAAGATGAGCCAGACGACCAAGCGCAAACGCCCGGCCTCCGACGCCGCGCGCACCGTCGGCGAGGTCAAGGTCCGCCGCGGCACCAAGAACCTCGACCGCGCCGTCAAGGCGCAGCAGGAGCGCGACGCCTTCGCCCTGCCGCAGCAGGAGTTCACCAACCGAGCTCGATTCGTCGACCTCGACGGCAACAGCTACGCGCCGCCCGAGGCCGACGACGCGATCTACAAGCGCTACCGGCGCACGGTGCGGCTGGCGGCGCTGGCCGGCGACGGCCTGCCCGACGACAAGCGGCCGGTGCGCGTCGACAGGTCGCGCGGCACGTGGCGCGGCCGGGCGCTGCTGTACATCCGCAAGCGGCGGTCGAAGAAGCTGGTGCGCGTGCCGCGCGGGACAATCCAGCTGCTCGACACCGAGACGATGCGGCTGTACACGGCGCGGGTGGACCGGGTGTTTTTCCGCCGCGAGTCCAAGTCGGGCCATATGATTGTGACGGACTTGACCGACTTTGGGCGCATTTCGGACCCATCGCTGTTCAACCTGCGTCCATGAATGAACTTGCGAATCCGGGACTCTGCAAAATTTAGCCGCGAGTGACTGGTGTCACCGCATCCGTACAAAAGAACCAACTTTGAACATGATTCGCATCGCCAGTCCCCCAGCAGCCCCCGAGTCCATGACCGACCGACCCACATTCCGCACCGCCGCCGCCGTCTGGCGCGAACGGCGATGCCAGCACACCGCCAGCACCCGGAACTTCTTTATCCCGGTGTGCGAGTACCAGCGCCACTGCGCCCCGACCCTGGGTCCGGAACACTACGTCCGGGACCAGATCCAGTCGCTCGTCAAGGACGGCAACTACGAAGACGCCCTGCGCCTGGCGCGCAGCACCGCCGACGAGGAGCTGCTCCGACAGACGGCCGTCAACGTGCACCGCGTGCGCATCCGGCGCTGGAAGAGCCGCGTCGCCGAGGAGGAGGACCACATCCTGCCGTCGCGCGAGTCGATCCTCGGCGCGGCGCACGAGTGCCGCGATCAGCTGTGCGCCCGGCTCGTCGAGATGTTCTACCGGCGCAGCTCGAGCGAGAACCCGCTCGCAGACGCGGACCTCGTCCAGCTGGTGCGGCTCGCGAGCCGCGGCGTGCTGCTGCAGACGGCCTACAAGATGCGCGAGTTTGGCCTGTTCCGCGTCGTCGACGTGGAGCTCTTCGAAGAGCTCCTCGAGTCCGGCTTCCTGCCGCTCGTGAGGCACCTGGCCGGCCGGCAGTCGACCATCGACGAAATCAACGAGCTGCCCGTTGCGCGGGTGCGCCGCATCCAGGGCAAGTACGCCCACTGCGCGCTGCGGTTCTTTGTGCACCAGAGCCGCGACATCGACCGCGTGCGCGAGTTTATGCACCACGATCACATCGACCTCCTGCCCGACGCCGACTTTGTGGGCGTGTGCCGCGAGCAGGGCGTCCTCTGCCACCTGCTCGACGCCGAAGTCATCGCCCTGCGCACCAAGATCCGCGGCACCGGCGTCGCCGACCGGTTCGGCTCGGCGCGGCTCTTTGAGGACGCCGTGTCGGTGCCGTGGGCGCCCGAGTTCCTCGGCTGGCTCGACGGCGTGTTCGACCAGCGCGTCGGCGCCTCGATGGACCGCGTGTACCTGAGGCGAGCCATCACGCTGCCGACACTGCTCTCGCCGCGCGCGCCCATCGAGGCCTCGCGGGCCGCGTAATGAAGATTGTGTACAGATTACGAACGAATCACCTATCGCTTTCATTCTCAATCGGCTGCGCAGTCGAGTGGAGCTTGACCTGCACCGGGCGCAGGTCGACGAGACCGTGTGCCTTGTCGTAGCCCAGCAGCGACTCGATCTTGCGCCAGCGGCGGTCGTCGCGCCGGTTCGCCTCCACGGTGGCAAGGTTCAGGTTGAGGGGCCTGTCGTCGGCGTGTTCCCAAAAGTGCGTTTCGTTGGGCCGCATGGCGGCGCGCTCGGCGGCGCTCAGCTCGGCCAGTCGCAGGGCGCGGACGGCGGTGCGGTGACCCGTCGAGCAGGGAAACCCAGTATCGAGCGGGTGCTTCGGCCGCGTCCACGGCCCGCGCAGGATGGCGAGCCCGAGTCGCGCCGGCTCGCGCAGGACGGTGCCCGAGCTCGCGATCGTTTTGTAGCTCACCATGTCCGACAGATAGGCGAGGGCGTCGCCGGCCAGACGCGAGTCGTCGTGGGCCTCGATCCGCTCGATGCTGTTGAAGCTGACGTGGATCGTATCCGGTGAGTCCAACAGGAACTGCACGTTGTCCGTCTCGGACGTCGTCTCGGCGATCGGGCCGAGCCCGCACGCGCGCACCAGCGTGCACAGGACCTTGGCGCGATGCCGGCGCTGCTGCTCGACAAACTCGGCGACGCGCTGGTCCTTCAGAAAAAACGAACGCCAGGTCGTGTACCGGGTCGCGCCGCGCGCCACGTCGCCGTGGCTCGCCTCCTGCTCGCACAGGTAGTTGTAGAACTGCTCGCTGACGGCGGTGCTGTGGCACTGGACGACGGCCCAGTACTGGACGCGGTTCTCGAAGCCCTCGCGCACCGTGGTGCTGAAGATGCCGGCGTAGTTGGTGTCGTCGTCGCCGAGGTGCTCCGCCTCCGACAGCCGCGACTGGATACTCTGGCGCACGGCCGCGATTGAGAAGTAGCCCGGCGGGATCGGCTTCCGCTTCGACGTCAGGTGACACCAGGTGCCCTTGTCGAGCGGGAAGGCCATCACGCCGTTGTACATCGACCGCTCCGGGAACGGCGTGGCGTAGAGCGGGGCGTCGAGCGAGACGTTGAACTGAAACCCGCGCGGCACGTCGAACTCGCCGCAGCAGGCGTGGTTCGGGCCAAAGGCGAACCGGATCGCCGCGTTGGCGTACATCAGCATCGCCGTGGTGGCAAAGCGGAGCTCGGCCGACGAGAGTTCGGTCCGGTCGCGGCTGTGCACGAGGCCGAGACCGATTTTGCCCTGCGCAGTTTCGATCAGCTCGTCGAGCTCGGCCTGCCGTGTCGACGGCATGCGCTTTATGGCGAACATTGTTGGTCGGACGCGTGGGTTGGTCTCGGAGAGCCAGGCCGGGGTTTTATTCACAGAGCTCGTTAATTTCGCGGCGGCTAGATGTGGATAAGGGCGCCTGCGGTGTGCGCGGTGAAGTCCCACTCGGCGATGCCAGGCGCGGACGTCGGGTACTCGGAGTTGATCGCCTCGTCTCCGGGGCCGACGATTGTGTTGCCCTTGGCGTACGGCATTTTATCCTTGTACGAGACAAAGAAATCATTTGCCAAAGTCGCTCGTTCGGACGGGTCGACTACTGACAGGTCGATGACGGTCCTATCTCTCTTATTGCCGGTGGTCACCACAATCACGCCGGTGTCTTCGATGAATTGAGGGATGTAGTCAATGAAAAACTGGTCGAATGGCTTTTTTCCGTTTGCCACGTTGTTCGTGAAATTCAGAATTGGATCTTGCGTCTTCCCGCGAGCCAAGCGGACGAGTTCGGTGGCGTAAAAGTTGAGAAACGCCTCCGCTTGATCTTGCGTAAAAACAGAGCCTTGGAACGCCAGACCGTACATCAGTGTCGCTGCCACCAATGCAATCTGAAGCTCGTCGTTTTTGAGGCCATACAGCCTGACGACTTCTTTGAATCTCAATTGAATATCGTTGGCCAGGTCCGCGTTTTGCTCGCCTGCCTGGATATTCAACTCGTCTGTGAAGGCGACGACAATCTGTGTGCCGCTCGGGTTGTCCGGAATTTGCAGTGACAAGTTGGCCACAGAAATCTTGAGCAATTCTTCGTAGGCCTCGAAGATGGTAAATGCTAGAAACGGAGCCTTACTAGGGGGCGTGTCGCCCGGAGGTGCGACAGAGACGCCGCCGTCCAGTGGGGGGTTCAGCGGCGGGTCGTTCGGGCCCACGAGTTTGTTGTTGCGTATGTACTGCAGGCTGTTCTTCTTGGAAACCATAAACTGGAGCCCGGCCCGAGCGTCGTCTTCAAACTTCGGCCCTTGGAAAACTAGTTCCTCTGATCGGTATGGAACATTCGTTGACGCAAAGAACGACGGCAAGTACTTCCTGAAGAACCCGTTCGGGGTGTTGAACTCGGTCTGGATGTACTCCGAATACGCCTGGAGTGGCGCCAGAGTCTCTCCCCTGGCGAGGCGAATGAGCTCCGTCGCGTAGAAGTCCAGATACACATCGGTTTGTTCTTCGTTGTCGAACGCGACATCCTTAAACGACATGGCGTACATGATGGACGCGGCAGCGGCTGCTTGACTCCAGGCGGGGTCGGAGATTGTGCCGTACGCATTGCCGACGTTTTTGAAATACGCCTTCATGTTGCTGGTGAGGTTGATGCCCGTTGGGGACTCGGTGCCCAATAGGAACGCGACTAAGTTGTCGAACAGGTAGTCGCCGTCGAGTTTGACGTCGAACCGGAGGTTCAGCTTGTCCCGTAGGACGCTCGAAAGTTGAACGACAAGCTCCTCGGCCTCGACCTGTCTTGTGCTCTTCTTTTTTCTGGCCTTTTTCTTGGCCTGCTTGTCGCTGTCGTCGTCGTCATCCAGACCGGGACCGGGACCAGGACCTGGACCAGGACCGGGACCTGGACCAGGACCTGAACCGGGACCGGGACCAGGACCGTCGTCGGTGCCTTCCATGCCCTCCGGCACCTCGGGCGGCGTCACGCGCGTCTTGGCGAGCTCGACCAGCCCTTCGAGAGCGGTCTGCACACCGTCCATGCGCCGATTGGCCTCGGCGGCCTCGGCGGCGCCGGAGCGCAGATCGTCGACCAGCCTCCTCGTGTCTGCCTCCTCTTGCGACTGGCCTTGCACGATGGCGGCCAGGTCGCCGCGCAGCTTCGAGAGGGTGTTGGCAGTCTCGGTGGCCGAGTTGATGGTTTTCTCGAGCTTGGCAATGTCGCTCTTCTTGGGCAGCTTGCCGGAGTCCTTCGCGGCGTCCGTCGCCAGATTGGCTGCGTCCGAGAAGGCCTGCGTGACTTTCTCGTCGAAATCGGCCTTTTTGTCCTTTGCGACTTTGAGAATGCCATCGACAACCGCGCCTTGCGCCTCGATCTCGACCTCGGCCACCTTGACGGCCTCGCGCAGCGGCCCGGCGTAGCCGTCCTTGATTTCGAGCTTGCCGAGCAGCTCGTTCCACTTGCCCAGTTTCGTGCTAACGGCGTTGACTCGCTTGTTGAGTCCGCCTTCGAGGTCGTACTTTTGCTCCAGCGTCGCCAGCTCGGACTCGAAGATGGCGGCGTTCTGCTTCAGCTCCTGCAGCTTTTGGCCGGTCATGATGGTCGGGTTCTTGCTGCGCAGCGCCGCGTCGAGGCCCTCCACGAGTCGCTGGATCCGCGCAAACTGCTGCGTGATCTCGACGGTTGAGCTGCCGACGGCGACGGTGGTGCGCGTTTTCTTGGCCTTGGGCGTGCTCGTTGACGAGGTCGCGGTGTCGTCGTCGTCGGCCATGTCGGTGGGCGGTGCGAGCGACGGCGTAGACGGGCTCTTTGGCTCTCCCTCGACGACGCGCTTGGTGCCGCCGGTCCCGCCAACGACGCGGACCGACGGCTGGCGCGGCAGGCCCTTGACGTCGGCGATGCCCTTCCCGAGGGCGTCGAGCAGCTCCTCCGTCCGCCGCAGCAGGCCGGTGAAGCGCGACGGCGCAGTGGGCGCCGCGCCCGTGAAGGTCTGCGTCACATCGCTCAGCGATTTGTTGACGCGCAGCAGCGCCGTGTTGGTGTCGCGCACAGCCGCCTCGGCCTCGCGTTGCGCTGCGGTGGCCTCGGTCTTGTAGCCCTTGATCTCGTCGAGGTCGGACTTGATGAGCTGGACGTCTCCATTTGCCTGCTGCTTGCGCTGCGTCATGGCGGCGCGGCTCTGCTGGATCGCGGTCTCGGTTTCCTTGTACTTCGACTCGGCCGCCAGCGTTTCCCACTTGGTGTTCAACTCGTCTAGTTGGGTCTCGACGCGGGTCTTCGTCTCGGTGGCCGACGTGATGCGGCGCTCGGCCTTGCCGAGTTCCTTCTCGAGCTTGTCGGCGTCGGTCTCCATCTTTCGGGCCTTGGCGTCGAGGTCCTTGATGAGCGGCGAGGTGACCCTGTAGACCTGTCGCTGGCTCGCCTGGGTCTGTCGGGTCTGGTCGAGATCTTTCTTGACCTCCTCCAGGAGCGTCTTGGTCGTGCCTTGTGTCGATCGCAGCTTCTGGAGCTCTTCCTTGAGATCCGTGGCCTTCTGCCCGGTGGCGGTCAGATCGGTCTCGATCTTGCCGGTCAGCTTGGCGGTCGACGTGTCGAGCGCCTTGATCGACGCCGAGATCTTCTTGGCCTCCTTTTCGAGTGCGTCGATCCGGCCTATGGTGGCGCGCACGTCGACCAGCTCCTTGTCCAGCTCTTTGGTTCGCTTCTGGTAGTCCGCGATGAGGCCCTTGGACGCATCGCTGCTGATCAGTTGCTCGGCTTGCTTCAGCCGATCGCCGAGGTCCGGAATCGCCTCGACGGCGCCGCGCACGCCGCTCTCGAGGTCGTCGAATGTCTTGGTGAAGTCCTTGAGGGCCTTTTCGTTGCGCTTGAAGTCGCGCTGCAGCGTCTCCAATGCCGGTTTGATTGGCGTGGGGTTCAGGTTTGTCTTCGGCCCGAGGATCTGCACTTCCAGTGCGTTGTACCTCTCGGCAATCGACGACCCCTCAGACTGCACGGCCAGGATCTTGCCCTCGAGCTCGGCGAGCGCCGTGCGCGCCTTGTCGGCCTCCTTGCCGGCGCCCAGCGCCTGCGTGGCGGTCTTGCTGATGCCCTTGAGCGCCGCGTCGAGGTCGGCCTGCAGCGACTTGGTTTGCTTGAGCAGGGCCTCCAGCGTGCTGTTGGTGTCCTTCTGACGGATGGTGTCGGCCGACTCGACGCCCGCCGGGCCGATGTCGGCCAGCGTCTCGCGGATCTCCTGCTGCACGGCGCGGGCCTGGTCGCTCCAGATTTTTGCCAGCATTTGAAACACCAGAACCGGCGCTTGGCCTTCGGGCGCGTAGGGGATTTCTCGCAGGCCCTGGAAGCGATTGCTCTGGGCCAGTTCGAGCTGCTTGATCGCCACGCCGATGCGGCCCTGCAGGGTGCGCAGGTTGACGATGTACTGGTCGCGGGTGTCGGGATCGGGCTCCTTGTCGAGGTCGTAGATCCCGTCGAGCTCGATGCCGAGCAGCTGGTCGACTTCGGCGATCTCCTTGCCGGCCTCGTAGATGTCACGCAACGCGGCAAAGTCGCTCCGCTCGCTCTCGGCGGTGAATCGATCGTCGCCCCACGTGATGTACTGGCTGTTGGCGCTGAAAAAGTTCAGCACAATCGACGCGTACTCGTCGGGCAGCCGGTTGCCGACGACGTTGGTGTAGATCGAGTACGCAATTGCCTCCAGGAAACGCGTGTAACTCGTATCCTCGTCAATATCGGCGGGCACAAAATCGTTGCCCGCGTCCATGAACTGCGCCTGGGCTGGCTGCGGGCCGTCCTCTCCTCGGCGCCGTCGCCTCTTGTCGCGAGCGGTGCGCGCCGACGACCGGACGCCGGTCGTGATCTTGCGCTCGGCCGGGATGTACTCGATGCCGGCCAGCGCCTTGAGCTGGCGCGCCATGGCTTGCTCGAGCAGGACCATGGCTTGGACCAGCTTGAGCTCGTTGCCCTCGATGCCGACCGTGCCGATCTCGCCGACGGCACCGAACAGGTCCTGCGAGGCCTGCAGGTACTTCACCATCAGCGAGATGAATTGCGACGAGTCCTGCGCCAGCTGGATCTGCGCATAGATGCCTTCCGGCCCGAGCATTTTGTCCAGAAGCGGGACAAATTGCGGATTGACTCGCAGCGCGCCCGGGTCAGCCCGAACTGCCTCGATCAGGCCGCCGAGCGGCAGGATGGCGTCGAATTCCCGCTTGACGGGATAGAGGTCATCGACGGGGATGCCCTGGGCGCGCAGAAGGGCGTTCGCCTCGGAAACGAACGGCGGAGGCGCGCGGCGCGTGAAGTAATCGCGCGACTCGGCCAGGAGGAAGTCGAAGTTCTTGGTCTCGACATCGACCCCGGGCCGCAGGAAGAGATCGAGCGTGCCCTTGCCGAGAATCGGCGGCCGGCGGGCCTCCTTGTCCTTGTCGTACTTGTCCAGCGTGGCGATGTACTCCTGGAAGGTCGGGTCGTTCGACTGCGCCGGTTCCTTGATGATCCGGCGAATGACGCTTGTGATCTGCTGGCCGAGGCCCCGCTCGGCAGCGTAGACAGCCTCGTACGGCTCGAGCAGCAACTCCGCCTTGAGTCCCTCCGCCTTGCCGGCCTCGTACTCCTCGCGCGCCAGCAGGGCGGCGCCGCCGAGAGCACGAAACGCACGCACAAAATTGACGCCAAAGTCGCCGGCGTTGAGCGCCTCGGCGTCGTCCGCTCGCTGCGAGGCGATGGTCTGGTAGTTGCGCCGGATACTGCCGAGCCGCTGGCGCTGCGCGCGCGCAAAATCCTTCTCCGGCCGCGAGAACGACGCCGTCTCGATTGTAACGCGGTACGTCACGACAATGTCCCGGAGACCCACTCCGCCCAAAAACGCGCCGACGTTGTTGGCTGCGTCGTTGAGCGCGACCACACGGTCCAGGGTCTCGATGATCGACTCTGTGATGGCCTTGTTGCGCGTGCGGTTGAACTCGCGTTCCAGATTGCGATCCGTGGCCGCGTCCTCGACATCGATGTCGGGGAACGGCGCCTTGCCCACCTCGAAGTTCTTGCCGCGTGTCTTGTGGTACCGCGCCAGCTCCGACGCAAAGAATTTTGCCCGCTCGACGGCCTCGATGATGGCGCCGAAGCGGTTGCGCGACTCGATGGCCGTGATCTCGTCGTCGGAGACCTTGTTCTTCGAGCTGAACCGGCCCATCTCCAGCCGCAGCGAGAGCGCGTTGATCTGCCCCGCCGCCAGTTCGGCTTGCGCCCGCGACGACAGTGTGCGGTTCTCGTCGGCCGGGACTGCGACGGCCTGGTCCGTCAGCTCGCTCCCGAACAAAGTCTTGCCGATCTTGCGCAGGTCCGCGCGCACATCGCGGACGGCGGCCTCGTAGCGATCCTTGTCGGCTTCGGCGCCGGGGACGAGCAGCCTTTGGAGATCGGCAACTGTCGCCCGCCACGCGTAGTGCACAAGCCGACGCGTCTCGGACAGCAGGAACTGGGCCTCGCTGCGCTCGGCTAGCCGCTGCTCGGCGACCACTCTCGCCGTGTCGGGCACGGCGAGCAGCGCCATCTCGGTGAACGACTTTGGGTCCGGGGAGCCGCGGATCTCGGTCAGCGACGCGCCGTCGTTGTTGAAGAGCTTGCTCCACGTCGACATGTAGTCCCAGCGCGGCGTCGGGTCTGTCTGCTTCTTCTTGTCAGCGCAGCGGCGCAGGTCCTCGAGAGCATCGGCGACGATCGTGGCGTCGTCGGTGCCCTCCAGCATTTTGTCGGCGTCCTTGCCGCGCGCCAGCAGCGCCAGCAGCGACGCCGCGTAGTACTTCTTGCTGGTCGGAGTGGCGCGCCGCAGGGCGTCGACGATGGCGCGCGAGCCGAGGTCGCCCTCGCCGCAGTCCTTGAGCTCCTTCGCGGCCGAGAGGCAGTAGCGCTGCGCGGCGAATGGGCCGTACTTGTCGACGGCGGCGCGGCACAGGGCGTACAACCGCTGGTACTCGCCGGGGACGGTCTCGATCGGCAGCGGCAGCCGCGCGAGGTAGTCGGCCAGCCCAAAGAGCCACGCAAAGTCCTGCAGCACGGCATCGGTGTCCTGGTCGCTCGGGTTGTTGCGGAAGGTGTCGAGCCGGGCAACGACGGTGTCGATCTTCTTGCGCAGCAGTTCCTCGAAGCGAGACGGCGGCTGGTTCGGATCGTGAAACGAGTCGAGGGTGTCTTGCTTGTGCTGGTCGAGGGTCGCCTGCGACTTTAGCAGAGACCGGCGCGGCCGGAACGAGTTGGTCTCGAGCCGGTCGAACACCGTCGCCAAATTGAGCTGCGCCGCCGGGTCCTGGTCGAGCTCCTGGCGCACACCGGCGAGCAGCTCGTCGCCCAGCGAGGTGAACTTGTCGCCCACCACAATGGCATCGACGTTGGGCTCCAGGTTGCTGGTGATGCCTTTTGCCTCCAGTGTCTCGATAAACTTGCGGAAACTGGCGCCTTCGTTCGCATCGAGCTGATCGGCGAGCGGGCCCTTGATGGCCGAGTACGACACCGCGGCTGCGACCGCGAGGCGCGCCATGCTGATGTACGAGAAGAGCCGGGCAATCTGCAGGCAGGCCCCGGCGCGCGCCTGCAGCGGCGAGGTGCGCTGGCCGCTTCCGGCGAGGTTGGTGGTGTTGATGGTGAGGATGGTGCCCTTGGCCGAGGCGAGCTGAAACTCGCCCGGCGTCCGGCCGAGACGCACGCCCTCCGGCGTCAGGGTGGTGGTCCGGCTGTCGCGGTCGATGTAGATCTCTCGCAACGAGAGGCCGAGCTGCCTCTGCTCGTCGACGGAAATGAGCCGCGGGTCGAGTTCGATCTCCCAGATGAACTCGGTCGGCGCCGCCCGCTTCAGCAGCACGCTCGTCTGTGACTCGGTGACGTAGCCGCGGTCGAGGTCGACAACGAACCGCGGCGTCGAGACGAGGAACTCCTGCCGCAGGTCCGAGCGACCCGGCTGCGCAAGGCGCACGCGCGGTGCGGCGCCAAACTGCACGCCCAGCCGAAGTGTGATTTCTTCGAGAATGTCCGACGTGGTGTCGGAAACGAACATCTCGCCGCTGCCGTTTGCGAGACTGATCTGCTTGAAGATCTGATAAACCGCGCTCTGCTGATCGAGGAACTTCTGGAAGAACGTCCCGTCGTCGACGTACAACGCCCGGGCCGCCCGCTGCTCGAGGTCCGTGTAGTCGGCCATGGCGCTGGTTTGGAGCGCGGGGGGCGGCTCTGCGGACTTGGTCCAGGCCGAAGCAATTTATTGTCTCTGCTTCCGCGCGGCGATGCGCTGCGCCGCGAACTGCACCGACTTGTCGACGAGCCGCGCCGACGTGAAGGTGGCCGGGTCCTTGCAGCACTCGACCAGCTCCTGGACCTGGCGCCGCATCAGCTGGCTGACGGCGGGCGTCACGCGGCGCAGGCTGTCCTTCTCCCAGACCTCCGTGAGCCGCTGCGAGACTTTCTGCAGACAATCGAGCAGCAGAATGCGCGCGTGCTCGGAGGCGTTGTTGGCCTTGGCGCCGCCGGACGCCTGCTGCTCGAAGCACTGTGCCGCAAAGACGGCCACGTAGACCGCCAGGAACGACGTGCGGAACATCTCGGAACCGAGGATGGCGTTGTAGGCGAACCGGCCGTAGGTGGTGCGCGTGCGGTCGGTCGTGACGCGCTGCTGGTGGAACACCGGCGCGCCCATGTCTGTGCCGCGGCCCTGCAGCTGGAACCGCTGCACGCAGGCCATGGCGACCCAGTCGTAGCGCAGGATCTGGATCGGAAACGAGATGGCCGGCGCCTCGAAGCCAAACGGAAAGATGTGCAGCTCGGCGCTGTCGCGGCCCTCCAGCGAGCCGATCTCGAGCCGCGCCGGGCTCAGCAGGACCGTCAGCATCTGCGAGACGAGGACGTCGAAGGCGCTCTTGCCGTCGGGGATCTCGAAGTTCTGGATCATGTCGCTGGCGATGGCGCGCGTTGGCATCGGGCCCAGCGTGATGTGTTTCGCAAACAGCGCGGCCAGGATTGCCGGCTCCTCCGTCTCCAGTATGTGTGCCAGTTTGGCGTGGATTTTCTCGTGGTACAGCTCGGCGCCAGCGGAGCCGGTGTCTGCGGTCATGGTTTCGGTTTGGCGGTGGGGGTGGGGTTTATTGTTTGCACATGAGCTCGGAGACGCCCAAGTTTCGACACAGCTGAGCGCACAGCTCGGGCACGCCGTCGACCGACAGCCTGGGCGAACGAGGCGACTGCTGGACGGCCACCGCGCTGCTCAGCGGAATGCGGGCCGCCGTCTCGATGTACTGAGAAATGCTGTGCCACGAGAAGATCGACGGCAGCGACGGGTCGTACTGCGCAATAGTCGGGTCGGCGATGCACAGCGGCTGCCGCGAGTCGGGACAGTCGTCGTAGCAGGCCAGCACGTAGTGGGTGCGCCGGTTGGCGGCGTGGAGGTGCACGCCGCTCTTCGTTGTCTCCTGCAGGTGAATTTTGGTGTAGGGCCGTTTGAACAGGCACTTGACCAGCGCCACGCTGCCGACCGGGCGTTTGTTGTACACCAGCACGCCGCGGTTGATCTGGCGGAATTGCTCGACAAACAGGGCGAGCGCCTCGCAGGCCTCGCGGTCGTAGTCGAGGAACGGCAACCGCGCCGCAACGGCGAACGGCAGGCCGTGGCGGATCGACATGTAGTTGATGTAGTTCTTGCGCGGCGACAGGCTGTGGCCTGTGTCGCTGACGTCGATCACCAAGACGCCGTGGTTGGGATCGAGTGCCGACTTGCGGACGTGGAACTTGGGCCACGCGAACTCGCGGCCCTCGTCCGGCTCGACAATGGCCGCCTTGATGGCATTGACGACCTTCTCTAACGGCAGCTCGCGGTCGAGGTTGATCGGCTTGGGCCGCACAAACACGGAGCGGCAGGTCTTGCGGTGCCGCTTCATGCCGTGCACGGCACACGACGTGCCGCAGTAGAACACAAAGCCGCACTGTGCGCACGTCACCAAGGCCTCATTGCGGCAGCCAGGCACACTGCACGGGATCGGACCGAGCAGTCTTGACAGCGACCGGGGCGAGAGGAGCTCCTCGCCGATCCGCGGGCTGATTGCGGAGGTCATCTGGGGTTGGTACGCAAGCCGCCGGCGGGTAAATAAATACCGGCGGCTTGTTGATTTAGCCCATTTCCCGCTCGTGGCGCAAATGGACACCCGCCGGGTGGTAAAGAGCGCACTCGAGGCACTGGTGCGCAACTGGGTGGCGGAGGAACCCGAACGCAAGAAACGCCCGTTCCATCTCGTGCTACTGCGGCTGTTGTACGACCTCGGGCCAACGAGCTCGAGTCCGTCGGCCGACGCCGAGAGCCTGAGGCGGTACGAGCGCATTCTCGCGGACAACGCGCGCTTCGGCTCGGTCGCCGACGCCGAGGCAGCGATCAACGAGATCGTCGACGACCTGCGGAGCCAGACAATGCCCGCCTGGCCGCACATCGACGTGGTCGTGTGCCGGCGGAAGCGGCGCGACGCGGCTGGCAAGCTGCTGAACTGCTGCGTCGAGAGCGAGCTGCGCCGCGGGTGCGACAGCGGCGCCGGTACGACCTACTACGCCAAGACGAACGGCCAGTTCATCGTCTTCGCCGGCCTGCTGAAGGACCGGAAGGCGCGCACCGAGCCGTTTCCGTATCTGGGGCTGCGCTCGTCGTCGCTGACGCTGTTTGTCGTGCTGCACGAGTTCGGGCACGTCCTCTATCTGAACCCTGCGACGCGCGATCAGTTCCGCATGGCCGAGGCACTCTACACGGAGTCGGTCAAGCTCGTCGACCCGGCGCTGCGCAAGTCGGCCGGCCTGCAGACCGGCGGTGCCGATTACATGGAGTTTGTGGCGAGCCTCTACGCGCTCGAGTCGCTGCGCAAGATCGAATAAAGGCGTCGTTTATTCAAATGGCCCGCGGCGGGAAGATCGAGTGCACAATCGGCAGCAGCGCCTGCAGGATCTCGGCGCGCTGCTGCTCGGTGCCGGGGAAGCTGGCCAGGCCGGCCGTTGCGTACAGCCGCGCCTCGGGGTTCTCCTTCTCGAAGCGCTCGCGGGACGTCTCGAAGTTGTCGTTGGCGGCGGCGGGGTTGACCACGTCGCGGTCGAACTTGATTTTGCCGAGGTACCGCTGAAACAGATCGGTGTACACCCGCAGCGCCAGCGGCGTCAGGTGGAAGTCGTGCTGCTGCAGCAGCGTGTTCTTCTGCAGCTTGAGGGCGTGGCTCTCCACGTCGCCGTCGGCGGCGTCGATCTCGAGCCGACGCGTCTCGCAGCGCGCCGGCCGCGCGACCATGTCGAGGATGGCGTCGGCGCGCAGGAAGCCGGCCAGCGCGTGCGCCACGAACATGGCCCGCTCGCCCATGGCGGCGTACTTGGCGTCGAGGGTGCTGTTCGAGCCGTCGCGCCAGGCCTCGCGGTTCAGCTTGACCCACTGCAGCGCGTCGCCCTTGGCGTTGGCCGAGATCAGCACGCGCGTCATGGCCAGGTCGGCGCGCGGCTTGTTGCTGTACGCCTGCATGAACGCGCGCAGCTTGGCCGGGTCCTGCTGCCACTCCTGCAGCCGCTGCTGCAGGCCGAGGAAGTTGGCGTCGGGCGTGAGGACGAGCTCGTTGGCGCCGATCGACATCAGCGCCGGCTGGATCGACCAGCAGAGCGCCTCGGGGTGCGACGCCACGATTGCGCCCGTCGCGCGGCTGTAGTGCATCGAGAAGCTGCGCAGCGGCTGGCCGGCCACCGGCTCGGGCTTCTTTGGCGCCTGCGCAGCGGCAGCCTTGTGCGCCGCGTCGTCGACTGTGCGCCGGCGCGCCTTGGACGGCGGCTCCTCCGACTCGTCCTCGATCGGCGGCGCCGCCGGCGTGGGTTTGGCCGGCGAGACGGCGCCGGCGGCGGCGGGCTTGGGCCCGGTCTTGACGAGCTGGACCAGCGCCGAGTGGCAGTGCGGCGGCTCGTCGCCCGAGCGGTCCTGGGCGACCAGCGCCGGCAGCCGGGTGTGGTGCGTGTAGGCGATCTGGCTGCCGTCGGGCGCCTTCTCGCGGCGCGGGAGCAGACCGGCCGCCACCATTTGTTTCAGCGAGTAGGCCAGGAAGTCCTGGTTGAACGGCAAAAAGCGGATACTGGCGCGGAAGACGCGGCGGTTGTCCTGCGCGATGTAGCTGAACGGCGCCATCAGCAGACCCATCAGCAGCGGGCGGAGGGCGCGGTTGACGTCCTGGTTACGCCTCGCCAGCTTGCTGTAACAGAGCTTGGCCCATCGGTAGACCCCCTTCGACGTCTCGCTCATGACGCACTTCGCCTCCCGGCCCCACTTTGTCTGCGGGTTGCGCTCCTCCAGCTCGGTGATGCGGTCGATCTCGCTCTGGCACGCCGTGGACAGCGACCGCTGCGCCACCAGGACGGCCGTGAGGCCAAATGAGCCCGTGTTGGTGTCTTGCACGCGGTCGGCGTAATCTGTGGCGAACTTTTTCGATCGGCCGTTTTGCGTGGTGCAGATCTTGATATTTTGCTGCAGGCGGGACATGAACCTCTTGCCAAACACCGCGCTCAGGGTGTTCGGCTTGGCGTTCTCGGCCTCGATCTCTTGGGCTTGGTCGAGCTGGCGGAAAGCAGCCAGCGACGGCTGACGGCTCTCGGTCTCGGCGCTCTCGGCCGACGACTCGTCGTCGGTTTCGTCGGCGATGGTCTTGCCCTGTGCCTCGATCGACACGTGCTCCGACTCGCCGGCGCTGTCGTCGCCGCCGGTCTGGCTGTCGTCGTCCTTGGCTCCGGTGTCGAGCAGGATCGACGCCGATCGCTTGCGCAGGCGTTTGCGCGTGGGCGCCGGGGACTCGGACTCCGACACGGGCGCCGGCGTCGTGGTCTTCTCCAGGACCCCCGCCTTGCGCTTCGGCGTCGCCGGCTCCGGTGTCGCCGGCTTGGTCTCGGGCGCCGACTCCGGTGCCGGCTTCGGCGTCGCCGGCTTCGGGGCCGGCTCAGGCTTCTGTGGGGCTTTGTCCTCGTGCATTGGCTTCGGCTCGGGGACCGGCTCGGGGACCGGCTCGGGGACCGGCTCCTGCGGCGGCGGCGGCGCCGGCTCGTCGGTTTGCATCGTGTCCGGCTCCGGGGCTTTCTCGAGCTCGGCGGACTCTTGTTTCTTCTCGCGGGCGGCGTTGGTGAACAGCCCTGCCATGTCGGTCGAGTCCTGCTCGTCGCCGTCGTCGTCTTCCTCGGCGAGGTTGTCCCAGTTGACTGGGTCTTCCTCGTCGACGGTCTTCATGGCAGTCGTCGCGGCCATCTCGTCGAGGCGTCGGTTGTGTGTGGTCATCTTTCGGAGATAGTTGGTGTCGTGTGTCGAACTCGTCGGGTCGTCGTTCATTCGTCAGTCCTGTGGCGGGATGTGAGTTCAGCGCCGCAGCGGTCCGCGAGTTCGCCGGTCCGGGACTTACCTTGTTCGGATGAATCAAAGTTGATTCTTTGTTGGTGAAGGACGCCCGCGAGTCCAGAATTTGCAGCCCCGCTCGCCAAGTCCCGGACCGCGCCAGTCCCGGACCAAACCCGCCCCTGGCGCCATGGCCGACCCCACCGACCGCGTCATCAGGCGCTTCCGCCTCGACGACCTGTGCAAGTACATCGACCTGTATCACGGCTGCTTCGCCATTGGCTTCAAGGCCCAATCGGACCGCGAGCGCGAACGCACCCGCCGCGGCGAGGCGGCCCACGCGCACCTCAGCCAGCGGCTCTCGCGCACCATCACGTCGGACGAGAGCGGCGGCAAGTCGACCTGGTCCGTCCTGTCGAGCCTCATCCCGCTCTCGCTGCTCGACGCCGCCGTGCAAGAGTTCACGTCGTCGATGCGCTTCGTCCACTGCGAGGCGGCCTTCTACCTGTCGGAGGCCGGGCGGACCAAGTTTGGCGACGACCACATGATCTCCATCACGGCACAGCAAAAGGCGCCGGTGCACATGTACGCGCGTCGCTTCAATCACGACTACGAGTGGCTCAACGTGGCGGCCGATTGCAACCAGCTGCGCGCCATTGTGGGCTACTGCCACCAGCTGCAGGGCCAGAAGTTCCAGTACGGCGCCATGGCGCGGTGTCTGACGACGCCGGGCCCCGACACGCGCCAGCGGTGGTTCTGCTCGTACATGTGCGCCACCATGCTCGAGTTTCTCGACGTGCCCGACGGGCACCTCAACCGGCCCAATACGCTGTCGATCGACGACCTGTACTACATTGTCTCGGAGCGCGAGTACCGGCCCGCAGGCGACTACTCGCGGCCGGCCGCCCATCTGAAGAAGATCTACGAAAAGCTGCAGCTACAGTAGCCCGGCGGCGGGATTTTTGCTGCGCGCCCGCTAGCGACGCGGCAGGCTGTCCGGGATCCACACACGTCACATGGGCGGCGCACTGTCGACCGACCCGCCGCCGGTCCACACCCCGAGCCCGCCCGACCTCGTCGCCGGCGCCAGGGAGCCGCCGCCGGAGCGCGATCCCGACCTCCTGCCGACGCCGCGGAAGTGGTACATCGGCGTCGAACGGGCCAAGTACCGGTACCTCCTGTTGCGATCGTTCCTCGTGTGGGTCGACAGGGACAGCTGCGCAGTCGACAAGTGCACCTGTTACAAGACCCTCTTCCGGGCCCGGCTCCTGCTGCGCAGCTTGCTTACGGCAAGCCCGGACCCGTTCGCCATCTCGGAGTCGGTGGGCGCGCAGCTCGACCGCGCGCTCGAGATCGAGAGCGAGCTCGCTGGCATTTTCGAGGACGGCATGTGCATCCGCCAGACGCCGCAGCAGCGATCCAAGGAGCCGTGGGAGCGGGTCTTTGGCCTGTGGTGCTCCGAAGTCCGGAGTCTGTAAATAAACCAACCCGTCGCAACGGCACCCCGCCGCCCAAAAATACTACGCCCGCGGCCATGTTCGCCCTCCGCGCCCCGCAAGAGCAACGATGTCTGCGCAAGAGCCCACGCACCAGCTCGCCGTGTCGAGCCACGTCCCCAGCAGCACCGAGAACAGCAGCACGTCGACGGGCTCGGTGCCGGCGACGCCCCGCTCGGTGGGCAGTTCGAGCTCGAGCTCCACCCTGCGCCGGCGCGAGTCGGGCGCGCCCGACGCGCTGGCCCGGCTGGCCAAGGCGGGCAACGGCGACGGCCTCATCCTGGCTGTGCGGCGAGCCGGCGTGACGGTGCAGCAGATCAACAACCTGCTCGGCGCCCTGTCGGCCAACGAAGACGCCCTGGTCGAGGCCCTGGCGGGCTACTCGGACAAACTGTGCACCACGCTGGTGCACGAGATCTTCCGCGCCGGCGACTGGCGCGCCCTCGACGCCGTCGAGCAGCGATTCCCCAAGCGGATCCTGCGCGCACAGGAGGGCGCGTCGCGCCAGACGGTGTACCACACGTTCGCGCAACGCCCGCGCAGCTCGTGCGCCGACGCAAAGACCTACGACGAGTACATGCCGCTGTTCTTTCAGCGCGCTCGCAGGGAGAACCTGTCGATCGCCGACGCCGAGGGCTGCACGCCAATACACTACCTGGCCCGCTACCGGCACGAGGTGGCGTGCGCGCGGCTGCGATCGACGTTCGGCGACCAGCTGTTCCGGATGCCGGACAAGTCGGGCACGCTGGCCATTGACCTGCTGGCAGCGCGGCTGGACCACGACCTGCAACGGGCCGAGCACGCGGTGACGAAACTCCGGACGCAGCTCGACATCGCGCAGGACTCAATCGAGCAGTACGAGCGCCTGTACGGCGCCGTGGCGCAGAGCACGCTGCAAAAGTCGGTGAGCCTCAGCGTGCAGACGGCCGGGCTCGAGCGAATCGAGAGCAACTACGAGGAGCTGCAGCGCGAAAAGGCGCGCCTCGAGACCGAGCGGCGCCGGCAGACCGACACGATCCGGCGCATCGAGCTCGAGCGCGACGCCGCCAAGGCCCAGGCGGCCAAGGCCCAGGCCGAGCTGCGTCGGGCCGGCGAGGAGCTGCAAAATCAACGACAGGCGCAGCAGTCTCTCCACGGCGAGCTGGAGCGGCACCGCGGCGCCGTGACGGCCACCGAGGAGGAGATCGATGATCTGCAGGCCGAGTACGATGAACTGTCGCGCAAGCTGGCCAAGCTGGCGCGGGAGAAACAGGACGCCGAAGAGGAGGCCGAAGACGGCGCTGAGCACGCCGACTCGCTGGCGCGGTCGTTGCGCGAGACGCAGGGCGCCAAGGAGCAGCTCGAAAAACGGATGCGCGACGCCGAACGCACGCGCCAGGAGCTGGCGCAGCAGCGTGAAGAGGCCGACCGCAAGTACCGCGAGGCTGAGGCGCGCACCGGCGAACTCGAGGCGAGCTACGCCGAGGCGCAGCAGACGAGCTCGCACCTGCGCACACAGCTCGACGCCGCCGCCGAGGAACAGGCGCGGCTCACGGAGGAGGCCGAGGGTCTGCGGGCCGACCTGGAACGCGTGAGCGCCGAGAACGAGCGACGCCGGGAGGAGCAGCTGGCGCGCATGGACGAGATCTCGCGCCAGCGCGACGCCGTCGAGGCGCAGCTGAACGACGAGCGGCAGCTGATCCGCAAGGCCGAGGAGGCGCACGAGAAGCGGCTGGCCGAGATCCGCCAGCAGCTGCGCGACGAGCAGCGGCGGGCCGCCGAGGCCATGACCAAGCTCGACAAGGCCGACGAGTCGGCCAAGGCGATCGAGGAGACCCTGGAGCGACAGGCGCGCCTCGAAGCCGAGCTCACGGCGCAGAAGCGCGCCGCCGAGGAGAGTCTGGCGCAGATGAAGGAGCAGCTGGCCAACAACGACCAGCGCTTCCGCGACGTCCAGGCTGAGGCGCAGAGGCAGCAGGAGGAGGCGCAGAAGTGGCAGCGGATCCATGTCGAGGAGATGGACCGCGCCAAGACCGAGCTGCAGCGCACTGCGAGCCGGCTCGCCGTGGCCGACGCCGAGATCGACGAAAAGAAGATGCAGATCACACAGCTCGAGACGCGCGCCGAGATCGCCGAGGAAGAGGCCATCAAGCTGCGCCGCATGCAGGAGGCTCTGTCGGTCGAGTCGCTGCGGCTGCAGGCCGATGCCGCCGGCAGGGCGTCGAAGCGCAGCCGGTCCAACTCGATCCGCCGGCCCAAGGGCGCCAGCATCGTGATCAGCGCCCCGATGCCGATCGCAGCCAACGGCGCGGGCTCGAAGCCGGGCACGCCGCGCAACGGCGAGACTCTGAGGCCGCGCACGCTGCGCAAGCGCAGTGCGTCGAGCCTGCGCGGGATCGATCTGCCCGAGGCGGTCTCGGCGTCGATGGCGCTGAACGCCAAGGCGAACCGGTACATGTGGAACAAGATTGCCATGTTGGTGCAAAGGGGCCAGTACGAGAGCCTCCGCACGCTGCTCGGCAAGGAGGTCGGCCTCAGTCCGAACACGATCGACGGCGAGGGCCGGTGCCTGCTGGAGATTGCGATGATCGCGATGCGCGACGCCTACAAGCTGAAAACGGGCGAGAGCAAGCGGTTCGACAAGAAGGAGATCCGCGAGCGCGTGCGCCGGCTCTCGACGACGTGCCAGATCATCATGGACAGCGGCGGCGACTGGGACGGCCTGGAGGACTTTGTGCGCGCCGCCGGCGGCGAGGACGCGTTCCCGGACGAAGTGTGGAAGCGGATCGACAACCGCGACGACTACTCGCCGTTCTGCAAGGCGCTGCTGGCGCAGGACACGCTGGGCGTGTCGGAGCACATCGAGAACGTCGAGAATCTGGACCGCGTGCCCGCCACGTACAAATCCCACGGCTACACCTACCTGATGGCGGCCGTGGTCCTCCAGTCGGCCGCCATTGTGCAGCAGCTCGTCCTCAAGGGCGCCGACACGATGGCCAAGGACAAACAGGGCCGCACGGCGCTGCACCTGGCGCTCACAAAGGTCAAGGACACGACGACGCGCAACCTGATGGTGGAGTACCTGCTGGCCGGCGGCGCCGATCCGAACGCGGTCTGTTCGTACAAGAGTTTCATTAGCTACTGCCGCGACGAGGCCCGCAAGCGCGAAAAGACGGCCAAGAAGAGCTCGGCGCGGTCGCTCAAGCTGGCGCTCAAGCTGGGCGCCAAGGAAACCGAGGCCGACCGGCGCGCCAAGGAGTCGTCCGAGTCGACCGCCTACGGCACGCCGCTCAAGCTGGCCAAGGCGCTGGCCGACGACGAGCTGATCGACCTCATGGAGAACTACCGCTATCGCCGCGCGACGCCGAAGAAGCTGTGCGAGTACGTCGTCAAGTGCGTCTCGCTGAACGCCCTGCACGAGCGGATGTGCCGCCTCGACGACGACACCGACGAAGACGAGACGAGCTCGGGCGAGGACCCGCTGACGCAGCTCTTTTCGTGCTACAAGTACACCTACACCGCCTTCAACCCGTACTTCGAAAACGTCCACCTCATGCGGCCGATTGTGTACGTCCTGCGGCGCGTGGCCGAGCGCGAAGGCGTGCACGACGACGCGACGGCCGACGAGCGGGCGCTGTTGATCAAAAAACGGCTCAAGGCCGACGAGCTGATTGCGTTCCAGCAGTCGGCCGACGCCTCTTCGGCCGACAAGGTGCGCGGCAACGCCAATAACCGCGTTGTTCTGGCCAACAAATTGCTCGAGTGCATCGAGGCCCTCCAGAAACAATGGTTCGAGGTCCGCGACATGGTCAACGACCCGGCCAAGGCCATCTACCCCGACGCCATCTGCGAGGCGATGCGGCAGTTCGTGGTGAACGACGAGGTCGACAACCTCGCCTATTTGCTGCGCCAGGGCAACATGATCTTCGGCAAGGTCGACGTCAACACCGTCGTCGACGACGAGTACGGCTACACGCCCATCGAGGTGGCGGCGCAGCACGGCAAGCTGCGCGTCCTCGAGTGGCTGCTCGACCGGCAGCGCGGTCGCGCCAAGCAGCCCGGCTCCGACGGCAAGACGCCGATCGGCATCGCCATGTCGAACCACCAGGCCGCCGCCCTCGTCGCCATCGATCACTGGGCCTTCCGCAACAACGAGTACCGCCACAAGTACGAAAACGGCGACTACTACAGGCTCATCGACCCCAAGACGAAGCAGAACGTCCTCCACCAGTGCGCCGGTCAGCGCCGCGACGACTTGCTGCGGTTCGTGCTCGCCTTCGACGGCATCGCCGGCCTCGTCGACGCCACCGACGAGATGCACCGCACGCCGCTCGATGTCGCCTGCACGCTGGCGCAGTTCACCGGCGCCGGCGACCCTGAGGCAGACCGTGCCGCCAAGGAGTGCGTCGATGTTCTTCGCTCCAGGGAGCTGCAGGACGAAACCGGCCTCTCGGCCCAGCCGCCTCCGCCCAGCCTCGAGCCCCCGCCTGCGCTGCCCGCGTCCAACGGGCACGTTGCCCAGCCGCCGCCCGTTTCTCTCGAGGACAGCGACGAGGACGCTGACCCGCCGCCGCCGCCTTCGCCCAAGCTCGAGCTCCCGCCGGCCGTGGACGCGCCGCCTGCGCTGCCGACGCACGCGAGTATGCCGGCCCTCGACACGGCGGTGCGTCCGCAGACGGGTTCGCTGGCATCGGTGCCGTCGACTCCGCGCGACGGGGACGATTGCGACGAGAGCGAGGACGAGTCACAGGTCCCGGATACGCCCCGGTCTCGCAAGTCGCGGCGGAAGGGACAAAAGAAAAAACACTCGAGTCACAGGGAGGGCTCGTCCAGGAGAAAGGACCGGAGGCCCGGGGCGGAGAAATGAAATTTTGAGCTACGGGACTTTTGATCGGGGTTTTGGACTCGCGGCCAAAAATTAATTTTTTGCCAGTTTCGCAAAGTTCCAAGATATGGGAGGTAAAAGACGGGTGAGGTAAAAGTGAAAATTTGTCCATTTGGACTGGTAGTGTAGATCCCGACGACCCCCTGTTGGGAGGTCGAAATCAAAAATGGGAAAACTGGCAGAAAAATTTCGAAAAATTTTTTTAATTTCAGCCCGATCGGACGAATTGAA
>Ga0180436_10001270_pt1 | contig 24832 bp, 19 predicted proteins | sample SS_ome_2_FD_132434 | JGI IMG/M metagenome (GOLD analysis project Ga0180436, IMG submission 132434) | Hypersaline lake sediment archaeal communities from the Salton Sea, California, USA - SS_3_S_2 metaG | ecosystem: Environmental > Aquatic > Non-marine Saline and Alkaline > Hypersaline >... | reverse complement strand
CTCTCTATAGCAAGGTCCATAGCAGCATATACATCTTTATCTACTTGGGTAATTACGATAGTATTTTTGTCTTTAAGGTTGAGGATAAACTCTGTTACAAAACCTTTTTTCCCATTCTTCTCATTCGCTGAGATCACAGTACTAGCAGAGATAATGTCTAAATGATATTTTTCTAATCCATCAATTAATGTATCTGCATACGCTTTTATAGGTTCAGTCAGTTCGAAATGTCTTCCTGTAATACTTTTATTCATAATATATCCTTAGTGTTAAAGTATAGATATAACGCTATATCCATACTTAATTCTAACTTAAGATACTTAATGGAAGGTAAATAAGAAGAGATATATTACGCTTCTAATCAATAGTTACATAACCTGTTTCTGCTGCGATCGTGATGTTAAGGTCTTGTATGGAAGTATCGGCAAACCCCATAATGATTGTACAGTCTGATGTCATATATCGATTATAGTTGTTTGTGGCAGTACCAAGTCCATTGTGAGGTCTGCCCCAGTTGTCAAAGGCTATATGTTGTGGTTCTGTACCAGCACAACCGCCGCTAAAGGTCATACTGTTGATACCGTATTTTTTCCCGATGAAGATGTTTGGGCTTTCATCCGCATCGATGATCGTATCACCGTCTGCATTGAACATATATTTCCCATTGATAGGATCAATGGCAGCTTCTTCTTTTTGTACGTCATCATCGACAGTAATCGAGTCAGAGAATACAGTGTAGAAGTTGGCTAAATTGTCTGTATCAGTATTGAAACGAATCTGCCAGAACTCTCTTTGCCAATTTGCATCACTTGGATCAGTTTTATTATCTGTAAGGGCGAGATGTTGTGTATATCGGATCGCAGAGAGAAGATTCTCTGTTGCCTCCTGTCTGACATCTCTATCTAACCTTGGCAGAGCCAATGCAGCAATGATACCTATGACGACAATGACGAAAACCAATTCGATCATAGTAAATGCTTTTGTGTGTTTATGTGGAGTTATCATATTTTTTGCAAGCTCCTTCTATGGTATGTCATATTGAGATCATCAGGGTGATCAATATCCGGATAACGTACATATACATCTACTATGATGTTAAGAGGAGATCTAGGTGTAACGACTGTCGTACTCAGCCTATTGGTACAGCTTGCATTGAGATTTGCATCTCCTATATAAGAGATATCAACTTCTACATTGTAGTTACCATAGGTACCTGTAATAGTGTTGAGACAGTTGGAACTGTTATGCTCATTTGCTGTAACCGCCATGATGGCATATTCAGTATAACTTTTTGCAAGAAGTACTGCCTGTTCACGCTGAAACTGTGCAGTAGTCCCTTTGACCATTTTCCCTGAAAGGTTCAATATGAATGCAGCTACGGTTGCCATTAAAACAATGATAAAGATCGCTGTGAACATTGAAAATGCTTTTCTCATTAGAATACCGCCTTTTCTTTACATGCCGTGATGTTAGCATCTTCGCTGATCGGTTCCTCTTTACAGATCTTAAACCGGATAGTTCTTCCGGCACCTCTAAATTTGAAAGTACTGATATCTTCCATAAGCAGAGACCTGGTATTGCCTACCGGTGTTGCAGGAGTAGCGTTCATATCATAGTAAAGGAAAAGGTCCCCACTCTCAACTACAAGGGCATAGGAAGACCATGCCAATTTATAATGTTCGACTATGGTTGATGCATTGTTATCAAGTGTGATGGTGTTGCCAAGTACACCACTAATGGTATACGGTGTTGTATCGTAAGGGAAATATATAGCTGCATCTGCAATGGTCCTAGTATTAGAGAGATTACTAATGATCGTACTGGTCAAGGCTAAGTTTGAACCAGGTGTGTTAATTGAATCAGTTGCACTCACATCAACATCACAAAATCCGCTCCATCCAGGTGCTGCAGCACTAAAGCTATCTGTATCAGCAGAGACCCATTGTATACCTTTATAATCATCACCATCGATACCAGTTGGAAAATTTGAATCGATCAGTTCAAGTGTATCATTGGTTCTGATCCTATATACTGTTCCAGGAATTGCAGATGCAAGTCTGTTGGCTATCTGTGTGGCAGCCAACTCCGTTTTAATTGAAGCACGGTGTTCGGCTCTTTGGACAAGATACCCTTCATACACCTTAACGACCATTTCTGTACCCAGTGAAGCAACGATTCCAAGTATGGTCATCACAAAAATAAGCTCAACCATTGTGAAGGCAGGTCTAAAGCGATACTGTTTCATATTAGAAATTCCTCTCTTCAAGTTGGTATTCTCCTATGTTACATGAAAATGCACGTAAAACAATCTCTTTATCCAGTTCATCAACACCACTGCTACTGGTCAGTGTTGCCGTGATCGATTTCACGTTAGTTGTACCTCCTGGGGCACCAAAAGGATTATATACAATGCTTGATTGATTATACCCGCCGGTAACAGTGTCACTGCTATAGACTATACCTGTTGCTATATCGATCGTTGTTGTTTCCACATATTCGGCATCTGAAGCTTCGACTTGAAGAAGATTTGTTGTACCTATAAAGTCATCCATATCATCTTCTATGGTCTCTGTTCCGTCACTCCCCAGTACAGTAGAAGCATTCAGGTCAGCTAACCCATCTGAACGTATGAAAGATCTATAGCTTTGTAGAGGGGTACCCAGACGACGACCGGTTGCTGCCACTTCACTCAGGTCTGCGTTAGCAGCAGTAAATCCTAATATCGGAGCTAGAAATCTGTCATCCACATTATTTTCATCCCATTGATATCCCATGATCATATTGATCCGTGTGGCTGCTTCATTGATACTCTCCTGCTGAATAGTGACATAACCACTTTTCGCAGCAGTACTTATGAGCATAGGTGCTGACATGAGTACAATTCCCATGATCACTATCGCGAAGATCAGCTCGATCATTGCGATTGCAGGACGCATTTTATTCTTTATGAGTACCATTTACCATCCCAATCTTCTATTTTTTCTAATGCTGGCATTATCATCCACTACAAAACCTACATCACCATGACCCGCCCAGCCGCTCTGACCGATAAACCTAACACGATAGAAAGGTGATGGTACAGCATCAGCATCCTCATTAAAGATCACCCAGGTATCTGTGAAGTCTGCAAGAGTTGAATTGGTATCCAGGTCGATATTTACCGTCATCGGCAGTGTAGGATTGGCTCCGCGTGCCACTGTAACAGTGTTATCTGTTGCATCTGCGATAATGCTCAAGGCATTTGGTGACCCTGGTGTTACAGTAGGGTTGCCGCCTCCTTCAGTAATGGCACCAATATCAAGCACGATATCACCATCATCGTTCGTTGTTCTATGGTCTAAAGAGAGCCACCAGTCTAATTCATTGGTTTGTGCAAAGGCTGACTGGATTCCTCTGTTCTGACACTCGGTGAAACCTAAATTACAATATGCCAGGATCGACACTGGTGTATTGACAGCAAGATCAATGATATCTTCATAGAAGAATTGCCCCGGTTTGGCTCTTCCGTAGAAGAATGATACATTTTGGTCAAGTCCTCTGTTCCCGAAGATCTGATAATCGACCTGAAGATCTACATTTACATTTGGTGGAGAGACCGTATAGGTGATATTGAAGTCATTCATCTGCATGAGTCTCGGATTTAGGGCTACATTGAAGCTTCTGTCGAAGTTATAGCCAAGATCCATGGTAATAGCACCTTGCATATCTTGTCTGAACCATTGCGCTTGTTGGACGATGACCAACGGGAGTAATGGTCTGGCCGTTGAATCATCATTTGCAAAGGTAAAGGTGTTCTGGTGTCTTGCACGTATGACATCAGCAGGGTTGGTTATATTATAATCTATCAGGTCATATGTCAAGAACGGGGTAGGCGTAGTGATATGATCATTACTGGTGTCAGGTGTTGGATGTAAAAACTCTTGATAGAGTGACATATTGACATCATCTGCGTAACAGTTGTCTACAAAGTTCGTGACATTTTCATCAGTATAACCTGCAGCATAGAATGTTCCTTGTACATTATAAGACATATTTTTATCATTTTCACCAGGATCGTTGATGTAGACAAAATTACTTGCTCCAGAAGGTCCGTTAGAGAATATTAGACCATCTGTATTGAAGGTATAAGGATAATATACTGCATCAAGGAATACGTAGCTTGTTCCTGTATCGACATTGGTATGTACACTGCTAATATCACAACCAACTGTTGCCGAACTGGCACTGCTTGGTACAGTAGAAGAACCTGTTGCACAATCCGTTCCACCATTGAAAAAACCAGCATATGGTGATTGGGTGTGATGCTGCATTTGGTTTGTGTCCCAGTCAGCAGCTGTCCAGTTGCTGTCGAAGATCTCAAAACGGTACTGTCCGATCTGATCTACTTTATCCAAGAAGCTTTCACGTGTATAATTATTAACAGTTGATCCATTAAAGATATTGATGGAGATGTTTTTGTCGTCTACATCATTACAACCAGTGACAACGTTACTGCCCGGGAACCATCTCATTTTCACCCAGTGTGTCGAGTCATCACCCGGGGAGAAGTGTTGGATATATCTGTTTGTTGCCATATCATTTGCGTGGTTGGTCGCATTGACATCAAAACGGTAGTTGTATCCTGCAACAACCGAGAACGCGGGAGCACTTGTTACAGAGTAAGCAATAAGATTACTTGGGTCATCAATGCTTACACTCTGGTTGGAGTCAAAGATCTGTGTCACGAAAGATTCCGGTCTGATGGCAAAGTTGTCACGAGAACAGACCTTTCTTCCGTAATTGGTACGTAGACAGCCATAACAGTTATTAAATACAGGGTCCCAAGCTGCCGAAACATTACAGATCGCACTACATTGCGTATCGTCGGAAGCATATTTATCATTATAAAGATCTATACATGCACTTTGGTTCGGACGGGTACAGTTATGGTCATCGACTACGATACCTGATCCGTTTACATCTGTCAGGTACCATACACGCATTGCTGCACTACGGTATGAGATGTTCACATCATCAGCACCATAGCTGATAGGAGCACTTGTACCTCCATCAAAATGTGTAAATTGAGGATCAACATCACTCAAGATGGAGTATTGATCGTCGCACGCAGTCTGTGCATCACGACTGAAGTTATCGGCACGTATCATCTCAATCTCAACAGAAAAATTGAGATCATCAGAAACGAGACTTGTCAAGTCTGTAGCGTCATACGCATAGAGCGTTAAATTAAACGGTCTTCTGGCTACCTGTGTATAGAGGTTATATTCATCATAACTGGCTCCTCCATCAACCACATTGAAAGTACCCAGATCAGGAAGGTATCCACCTGTGATATTGTTATCAGGCGGACAGAGATCTGCACTGGTAAACTGTTTGTGTAAAGGTACAGCACCGGATCCGTAGTTCACTGTATAGTCCGCTTCAAATGTAAAGTCTGTGTTCACTAATGCTGTCTGGAAGTCTGACTTCCAAGAGAGATAACGGCTTTCATTTGCCGAAATAGTACCACCTGAAGTTGATGTCTTTCCTGTACCCAAATACATCGTAAATCCGGAAGGAGCTACATCAACAGTGTATGGACATCCACTTACATAATCGTAAGCACCCAATTCAGAGATCTCTGTACTACAGTCTTGATAGGTAAGCTGTGACGTATCAATAATATTGTAGGTTACATTGAAATCTTGAAGATCGATATCACCTTCCAAACTTCTAAAGAAGATCTGTGTTCTTAGAGGATAACCAAATGCACCAAATGGAGTACTGATGTGATTGTCTACTGAGTCAAGAACATAGCCGTCGATATCTAAGGTATAGTCATAACAGAGTTCAGGGATATATAGCTCAGCAGAGTAGGCGATCATACTGGTTGTGATATAGTCGTTATCTGAGAATGTCGTTATAAAGATCTCATTAATATCTTGATTACTGTCTCTGTATGTTGCCATTAAAGTTGAGACATCAAAGAAATCAATATCTACACCAACATTGTTTACACCTAAATCATTGAACATATTGTTATTGCTAGCATCAACAACAGAGTCACGGTCAATACCCACAAGTTGGGCATTGAATGAATTGTCTCTGTTCCCTAAATGAGTCCCCGCAGTAAGACCTGGCATATAATCATATCCACTACTGATATCGTCACTGATCTTCATCCAGTCTTCATTGTTACTACTTGTAGTTCTACCATAGCGGTGTTCACCTTCTCCAGAGAAGACTGCGAGTTGAGCATCCACATCACCTGTTTTAGGTAATTTAAATCCACTGATGGTGATAGGATCATTATTTTCATCGATAGAGACGAATCCGTTATAAATCGAGATATTTCTTGGCTTTCCAAGGTTAAAGTCCTCTTGATAGATCACAATGAGAGACCACCCTCCAAAAGCTCCAGGAGATGGCTCTCGACCCTCCATCGTAGTAAGGTTAGCTACCGTGAAGGTATGTGTTCCATTTGTATCTAGACCACTTAAATATGGTGTCACATCAGCGTAAGCAGCATAGGTTTTACCACCACCACTCTCATAGACATGGAAGGTTGCCGCTGAGGCATCGTTATAAGCACCATTATTTACTTTTAATTTAATTCTGTTGGCTTCTGCAGCCATTAGATCTATATCACTAGTACCTACACTTGTACCTTCACCTGTTTGTACTTCATCATAAGATGATCCATTTTCTACATAATAACGTATAGGATGATCACTGTCAGCACTGATACGACCTCCCCAGAATAGACCGGCCCAAAGTACACCTACGGATGGGTCATAGCTGTCAGGAAGAGTGATGTTGGAAGAAGTGGAGTTCCAGGTACTGCTGTCACCATCGATATCCAAATATTTGGCGATACGCATGTTACTTGTGATGTCCTCATAGTTATTGTCACCCTGACAAATGTCATCAGAATCGGCAAATGAATCAGTCAATGTCGTCAAACAAAGTACCGTGTTACCTGCAATGGCGTAGTTACCTATGATGTTACGTGTATTGTCCGGGTTGATGAGATAGAAAGGAAGCTCCCCACCACTTGTCTCTTGTACCTCAGCATTAATAGTAACTGTAGCAGTAGCTGTTTGACTATAGTCATCAGTAATTGTATAGGTAAAGCTGTCAGTTACCACAGCAGAACTGCTAGGAGTATAAGTAAATGAACCATCAGCGGAAATGATCACAGTACCATTTGACGGACCAGAGACCGGAGTGGTTGTTGCTACGAGATTCACTCCGGTATCAGCTCCGTTACCTGTGTCATCGCTGATGAAGTTCCCGCTAATACTCGCACCTGGAGTGGTTGTATATGTGTCATCTGTTGCAACAATTGGAGTAATGAGCACAGTAATAACAAAGTCATCACTGTCAGAGCCATCTACATCAGTCGCTGTAGCTGTAACCGTATATGTTCCAGCCGTAGTAGGTGTTCCGCTTATCACACCTGTTGCTGAATCTATAACCAATCCTGGAGGTAGTCCAGCAGCTGAGTATGTGATAGTATCACCATTAGGTTCAGTCACATAACTTGCAACAGAAAGAGTGAATGGCGTGCCTATAAGTCCACTTTGATCTGGTATATCACCCATTGTAGGTGGAGCAGGAGTAGGAGGTACAGAACAAAGATAAGTTGATGCTACAATGGTTTGCGATCCTATATTAGCGTTATTACGCCAAGCAAGTTTTGCATACGCACCACCTGTCCATTCAACAAAACGAATGGTTATCGGATACGTACCGGCTGCAAAATATGTTGAAGTTGCATCAACAAAGTTGTTAGTACCTCCTGTCCAGCTAGTACCATTGTAGACAGTTGTACCATCAATAATCAATTCCATAGTGTCATCATGAGCTAGTGAAAAAATATAGTCAGCATCTTCTGGAAAATATATTGTACCAGTCCATTCTGTACTGAAGTAATTACTATTAATACCACCACCTGGACCACCACTTCCCCATTCAAAATTAATGTCACTATCAATTCTTGAAACGCCTATTGGTGCAGTAAATGAGTCATTATTATAGTAATCAGCACTTAGACCATTTGTAGCGGTACAAAAACTTGGTATAGGGGTACCATTTATAGTAAACCAGTCAATATATGCCTCTTCATTATCATTATCGGTACGAGGATCAATTTGTATTGTGAAGTCTCCACTGCTATCAGCATCTGCTGTAAAATTAATTGTGTGACATTCTCCTTCAAAATAGTCTGTTTCAACAGTGGTACCATTCACCCTTACACGTAAATAATCTTCATGGTCTTCCCAATTATCAGATGTACACCATCTCATTTCAACATTTAAGGTTTGGTTTACATAGCTGGAACCAAAGTTATATTCTATCTCTCCCCAATCATTACGGCCATGGAGCATATATCCATCACTGTCACCATAAGGGTTGTCAGCAACCCAATATACACTAGAATTCTCTACGTCAGTATACCCATTGGCACTGCTAGAAAACTGTTCATTCGCAAGTTCAACGGCATAGGATGATGTAGTAAATAAAATAAAGAATAAAGGGAATAACAAGAGTTTAAAAAAAGTAATTAGGTTTTTCATAATAACACCTTTTAATGCTCAACTATAAATTTGAGCTAAATTATGTGTATGTACATCTGAAAAGATGACATAAGCGCTATTTGCTTATTATCGGTAACCCGGCTGTCTGCTTGAGACCCGTGGCTTTCCGTCCTTGCTTCACAACAAGTTTGGCTTTTTCTTTTGTGCAATACTTAGCTTTAGAATATCATACTTAATATAAAATTGATATTAAATAATAATTAATTATACTACACAAATAAGAAAATGGATGTAAGATAATTCTTACAATAGATCAGCGCAGGAAAAACAGTATCTTTTTTGATGTTCGTATAAAGCAGAATACAATAGTTCAGTGGTAGATCAAGATTGAGGTGAGTAACCAAGAAAATACCTCCTTACGGTGCTTTTTCAGCAGAATTTTTAAGTATATATAGTGATTTTTTTAAAAGATAATACGGTTTTTACATACTTTGAGCTATCATATATCTAATTAGATTTAATCAGGGAAAGATATGAACTTTAAGAGAAGTGTTTTAGCCAGTATTGTATTGGCAGTATCATTTGTATTTGTCGGATGTTCCGATGATGAAGAGGTGGTAGAATTTAATAAACCGGCATTGTACTGGTATCAGCAGATAGCCAACAGCATCAGTCATGGTAATCTGGACAAGGCAGATTCTTATTTTATCTCGTTAAAGAGTGAGCATATACGTTCACCTTATTTGCCCACCTCGATCATGATGCTTGCTCATGCGCACATGAATAATGAAGAGTATCTGCTCGCCAACTACTATCTGGATGAGTATAACAAACGTTTTGGAGAGCATCATAGTCGTGAGTATACAGACTTTATGAAGCTAAAAGCATCATTTTTGGGTGTGCAAGATGTCTATAAAGATCAAAAGCTCATTATGGACAGTATCAACAAAGCAAAAGTCTATATCCATCGTTATCCGGGGTCTGCGTATGCACCGCTTGTTAATACAATGCTGATAAGATTGCATATGAGTCAATATCTGCTGAATGAAAATATCGCAGCACTGTATAACCGTACAGGGAAACCTGATGCAGCGAAGATCTATAGAGATAAAAACAAAGGTTCTGTCGTAGAGATGGCCGATATTACCCCGCCTGAAAAAGGCATTGTAGGGTATATCTTTGACTAACTTTAAGATGCTTTAGTATATAAAAGCATCTGTTTGGGGTGCAACTGTACCCACCCTGCATATGAAAACAATATTTAAAATTTAAAGGAGATATAGTGCAACTTAGTGATTATGATGCATTTCCCACTACCTTACCGATCGTGGTAGAAGATGAACTTTTTCTCTACCCTTTTATGATTAGCCCGATCTTTTTAACAGATCAGAAAGATATAGACGCAGCAACAGATGCTATGGAGAATAATTCACTGCTTTTTGTGACATCATCAATGCCTGGAAAAGAGGGTAAACATGATTTTGATTCGATGTACAAAGTAGGGGTCGTAGGGTCCATCATGCGAAAAGTGCACATACCTGACGGAAGAGTCAAGATACTTTTCCAAGGACTTGCGCGCGGAAAGATCATCGAACCTCAAGAGGGGACGTTTAACCGTGCGATCATAGATATCGTACATCTTGAGAACTATAACAAGCTCAAAGCTGATGCTTTGATGGAGATACTCAGAGATAAAGTTAAAACCTTATCTTCATTGAACAGTCAGATACCTGCAGATCTTGTGCGTACGATAGAAGAGAATGATGAACCAAACCGTATAGCGGACCTGGTTTCATCTATGTTAAAACTCGATAAAGAGGTGGCCTATGTTCTCTATGTGGAACTTAACATCGAAAAACGTTTGTTAGGGCTTATAGATATCGTCACTTCCGAGATAGAATCTGCAAAAGTACAACGTGAGATACGTACAAAAGTGCATACCAAGATCGAACAGACCAATAAAGAGTATTTTCTTAAAGAACAGCTCAAAGAGATCCAGCAAGAGTTGGGTATGGATACGCAAAGAGAAGAGGAGATAGCCAACTTCAGAGAGAAAGTGGCCGAACTCAAACCCCATATGCATGAAGATGCCTTCAAGGAGATCAGCAAGCAGCTAGATCGTTTTGCACGTATGCATCCTGATTCTGCGGACGCAAATGTGCTGCAGAGTTATCTGGAGTGGGTGCTTGAGCTTCCTTTTGGAAAGCTCACAAAGAAAAACCTGAGTGTGAAAGATGTGTCTGTTGAGCTTGACAAAGACCATTACTCGCTTGAAAAACCAAAAGAGCGTATCGTTGAGTTCTTTTCAGTGAGAGAATTGGCTGGACTAAGAGGGATCAAGCAAAAAGAAGCGGGTGGTGTAATACTCTGTTTTGCGGGACCTCCGGGCGTGGGAAAAACTTCACTTGCCAACTCTATCGCTACGGCATTAGGAAGACCACTTGTACGTATGGCACTGGGTGGACTCGAAGATGTGAACGAACTCAGAGGACATAGAAGAACCTATGTAGGAGCCATGCCTGGACGTTTGGTGCAGGGGCTTATAGAAGCAAAAAGTATGGATCCAGTGATCGTACTTGATGAGATAGATAAAGTAGGGCGCAGTATGAGGGGTGACCCCACTGCAGCACTGCTTGAGATACTTGATCCTGAACAGAACAGCAAGTATAGAGATTACTATCTCAATTTCAATATCGATCTAAGCAAGGCGATCTTCATCGCTACAGCAAACGATGTAGGTCGTATACCAGCACCGCTTCGAGACAGAATGGAATTTATCGGGCTCAACTCTTATACGCCAAAAGAGAAGTTTGAGATCGCGAAACGCTATCTGATACCTCAGGAGCTTAAAAAACATGCGTTAAAACGCAGAGAGTTCACTATCTCAGATAAAGCACTCAAAATGTTGATCGACGAGTATACCAGAGAGGCCGGTGTACGTAATTTGCGTCGAAGAATAGCCGGTCTGATGAGAAAAAGTGCCAGACAGCTTTTAGAAGACAAGACAAAAGATAAGATCACAGTCTCCAGAAAGAACCTGGAGAAGTTTACAGATAAAAAAGTATTTGAGATCTCATTAGTAGACAGTAAACCGCAAGTCGGAGTTGTCAGTGGATTGGCATGGACTGCGGTGGGTGGTGATGTACTCACGATAGAAGCGATCAAGATCAAAGGTAAAGGTGCATTGCAGTTAACCGGTAGTTTGGGTGATGTGATGAAAGAGTCTGTACGTATCGCGCATTCTGTGGTAAAAATACTGATAGATAACAGAACACTTGCCATCTCCCCATCGATCATACCTCACTCTGTAAAAGAAAGAGAAGAGCGTATAGAGTTAGATGCAAGTGAAGTCTATAAGCGGTATGACCTTCACATTCACGTACCTGAAGGTGCCACACCAAAAGATGGTCCAAGTGCTGGTATCGCAATGGTAAGTGCCATCGCCTCTATCTTAAGTAATAAAAAGATAGACAATAAAGTGGCAATGACAGGGGAAGTGACACTGACAGGGAAAGTACTTCCTATAGGCGGACTAAAAGAGAAGTTGATCGCTGCATATAAAGCAGGGGTTAAAAAAGCATTGATCCCGATAAAGAACTATGAGCGTGATCTGGATGATATACCTGATGAAGTAAAAAATAATGTGAAAATTATTGGTGTTTCTCGTATTGAAGATGTTTTAAAAGAGATATTTGTAAATTAAGGGGAGTGTGAGGGTGTTTGACCGGCTTGAAAAAGCCAGGTCTAACAGTGAAGTGGAGCAGTTAGTCTGTCCACTGATCGATCTTCTCATAGAGTGCATCCTGTATAACAGGCTTACGTAAGAAGTCATTTGCACCATTATCATACACTTCTGTTTTACGTGTATCATCTGTAGAGAGTACAACTACAGGAACATGTGCATTAGACATATCTGATCTGAATATTTTCAAAAACTCTATTCCATCTACAACCGGCATCATGATATCCAATAGGATAAGATTGATGCTTGGGTCCTTTTTCATTTTATCAAGTGCATCAGAACCATTTTCTGCTTCAATGATCTCTGATACCTTTGGGTTCTTTTTTAAAAGAGTCTGTATGAGTTTTCTGTTGATGAAATCGTCATCTACAACAAGTACTTTTAATGCCATATGTATTATCCTCTATATTTTTTGATTATGTCTTCTGTCTCTTCTTTAGACGCTGTACTTGCTATGCTTTCACCTTTTTGTACTGCAACCTCTAGAGGATTATTTGAATCACTGGATGTGATTATAGCTACATTTTGATTAGAGTCGCTAATAGTTTCTGTTATCAGATCTGCATCTGCGAAAAGTATGTCATACTCTCCGGAAGCTAATCTGTTTTCTAACCTATTCATATCATCTAAAACGTCATACTCATGACCAAGGTTTTCTAATACTTTAGCGAAGACTCTACGTGCAAGTAAGAACTTCTTGGCAACAAGGATCTTCTTTGCCTGAGGTGTTTCGATGATCTCTTCTGCAGGTTCTTCTATATCGAGTTGTAGTGGCTCATCATCCATCTCATTTACAGGCATAACAATCTCTTCTGGCTCTTGTTCTACAACAGGCTCAGGCTCACTCACTGGTGTAGGTTCTTGCGCTTGTGTCGGCTCTTTGGTCTGTCTACTTGCCTTATCTGACAAGAACTTGTTCAGTACATAAAGCAGTTCTGTTGTTTCGATAGGTTTCGTAATATACTCATCCATTCCTTCACTCAAGAATCTCTCTCTGTCACCTTTAAGTGCATTTGCTGTCAAGGCTACGATAGGGATATGTGGTAACTCTTCATCCTCTTCGTAGTCAAGGATCTCGTGTGTCGCTTCGATACCATCCATAACTGGCATTTGAATATCCATAAAGAGTAGATCATAGTCACCACTTCTACGTTTTTCGAATGATTCAAGACCATTGTTTGCGATATCAACAGTGATACCATGCTCTTCAAGGATACGTCTGATCAGTTTTTGGTTAATGATATTATCTTCTGTTACCAATACTTTAGCATCGAACTTGGTCTCTTGCGTTGCTACAGCTGCTTCTTCAAGCTGAGGTGAAACAGTTGCAGTATTGTTGAGTATAGTCTTTAGCTTACTTAATGTTACTGGTTTGAAGATAACATTACTTTGGTCGATACCAAGCTCTTCAATTTTATTACGGCTAGTAACATTTGCGATGATAATAAGTTTAGATTTATCCATATTGTGGATGGCATCCAACATATTTTGTCTCGCTTTATCGATATCTACCCAGTAATTCTTACAAGTATCGTTATAGTCAAGTTCTTTGAGCTCTCCAATTGATTCAAAGTGTTTTACAGTTGGACCGAAGAACTCAAAGTATTTTTCTAGATAGTTATCTAGTTTAGTCGGAATATCTTGCTCGTATTTACCGATAGTAAGATCAGTAAATGCATGAGCGTAGTTCACTTCTGTAGAAGTAACTTCCTCTAAAGGTATTGAGAAGAAGAATGTTGTACCGTGATCTTTAGCACTTTCAAGTTCAAGTTTTCCACCCATGAGTTCAACGAACTGGCTAGAAATAGTAAGACCAAGACCTGTACCACCATATTTTCTTGTTACAGATACATCGGCTTGCGAGAAGGCATCAAAGATACGTGATTGCTGATCTTTTGTCATACCGATACCGTTATCTCTAACAGTGAACTGGATTTTATCGATTCCATCAGCATCCTGGATCTTCATGATCTCAAGGTTGATCTCTCCACCGTAACTTGTAAATTTAACAGCATTTGAAAGAAGGTTAATAACGATCTCTTTGATCTTCGTTGGATCACCTTTAAGTTTTGAAGAGATCGTTGGATCCATATAGTAGTTGAGGTCAATATTCTTCTCTGTTGCTGCAACTGCATAGGTCTCAACAGCACTTTCGAATTCTTCCTCCGCATCAAATACCACATTTTCAATCTCAATTTTGTTACTTTCAATTTTTGAAAGGTCAAGAATGTTATTGATAATACTAAGAAGGTTTTCAGAACTCTTATCAATAATAGAAAGGAATTCTTCTTGCTCTTCTGAAAGGTCTGTACTACGTAAGATCTCTGTAAATCCAACAATACCGTTAAGCGGTGTACGGATCTCGTGTGACATGTTCGCAAGGAAAAGAGATTTCGCTTCATTGGCCTGAAGTGCGATAAGTTTATCATCTTTTGCCGTTTCAACAAGTTCTTCAAGGAATCTGTAGGCCTCTTTGGTACCTTCGTGCGTATCGAGGTCAATGTTCTCGATCGCATGTGCATCAGATGCAAAGTACTCATCACTCGCTTTCATCTCCTCAACTGCTTTGTTAAGTACGTCCTCAAGCTCTTTAATGTTTCTCGTGATATCTCTTGCAGTTGTATATCCCAGGTAAGCCAAAATAAAACTCAGCAACCAGATCGCTGCTGCAATGGCAAGTAGCAAGAGCTGCTTTTGAAGATAGATATCACTCATTTTCCATAGGGCATTTGAAACGACAAGCTCTGCTTTTGAGAGTAGTGAGATCTTTTGTGTTTGAAGTGCAAACCAGTCCATTACATCTTCGGCATAGTCACCGTTATCGATATCGGTTTGGATCGCTGATGATGTTAAGCCAAGTTCATTCATCGTCATCTTAGCCTGATCGCTATAGAGTACTCTTTCAAGTTGTTGACGTAAAATAGGGTTGGTTACCTGTTTGATATCAAAGATATTTGCTTTAGTTTTAAACTCATCCCACAATGCGATCTCATCAAATGACATAGATGATTTCTTAGCCATATAGTACGAAACAAATCCTCTTTCAAGTCCGGAGTTCTCTTTCGCTGTATAGAGCTGTATCAGTGTAGAGATGAGAGATGATATCTCTGTATCAAGTGAATACTCTTTTACTGTAAGTAGTTTGGCAAGTATATTCGTAGATAACTTCTCTGTATAGTCATTAAAGAAAACATCTTGAAAGTCTACATTTTGTGTATCAATGTTTTTTCTTATTTCAGGAAGTTTCCCTACGTTCGCTTGAAGTTTTTCATAAGGATCGAACGTTGATTTAGTATTCTCTCCTAAGAGCTCAAGTAAGAAAGGAAGATAAGTTGTACTGTCAGTGATGATCTCATACTTTGCATCCTCTAAAGCCTCATCAAGAGCCACTCTTTGTTTTTTAAGCGGATTGGCAAACTCTTTTTTGTCCGTTCCCAGGTAAAGAGCAGTCAAGCCTCTCTCTTTGGCTACATTGGTAAATGCTTTATCCAAAGCAGCATTGTTGATCAACGTCGTCTTAAGTGCATTCGCTTTCTCAAAGTTCACATATGAAGTTATAAAGAAATAACTTGATAGAAGAATGAGTAGTGTAATCGGTACAAGGCCAATGAGTTTAAGTCTATTACGAATAGTCATAGTTTTCCCTTTTAGTTTGCTAATGCATTGATTTGAATTTCAAAAGACAAGAAGTGTCCCCAGTAATCTTTGATAAGATGCTCTAGATCATCACTGTTTTCACAGAACTGAATCTTATAAAGCGTATCTGAGAGGTCTTTGATACGAAGGTTACTGGAAGCACCTTTAAGCAGGTGACCGATCTTTTGAATCGCATCCAAGTCACCCTCTTCATAGGCTTTTAACATATTTTTGGTCTCTATATGCCCCTGATCAATGAAGTCACGTACAAATTCTTCAATGAGCTCAATTGGCAGTGAAAGATCATTTGCTGCTTCTTCAAGACGGAAATCAAAATGAATAGGCTTGACATCATCAAGGCTGATCGTACCAAAACCTGTTCCAGCAGCTGACGCTACTGCATCATCTTGTACTTCGAAGAGGTCCTTTTTCTCTTCTTCTTGCACAGTTGGTGTAGTTGTAAGTCTAGAGAGCGCAGCATAGAATGACTCTACAGCCTCTCTTTGTGTATCTGCAGATGCATTTGATACATTTTCGATGAGCTTACCGATAACAGGAAGCTGTAATACTTCACTTAAATGAGATAGAGTAGCTACAGCACTTGAACATGTCTGCTCATCTGAACTCCGCAGGTCTTGTTCCAATCCTAATGCTGTATCAATGTATTCATTGAGGAAAGTATCGTAGTCTTCATGTGATACACCGATCTGTTGAGAGATCGTATCTATATCGATAACAATAGGGGTAGTGTCATCTACAACAGCTTCACTCTTTTCTTCAATACCCAGATCAAGTGTCTCAACGCTCTCTTCAAACTCTTCGTCTGATACAAGATTGAACAATTCGGTCTCTTCTTCGACAGTCTCCGGTTCAGTGATCGTATCTTCTACATCAGTATCAATAGAGATAAGATCTGTCTCCAGGTCCATAGGAGCACTGCTCTCTATACTCGCTTCCTCTTCTATTTGAACATTGACGAGTGTCAAACGTCCAAGCATACTGGAGAGAGAAGTCTTAGATATTGTGTATGCTTCATCATTATTATCGTTTGTGATGATCAGGTTCGTTTCCGATGTTGGATCAAATTTTATCTCACCTAATGCAATCTTCAATGAGAGTTCATCAATGTGGGATAATCCACATAAGTTCAATAAACTTTCATCAGCCGCAATAATTTGATTTGTTTCATTTAGTATATAATGCATGTTATCAACTGCTCCTCTTTTAGTTACTTTCTTTTTCTAACAAATCCTTGTAGATAGGAGTTGTCTCTTGGATCTCTGTTTCAGATGCAGGTCTTCTTGCTGCTGTATAACCAGTGATCTCCCCATCTACAATAATTGGTGAAATATGTGAATACACCCAGTAATATCTACCGTCTTTTCTTAGATTCTTGACAATACCTGTCCACTCTTTCCCACTTTTTATAGTGTCCCAAACCTCTTGAAATGCTGCTTTTGGCATATCAGGATGTCTAACAATATTATGGTTCTTTCCTTGAAGCTCTTTTTTCGTATATCCTGAGATCTCACAGAATTTTCTGTTGGCATAGGTAATAATACCCTTTAGATCAGTCGAACTAACGATCAAGCCTTTTTCAAAGGTATACTCTTCATCAATTGGATCAGGTCTCTGCATAGTATTCTTTTCCCCTTTTCAATAGTATGTCAAATTTAAGAAGTGTAGTTCCAGTACACTCAAAGTCAGAGAGTTTACTGTCTGCAACCTGGCAATCTTCTGGAGACCCACGGTTTTCTGTCCTCACTTCACAATGAGTTTAGCTTTTTAACTTAGAGTTATGTATATTATAATATGGTCTATAGCACTAAGGCTTAGGTTATACTACATTGATAACACTACTACTAAAACTCTATAACAATTAAACTAAAAATAGATTGAATATATGCATTTTTTAGTAAAAAATATGAATTTATGTAGGATTATAGATTATAATTTTTAATAATGTTTGAAATTTTTTTATTTGTAACTTTCTCAATTTCTTCTTGTGATGCATTTTCTATGGCTTCAAATGTACCAAAATAATCGATCAATTTTTTAACCGTTGCTTTACCGATTCCTTTTTGATTGAGTAGTGAAACCTGTGTGTCTTCTTTACGTTTTTTGTTTTGATGATAAGCGATAGCATAGCGATGAGCCTCATCTCTTTGTCTCTGGACCCAATGCAGACGTTTATCATTGGGTTTGAGTTCAAATAGTCCGCTAGAGGTGTAGATGAGATCTTTTGCCGCACCTTTGGCACGATATGCTTTGGCATCCAGTTTCTCTTTAGCTATGGTTATGACATCAAGGTTGACATTGGCATCTTTGAGGAGTGCTTTTGCAAGGTTTAGATTGGCTTGTCCGCCATCAAGTATCCAAAGATCAGGAGCAGGTGCTTCTTTAAAGTTCTCTATGCGCCTGCTGAGCATCTCTTTCATCTGTCCATACTCATCTCGTTCATGTAAAGTATATCGTCTATAGGCACTTTTGTCCCAGCTGTCCTCATCCCAAACGACCATACCCCCGACAGTGGCTGCACCCATAAGATGAGAGTTGTCAAATGTTTCAACGCGATAAGGGATGACTGAAAGATCAAAAAGATCGGCTATCTTTTGCTCCATGATGGTATCACTTTGTGTTTTACGTAACAGCTCCTCACAGTTTTGCATCGCTAAGGAGATAAGTTTTGCTTTAGGCCCTCTTTGAGGTGTAAGTATCTCTATTTTCTTTCTGAAACGGTCAGAGAGTGTTTTAGCTACTTGATAAGCGTCCTCAAATATATGGGCAGTGAGGATCTGTTTACTTATATTGGGACTGTCGATGGTGTAAAACTCCAGTAAGGCTTGTTTATAGGCTTCATTTTCATCAAAGATATGTGTATGCCTGAAGTAGGAGTAGGCTGAAGAGATGATCTTCCCATCTCTCATGAAAAGTTTGACGATCACACCTTTTTCATCTCCATTGCGTATGGCAAAAATATCAAGATTGAGTGCATTGGCCATATCGATGTTCGATGAGATTGTAAGTGAAGAGATAGCCTCTATATTGTCTCTAATGGCAGCAGCTTCTTCGTAACGCTCCTGTAGCGCAAGATCGGTCATTCTCTCTTCAAGCGTATAGATGAGGTTCTTACGTTTGATGATGGATGTTTTTGCTTCCGATACGATATCTGCGTATGTTTCAGGTGAAACTTTTCCTTCACAGGGAGCGAGACATTTTTTGATCTGGTAAAAAAGACAGGCTTTTCCCTCTTTTAGACACGATTTTTTTTGTACAAGCGGATAGACTTCATAGAGTGCATTAAGCAGTGCTTTCCCACCTGTAGGAAAAGGCCCATAATAGGTAATATCCTTTCCCTTGATAACCTTTCGGGTAATTTCGAACCTAGGATAATCTATAGACTCATCAATATAAATATAGGGATAGGTTTTGTCATCACGAAGTAAGATATTGTATTTAGGTTTGAGTTGCTTGATAAGAGAGTTCTCTAAAATGAGCGCATCCTCTTCAGTATCTACGACGATATATTCCAGGTTTTTGGCTTCGTGCAACATTTTGATGATACGTGAACTTTGCGTTGCGTTGGGTTTAAACTCAGGTGTAAAGCGCCAGTAGCTTTTGACTCGGTTCTTAAGGTTTTTGGCTTTCCCTACATAGAGAAGTTTTCCGTTTGAATCAAAATATTGATATACACCCGCGCAGGAGGGCAGGTTTTGAATTACTGATTGCATGTAACGATGGCTTTGATATGTTCAAATTTTTCTTTGAGTTCTTCATCTTCAGGAGTGTCAAAGTCTCCTTGTGCGCGTTCATGATAGTGTGGCACGGTCTCTTCAGAAGCTTTTTCCTGAGGCATAGCATGATATTTGCTGTGGAATACGACTACCTTCTCAGCCTTCATCATCTTGCATGCTTCAACATGTGTGTTCAGTTGGGTTAATAATGTTTTTAATAAATCTCTATTATAATTAAGTTCCATTTTAAAGCCGGGGTGTGTGACCGCAATAAAGAGTGTCTCATCTTTAATATAAACGAAAGCAACAGCTTTTTGCCATTTGGGACTGAGAAGAGCGATAAATTTTTGGTAACACTCCTGCCGCTTTAATGATTTGAACTGAGGTTGAGAAGATAAATGAGACAAAATCATACTGGCGTTTTTCATAAAGCGATTATAGCATCACTTTGCTGTATCATCTTGACAGGGTGCGGTTATAAGACAAACCCTGTTTATGTAGAAGAGACTGCAGAGACAAATACAAGTGTCAAGGCAGAAGGTTAAAGATGCAGAAGTATGATGTACTGATCATAGGGGCGGGTATAGCTGGACTCTATGCTGCGATGCAGTTGCCTAAAAGTAAAAAAGTATTGGTAGTATGTAAAGATATCCCTTGGGAGTGTAATACTTTTTATGCCCAAGGAGGTATGACTACAGCTTTGAATGAAGCAGATGTACCTGTGCATGTTGAAGATACTATGGCCGCAGGATCGTACCATAATGATAAAGAGGCAGTTGAGATACTCTCTCGTACTTCATTGATAACCACTCCTGACATTATAGATCAAGGGATGGAGTTTGATACAGATACAGCAGGTAACCTGCTCTATACAAAAGAGGCTGCACACTCCGTAGAACGTATTATTCATGCAGGTGGAGATGCCACTGGACGTTATATGCACTACTTCATGATGGTACAGAACAAACATCAGCTTCAAAAGAACACTTTGGTCTATGACCTGCTGATAGAAAACGGAAGATGTTACGGGGTCAAAGCGACTGTCAATTATGAACCAACGACCATTTATGCTGATGATGTGATCATTGCTTCTGGTGGGATCGGGTCACTCTATGCCTACAATACGAATTCAAGAACCGTGAGTTCAGATATCCACGGTATCTGTGTTGAGAAAGGCATCGAGCTAGCAGATATGGAGTTCATGCAGTTTCACCCTACAGTATTTGTAGATACACCGTATGCAAGAAAACTCTTGTTGACCGAAGCTCTGAGAGGTGAGGGTGCACATGTTGTCGGAGATGACGGAAAACGTTTCTTGTTCGATTATGATGAGAGAGGTGAACTTGCAAGTCGCGATATTGTGGCTAGAGGTATTTTTGACTATAAGCGAAAAACGGGTCAAAACGCCTATCTTGATTTTTCAATGTTCGAAGAGAAATGGTTCGTCAATCGTTTTCCGAATATCACTCGGACATTTGGTTCGTTAGGTTATAAATTCCCTCATGACAAGATCTCAATCTCTCCTGCATTTCATTACTCCAATGGAGGTATAAAAAGTGATACGAATGGATGTATTGAAGGGTTAGAGGGGCTTTATGTGATCGGTGAAGCAGCAAGGACCGGTGTACATGGAGCGAACCGTCTTGCATCAAATTCTCTCCTGGAAGGAGCGGTCTTTGCCAAGCGTGCTGTGGACCATTTGCTCTCTAAAGAACATAAAGCAATTCAAACACCTAAATTTGAGAAAGATTACGGCAATATTCTGCACAAAGAAAATGATAAGCGCTATAAACAAAAACTGCGTCAAGTGATGTGGGATGATATAGGTATTATCAGGACCACAAAAGGCTTGCATGAAGCGAAAAATCTCATATATGATATGAAAAATCAAGAGATAGGTAGATTGCTAAAACTTAGACTCAATACTGCTTCAGCCATCGTAGAAGCAGCACTTGCCAGAAAAGAGTCTCTAGGCTCACACTATATGGAGTCTTGATCGCAGGAAATCATACATACTTTCAATCTTCTTTGGGAAAAATCACCCGATACTCTGGGTCGATCCTAAATCGTCCCATTGAAAACAATGTATTGAGAGTTATGCCTCAATGATGAATTTTTAAGACCGCTTCATACACTATACCCTTAGGTTCTTGATCAACTTAGCCCCAATTTTTAAGATGCTGAATGACCTTTAGGTCCACACTTGCTCAAGGTGAAATAGAGAATAGTATGGAAACAAATAGGCTCTTCAGATACATTTGAATGGATTAAGAGCATATTCAGTCGATATGAACCAAACGACCAAACTATTTTCAAGGCATTTAAGCTATAATAGCAACCATGAATTATCTTATCTTTACTTGCATACTTTGCTTATATTGGTTTTTGTTATCTGGGCATACCAGTATACTGTTGCTGACTCTCGGTTTGGCTTCGGTAATTTTAGTTGTTTGGCTTGTTCGTCGCATGGATCGTAACGACAACGCACCATTTCGTATGTTGTTCAAAATGGAATTTTTTTCTTATCTTGGTTGGCTTACCTGGCAGGTGATTATTACCAATATAGATGTTGCACGTCGTATCTGGGATCCATCTCTTCCGATTAAGCCTGCTTGTCGTAAGATTAAAGTCAGCATCAATGACCCGTTGATCAAAACTATTTATGCAAACTCCATAACATTGACACCTGGCACAGTCACTACTGAAGTAGGTGAGGACTATTTTATTGTTCATGCACTAAACTCCGAGAGTTTGGATGAATTGGAAGAGGGTGAGATGGAAGCACGTCTTAGCCGATTGGAGCCGACACGATGATCGCTGCTGCTATAGTTGCCTTGTTGATTACACTGGCACTGACCCTGATTCGTGCCTTTATGGGACCAAGTATTTATGACCGAATACTTGCTGTCAACTCTTTCGGTACCAAGACAGTTTTATTGATTGTTGTTGGTGGGCACGCACTTGGCTGGTTCAGTTATATTGATATTGCATTGATGTATGCTTTGGTGAACTTTGTTGGAACGCTGGCTGTTATGCGTTTTTTTGAACAATATAACCCACGTGGTGAACAATTATGATGATTATAGACTGGATAAGTGACATTTGTTTGTTGTTGGGAGGCATTTTAACCCTGACTGGCGCAGTCGGCCTGTTGCGACTCCCTGATTTTTTCACCCGCCTGCATGCAGCCAGTGTCACAGAAACACTAGCAGCTATGTTATTGATTATCGGTATCATATTAGATACCGGATTTACACTGGATTCTGCTAAACTGATGCTGCTAATCCTCATCATGATCATTGCTAATCCAACCATTACACATGCTTTATGTCGTGCTGCAGCCAACGGCGGTAACACACCTGAAATGGAAACTGGAAATCCACTTCAAAGTTCGAGCCAGACCGTATCGCAGAGCAGTCAGGACAAACAAGTACAAACTGAAACAGAGATTTCAGGTAAGGAGCCAAAGTGATTGAGAACCTTCAGCTACTGATTGATGTTTCCCTGCTGGCCTTTTTGGTATTGATCGTTTTTGCATCTATTAAGATGACTGACTTGTTTGTTGTTACCATGTTGTTTGGTATTTTCAGTTTTGTTTCAGCCTTGTTATTTCTTGATCTGGATGCAGTGGATGTTGCCTTTACCGAGGCTGCCGTTGGTGCTGGTTTTACCACAGTACTGATGTTGTCTGCTTTGCGACTCACCCAACCGTATGAGAATGTCAAACACAGGCATTCAGTATTGGCACTATTCATTGTAATACTCACTGGTGCTGCGCTCTTCTATGGTATAGCAGATTTTCCTGATATGGGAGACCCCAATGCACCAGTACATCAGCACGTTGCCCCTGAGTATATTCAGCTGACACAACAAAAGATCGATATTCCCAATGTTGTTACTGCCGTGTTGGCAAGTTTTCGTGGCTACGATACTTTTGGTGAAACTGTGGTCATATTCAGTGCGGGTGTTGCAGTATTGTTACTTTTGGGGATGGGTCAAGTGAAATGTAAACAAGAACCCGAAGAGAACCTGGTTCTATGGGTAGTCGTTAAACCCATGATAGCATTGATCCTCATTTTTGGCCTCTATGTACAATTTCATGGTGATTTTGGTGCAGGTGGAGGCTTTCAGGCCGGTGTCATATTTGCCAGTGGTTTTATTCTATATAGTTTGGTTTTCGGGGAAATGTACGCAAGACGTGTTGTTCCAGCTGCTATTTTACCGAGATTGGCCGCATTAGGCGTCTTAATTTATGGTGTAACCGGACTGATGAGTCTGCTTTCCAACAAGCCTTTTCTTGACTATAATGCATTATCCTCTGACCCTGTCAGTGGGCAACATCTGGGGATACTGCTGGTTGAAGCCGGTGTTGGTTTGGCAGTATTTTCCACAATATTGCTAATCTATTATTCTTTTTCTGGTCGTGAGGTGAAACATCATGCATGAGCTATTAGAGCACTATAACTACTGGATAGTGGTTATTTTGATGATGATGGGATTATATATAGTGATCGCATCATCGAATTTGGTTAAAAAACTGATCGGTCTTTCTGTTTTTCAGGTATCGGTGTTTATATTGTATATTACCTTTGGAAAGGTGACTGAAGGCAGTCCACCTATCATCACTGACAATACTGACGTTTATTCCAACCCTTTACCTCATGTACTCATCTTGACGGCTATTGTGGTTGGTGTTGCAACAACATCTGTCGGCCTGGCACTGATCGTACGTATCCAGGAAGCCTATGGCAGCATTGATGAAGATGAGATCCATGATATGGATGACAAAGATGATTTTCATATTGAGAAGCAGGTGTAGCAGATGGATTTAATGATGCACTTACCTGTTCTTATTGTTGTTGTACCTTTGCTTGCAGGGGCACTTATCGTGTTACTCAATCATCGAAAAGGTGCCTGGTTAATTACACTTTTGACATCTATTTTCTTAGTATATGCATCAGTTCAGCTGATACAAATGGTGGGGCAGGTCGATGTCATCAGCTATACATTGGGTGGCTGGAAGGCTCCGCTTGGAATTGAGCTTCGCATCGATGCACTCAGTGCATTGATGGTATTAATTCTGGCTGCTTCAGCATTGTTGGTCAGTATTTATGCACTTAAAAGTGTTGAAAAAGAGATACCAGAGCAAAATCATGTACTGTTTTATACGGCTTTATTACTAGTCATCGCAGGTCTTATTG
>Ga0180436_10001269_pt1 | contig 24835 bp, 22 predicted proteins | sample SS_ome_2_FD_132434 | JGI IMG/M metagenome (GOLD analysis project Ga0180436, IMG submission 132434) | Hypersaline lake sediment archaeal communities from the Salton Sea, California, USA - SS_3_S_2 metaG | ecosystem: Environmental > Aquatic > Non-marine Saline and Alkaline > Hypersaline >... | reverse complement strand
GCCAACGAAATTGTGTTTTACTCGGCCAGGAGCATCTTCATGCTGATTTCATTTCAGTTACGCGCCTCAATACGAGTTCCGCAGCGCTGATTACGGCCGAAACACAATTTCGATGGCAGAACTCAACCCTTCAGGACTGGTGCCACCGTCGCGGTGACCACGTACGTGGTTTCCGCGGCGGGATCGTTGTTCTCGATCACGAACCGGTCGATTTCCTCCAGCATACCGATGAGCTGCCTCATCTTGGCCTTCCCGAGCCGGACGGTCTCCTGCTGCACGCGGGCCTGGGCCGAGGGACCACCCATGCGGCAGGTGTCGCGGTCGATGGCTTCTTCCATCATGCGCTCGGAGAACCGGTGCGCGAGGCGCACGGCCTTCTTCAGGGCGGCGAGGTATTCGGGCGTGCGGTTGCTCCAATCCACCGAGATCTGACAAGCCAGCAGCCGATAGACGGCCTCGCTCCGGGTCTTGGCGGCGCGCTGTCCCTCGCGGACCAGGAGGCCGGCCCGGACGAGCACGTGGACGTGGTAGTAGAGCGACTCCATGGGCAGGTCCAGGGCCTCGGCCAGTTCGCGGACCGAGCAGGTCTCGCGGACCTCGAAGAGTCCGATGATCCGGGAGCGGACCGGCGAGTTCAGGGCCAGCAATTGCTTGTGGTCGGTGATCTTGTGTGTCCGCGGACGTGACATGTCGATGCGGCTCCCTTGTCGGCGGACGGGTCGTGGTATGGAATCGTCCGGATCCTGGCCTGGAAAATACTAGAAAATATAAATATATTCAAACATTATCGTCGTGGAGGCGTATGGTGTCTCAGTGATAGAGAACCCCCGGAAGTGATCAGCAGGGAGATGCCCGGATCATGAAGATCGGAATCGTTGCCGCAAGCCTGTTGGTCTGTGCCCTGTGCCTGGGCCCGGCTCAGGCGTCCGCCACCGCTCATGGCGCCGGCAAGACGCGACTCGAGGACCTGGATCAGCTTCCTGCTCGCGCATATCCGCTGTCCTGCAGCGTGGAGGAATTGACGCGTTCAGCCGCGGACCTGCACGCCCTGGCCGAGGAACTCCGCAGGAACCAGATGGAGGTTCTGGAGCGTTTCGAATTCGGCTCCCTCGCGGTGGAGCGCGAATTCCGATCGAGGCTGTTGCAGGTTGACATGGCCCTGGGCAACTGGGACGAAGCCCTGGACGACATCCAGGCGATGCGCAGGTTGTCGGAGGACGAGGCCCTGAATCACATGTCGGCAATCCATGCCGAGGCCTGGGTGAAAGCCCGCATTTCGGCGGGGGACGAGGCGTCCGCGGACGCTGCCCGCGAAGCGTACGGTCGGATTCTTGAGGAGGCGGTGAACGCCCTGCCCTGGGCCGTCGTGCGCCAGGAACTCGCCAAGAAGCAGGCCCGACTTAAGATGGCCACGGAGGACATGGTCCGCGCGATGCTGGCGCGCCTGGAGCCGCAGCCGGAGAGCGAAGGCCTCCTGGACGAGGCCTCGGCCCATACCGTGGTGTCCATGTGCAACGCTCTCGAGATCTTGGTCCCGCTCAAGGATCTGACCGCGGACATCTACGCCGCGTTCCTGGAGCGCGGACAGGCCGGCCGGTCGCCCCTGATGACCGAACGTCGGCGGGCGCTGACGCGCGAAGATGGGGGGGAGCCCGTCCTCGTCGCCATCTGGGACACGGGTCTGGATGTCGAGGTCTTCTCCGGGCAGGTCCATGTCAATCCCGCGGAACGCCCCGACGGCCGGGACACGGACGGCAACGGCCACGTGGATGACCTACACGGCATCGCCTTCGACGAGGATCTGATGCCGACCCGAGGGCTGCTCATGCCCCATGACTTTCCGTCCGAAGTTCTCGGGGAGATCCGACAGGCCCTGCAGGGGATCGAGGACTTGGAAACGGGGCACGAGACTCCGGAGGCGACGCAGCTCCAGGATCTGCTCTCTACGCTGGACAAGGAGGACAAGCGCGAATTCCGGAAGGGTACGGAATTCTACGATCTCTACGTTCACGGCACCCACGTGGCCGGCATCGCGGTCGAGGGGAATCCCTATGCCCGGATCCTGCCGATTCGCGTCACGCTCGACGATTCGGCCGTGAAGACCAGGGAATGGACCCGCGCCTTCGCGAAGATGTGCCGCGAAACGGTCGACTACTGCAAGGCCCGGGGCGTGCGCGTGGTCAACATGAGCTGGGGATGGGACGTCCGCGAGATCGCCGACAACCTGGCGGCCCATGGGGCGGATGACGACGACCGGGAACGCGCCGATCTGGCGGAGGAGATCTTCGCCATCCTGGAGCGGGGACTGTACGAGGCCCTGGCGAGCGCGCCGGACATCCTCTTCGTCAACGGCGCCGGCGACGCGCGGGGTGATCGGGAGGATTATCGCTGGATTCCCGGCGTTCTGGATCTCCCCAACCTGATTCCGGTCGGCGCGGTCGATGCGTTCGGCGAGCCGACTTCGTTTTCGGACCACGGGAGCCATGTGCGACTGCATGCGGACGGCTTCCACGTGGAGAGCGTCGTGCCCGGGGGAGAGCGCATGCGGCTGTCCGGCACGTCCATGGCCGCGCCCCAGGTCGCGAACCTGGCGGCCAAGCTCGTCGCTCTGGATCCATCGCTCACGCCTGCCGAGGTCATCGACCTGATGCTCGCCGGCGGAGAGGTCGTCGAGAGGGCCGGTCGGAAGCGGATTCTCCTGAATCCGCGACGCACGATCGAGCTTCTCAATGAACAGGCCGGCGGGTGATCCGGGTACCCCGATGAAATCCATCGACATGTGTTCGACGGGGAGATCTGCATGCTGGCGTTCCTTTCGCGGGTCGAGGAATTCCTGGGCGAGCTGGACGGATGACCTGCGCCGAACGCATCAAGCCTGGGGGTCGCAGTGTATTCTCCATTTAGAATCGCGTCAGTATTCACAGGACTGTCGATGCTGCTCGCCGCTTGCGGCGATCCGGTATCTGTCGAGGAACAGGTCTACGGGGGGCCCGACAATCCCGCGGCGGACGGGAGTTACACGGAAGCCATCGTGAGCGTCAACGGAATCGCATCTCTTGATCCCGTCATGCTCGGGGGCGTGGAGCAATGGATACTCATCCGCGGCCATGATATCGGCAATCCGGTTCTCATATACCTGCATGGCGGGCCGGGGAGTCCGGCCATTGCCTACGGCAGAATCGCCTTCGGTGGACTGGAGCGGGACTTCACGGTGGTCACGTGGGATCAAAGAGGAAGCGGCAAGTCGTACAGCCCGTCTATCGATGCCCAGTCCATCACCATCGAGCAGCTGTTGGCCGATACTCGTGAACTCATCGATCTGATGAGGGCCCGCTTCGATGTTGCGGACGTGTACCTGCTGGGCGCGTCCTGGGGGTCGGTGCTCGGCGTGCTGACAGCCAGGGATCATCCCGAGGCGATCCACACGTATATCGGTCTCGGACAATACATCGACGCGGTCGGTACCATGCGGCTCGCACATGCCGCAGTACTGGATCTGGCCACCGAACTGGGCATCCAGGAGGCGATTGACGTGCTCTCCACGATCCAGCTCTATCCCGAGATCGACTGGGATCGGTGGGGCGATGTTGTCGTCTGGCTGGAAGCTCTGGGCCTGGGGGACATACATGATCCATCACTCATCCAGTCGTTGACCGAGTCCCTGTTTGCGGCCACCGAGTACACGCCGGAGGACTTTGCCAACCAGGTCGCATGGCAGGATCTCTACTGGGCTTCGCCGCTCAACGCCGGTCATGGGTGGGTGTATGGATTGGTCATCCCGGACCGGGTCCCCCGGCTGGACGTTCCGGTGTTCTTCCTGTCGGGTCGATACGATTACAAGACACCCGGCGAGCTTGTCGAGGACGACCTGGATGAGCTCGATGCTCCCGAGGGCAAGTCGATGCACTGGTTCGAAGATTCGGCTCATGCTCTTTTCTTCGAGCAACCGGAAGCGTTCGATGATGTTATGCTAGAGTCCGTATTGGCACGTCCTGGTCCCAGAGTCCCGGACCGTTTTTAGACATCGCATCCCCGGGAGAGGATCCCGATACCAATGAGCTCAAACTCGATCATGATGTCTGTGATGATCACGCTATGGCTGGCGGTGGGTGCCGGCGCTCAAACCACGCTGGAGTCATCACCATCGACGGAGGAGACGGTTTTCGTCGATCCACGCGACGGCACCGCCTACCGGACGGTTCAGATAGGTTCTCAGCTCTGGCTGGGCGAGAATGTCCGCTTCATGGTGGATGGATCGTGGGCGTACGATGGGGATCCGGCGAACAAGGTCACATATGGCCTCCTCTACGACTGGGAGGGGGCGAATTGCGCTTGTCCTCCCGGCTGGCACCTGCCGTCAGCCGCAGAGTGGACGATGCTGTTCGACTATCTCGGCGGGCCGGATATAGCCGGCGGCCGCCTGAAGGAGGCCGGTACGGGGCACTGGAGCAAGCCGAACACGGATGCGACGAACACGAGTCTGTTCGGCGGTCTTCCGGGGGGAGCCCGTCGAAAGCAGGAGGGGACCTTTCACGGTCTGGGCCTGTTCGGGGCCTTCTGGAGCTGTACCGAGCAGGATGTTGAGCACGCCTGGGGATTCTATCTCGGTTATCACTACTCCGAAGTGAGTCTACGGACATCGACGTCGAAGGGCTTCGGGCACTCGGTTCGTTGCCTTCGCGATTAGAGTGCGAGAATCCGCAGTCCGACGATCCCGGCCTTCGGCGGCATCGCCGGTCGCACGCGCTCCATCTGGTACGTGGCGATCATCCACTGGGCGGTGGGCACGGTGCAGGACTGGTTCATCGTATCGTGGAGTTTCGATGTTCGTGCGCGGTGTCGAGGGACCGGCCGATCGCCGACCTACTTGCTCAGGAGATTCCAGACCGCTTCGTCGTCGTCGTCGTCGCACATCCGCGCGCAGGCTTGTGCGATGGGATCGTCCGTCAGGGCGTGGAACATCGCCTCGGCTTTCGTGCGGTCGCCCCCGCGCCAGACGGCCAGCGCCTCCGCGAAAGCCCGTCGCACGGCCTCGTCCGCGTCGCCGCCCAGCTCGAAGACCTCCATCGGCTCCTTGCGCCCCACGACCCGGATCGGCCCCAGCGCCCGCAACGCGAAGCCGTCTCCCGCCTGATCCCGCGTGACCTCGCTGATCATCACGTGGCTGCCGAAGGCCTTGTTGGCGCCCTCCAGCCGCGAGGCCAGGTTCGCGGCGTCGCCCAGCACGGTGTAGTCGAAGCGTTGCTTCGAGCCCATGTTGCCGACGATGACCGTGCCGGTGTGCATGCCGATCCGCGCTTGCATGTCCCGGCCGCAGCGTTCGCGGAACTCGGGGCGGCGCTCGGCCAGCTTCTGCTGGCAGCGCACCGCCGCCCGGCAGGCGCGGGCCGCGTGGTCCGGCTGGTCGGTGGGGGCGTTCCAGAAGGCGAGGATGGCGTCGCCCTCGTACTTGTCCAGGGTGCCGCCCTCCTCGAGGATGATGTCGGTCATGTCGGTGAGGTAGTCGTTGAGCAGGGTGGTCAAAGATTCGGGGTCCATGCCCTCGGACAAGCTGGTGAATCCCGCCAGGTCGGAGAACATGATCGTCAGTTCGCGCCGCTCGCCGCCCAGGCTCAGGGCGTCGGGATCGACCAGCACCTTCTCGATGACCGCGGGGCTGAGGTAGTGCTGGAAGGCCGACTTGATGAAGCGACGCTTGCGACCCTCCACGGCGTAGTTGCGGACCAGGCCGCCGAAGATCGCCGCCGCCGCGGCCACGGTGCCCGGCAGCACGGGCGTCCACCAGCCGGCCGGATAGGCCAGGAGCCCGCAGGCCGCGGGCAGGGCCAGCAGACCGGCGGCCAGGGGCACGGCAGCGCGCGTGCTGGTGATCGCCGTCACCAGCAATCCGGCCAGTAGCGCCAACAGGACAGTGCCGGCGATCACGCCGGCGGCGGGCAGGTCCCGCATGAATCCGTCCGAGAGCAGGTTGTCCAGGGTCGTGGCGTGGACCAGCACGCCGGGGCTCACGCGGCTGACGGGGGTGGGCCGCAAATCGAGCAGGCCGGGTGCGCTGAAGCCGAAGAGAACGTACCGGTCGCGCAGTGTCTCCGGGTCGATGGTCGGCTCTCCGCCCTCGACCAGGCGCAGTTCCGACTGGATCATCGCCGCGGCGCTGTAGGTGGTGAAGGCCCCCGTGCCGCCGCGGTAGCGCAGCAGGGCGGTGCCGTCCGGCGCGAGGTGGGCGCGGGCAGACAGATCGTCCGTTGCGGCGCCGTCGTCGCCCGTGAGCCAGGCGCCGACGCCCAGCGACGGGACAGGCGCCGTCTCGCCTCTGACGCGGGCCAGCAGCCCGGCGCGCCGGAAGATGCCGTCGTCGTCGGGCTGGTCGCTCACGTTGGCGAGCCGCGCGGCCGCGGCCGCGACCTCGGGAATGGGTTCGGTCACGTCCTCGGCGGGCTGTCGGTCGGGATCGATCTCCAGGAAGCGCGCGCCGACGAAGCGTCCGTTGCGGGAGATGGCGTCGCCGAGGGCCTCGTCGTCGAAGACGCCGTACACCGACGGCTCCGTGTAGAGCACGTCGAAGGCCGCCACGCGGGCGCTGCCGCGGGCGCAGAAGTCCAGGATCGGACCGTAGACCTCGCGGGGCCAGGGCCAGGGCAGGCCCATGGTCTCGCTGGCCCAGTCGAGGCTGGGCTGATCGAGCAGGACCAGGACGATGTCGCCGGTGGCGGGACCGGGTTCGGCGAAGAGGCGCACGCGCAGGTCCCAGGTGGTCCGCTCCCAGCCTTCCAGGGCGCCGGCGGACCAGAGCAGCAGCGACAGCAGAGCCGCCGCCGCTCCGATCAGCAGACCGTGCCGGCGCGCCGACGTCACCTAGAGACCGTCCACGGCGTCGGCGAAGCGGGCCGCGCGTTGGTCGTTGACGCGGGTATCCGGCGAACCGGGCACCAGCCCGCGCACCTTGGCGAGACGGTCCCCGGGCGAGGGGTGCGTCCGCTCGAAGCCGTGCCCCTGGGGATCCCAGCGACGGTCCATCTGCTCGAGCATGTCGACCAGCGCGTGCGGGTCGTAGCCGGTGCGGTCGAGCACCGTGACGGCAGCCTCGTCGGCCTGGTGCTCCTGGGCGCGGGCATAGCCGCTGTTGACCAGGGTCTGGGTGATGTCGTCGATGCCGCCGGCGAACTGTTCGGTCAGCTCCTTGACGTCCTCGCTGCCCAGGCTGCGTCCGGCCTCCAGGGCCAGGGTGGTCAGGGCGCTAGTCAGGCGGCTCTTCTTGATGGCCCGCAGCCCGTCCTTGTTGGCGACGTGGCCGACCTCGTGGGCCAGGACCGCGGCCAGGGCGTCCTCGGTCATGCAGCAGGCGACGAGCCCGCGGGTGACCAGGATCAGGCCGCCCGGCGCCGCGAAGGCGTTGATCTCGTCGCTGTCCAGCAGCAGGAAGTGGTAGCCGCCGAAGGTCTCGGGGCGGTCCGACATCAGGGCCACGGACTGGCCGACCCGGTTGAGGTATTCGTTGGCCTCGCGGTCGTCCAGGGCCGGGTACCGCTGCAGGATCGTCGCGGCCACGGCGCGTCCGATGTAGTACTCCTGCTCGGGCGTGATGTCCTCGAAGGTCAGGGCCAGCGCGTCGGTCGCGCGGTACAGGGACTCGCCCTGCTCCTCGCTGATGGCGCCGGTACCCTGGGCCACCTGGGTGCCGACCTTGGCCATGGTCGCGCAGCCCGCGATCGCGAGCAGCGCCAGGGACAGGGTGATGAGGGTGAGCTTCTTCATCACTCACCTCCCCTGGGTTCGACGCCGCCGTCGGCGAGGAAGTCCACGGCCTCGTCGACCGGGACGACCATCCGCTCCATGCGGTCCACCCAGTCGTAGTCCACGTCCGGGTTGCCGGACCTGAACTCGGCTTCCACCTCGTCGTTGAAGCCCTTGCCCGCCAGGGCCAGCTCCTCGCCCGAGGCCGCGGTCTCGGCGTCGATGTCGCCGGCCTTCAGGACGACCTTCTTCTCGGTCAGGGCCGAGGTGTGGATCCAGCCGGTCTTGCCGTCGCCGTCGCGCACCTTGGTCCAGCCGCCCTGGGACGAGAGCACGGTCATGCGGTCGCCGTACTCGACGTCCGTCACCACCTTGCCCAGGAAGGACGGCCGCTCACGCACCTGCCCCTCGCGCACCTGGACGCTCATCATCTGGGACGCCGCCCAGGCCGTGACCGCCGCCAGGGCGATCAGGGCCAGGGGCCCCCATCGTCTCGTGTCTCTCATCTACCATCTCCCCGTGAAGGTCATGATGTTCCGATGACCGCCGGATGGTATCACCCGGCGAGCCCGCGGAGCCACGATTTTCAGAGCCTATGGGTTTCGAACGGATTTCTGATTGAACGTCCATTCCCGCGTGTTACCGTATGTCTGCGGTTGGAGACCTGCAACTCGGGAGGAATGAGAGACATGTTGCACAGACTGCTGATTGTTATCGGAGTGCTGTCAATGTTCACCGGTTTTGCGATGGCCCAGGAGGAACAGGACCATCACGGCGAGGATCCCCAGAACGCCGTCACGTCGTACCGTCTTCTGACTCCGTCGGCTGGCGACTTCCTGACCGTTCCCGACGAGGACGGGGGCGAGGACGGCGACGGCGCGGGCAAGAGCGCGAACAAGGTCGGCATCAACGCCTACGTGGACGTGAACGAACGGATCAAGGCGGGCGTGCTGACACCCTTCTACCGTTTCTCGCCCAAGTTCGCCATGAAGGCCCACGTGCCCATCATCTGGGACCTGTCGGGCACCTACGGCGGCGAGGAGCTGTCGACCAGCGGCCTCGGCGACGTCACGCTCGACGGCGAATACACGCACGCGCTCAACTCGCCGGGAGCCGTGCTGCGCTTCTCGGCCAGCGTGAAGCTGCCCACCGGCGACGACGAGAACACCGTCGAGGATGACGGTGGCTTCGAGTGGGTCATGCCGCTGGGCACCGGCACCACCGACTACGTCGTGCGCGGCCAGTTCGCCAAGGCCTGCCCCAAGCGCGGCCTGCTCATCGGCGCCATGTATCGCAAGAACTCGCCCACCGAGACCTCGTCGACCTTGGGTTCGGTCACCGAGACCATCAAGGACACGGCCCCCAACCAGATCGTCCTGTCGGCCTTCGGCCGCCAACGGGTCAGCCGGAGCTGGTGGCTGCACCTGGGCGCCTCGATGCTCAAGCAGGGCGATGGCGAGAGGATCACCGAGTACAGCGACGGCAGTCCCGAATTCGACTGGGGCGCCAACCGCGCCGGCACGCTCGTCGACATCTATCCGGGCGTCTCCTACGCCCTGGGCATGTTCAATCCGTACCTGGGCGTGCGCCTGCCCGTGGCGACCAGCTACGACAACGACTCCTTCGACGACGAGCGCGAGGTGTCGTTCATCTTCCAGTTCAGCTACCGGCCCGAGAGCCTGAACCGCTAGCGGGTCCCGGATCCAAGAGACCGCCCCTCCGCTTCGGCGGGGGGGCGGTCTCTCGTCGTTGACGGACGGCCGTCGATGCGGGAGTCTTGGACGGTCCGAACGAAGGGACGTCGATATGCGCATCCGGCCGCTCCTGACCGCCGCCCTCCTGCTCGTCGCGGCCTCGTCCGCCGCCGCCGGACTCCCGTCCCGCGCCGCGATCCTCGCCGACCTGCGCCTGGTCCAGGAGTACTGGACCGACGGCCATCCCGATCCGGGCAACCGCGGCTGGGCCCGTTCGGCCTACTTCGCCGGGCACATGGCGCTGCACGCCGCGAGTCCGCGTCAGTGTGACCTGGACTACGCCCTGCTCTGGGCGGAGGACAACGCCTGGACCCTCTTCGGCGGCCCGACCACCCGCAACGCCGACCACCAGTGCTGCGGGCAGACCTACGTGGAGCTCGACGCCCTCGCGCCCGATCCCGGCCACCTCGCCGACATCAACACCAGCGTGCTGGGCATGATCGAGAGCGCTCCCTGCGACGACTGGTGGTGGTGCGACGCCCTCTTCATGGCCATGCCCGTTTTCACGCGGCTCGGCGTGCTTTACGAGGATGACCGATACTTCGACAAGCTGCACGATCTCTACGCCCACACGAAATCCGTGCGTGGCCTCTACGACGCGACGCGCCACCTGTGGTATCGCGACGAGGGCTACCTGCCGCCGTTCGCGACGCCCGGCGGCGAACCCTGCTTCTGGTCTCGGGGCAACGGTTGGGTCTTCGCGGGCCATGCGCGCACACTGGCGGACCTGCCCCTCGACGACCCGCACCGCGCCGAATACGAGCAGACCTTCCGGGACATGGCCGCCGCCCTCGCCGCCGTCCAGCGCGTCGACGGTTTCTGGAACGTGAGCCTGGCCGACACGACCGACTACCCGGGGCCCGAGTCCAGCGGCACCGCCTTCTTCGCCTTCGGGATGGCCTGGGGCGTGCGCAGCGGCCTGCTGGACGAGGCGACCTATCTGCCCGTGGCGGCGCGGGCCTGGGAGGGCCTGACGACGTTGGCCGTCCACCCCGACGGCTTCCTCGGCTATGTGCAGGACGTCGGCGGCGAGCCGGCTTCGTCTCAGCCGGTCACCTACGAGGGCACCGCGGACTTCGGCGTGGGCGCCTTCCTGCTGGCGGGCAGCGAGCTGTTCCGGCTGGCCGACGGGGCCTCCGGCGTGGAGTCGGTTCCCGCCGCGCCCCGTCTGGCGTCGGCCGCGCCGAACCCCTTCAATCCCCGCACCGTGATCCGTTTTCACCTGCCGGCCGCGGCCGCGGTGGATCTGGCGGTCTACGATCTCGCCGGCCGCCGCGTCGCCACGCTGGCCGCGGGGCCGCATCCGGCCGGCTGGCACGCCTGCGTCTGGGACGGCGACGGCGATGACGGCCGGCCCGCCGCTTCGGGCGTCTACCTGGGGCGTCTGGTGTCCGAAGGCGTGCCGTCCACGCTCAGGATGACGCTGGCCCGCTGATCGGCGAGCGCTCCCCCTTGGTGTTGGTTATGCCAACGAAATTGTGTTTTACTCTGCCAGGAGCATCTTCATGCTGATTTCATTTCAGTTACGCGCCTCAATACGAGGTCCGTAGCGTTGATTACGGCCGAAACACAATTTCGATGGCAGAACTCAACAATTCCGCCCGGCGCGCGTATTGCAAACCTGCAAGCCGCAACTCCAGCCGGGGAGGATTCCATGACGCGCCGTCTCGTTCCGTTCGCCGTCCTGCTGCTCGCCGCCGCGGCCGCCGCCGCGGCCGAACCGTCCCGCACCGTCGAGCTCCGCGAGACCTGGCGCTTCGGCGGCGCCGACTGCGAGACCCTGCTCGGCACCATCACCGAGGCCGACGTGGACCGCGACGGCAACGTCTACGTGCTCGACACACAGCTCTGCCACGTGCACGTGATCTCGCCCGACGGCGTGCTGCTGCGCACCATCGGCGGCCCCGGGGGGGGGCCGGGCGAGTCGGCGCGACCGCGCGACGTGGTCATCCTGCCCGACGACACGGTGGGTCTGCTGGAGCTCTTTCCGGCCAAGCTCGTGTGCATGAGCCTCGCGGGCGAGCCGCGCGAGAACGTGATCATCGGCGGCGCCGACCCGGAGGCGGGCGGCTTCACCTCCGCGGGCATCTGCAGTCGCCGCGGCGACACCTTCGTCGTCGCCGGCCAGCGCCTGAGCCAGATCGAGGGGGGGCAGCGCCGCCACATGTACCTAGCGCGGATCGACGAGGGCGGCCGCATCCTGCACCGCTACAGCGAGGCCCGCATGACACTCGACTTCGACGACCTCGTCTTCGTCGAGCGCGAGATGAATCCCGGCTGCCAGCTCGCCCACGCCGTCGGGCCCGACGGCCGCGTCTACGCGACGGCGGACTGGAACCGCTACGCCGTGGAGATCTATGCGCCCGACGGGGAGCTGGAGCGGGTCGTGGAGCGGGCCTTCGAAAACCGTTCCCGGAGCGAGGACGAGCTGCGCCGCATCAACGCCCTCTTCGACGCCAACGAGCGCAACATCCCCTTTCCCGTGGGCCGCGAGGTCGAGCCGAATCCGGCGGTGATCGCCGGCCTGGCCGTGGATCCCGCCGGACGTCTGTGGGTTCTCCACAGCCGCAGCGCCGAGGACCGGGCACCGGGCGTCATGCAGACCTACGATGTCTACGGACCGAACGGCGACTTCCTGGAGCGCGTGGCGCTGGCCTGCGAGGGGGACCCCGCGCGGGACGGGCTGGTCTTCCTGGACGACGGTCGCATCCTGCTGATCAAGGGATTCGTGGAGGCGGGGATGGCGCGGACCGACCTGGGCAACGTGCCCCTCGGCGAGGAGGAGGAGGCCGCGCCCATGGAGATCGTCTGCTACGCGCCCGTGTCCTGATCCTTCCGTCCAGGCATCCTCGCGGTCAGCTCGGCGAGTTCGCGGAGTTGCCGTTCGTCCAGCTCGATGAGCAGCGCCGTCCCCGTGCAGTAGACGGTCCCGCCCTCCGGATCGCGCAGGACCGAGCGCGCGCGGATCTTGCGCGCGTCGACCTCCACCACTTCCGCCTCCGCCACGCACGCCGTCTCCAGGGGCAGCATGCGCTTGAAGACGATGTTGAGTTCGGCGGCGAGGACGGGATGGCCCGACAACCAGGCCGCCGCACCCATGGCCTCGTCCAGCAGGGCCGCCATGCTGCCGCCGTGGGCGTGGGCGGGAGGACCCTGCGCGTCGGGGCCGCAACGGATCTTCATCATCACGGCGCCGTCGGCGTCGCGGCGGAAGTAGCGCACGCCGAGGCGGCGGCCGGTCCGGTCGCCGGACACGAAGTTGGAAGACGTGGCCGGGAAGGGCAGCTCCACCCGGGTCCAGCCGGGCTCGTCCTCGTCCAGCCAGCGCGTGGCGTCGTCGGTCATGGCGATCTCCTGGTCTGGGGTGCCGACGCGTCATCGTAGCGTGTCGATCCGAGCCTGTCACCGGGCGGATGGACGAGTTCCGGAAGGGGGAAAGCGTCCGTCTGGCGCATCGCCGTCGCCGCGTGTAGCTTGTCCGGCATGCGTGGACTCATCCTGCTGCTCTCCGTCCTTTCGTTCGTCGGTTGCTCCCGGCCCGAGATCTTGCCGAGCGACATCCGTCCGGTCGTGGTGTCCATGCATCGCCCCGAGCATGAGCCGCGGGATTCGACTTTCGACGTCGAATGGCGCTTCCGGATCGCTGAAGGCTGGCATCTCTATTGGGACGGACTCAACGACAGCGGTGTTCCGCCGCGCGTCGAACTCGACCTGCCCGACGGCTGGTCGGCGGATCCCCCGCGCTGGCCGATGCCGGAACGTCACGTCTCCCCGGGCGGCATACTCGACCACGTCTACTTCGACGATCTGACGCTCGTGCAGACCGTACGCTGGACGGACGACTACGAATCCGCGTTCGGCGCCAAGCTGACCTGGCTGGCCTGCCGGGAGCTATGCGTCTTCGGAGACACGACCCTGGTCTCGCAGGACGCCCTGCCGACCGGTGAATCGGTCGTCTACGACGAGCGGCTGCCCTTGCCCCCCGGCCGATTCGACAGGACGTGGCGCGGCAACACCCTCGACCTCACCTTCGAGACCGCCGATCGCCTGGAATTCATGCCGGCCTCCGATTGCGGCTGGCTGGAGGATATCGTCGGCGACGGCGCCGTGGACGGACGGCGCCTGAGCCTGCGTTTCGTCGCCCGCGACGGCCGCTACGGACCGGCCCGGGGCTTTCTGAAGCTCGTTCGGTCCGGCAGCGCGACCGAATGGTTGATCGACATACCGGCCGTTCCCGTCGCCGGTCCGGACCCAGGAGGAGAGTGATGCGTATCATCTTGTTGTCGTTCATGTTGGTCGGCTTCTTCTGTCCCGCGGCCATGGCGGCTGCACCGGGAGAGACGGCCCCCGCGTTCACCCTCACCGATACCGACGGCTTCGAGCACACCCTGTCCGACTACCTCGCGGCTGGCCGCACCGTCGTCCTGGAGTGGTTCAATCCCGACTGCCCCTTCATCAAGAAGCACCACATCGTCCACAGGACCATGAACGAGACCTACGCCGCCACCGGCGACGACGTGGTCTGGCTCTGCATCAACTCCAGCGCGCCCGGCAAGCAGGGAGCCGGCCTCAAGCGCAACCGCAAGGCCCGCAAGGAATACGCCATGCCCTACCCCGTGCTGCTCGATGCCGACGGCGCGGTCGGCCGGCTCTACGGCGCCAAGACCACGCCGCACATGTTCGTCGTCACGCCCGACGGCGCGGTGGCCTACGCCGGCGCCATCGACGACGACCGTTCGGCCGACCGGCTCGGCGGGACGAACCACGTGGCGGCCGCCCTGTCCGCCATGGCGGCCGGAGAGGCCGTGCCGGTGGCAGAGACCCGGCCCTACGGCTGCAGCGTCAAATACGGCGATTGATCGATGTAAATGATCCTGTGACAGCCATATAAGCCATCAGAAGGCCCGACGCCGGCGAATCGTGTTGACGCCGGACGCCGATCCTGATACGCTGTATCCAATCGTCGGCGGGGGGTGGGCGGCCAAGGGCCACCGCGCTCACCGACGGCGCCGACCCGCCGGATTCCCATCCAGTACAGCACCAGACCGGGTCGCAGGATCTCTGCGAGTCTCTTTGCCGATCCCCAGCGGGATCCCGGCATACGGCTCCCGGTCCGGACTGGACCCTCGCCTGCCCCGTGCCCTAGTCGCAGGGTCCAGTTCAAGGCCGGGAGCCTGTTTCTCGGTTGTTCCGCATCCATGGAACCCCGCGAGCCTCCCGTGCGTCATCCTACCGGCACGGGAGGGACCCGATCGAATCTGGAGGAGATCATGAGCATGAGACGTATCGCCGCCGCGACGGCGCTGGCGAGCCTGGTGCTATGCGCCGGCTGCCGCCTGGAGATCAACGAGGGTGTGAAGGGGAACGGCGACGTCGTGACCGAGACGCGTGCGTTCGAGGGCATCGACGCCGTCGCCCTGCGCAACCAGGGCGACCTGATCATCACGCTGGGCGACCGGGAGGAACTGATCATCCAGGCCGAGAGCAACCTGATCGAACTGCTCGAGACCGAGGTCGACGACGGCACGCTGGTCCTGCGCGAGAAGAGAGGCGTGCGTCTGCGGCCGACCAAGCCGATCCGCTTCGCGCTGACCGTCCGGTCCCTCGAGGGGATCCGCAACTCGGCCAGCGGCGACATCACCGCGCCGCGGCTGCGCGCCGAGCGGATGGACATCCGGCTCTCCGGTTCGGGCGACCTGGACCTGCGGGGCCTGGAGACCGGCGAGTGCGTCGTGCGGATCACCGGTTCCGGCGACGCGACGATCGACGCGCTGGAGGCGGTCTCGCTGGCCGTGCGACAGTCGGGCAGCGGCGACCTGGAGATCGGCGTCGGCGCCGCGGACAGCTTCGAGGCGCACCTCTCCGGATCCGGCGGTTGCCGGGCCCCGGAGCTCCGGACCCGGCAAACCACGGTCCGCGCTTCCGGCAGCGGCGGCATCTCCGTGCACGTGGAGGACGACCTCGAGGGCCATCTCTCCGGCAGCGGCGGCGTGCGATACAGCGGCGATCCGAAGGTCGACGTCTCGTCCTCCGGATCGGGCCGTGCCCGACGCCTGTAGTCGTCCGGACCAAACGGGATTGATCCGCTCCGGACTTGCCGCCGCGGCCGATCGTGCGTTGCGTGTGCCTCCACGAGGAGGAACGACATGCGCACGCGCAATCTGGCGCTGGCCGCCGCGATCTGGCTGGCCGCCGCCGCGGGAGGGTCGATGGCCGCGACGAACGACCGGGAGACGGCCACGCTGGCCGGTGGCTGTTTCTGGTGCCTGGAGGCCGTTTTCGAGGAGCTGACGGGCGTCGTGAAGGTCGAGTCGGGCTTTGCGGGCGGCGGCAAGGGGCAGGTCACCTACAAGCAGGTCTGCGGAGGCGACACCGGCCACGCCGAGGTGGTACAGATCGTCTTCGATCCGTCCCGCATCTCCTACGAGGAACTGCTGACGGTCTTCTTCTCGGTCCACGATCCGACCACGCGCGATCGCCAGGGCGCAGACGTTGGCTCCCAGTACCGCTCCGCCGTCTTTCATCACGACGAGGTCCAGCGCGAGGCCGCCGTGAAGCTGATTGCCGACCTCGCCGCGGCCGAGGTCTTCGACGCCCCCATCGTCACGCAGGTGGCGCCCTTCGATGCTTTCGTGCGCGCCGAAGCGGGCCACCAGGACTACTATCGCCGCAACCGCAACCAGCCCTACTGCCAGGTGGTCATCGCGCCCAAGCTCGACGATTTCCGCGAGAAGTTCCGCGACCGGCTCAAGTGACGCTCACCGCATGAACACGGCCTTGTCGTCGGTGAAGACCCAGTCGGCGGGATTCGTGTGCTCGCCGTCCAGGACCTCGATCCACAGGGTGTCCGCGTCGGGCATGCGGATGATGAAGGTGTAGTCCGGCCACGTCACCACGAAGCCGTAGGTCGTGCCGTCGGGCATGACCGAAGCGAAGTCCCGGTTGAGCAGGCCATCGTTCTCGGGCACGAAGAAGTAGGCGCCGCTGGCGGCGCCCGGCACCGAGGTGCCCACCGACAGGACGAGCCGCGACGGGAGCATGTGGGACTGCACCAGGGCCAGGTGCGGATCCTCCGGGTTGTTGGGCTCGCCCGGCAGGAACCAGGCCCCGTGGGCGGTGCCCGGCACGTCCTGCATGTTGTAGCCGCCGGGGTGCTCGTCGTAGGGGATGTCCTCGCGGTTGACCAGGGCCCACAGTTCGTCCAGCACCGTCCCCGGCTCGTAGAGCTCCACGAAGAGACGCGCGTAGAGGTAGCCGAAGCCGTCCCAGCGTGCGGGATTGGCCGGCGTCGGCGGACTGATGCGCCGGTCGTACATGCCGAAATCCAGGCCGCCCTGGCCGGGATTGCCGCCGGTGGTGCCCAGCAGCTCGCCGCCTTCCACCGACATGTTCACTTCCGTGCGCCAGCGACGGTAGGTCTCGCCGCCCGTGCTGTACTCGTCCTCGAGCGTCCACTGGGTGTAGTCGGAGGTGTCGCCGAAGAGACCGGGATCGAGGGTGGTGATGTGCCCGAAACGGCCCCACAGATCGCTGCAGACCTCGAAGTTCAGTTCGAAGTCCGTGAATCCGGCGGTCACGTGCTCCGAGGCGACCATGGTCCTGATCAGGATGTCACCGGGCGAATAGATGCACACGTTGTAGGTCGTCATGCCGCCCGGCGGCCCGGCCACGTAGTAGCCGCCGTGGTCGGAGGGAAAGACGTGGCCCGGCGGGTTCAGGTTGCCCAGGGGGTCGATGTTCTGGACCGAGTCCGGGTCGATGACGTGGTGCGTGAAGACGGGCCCCTCGGGGCATGGCGTCGACTCGTCCTCCGAACTGCAGCCGGCGAAGACGAGGGCGAGCATGGCGATGGCGGCGAGGGGGATGCGCATTCATGTCCTCCTGGTGGCGGGTCCACCGCGGACTGTAGACAGTGTGGACCGGAGGTGTCAATGTCGTGCGGGGACCGGGCCCGCAACCCCCGACATGGGTGTCGCGTAGCATAAGGGCTCAGTTCTGCCATCGAAATTGTGTTTCGGCCGTAATCAGCGCTGCGGACCTCGTATTGAGGCGCGTAACTGAAATGAAATCAGCATGAAGATGCTCCTGACCGAGTAAAACACAATTTCGTTGGCATAACCTAAGGGCTCGATCCGGCTCTGTCACACAGACCACTCCGGACCGGAGGTCGGCCATGTTCCATCCCAGACCATCCCTCTTCCTGTTCGCCTTCCTGCTCCTCGCCGCCTCGGCCGCGGCCGAGGTTTTCCACGTCCGCAACGGCGCCGCGCCCCGCGGCGGCGTCGAGAGCCTGCAGCTCAAGGAGCTGTGGCGCGCCGGCGGCGAGGACGACGAGATCTTCTTCGGCCTGATCACCAAGATCGACGTGGACGCCGCCGGCAACGTCTACGTGCTCGACGCCCAGCTCTCGACCGTGCAGGTCTACGGTCCCGACGGGACGCACCTGCGCTCGATCTTCCGCGAGGGGGAGGGGCCGGGCGAGATCACGTCGGCCCGCGACATGTTCGTGACGGACGACGGCCTTGTCGGCGCGATCATGGAGTTCCCGGGCACGGTCGTCTTCGTGGACACGGACGGCAATCCGGCCGGCAAGCTCATGCCCGGCGGCGACGACCCCGAGACGGGCGGCTTCTGGAGTCTCAACGCCGGCTTCACCGGCGGCGGCGTCACGGTCCTGTCCGGCACGCGCGCGCAGCCGGGCGAGCCCGGCACCTCGCAGCGGGAGAACTTCCTCTCCCTCTTCGACGACGACGGTCGCGAGGCCAGGCGGCTCTGCCAGCTCGACAACGTCTACGATTTCCGCGACTTCGTGTTCAGCGAAGTCGTCCACATCCCGGGCTTCTGGTGGAACGCGGCCGTCGGCCACGACGGTCGGATCTACGCGGCGCCCGACCTCGAAAGCTACCTGATCAACGTCTACACGCCCGACGGGGAACTCGAGCGCGTCATCGAACGCGAGTACGAGCGCTATCGCCGCACGCCCGAGGAGTACCAGGCCGTCTACGACATGGTCGACAACGCCATGAGCGCGAACAACATCCCCTACCGGGTGGAAGTGCTCGAGCACGACCCCGATCTCTCCTACATGCTGCGCGGTCTGCGGGCGCGGGCCGACGGCACCCTCTGGGCGCTCAGCAGCCGCGGCATCCGCGGACAGCCCGAGGGCGTGCTCTGCACCTTCGACGTCTTCGACGCCGAGGGCGTGTTCGTCAAGCAGGTGGGGCTGCGGTGTCCCGGCGACGGGCGCTACGACGCGGCCTTCTTCGGCGGCCCGGACCGCGTATACGTGGTCCGCGGCTACGCCGACGCCTTCGCGGCCCAGTGGGGCCGCGGCAGCCGCGTGAGCGAGGGCGAGGACGGGGACGCGACGGTCATGGAGGTGGTCTGCTACCGGATCGTGGACTGAGGTGCGTCATTCAGTCCGCGGCGACCAGCTCGTAATCCCAGTCGCCGACGGGCAGCACGTCCCGGCGGATCATGAAATCGAGTCGTCCGCCGTCCCGCGAGGCGACGGCCACGTCCTGACAGAAGCCGGCCACGAACTTCGCCAGCAGCAGGTCGGTCCGAAAGTCGTAGAGGCCGATCTCCTCCTGTGAGAAGACGAGCGCCCCGCGCGCCGCGGTGTCCGGCCGTTCCGGGAACCGTTCCGCGCGCAGCCGGCTGGCCGGGCCGGGCCTGTCGCCCAGCAGCAGGAGCGCGCCCGACGCCGGCGGCGTGTCCGTCTCGACGACGCAGCGCAGCCACAAGCCCCGGTCGCGGATCGTCAGCGCGAGGCCCGAGCCCTGCACCTCGGCCACGATCGGCCCGTCGCCGGGATCCGCGGTCCGGATCCCCCCGCAGGACAGTCCCTCCATGTAACCGTCGAAGGCCGAACGCAGATCCTGCCAGGCCATGCCCGCGGACGCGCGGATCCGGTCCCGGACCGTCGCCGCCTCGAGGGCCTGCACGTCGGCGAGATCGCCGGACAGATCCCTGTACAGGGACAGGAAACCGTCCCCGCCGAGGACGTCGAGGAGGTATCCGGCCAGCAGCCCGGCGGGGGCGTAGGTCAGGTCCGCGCCGTGGCCGTGGAAACCGTGCCAGGTGAGCAGGTCGTCGAGTTCGAGGAAGCCCTCGACGAGGGTGAAGCGGCCCAGCGCTTCCATGACCGCGGGCGCCCGGCCCCAGCGGCCGCCCAGGGCGACCGCGGCGCCCTCCTGCATGACGGGCAGCGTGTAGAGGGGCGGGTTCCGGAGGGCGTAGTTGACCAGCAGGTGCGCGAGCTCGTGCTGGTGGCACGGCTCGCTGGTGACCACGGTGTCGGTCTGCAGCAGGGTGATGCCGGCCGTCGGCACGCCGACGATCCGGGTCACCGTCCCCTCGTCGGCCAGGACGTAGCCGAGCTTGTGGGTCCGCAGGTGCTCGAGCCTTTGCGGCGTGACCGCAAGACGCCGGCAGGTCTCGGCCACGAAATCGTCCAGCCGCCGGATCGCGGCCTCGGACATCTCCCGTGTCGGCTGAACGCAAAGGGCGAGGTACTCGGTCCGCCGGCGCGGCCAGCCGGCGATCAGCGCGGTCTCCGGCTTGACGAGCCGCCAGCCGTTTTCGGTCGGGGTCGCGTGGTAGCCGACGGTGGCCGATTCCCCGCCGATGCTCAGGCGATAGCTTATCCGGGCGCCCGCCGCGTCGGTTTCGATCCCGTCCACCGTCACGGCGATCTCGCCCGTGCGGCAGCGTTCCCGCTCCAGGACCAGCAGCGAGGCGTTGTCCAGCTTGAAGGGCCGGTCGCGGTAGGTGACGTCCAGGCGCCGGGAGGCGGCGAGGTCGGTCGCGGACCAGAGGGCGCGGGCCGTCTCCCAGTCCCCGTCCAGGACCGCGTCCAGATAGGATCCGGCGAGGACGGCGGGCGTCTCCTGCGCCGGGGCCGCGTGCGGCCACAGCCAGAACGACAGGACGACGGCGAGGATCAGCTTGTCGGACATGCGGGTCCGCTCCGGTTGATCAGTGTTGCCCCCACGTCTTCTCACCCGCCTCCACGCGCAGTTCCAGCGTGTTCCCCTCCGGCGGCAGCGGGCACGTGGCGTGGGGTGTGAAGGCGCAGGGCGGATTGGTGGCCTTGTTGAAGTCGAGAACGACTTCGCCGTTCTCGTCCGGCGCCGCGGCCGACAGGAAGCGGCCGCCCCCGTAGGTCCCGTCGCCGGTGGTGGCGTCGGCGAAGACGATGAACAGGTCCTCGCCCGGCTCGCCCGTGGGGGTCAGGCTCAGCGTCCGGCCCGCCAGTTCGAAGACCAGCGTGCCGGGGCTCGGCTCCAGGGTGACCTGGCCCAGGGCGTTGGGCATGGCCACGCCGCGGGGTGGGTCGTGGGGCACCAGCCGGGCCGTGACGCGCCAGTCCGCATCGACGGGGAAGCGCTCGACGCCCTCGAAACTCCGACGGGTCGCGCTCTCGATATCCTTCACGCGCAGGAACAGGCGGCCGCCGCGGTCGATCACATGGAAACGCAGCGTGCCGACGGCCAGCACGGTGGTGTCGTCCTGCAGGTCGGTGCGGACCGGGATCGGCGCCGTGACGGCCCCGCCGCCGGCGCGGCGGACGGGCGCGCCCGGCTCCGGCGCGAAGGAGAGGCCGCCGGCGCCCGTCACGATCACCCCGACCCGCGCCGGCGCCTCGCCGCGCAGGCGCACGTCGGCGTCGACGGACGTGCCGACGACGTTCGCACCCTCGCGCAGGGGATGCAGGCCGACCAGCGTCAACCAGCCGTCTTCGGCCCGCAGTCGTTCGATGCGCGCGGCGTGCCAGTCGTCGATCCCCTCCCGGTAGGCGAAGTCCTCGCCGCAGCCGGCCAGGGTCGCGACGGCGAGGGCGAGCACCACCGGGCTGAGCGGTCGTCCGTGCATGGGGCCCTCCCGTTTCAGAACCGGATCGCGACGCCCAGTTCGTACTGCATCAGGTCGGTCTCGGAAGTCGAGGGGTTGATGCGGACGCGGCCGCCGGGATCGACGTCTATGGCGCCCTCGGTCAGGTAGCTCGCCCGGCCGCCGTGGCGATAGACGACCTTCATGTCAAGCAGGACGTCGCGGGAGCCGCGGTCGCGGGGATCGCGTCCGTGGAGCAGGATCTTCAGCCCGCCGCCGGCGCCCCAGACGGCCATGAAGTCGTCCCAGTTGGTCTCGCGCGCGATCTCGTCGTCGTCGTACCAGTCCTCGTCGCTGAGCTTGGTCTCGGTCCAGATGTAACCGCCCCCGAACCGTCCCTCCAGGTAGGGGATGATTCGACCGCGGCCGCCGTGCAGGCGGGCGAGCAGGAACAGCGAGGCGACGTTGTTGTCGGTGACGTATTCGAAGTCCTCCACCAGGGGCAGGGACATGAGGACCGTCTCGTGGCCGTAGATCAGGAAATCGGCGCCGATGCCCACGGCCAGGGCGCCGCCGCCGTCGTAGGCGTAGTCCAGGGACAGGCCGTAGCCCAGCCCGTCAACGTTCTCGTCGAAGCACCCCTCGGGCGCCCCGACCTCGAAGTGGATGGCGCCCTCGTGGCCGGCCGCGGCGCTGCCGGCGACGAGCAGGAGGAGGGCGGCGACCAGACATGTCCAGCGTTCCGATGATCCCATGTCGACTCCCGACGTCGAGTGATGCGGTTCCAACCTAGCACGGCCGATCCCGCGGTGCCGAGTCCGGAATATACGCACCCGGACGTCGGCGGGTTCGCCGTCCGCAACACGGAGACCGACTTTTCGTATTCCTTCGATGACGCCGGATGGTCGGTCCGGCCCCGCCCCACACCGACGAGGACCGAAGATGATCGACCCCCGCCCGCTTCGTCTGATCGTACTGTTCGCCCTTGCCTTTGCCGTCGCCGCCACCGCCGCCGCCGCCGATGGCTGGGAGGCCACCTACCACCCGGAGATGGAGATCTCCCGCGCCGCCGGCGGGATCGACGTGGACGGCCACCTGGACGACCCCGGCTGGGCGGGCCAGTCCCGTGCGCGCCACTTCGCCGAGCACAATCCCGGCGACCAGGTGCAGCCTCCGGTGGCGACCGAGGCCATGATGGCCTACGACGACGACCATCTCTACGTGGCCTACATCTGCCATGACGATCCCGCCCTGGTGCGCGCCAGCTTCTGCGAACGCGACCGCATCTGGAGCGACGACTACGTCATCACGGCCATCGACACCTATGCCGACCAGTCCTGGGCCTACGAGATCGCCTGCAATCCGCTGGGCATCCAGGGCGACCTGCTCTGGTCCGCCAACGGCGGCGAGGACATGGGCTACGACATGGTCTTCCACAGCGCCGGCCGGATCACCGACGACGGCTGGCAGGTGGAGCTGGCCATCCCCTGGTCCAGCCTGCGCTTCCCGAGCCAGGACGAGCAGGTGTGGCGCGTGGATTTCTGGCGCAACCATCCGCGCGAGGTGCGCGGCCAGTACTCCTGGGCCGCCTACGACCGCGACGAGAGCTGCTGGCCCTGCCAGTGGGGGACCGTAAGGGGCATTCGCGGTGTGCGCCCCGGCAGGGGCATCGAGTTCATGCCCTCGCAGATCTTCACCCAGTACGGGGGGCGCGACGACGACGGCAACGGTGACTGGGGGAACGATCCCGTCCTGGGCGAGTGTAGCGTGGGCGCCAGGGCCAACCTCTCATCCAGCTTCACGGTGGAAGGCACCTACAATCCCGACTTCAGCCAGATCGAGGCCGACGCCGCGCAGATCGACGTGAACAGCACCTTCGCCCTGTTCTTTCCCGAGCGGCGCCCCTTCTTCCAGGAGGGGAGCGACATGTACCGGACCTACTTCAACGCCGTGTACACGCGCTCGATCAACGATCCCGTCTACGCCGCCAAGGTCACCGGCCGGCCCAACAGCACCAGCATCGCCCTGCTGACCGCGCGCGACGAGAACACGCCCTTCACCCTGCCCTTCGAGGAGAACAGCGAGTTCGCCCTGGGCGGCGAGAGCACGTCGAACATCCTGCGCGTGCGCAAGGCCCTGGGCGACGGCACGCAGATCGGCCTGCTGGCCACCGACCGCCGCATCGACGGCGGCGGCCACAACTCCGTGGCCAGCTTCGACGGCCGCATCCGGATCACGCCCCAGTTCCAGTTCGAGTTCCAGGCTCTGGGCACGGACACGGAGGAGCCGAACGACATCGACATCACCGGCGACCTCGACGGCGAGACCTTCGACGGCGGCAAGCGCACCCAGGCCTTCGACGGCGAATCCTTCAAGGGCCGCGCCGGCTACGGCAGCCTGGAATACAACGACCGTCGCTGGAACCTGGACCTGGACTACTGGGAGTACAGCCCGACCTTCCGCGCCGACAACGGATTCCAGCCCCGCAACGATCGGCGGGAGAGCGACCTCGACCTGGGGCATACCTTCCGCTACGACGACCATGGGCTGCTGAACTGGTGGGCGGTTAACGCCAACCTGGCCCGCGTCTGGAACTGGGACGGCAAGCGAAAGGACGAGTGGATCTGGGCCGCGCTCAGCGCCAATCTCAAGTGGGCGCAGACATGGGTCCAGATCTCGCACACGGAGAGCAACGAGAACTTCGGCGGCGTCCAGTTCGACGGCATCCGTTCCTGGCAGGTCAACGCCAACCTCCACCCGAGCGACGCCGTGCGCGGCGGTTTCTACGTGAACACCGGCCATCGCATCGCCCGCGGCGACCTGGTCATGGGACAGGAGAGCGGCGCGATGGTCTGGCTCGACCTCAAGCCGGCCGACCGCTTCCTGTTCGAGACGAGCTGGCGGTGGGTCCAGAGCAAGCATCTCACCACGGACGAACTGCTCTTCAAGGGCTTCATCCTGCGCAGCCGCTGGAGCCTGCAGTTCACGCGCGAGCTGTCGGCGCGGTTGGTCTTCCAGTACAACGACTTCTCCGAGAGCTGGGAGGCCGACCCGCTCGTCACGTACCGGATCAATCCCTTCTCGACCTTCTTCGTCGGTTCGACCCGCGACTACCTGGTGGTCGATCCGGAAAGCGACGGCATCGAGTCCTGGCGACTCACCGACCGGCAGTACTTCATGAAGCTGCAGTACCTGTTCCAGCTCTAGAAGCTGAACGAGACGGACAGGAGAGGGGTCTTCGCGGGGGCGCCGCCGGATGAGCGGCGCCCCCGGTCGTCCAGGGCGTAGAAGAGTTCGGCGAAGAGCCAGCCGGCGACGGCGCCGACGGTGACGTCGCTCAGGTAGTGCTGGTAGGCGTGGATGCGGCTGTAGGCCACCCAGCCGGCCCAGCCGTAGAGCAGGGCCGGCGGCGCCCAGCTCCAGCGGTCGTAGTCGCCGGCGGACATCTCGCGGCGCATCGCCCCGCGCACCCGCTTGTTGAGGAAGGTCGAGGCGTAGAAGGCGCTCGAGGT
>Ga0180436_10001268_pt1 | contig 24839 bp, 25 predicted proteins | sample SS_ome_2_FD_132434 | JGI IMG/M metagenome (GOLD analysis project Ga0180436, IMG submission 132434) | Hypersaline lake sediment archaeal communities from the Salton Sea, California, USA - SS_3_S_2 metaG | ecosystem: Environmental > Aquatic > Non-marine Saline and Alkaline > Hypersaline >... | reverse complement strand
TATTATATCCAGCCCCTGACTGCTGTTTTAAGCCTTTTTTTACCTCCGGGCAGGAAGAGCAAAAAGACACTGGAAAGCCCGGGCACTTCCCATAAATATGTGACAATGGTAAAGATGGGTAGTACCGCATATGACAGCTGTGATTATATATGGAAGAAAAGGAAGGCCCAGAAAAAGATCATGGATGCTCTGGCGGCCGGCGGGGGGAGCAAGGAAAAAAACCGGCTCCTTGAAGCTTCTGGTGCGGGAAGCGGATCGTTAAAAAGCCTGGCGGGATCCTCACATATAATGCTAGATGAAAAAAAGGTCATGAGGGATTTCCGGTATGACAAGGCTGCCCCGTCAAAGCAGGTAGTATTAAATGAATACCAAAAAAACTGCTTAAAAGCTATAGGGGACGGGCTTGGTTCAAATGAAAAATTTTTAATCCACGGCATAACCGGAAGCGGAAAGACCGAAGTCTATATGAATATATGCGCCAGGGTCCTGGAAGAGGGAAAGAAAGCCCTGATGCTGGTACCTGAGATATCGCTTACCCCGCTTTTATACACCCGCTTTGAGAATATGTTTGGGGATAGGGTGGCCGTGTATCATTCACACATGAGTCCCGGGGAGCGCTATGACAGGTGGCTGGAGATATTAAAGGGAAATGTAGATATCGTAATAGGTACCCGTTCTGCTCTTTTTACCCCCTTAAAAGACCCGGGTATAATCATAATGGATGAAGAGCATGATCCCTCATATAAGGAAAACTCACTGGTAAGGTATAATACCAGAGATGTGGCGGCAGAGTATTCCGATATAAAAAATATACCCCTGGTCATGGGAAGCGCTACTCCATCCATAGAAACCAGGTATCTGGCAGGGAACCGGAAAGGTTATGCCCTGCTTAAAGTCCCGGAAAAGGCACAGAATGCAAAAAAAGTTGAAAGGATCCTGGTGGATCTTAAGAAAACTGACAAGAGAAAGCAGGATCAGTTTATAACAGGTGAGCTTTACCGGGCCATAAGGCAGGAGCTTGACCGGGATAATAAGGTTATAATCTTTATTAACCGAAGGGGCTTTTCCAATTTTGTGGTATGCACAGGCTGCGGGAATATCCCCCAGTGTCCTGCCTGCGAGCTTTCATATAATTATCACCGTGATGTGGCAAGGCTTATCTGCCATCACTGCGGAAGGGAAGAGCCCTATACCGGCATATGCAGGGTATGCGGCAGCCAGAACCTTTTTCTGGCCGGAAGCGGCATACAGAGGGTGGAAGCCAGGATCAGGCAGGTATTTTCCGGTATTGACGTATACAGGATGGATTCTGATATAACGGTTAAAAAGAAATCCCACCAGGCCATAATAAACGGCTTCTCAGCCCCGGGCAAGGCCATACTGGTTGGCACACAGATGATTGCCAAGGGTTTGGATATACCTGATGTAACCCTGGTAGGGATTATAAACTGTGACGGCATGCTGGCGCTGCCCGACTACCATGTGAATGAAAGGACTTACCAGCTTATAACCCAGGTCGCTGGAAGGGCAGGAAGGAAAGATAAGGAAGGAAAAGTAATCATCCAGACCTACAGGCCCCAGGCAGGAGTAATCCAGCACGGAATGGATGAGGATTATGAGAGCTTTTATAAGGAAGAGCTGGCTGCCAGGAGGGAGCTTTCCTATCCTCCTTTTACCAATCTGGTAAATATAATAATTTCCGGACTTGATGAGCAGGCTGTGGAAGAGGAGTCAAAAAAAATACTGGATAAAATTAAAAGAGACATTAAAATGAATACTGACATACTGGGGCCGGCACCGGCGCCCTTTTACAGGATAAACAGGTACTGGAGGCGTCATATCCTTTTAAAGACTAAGGATATAAAGGAGCTTACAAAATTATTAGGGGAGTCGCTTAAGAGCTACAGGAAAAATAAGGATATTAGGCTTATAATAGATGTAGACCCGGTATGGATATTATAAGTTAGGAACCTGCCCAAAAAAAGGGCTTAAAGGCATCAGAATGATATAGAATATTGGTGATGATGAATTGCGAAAATATTATAAAAAAAGTTTCTGCCCGAAAGGTTTGGCGGTAGTCGAAGCAATTTGCTGCTTTAAAGCTGCTGGCAACCAGAGGAGTGATCAATGGCAATTAAGGATGTAAGGAAGATAGGGGATCCCGTTTTAAGGGAAACCTCAAAAGATATAGAAAAAATAGATAAGGCGGTTTTAGACCTGGTAAAGGATATGCTGGATACCCTCCAGGATGAGGGCGGCGTGGGCCTGGCTGCGCCCCAGATAGGCATTACCAAAAGGATAATCATAGTAAGGTTTGAGGATAAGGTAGAGACTTATGTCAATCCAGAGCTGGAAGCGCTGGACGGTGACCTTATTGAAGGCGATGAAGGCTGCCTTTCCATATATTCAATACAGGGATTCCAGGTCAAAAGGTCTCCCAGGATAAAGGTAAAAGCCCTTAATATCAAGGGCGAGCTGTTAGAATTTATTGCTGAGGATATGCTGGCCCGCATACTGCAGCATGAAGTAGACCACCTCAATGGAATTTTATTTATTGACCACCTGGATGCTGATTCCAGGATGGAACTATTAAAAAAGGTGGGAGAAGTAACTTCCGCATAAAGGAGATATTATATTGGATGTAATCTATTTTGGCTCCTCGGAATTTTCCGTTCCTTTCCTGGAGCATATTACCGATTCCTCCCACAATGTCACCGGGGTTTTTACCTACAGGGACAAGAAAAGGGGCAGGGGACGGAAAGTCAGCGCCAATCCGGTAAAAATATCTGCCAGTGACAGGGGCATTGATGTATATGAGATAGAAAGCTTTGATGATGATTTCTATAATAAGCTTTCAAACATAAGTTTTGATTATGCAGTGGTGGTATCATTCGGGATGATACTTCCGGAAGAGATATTTGAGAGATGGCCAGGCGTATGGCTTAATGTCCACCCGTCCATGCTGCCTGAATACAGGGGGCCTTCTCCCATGATAAGCGCACTCCTTGATGGAAGAGACCATACCGGGGTCACTATAAATAGCATTGTATATGAGGTAGACACGGGTATGATATATGCCCAGACTGCATTTAATATAGCAAAGACCGATAATCTGGACCGGCTGGAGGAAAAGGCAGTCATCTTCGGGGCACCCCTTTTGATAAATGTACTGGACCTTATAGAAAAAGCTTGTTATAAGCCTCTTCCCCAGAAAGATAAGGGTATAACCTATACCAGGAAGATCGCTCCGCGAGACCGGGTTATATGCTGGGGACATCCTGCAGAAGAAGTGGTCAGCAGGATAAGGGCATTTTCTACAAAGCCCGGAGCCTATACCCAGTTTGGAAAACAGAGACTGAAAATACTGGCTGCCCATATTACTGATATGGATGCCTCCGGAAAAGCCCCAGGGGAAGTGGTCTCAGCAGGAAAGAAAGACGGGATGCTTGTCGCCTGCGGAGACGGAAGGCTTATAGGGCTTGATATACTGCAGCCCCAGGGCAAGAAGCCTATGGATGTCTTGAGCTTTATAAATGGATACAGGATAAGCGAAGGCACTGTACTGGGGGACTGTACAGAAACTGGCGTACACCCGGGGAAAGAATGAATATGGCAAAGCCGCCTGAAAATCCCAGGAAGGTCGCCCTGGACATAATAGATGCCTATTTTTCCCATGGAGGACAGCTAAAGGATATAATATCAGAAGCCCTTAATAGCTCTGATCTCAAAGAGCATGACAGGCGGTTTGTTTTTAACCTGGCCAAAGGTACGGTAAGGTATTATCTCAGAGCTGATTTTTTCATATCAGGACTATCCTCAAGAAGCACAGATAAGATCGACCCTTCTATTTTAAATATACTGCGGATGGGAGTCTACCAGGCGCATTTTATGGATAGCGTACCCGCATATTCAGCAGTCAATGAAAGCGTAAAGCTGTCGCATAAGGTATCCAGGTCTGCATCAGGCTTTGTAAATGCTGTTATGCGGAGGATAACTGAGATAAGGGAGCCCGAAGGATTTATAAAAAAAACCCTGGGTAGAAAGAAAGCAAGCAGGGTCAATATAATCTCAAACCTTTATTCATTTCCGGAATGGATAATAAAATACTGGATAAAGCATTTTGGAGAAGAAACCGCATTAAGGATATGCCGGAAGCTAAACCAGGTACCTTCATCATATATATGGCATAATATTAACAGCTATAAAAAAGAGTATCCGGAAAAAATGGATGCTGTAAGTTCTTTGTTGGAGGACCTGGAGAATATAAATGCTGCTCCAATAGATCTTGACCGCCGGAGGGCGGAAAGTCTTGATAATGAGTTCAAACAGGTGTTTTTACCGGTTATTGACAGTATAGGCAAAAGCCGGGATCTAATATTTAAGGAGGCTGCAAGGATAGGATCAACCATGGGGCTGAAAAGAAATGAGCTTTTCCTCAAGGGAATTGTTACAGTCCAGGACCTTTCCTCGCAGATGGGTATAAAATACTTCCTTGACCCGCAGCCGGGGGAAACTATCCTGGACTGCTGCGCTGCTCCCGGAGGAAAGACTTCTTTTGCCTGGCTCCTGATGAAAGGTTCGGGAAGCATTACTGCCGTTGATAAAAGCAATGAAAAAATAGCCCTACTTAAGGAAAATATGGCAAGGCTGGGAATGGCTAATATAAAAACAGTAATTTCTGATGCATCCCGTGACGGCTTCCTGGGTGATTTGCCGAAAGAATATTTTGACAGGATAATCGTGGATGCGCCCTGTACTGCCCTGGGGACCATTGCAAAAAATCCGGAAGTAAAATATAACCGGAGCTATGATGATATGGAGAGGTTATCCAGCCTGTCAGTTAGAATATTGTCTGCCTGCCATCCATATCTTAAGCCCGGAGGAAGGATGATGTTTTATACCTGCACCATCTCCCCGGTGGAAAACGGACAGACAGTAAGGAAGTTTATAGAAAGTGTAGATGGAAAATATCTTATAGCCCAAACCGCTGGAATAGATATGGAGCTCCAGGTGATGCCCTATTATCTTGATAGTGAGGGCGGATATGTTTGCACACTGGAAAAGAAATATGCTTAGATGAAGAGCCCGGCCTAAATGCTTCCTTCCCCCTGACCACGGCCTGTATCGGACACAGTAATTCTTTAGGCCCGCATAATGGAAGTAATCCTATACTACCTTCTTTACCTTATTGGCCTTAAGGCAGCTGGTACATATACTAATATTCTTAACCTTACCCTTTATCTCAACTCTTGCCTTCTGGATATTGGGCTTAAATACTCTTTTAGTCTTTTTATGTGAGTGACTCACATTATTGCCAAAACTGGTCTTCTTTCCGCAGATATCGCACATCCTGGACATTTTTCCCAACTCTTTCTTAATTAATTTCCAATACTTAACTGCCGGGCAGGCAGCAGTAATATCATAATAAAAAAAACTACCGGGGAATATTATCACTTTATCCTATTATTTTCAAGAAATGCAAAGCCCCGATGTGAAGCCCCAAAATTATTTCACACGGCTGTTATACTGGCCGAAACCAATAGCCGTATAATGAGTCAATTATAAGTGAAAAAAGCAAATAGTCTGATATAATATTTTAATTGCTGATACCAAAAAGAATAATAATTGGCAGGTCTTAAGATGGCAAAAATAATTGATAAAACCGTACTGGAAAAAATCACTGATACAGTAATTGGTATATTTAAGGAAAATGAAGCAAAAATAAATGATATGAATGTCTTTCCCGTGCCGGACGGCGATACGGGAACCAATATGCTCCTTACCTTAAAATCCATCAGGGATGAAGTCTTGAAGACCAGGGAGCCGACTGTAAAAGCAGTATTGGAGAGCGCCTCCATGGGCGCGCTTATGGGTGCCAGGGGTAATTCGGGGGTTATACTTTCCCAGATAGTAAGGGGATTTTTTGATATACTGAAAAAAAATAATGGGCTGGACCTGGAGACTATAAGGAAGGCATGCCAGTCTTCCCGGGAAGTTGCCTATGGGTCTGTGCAGAATCCCACAGAAGGCACCATGCTTACCACCATCAAGGATATACACCTCCATGTGGAAGAGATCTGTGAGAATAATAAGGATATAGCGCTGGAAGATCTACTGGACAGCGTGATAGGCGAGGCGGAAAAATCGGTGGAAAGGACTACATTCTTGCTTCCCGTACTAAAGCAGGCCAATGTAGTGGATGCTGGAGCACAGGGAGTGCTGGAGATACTGGTGGGCTTGAAAGCTGCCTTTGAAAGCTCAGAAAATGTAAACGGCCAGCTTAAGAAAAAGCTTAAGAGAGGGGAAAGTAAGAATAGGGTAGTGGAAAATACCATCCCCGGAGGAAACGGGAGGGATGAAAGAATGGATGATAAAAGAAGGGATAATGAGATCGACAGGAATAAGGAACTGAAAGAGGTCAAGTTAAGATCTGAGATAAAATATACATATTGCACCGAACTGGTAGTAAAGGGAAGCGGAATAAATCTTGCCCGTCTGAGGGAAAAGATAGAGGGTTATGGAGACAGCGCCCTTATAGTTGGAAATGAGAACTTGGTAAAGATACATGTGCATACCAACACTCCCCAGAAAGTGCTTAACCGGGCTATCCGTGAAGGAACCCTGCATGATATTCAGATCAATAATATGAAAGACCAGAGGATGGATGCAGTCGTCGGGGCTGCTCCTGAAGAAGCTGCGCCAAAAAGGGCCCTGGTAGTAGTTGCAAATGGAGAAGGCCTGGAAGAGATATATAAGAGCCTGGGAGTGGATGTGATAGTGGGAGGCGGACAGAGCATGAATCCTTCCACTTATGATCTAGTAAAGGCGGTTAACAATACCGATGCCAGTGAAATAATAATCTTTCCCAATAATAAGAATATTATCCTTACAGCCAACCAGGCAAAGAAACTCCTGAAAAAAAAGACTGTAACCGTAATACCCACCCGGACAATAACCGAGGGCATATCTGCCGTACTGACATATAATCCTGATTCCGGGATCGAGGAAAATGCCTCCAATATGGAGCAGTCCATAGCTATGTCCAAGAGCGGCGAGATAACCCAGGCAGTCAGAGATGCAAAGCTGCATGTGGGCAAAATCAAAAAAGGCGCCTATATCGGGCTTTCTAATGGCGATATAAGGGTAGTGTCGGCCAACATAATAGATGCAGCCCTGGACCTTATCAGGGATATGATGGAAGGCCATGAAGAAGTCATAACCTTTTATACAGGAAAAGATGCAGACAGCAATACCACAAAACAGCTTACAGAGAAGATCTCTCAGCTTTTTCCCAGGGTAGACATAGAAGTCCATAAGGGCGGACAGCCTCTTTATCCCTATATTTTTTCAATAGAGTAATTTGCTCAAGTGGTGATCGAAAATCAGGATAATATCGGGAAAACTAAAGGGACGTAAGCTAAAGACTCCGTCGGACTATACCATAAGGCCTACCCTGGACAGGGTAAAGGAAAGCATATTCAATGTCCTGGGCCCCGGGATAGCCGGTTCCAGGGTGCTGGACCTTTTTTCGGGAACAGGCCAGCTGGGCCTGGAGGCTTTAAGCCGGGGGGCAGGCCAAGTCTGTTTTATAGATAAGGATATTCAATCCATAGAACTAATAAGGTATAATACCAAAAACCTCATATCGAATATTTCCGGTATGGGAGATTTTGATATAATCCAGAAAGATGTCCTGGAATATTTAAGGTTTTGCAATGAGAGGAAGTGGGATATAATCTTTCTTGATCCACCCTATAAGATAGAGGCTGGCAAGATGAGGGATGTCTTTGAATCGATCGCCGGCAGGGGTATTGCCGGTAAGGGTTCCATGCTGGTATATGAGTTCTTTTTTAAAAGACAGGTCGACGATGAGATCGGGAGCTTTAAATTAATAAAACAATCATTTTTTGGGGATAAAAAAGTGATATACCTGAAACCATAAGTCTTCCAGGGAGAAATATTTATGGAAAAAACAGCAGTATGTCCGGGGACCTATGACCCTCTTACAGAAGGACACAGGGATATAATAATAAGGTGTTCCAGGGTATTTAAAAAGGTATATGTAGCCATTTCTAAAAATACCAGGAAGAAGCCATTATACAGCCTTGAGAAAAGGATGGATTTTGCCAGGAGGTCCCTGGCTGACCTGGAAAATATCGAGATAATACCATTTGAGGGATTGCTGGCAGACCTGGTAGAAGATATTGATGCCGAGGTCATAGTAAAAGGCCTTAGGGCTATATCTGATTTTGAGAATGAATTCCAGATGGCCCAGATAAATAAGAAGCTTAAGCCCGAAATAGAGACCATGTTTATGGTAACTAATCCCAGGTATGCATACTTAAGTTCCAGTGCTGTAAAGGAAGTGGCGCGCTTCGGGGGCTGCATCACCGGGCTGATCCCAAAAGAAATAGAAGAAGAAGTGGTTGAAAGCTTTAAGACTGGTGTTTTCGAATGACAATTTTTAGCAATAATATGCTTGGAAAGAGAGAAGGATGAACGCATTAGAGATCATTGACCGGATAGAGGAACTTTTGGACGGAAGCAGGAGGATACCCTTTTCTGCGAATATAGTAATCAATGGGGATGAGATGTATGACCTCATAGAGGAACTCAGGAGCGTAATGCCTGAGGAATTCAAGCAATCCAGGTGGATTGTCAAGGAAAGGGAGAATATGATCGAGGAAGCCAAGAAGCAGGCTGATAAGATCATAATGAATTCCCAGGAAAAGGCCGATGCCCTGGTAGGGGAGACCGAGATAATGAAAAGAGCTACCAGGAAGTCAGAGGAGATGATGTCTGCCATTGAAGCCCGGGCAAGGACAATAAGGCTGGAAGCAGAAGATTATGCAGATGAAAAGCTGGCAAATCTGGAGGCAGTCCTGCATAAGCTCTTAAATTCAATTGAAAAGGGCAGGGAGCAGTTTAAAAACACTTTATCATCAGGGAAATAGAAAGCTGGTGTCCAGAAAAGTTTTGGGCAGTTCCCCATGACAGACGTGCAATAAATTCTAGTTTAATTATTATTTTTTTTATGTTATATTTTTTGAGTTTTGTCCAGATGCCTGAACATAGGAAGATATCAGCAGGCAGATGGCTGTAAAGAGCTTGTATTAAATTGAAGGAAGGAAAAGTAAAGTGGCTGTTCCAAAAAGAAAAACGTCAAGGACCAATAGGGACAAAAGACGTACACATGACAAAATAAAGTTATTAAATATAGTAGAATGCCCGCGTTGCCATAGCAAAAAGATCGCGCATCATGTATGCAGTGAGTGCGGGTATTATAAGAATACTGAAGTAATATCCGAAGAAAAGGATGCTAAAACCAAACCAGCTGCCCAGGAAAAGACCGTGGGGAAAGAAGAAGCAAAGAAATAATAGAATCCAGATCCAATCTGACCGGGGGGTACAGTTTTGAGTTTTAAAGAATTTTTCTGCCCTGATTCCGTGGCGGTCATAGGGGCTGCCAGGGAAGAAGGAAAAGTAGGGCGCACAATTTTTGATAATATCATCGATTCAGGATTTAAGGGAAAGATATTTCCTGTAAACCCAAAAGCCAGCGAGATCAATGGACATAAATGTTATGCCTCAATGCTAGACCTGCCCCAGGATGTAGAGCTGGCAGTAATAGTAATACCGGCAAAGTCCATATCCAAAATACTTGAAGAATGTTCCGAGAAGGGCGTCAGATATGCCATAATCATTTCGGCAGGATTTAAGGAAACCGGGGTAAAGGGTGCTAAGAGGGAAAAAAGGCTTATAGAGAAGGCACGGGATTATGGCATCAGGATACTGGGCCCTAACTGCCTGGGCATGATAGATGCACATTGTCCTATTAATGCATCATTTTCCGCGCATAGTCCGGCCAAGGGGAAGATAAGCTTCATATCCCAATCAGGGGCTCTTTTAACATCTGTGCTTGACTGGGCCAGGTCATCCAAGATCGGCTTTTCCAAAGTAGTGTCACTGGGAAATAAGGCTGATATTTCGGAAAATGACTTATTCCGGTCATGGAGTGATGATACTAATACTGATGTTATAACTGCATATGTTGAGGGTGTAAGTGACGGAAGGGAATTTATAAGGATATCTTCAAAGGTCTCCAAGGAAAAACCCATAATAATAATAAAATCCGGAAATACCGATGCAGGAGCCAGGGCGGTATCTTCCCATACGGGTACGCTTGCCGGCTCCAATAAGGCATACGATGCAGCTTTTAAGCAGGCAGGCGTCATAAGGGCAGATTCCATAACTGAGCTTTTTGATTATGGAAGAGCCTTTTCATACCAGCCGCTGCCCAAAGGCAAAAAGGTTGCCATTATTACCAATGCCGGGGGACCCGGTATCATGGCTACTGATGCCTGTGAGAATAATGGCATACAGCTGTCTTCATTTACTAATGAGACAATCGACCAGCTTAAGGCTTTCCTGCCTGATGCTGCCAATATATATAATCCGGTTGATGTGCTGGGAGATGCCCTTGCTGACCGGTATGAAAAGACATTGGAAATCGTATCCGCTGACAAGAATGTAGATGCAGTTATAATACTGCTGACTCCCCAGGCGATGACAGAGGACCTGGATACTGCCAAGGCAATAGCATCGGTTATGGAAAAATCATCCCGGAAGATCCCGGTAGCTACGAGCTTTATGGGAGGAGATGAAGTTAAAAAAGGAATAAACTACCTTACCAGGAAAAATATTCCCAACTTTGACATCCCTGAATCTGCAGTGAGGACTTTGAAGGTTATGATGGACCAGTATGAATGGAAGAACGAAAAGCCCCATGCTATACCTGAGTTTAATGTTAATGAGGAAAAGGTAAAGGAAGTTTTTGACTGCTGCAGAAATGAAGGCAGGCTGGAGCTGGGCGAGATAGAGGCCAGGGATATACTGGAGGCTTATGGCATCCCGCTTCCCAAAGCCAAACTCGCCAGGGATATAGATGAAGCAAAAAAGATCGCAAAGGATATCGGCTATCCGCTGGTGCTCAAAATAGTGTCACCAAATATTTTGCATAAAACCGATGTCGGTGGTATAAAAGTAGGTATAGAAGATGAAAGCCAGCTGGAAGAAAGCTATGATGATATCCTGTTCAGCGTAAAGAGGTATATGCCCCAGGCAAATATTTCAGGTATAATGGTGCAGGAGATGGTCCAGGATAAAAAAGAGACCATCATCGGGATTAGCGACGACCCGCAGTTCGGGCCCATGATAATGTTCGGGCTGGGAGGTATCTATGTGGAGGTGCTAAAAGATGTATCATTCAGAATAGCGCCAATAAGCGGCAGGATGGCCAGGGAGATGATATCAGAGATAAAGACTAGTAAGCTGCTGAAAGGTACCAGGGGTGAGAAAGCTTCGGATATTGACAGCATTGTAGATGTCCTTCTCAGGATATCGCAGCTTGTAACAGATTTTCCGGAGATCATGGAAATGGATATTAATCCATTATTTGTAAAAAGCCAGGGAGAAGGCTCCATTGCAGGAGATGCAAGAATAAGGATAGGAGGTTAATAATGATCCCTTTATACTTTATATCAAACCAGCCGTTTTCCGGTAAGAGCTCGATGTGTGTGGGCGTCGGAAAGATCTTTGCCGAAAATGGATTAAAAGTTGGATATATGAAACCTGTGGGGACCCTGCCTACAAAAGTTGGGGGAGTGACCACTGATGAGGATGCACAGTATATCTCCAGTATTCTTGGATCAGAGGATAAGCTGGAGGATATATGTCCGGTGGTGCTTACACAGCAGTACAGCAGGGAAGGCCTTAAAGATGACAAGTTCTCAAAGGACTTTATCGATAATATAGGAAAATCCTATGAAAATATACATAAAGACAAGGATATAGTGGTGCTTGAAGGCGCCAAGAGCCTGGAAGACGGTTATTATCTTGGCATATCTGCAATTAATATATGCCAGAAGCTTAATGCCAGGACGGTAATGGTATTCAGGTATGATGCCGAGATGGTAGATGAGATACTGTTTTCCCGTGAAGTCCTGGGAGATTGCTTTGGAGGTATCATAATTAACTGGGTACCCAGGTCCCAGATGGAATACCTTGAGGAACTGGTGATACCATATCTTAAGAAAAAGGGTATCGAGATATTCGGCTATGTGGTTTCTGACAAGATACTTTCATCAGTCAGCGTCCGTGAAATGGCAGACCTTCTGGGAGGACAGATCATATGCGCCGAGGATAAGGCCGATGAACTAGTGGAGACCTTTATGGTAGGTGCTATGGGCCAGGAACAGGCCCTGAAATTCTTCAGGAGGAAAGCAAATAAAGCTGTTATAACCGGCGGCGACCGTGCAGATGTACAGCTGGCAGCACTGGAGACCCAGACCAGGTGCCTTATACTTACCGGTAATTTCCAGCCCTCAACAGTAGTCCTGGGAAGGGCTGAAGAGCTGGGAGTGCCTATGGTGCTGGTAAATTATGATACCCTCACTGCCGTTGAGAAGACCGGAGAGATAATCGGCCATGTAAGGTTCCATGAAGTGAAGAAAATTGATAAGATTGTGGAAGTTGTCAGGGAATATATAGATACCGAAAAAATCCTGGAACTTTCAAAGAAATAAAAAGATTCAAGGGATCTATTATCAGGACCACGGGGACCATTATCCGGTTTGCATACAATTCCTAAGGAGTATATGTGACTAAAGACAAGACTTCTGCTTCAATAGTGGTTGATGCCATGGGGGGCGATTTTGCCCCGGCTGAAGTGATAAAGGGATGTATTGAAGCCTATAAGGAGTTTGGTTCGGAAATCACGCTTGTAGGGGATCCCAAAGAGATAGTTTCCCTGGCTGCTGATAATAATCTAGACCTTTCGCCGTTTAATATAGAAGAAAGCAAGACCCTGGTAGAGATGGGCGAATCTCCATCAAAAGTCCTCAGGGAAAAGAAAGACTCATCCCTTTATATCGGGTCAAAACTGGTAGCAAAAGGAAAGGGCGCAGCATTTCTTTCTGCGGGAAATACAGGAGCTGCCATGGCCTGCTCCCTTTTAAATATTAAAAGGATAAAGGGAGTGGCAAGGCCGGCTATTGCCGCAGTTATTCCCCTGGCAGGTTCAAGATTCGTGCTTTTAGATGTGGGAGCCAATGCAGACTGCAAACCCCAGAACCTGGTCCAGTTTGCCGTGATGGGTAAGGTATTTTCACGGGATATCCTGGGAGTAGAGGATCCAGGGGTAGCTCTTTTAAATATTGGCGAAGAAGAAAAAAAGGGCAGCGAGCTGGCAGTCCAGACCTTTAATATGCTGAAGCAGTTAAGATCTATTAATTTTCTGGGAAACATTGAGGGCAGGGAAGTTTTCCAGGGCCAAGCTGATGTGGTAGTAACTGACGGCTTTACGGGAAATGTCATCCTTAAGGCTATTGAAGGCCTGGCAAGCATGTTCTTTGGAGAAATAAAGGATGTGCTGACCTCATCGGCAATCTCAAAGCTGGCAGCGCTAAGCCTGAAGGAGCCTTTAAAAGCTATGAAAAATAAGTTTGATTATGAGACATATGGAGGAGCACAGCTGCTGGGACTGAATGCCCCGGTTATAATATCACATGGAAGCTCCAGGGCCAGGGCTATAAAAAATGCCATAAGAGTAGCCGGAGAGAGCCTGGAGACAGACCTGGTTGAAAAGATAAGGAATGAGCTCAAACAGAGGTAAGTATAATTTAAAACTTTTCTGGAAAAAATTTGTCAAAACTAATGAAATTATATTTTTATTAACTATAATAATAGGAAACCAAAAGCTAAAAGGAGTAAGGCATGGAAAATTTTGACAAATTAAAAGAGATACTGGTAGATGTACTTGGCGTAGAAGAAGATAATGTCAAGCCTGAAAGCAAATTTGTAGAAGATCTTGGTGCAGATTCCCTGGATTTAGTGGAACTCATCATGGCTTTTGAAGATAAATTTGCCATTGAGATCAGCGATGAAGAAGCAGAGAAAATGGTCACAGTCAAGGATGTCCTTGATTATATAGATTCAAAGAAATAAATAATATCTTTTATACCGGATATCAACATATCCGGTATTGTTTTTTCTATTAATCACTTAATCAATCAGCTTAAACAGGTGGCGGAATAATAATACATGGATAATGAAGGAGTCTTAAGGAGAAAAGTAAGGGACTGGCTCAGGGAACTTGAAATAGAGCCTGACGACCTTAAAGTATACATACAGGCTCTTACCCACAGGTCATTTGCCCGTCAAATAAATGTACAGTCAAGAGGAAATGAACAGCTGGAGTTTCTGGGGGACAGCGTACTGTCATTTATAATCACTTCTTATCTTTTTAATAATTACAGCCATTATGCCGAAGGCAAGCTGGCAAAGCTCAGGGCCATACTGGTAAATAAGAAAACCCTTTCTAAAATAGCCCTGAGGATAAAAATAGACCAGCAGGTGCTGCTGAGCGAAAATGAAGAATCTTGCAAAGGGCGCGAGAAGGAATCCATACTGGCAGATGCCATGGAAGCATTCATCGGGGCCGTATATGTCGACAGGGGAATAAAATTCGTTACATCCTGGATCATAAAGAGATATGAGGACAGGATAGACAGCATGATAAATACTCCCCAGATATCAGACTTTAAGACATATCTCCAGGAAGCTGTCCAGGCCGATTACAATCAGCTGGTAAAATACAGGATGCTGAAGAGCGAAGGGCCGGACCATGACAAAATATTCCATTCAGTTGCCGTTCTTGAAGGAAGGAAGATCGGCAGGGGAAAGGGACCAAGCAAGAAGGAGTCGGAGCAGGTAGCCGCTAAAAATGCCTTGATATCATTATATAACCTTGACCTATAATATGTTACAGGAGCCTGTCCGCAAACTGAGCTCAGGCGCCTAAATTTTCCGGAGAAAAAATAATTGTACCTCAAGAACATAACCCTAAGGGGATTCAAATCATTCGGCAATAAGAGCAGCCTGGACTTTGAGACAGGCGTTAGCGTTATCGTCGGCCCCAATGGAAGCGGAAAGAGTAATGTTGCTGACGGTATTTCCTGGGTGCTGGGCGAACAGAGCCCCAAGTCCCTGAGGGGAACTTCCATGGGTGATGTTATATTCCGGAGTAAAAAGCAGGAGATGGGAATAGCTGAAGTATCGCTTTTATTTGATAATTCAGACAGGATGCTGGATGTGGAATTCCGGGATGTTAAGATAACCCGGAGGGTGTACAGCGGCGGAGGCAGTGATTATTTTATAAATTCCTCTCCCTGCCGGCTTATGGATGTCCAGGAGCTTGTAGCTGATGCCGGCATCGGCAAGGGCCTGCATGTTATCATAAACCAGGGCCAGGTAAATGAGATAACCCTGATGAAGCCTGCAGACCGGAAAATTATAATTGATGAAGTACTGGGCATTGCCAAGCATAAGATAAGAAGGAAAAAATCATTATCCAAGCTGTCCAAGGTGAAAGATGATATCGGCCGCCTGGATGACCTCATGGAAGAGATAAAAAGGACAATGGATCCTCTGGAGATAGAGGCAAAGAGGGCCCGCGAATATGCAGAAGTTGCCAATGAGCTTAAGAAACAGGAAATATCCCTTCACCTGTCAAACCTTGCCAGCCTCAACCAATCATGGGAAAACCTGGAGGGAAGCCATAAGAAAGTCAAGGAAGAAATAAAGAATGCAGGGGACAGGATACTCGAAACAGAAAGGCAAAAGGCTGACCTTATAAGCACCATAAGCTCCAAGCAGGCTGAATACGAGCGCTGGAGCACTAAAGTAGAAGCTTTTAACAGCGGACTTAACCGACTGTATAATAGCACAGCCCTTACAGAGAGCAAGAAGAACGTATTTTCCACCTTATATAATATGTTTGATATCGAGTTTAAAAATGGTGCCGTTTCCGGGCAGACAGCAGCCGAGATGACCCGGGAAAGGCAGAAAGAGATACTGGACCTGACATTTTTAGGAAAGATAATAAAAAAAATGGCCATAATAGATGGCCAGATGAAAGATTTTTTGGGAAAGGTAAAAGATGCGCTTAAAGCAGATCCAAGGGGCAGGGAGCTTGAGGATGAAGGAAAGATCCTGGCAGGGGAAATAAAGGACATTCTTTCAGAGCTTAGAGAAGGCAATGAAGCCAGGGAATCAGGAAAAATAGAAAAAGCTGCCCGGGAGATGGAAAAGAAGCTTGAGGAAGAGAAAAAAAGGAATAAGGCCAAGACCGAGAAAATTGCCAAGCTTAAACAGCTGTGCCGGAAAAACCTGGAGAGGTCTGAAAAGATAAGATATATGCTGGAAAGGCAGGCACAGGTCTCAGAGAAGATAAAGAAAAGACTCTATCCTGAATTTGACCGGCAGAAGCGCCTGATCTCTGGAGACCAGGCAAAAATAGAGAATTTTAACAGCGATATCAATAGCTTAAAGATCGAGGAAAACCGGCTGGAAAATGACCTGTATAAGATAAACCTCAGTCGGGAGCAGATAAGGGAAAAGGTAAAAGCCATAACCTTGTCCATAGTAGATGACTATAATATGTCCATAGAATATGCATCAAAGAATTTTAAGCAGGCACAGGATCTAAGCTCTGCTGAATCAAGCGTTAGGAGGCTTAAGCAAAAGATAAGGCAGTACGGAAATGTCAATCCCAATGCAGCTATAGAATTTGCCAAGATAAAGAAAAGATTTGATTTCCTAAGCGTCCAGAGGAAAGACCTGGTAGACAGCAAGAAACAGCTGGAAGAGCTCATAAGGGAAATAAATGAAAAGATCGGAAGCGTATTTCTGGAAAAATTTGAGGAGATAAACAAAAATTTCCAGAAATATTTCAAGTCTCTTTTCCCCAGCGGGGAAGGGGAGCTCTTACTGGAAAAATATGGCGATAATGGATCCGGCGAGGAAGAGCTTGGAGTAGACCTCAAAGTTGATATTGGCAATAATAAGCTGGTTTCCCTGTCGCTTCTAAGCGGCGGAGAGAAATCCCTGGTATCCATGGCTTTCCTGTTCTCGGTATTTTCCATAAACCTGTCGCCATTTTATGTATTCGATGAGGCTGATGCAGCCCTGGACGATGCCAATATCGGCAGGTTCCAGAATCTGGTCAGGCATTTTGCTCAGAATCAGCAGATAATCATAATAACCCACCAGAAAAAGACCATGGAGATAGCAGAGACAATATATGGCGTTACCATGCAGTCTGACGGAATATCAAAAGTAGTATCAGAAAAGATCGAAAACAGTAAAAAGGCAACAGAAGTACTGAATTGAAGAAAATATTTAAAAATCTGGGCAAGATGTGGAACCGGTTTAAGAAGGCCGGGGATGAGCTGTGGGACGAGATAGAGGAGGAGCTTATAGCCAGCGATGTCAGCATAAATACGGCAGACCGGATAATTACCAACTTAAAGGACAGGGCTTATGAGAAAAAAATAAATAGTGCCGGGGAAGTAAGGGAAGCCCTGAAGCAGGAAATAGTTGAAATCCTGAAGACAGGGGAAAGCCCGGGACTTGCCCTGCCCGGGGAGGTTCCCGCAGTATATATGATAGTGGGAGTCAATGGCGTAGGAAAGACCTCGGCTATAGCCAAGCTGGCCAATATGTTTAAAAGCCAGGGTAAAAAAGTCATGCTGGCGGCTGCTGATACCTACCGTTCTGCTGCAGTGGAGCAGCTGGGACATTTTGCTAAAGTGCTGGGTATAGATATGGTAAATCACCAGAGGAATGCCGATCCGGGAGCTGTGGTATATGATACCCTGGAAAGCGCCCTGGCTAAACAGGCAGATATCGTGATAATCGATACTGCCGGCAGGATGCAGACTTCATATAATCTGATGCAGGAGCTAAAGAAGATAAAGAAAGTAGTAAATAAAAAGCTGGGAAGGCCGCCTGATGAGGTACTCCTGGCAATAGACTCCACTACAGGGCAGAATGCCAGAAACCAGGCAGAGATCTTCTCTGACTCCATGGAAGTAAGCGGGGTCATACTTACAAAGACAGACGGGACTTCTAAAGGCGGAATAGTACTGACCATAAAAAACGACCTGGGCATACCGGTCAAGGTGATCACCAAAGGAGAAAAGATAGGGGACATCGAGTTTTTTGATCCGGTGGTTTTCTCCCGGAATATGGTTTTGTGAACTTTTTGATATAATATGGATGTTTGGGAGCCAGTTTTTGTACAGGCTGCCAAAGATCGGAATGTAATAAATAATGTTTGAACAACTGACATCAAAATTTGAAGACCTTTTTTACAGGATCAGGAATAAGGGAAAATTAAGCCCGGCTGATCTTGATAAGGCATTAAGGGACATTAAGCTGGCACTGCTGGAAGCAGATGTCAATTTTAAGGTGGTAAAGCAGTTCCTGGCAAATCTCAAGGAAAAAGCACTGGGTAAGGAAGTCATGGAAAGCCTTACCCCGGCCCAGCAGGTGATAAAGATCGTAAATGATGAGATGGTAAAAATGCTGGGATCTACCGGAGGAAATATCAGCTTTTCGCCCAAAGGCCCCACTATTATAATGATGGTCGGCCTCCAGGGTACAGGCAAGACTTCAGCTGTTATAAAGCTTTCTAATTATTTCAAGTCAAGGAACCAGAAAAAAGTATCCCTTATTGCAGCTGATGTATACAGGCCGGCAGCAATACTCCAGCTTGAGGATATGGCCAAAAATATTGATGTGGAAGTATATTCAGGAAAGGCAAAAGACCCGTTAAAGATTTGCAAAGAAGGGGTAGACAGGTTCAGCAGGGACGGCAGTGATATAATAATCATTGACACTGCCGGAAGGCTTCACATAGACGAAGAGATGATGGATGAGATAAAAAGCATAAGGAAGGCAGTAAAGCCCCACCAGATCTTTTTAGTGCTGGATGCCATGACAGGGCAGGAAGCGGTAAATATTGCTTCATCATTCAATTCGGCTGTGGAATGCGATGGAATAATACTGACCAAGCTTGACAGCGATACCAGGGGAGGAGCTGCACTTTCTGTATATTATGTGATAAGAAAGCCTATAAAATTCATCTCTAATGGGGAAAAGGTCGATGATTTTGATATATTCCATCCTGACAGGATAGCATCCAGGATACTGGGGAAAGGCGATGTGCTTACCCTTATAGAAAAAGCCGAAAAGGTAATGGATGAGAAGAAAGCCGAGGAGCTCACAAAGAGGATAGAAAGGCAAGAGCTTAATTTTGAGGATTTTATCGATCAGCTGAAGAGCCTTAAAAAGATGGGCTCCCTGGATAAGGTAATGTCAATGCTTCCCATATCTGGTGCTAATAAGGCTTTCAAGAAGATGAATTTTGACCAGTCGCATTTGGATAGGATGGAAGCCATAATCAATTCCATGACTATAAGGGAAAGAAGGGACCCCGGCATAATCAATGGCAGCAGGAAGAAAAGGATAGCCAAAGGAAGCGGCAATTCTGTTAATGAAGTAAACAAGCTTTTAAAGCAGTTTTCCAGGACAAAACAGATGATGAAGCACTTTTCTTCCCTTAAAGGCAAGAGGGGCCTGCCATTCGACGGCCTGCCCGGTGTCTAAAAAATGTTTTGCAAGATGTAGATAAAGCTATATAATATAATTTTTATAAGACTAATTTTTAGAGTTGGAGGTTTTTCGGATTGAGCGTAAAGATAAGATTGACAAGGACAGGGTCAAAAAAACAACCCTATTACAGAATTGTTGTTGCAGACAGCAGGTCACCAAGGGATGGAAAGTTTATAGAAAAAATAGGGACATATGATCCTAAGACAGATCCTTCTACGGTCCTGATCGATAAGGAAAAGGCTGCTGAATGGATCAAGAAGGGGGCTAAACCCTCAAATACAGTGGAGAAGTTATTTAAAATTGTGGATCTAAAAGTGTAGAATAACAATTTGACTGGAGGTATGGAAGTGAAAGAACTACTGGAGTACATGGTCAAGGAACTGGTTGACAATCCTGATAATGTTGAGATCGAAGAAGAAGAAGAAGATGAAAAGACAGTGATCTTCAAACTCAGGGTAGCAGAAGATGACCTGGGTAAAGTAATCGGAAAGAAAGGCCGTACTGCAAATGCTTTGAGGGTTGTTATGAGAGCCGCATCTGCTAAGAGGGGCAAATCTTCAATAGTAAAGATAATGGACTGATAGTCTATTATTATCTTTGAAAAATAAATAATGTCGCAGGAAATTGTAGATTCTAGAACAGTCGGGATAGTCGGGAAGCCGCATGGTATCAAGGGAGAAGTAAATGTCATGCTGCTTACCGATTATCCCGGTTCTATTTTAGAGGGGTCTGTATTATACCTGGACAAGGAATGCACGCGAAGCCTGGAAGTAAAGAATATCTATATAAAAAAATCCAGGGGCCGGGAAACGGCAGTCATCATGTTTGCGGACGTTTTTACCAGGAATGAAGCCGAGGCTTTGAGGGGAAGTGAATTATACAGGAAATTGGAAGACTCCCCTGACCTGGAGGACGGCGAATACTGGGTAGATGATCTTGAAGGATGCAGTGCTTTTTTAGAGGATGGCTCCAAAGTGGGAATAGTTGAAAAAGTTGAGGTACTGCCGGCGCATGAGAACCTGGCTATAAGGCCGGATGGCGGGGGAGCACTTTTTTTTATACCTCTTGTAGATGATTATGTAGGCAGTGTAGATATAGCCGGTAAAAAGATAATCATAAAGAAGCTTCCAGAGTATCTGTAGCATCTGTAGAAATAAATAAAATGATAATCGATATAATAACAATATTTCCGCCCATGTTCGGGAATGTCTCAAAATTCGGGGTCATAAGCGATGCTTTTTCCTCAGGGGAATGCAGGCTCAATATATATGACCTGAGGGATTTTACCAGGGATAAGCACCGCAAGGTAGATGACAGGCCGTATGGGGGCGGACCGGGAATGGTTTTAATGGCAGAGCCTCTTGACAGGGCTATAAGTCATATTAAGAAAAAAAATGCCATTAAGGATAAAGCTTTACAAAAAGTAATACTCCTTACGCCGGCAGGAAAGATGCTTAAACAGGAAACCCTGAAAGACCTGTCAGGACTAGAAAATATAATCATAATTTGCGGAAGATATGAGGGAGTAGACCAGAGACTTATAGATCTCTCGGTGGATATGGAGATATCTATCGGGGATTACGTGCTTACAGGAGGAGAGATACCGGCAATGGTCCTGATCGACGGAATAGTACGGCTAGTCCCGGGCGTAGTGGGTAAAGAAGAATCCCTTAGGTCAGAGTCTTTCGAAGATGATCTCCTGGACTGGCCCCAGTACACCCGTCCTCCGTCATACCGGAGACTAAAAGTGCCGGAAGTCCTTACCGGAGGCAATCATGGAGATATTAAAAAATGGAGGAAAAAAAAGGCTGAAGAAATAACCCTGAAACAAAGGCCGGATTTATTTGACAAAAGAACCTAAATTCATTATATTTTATAAGTTTTATCAGTTAAAGATCTTTTGTGGAGTCGTAAAATGAACAAGTTAGATAAAGTAGAGAGCAAATATTTTAAGTCAGATATCCCCGAATTCAAGTCCGGTGATAAGCTGAGGGTTAAAATAAAGATAAGCGAAGAAAATAAAGACAGGGTCCAGACCTTTGAAGGCATAGTGTTAAAGACCCAGGGATCCGGCTTGAACAAGACATTTACTGTAAGGAAAATATCCTTTAATAATGTGGGTGTGGAAAGGACATTCCTTATCCATTCCCCGGTAGTCCAATCCATAGAGAAGGTAAATGAAGGCGTCATCAGAAGATCTAAGCTTTACTATCTCAGGGACAGGGTTGGCAAGAAAGCAAGAATAAAGGTAAAGAAACAATAGATCCTTTAATTTAATGCCTCAAACTCAAAACAATGATGGCAGCAAAGCCAAAAGGATAGCCCATGAAATACTGGGATATATAATAGCTATTGTCAGTGCTGTTATAGTTGCAGTTCTCATAAGAATATTCATCTTCGAGCCTTTCATCGTACCTACTCCCTCTATGGAGCCAACGCTTATGGTAGGTGATAAAGTTATAATAAATAAGCTTGCCTACAGATTTGGAGATGTAAAAAAAGGTGATATAATCGCATTTCACTCTACTACAGAGGGGGAGAAGGAGCTGGTCAAGAGGGCTATTGCCGTAGAAGGGGACAAGATCGTTTTGACCACTGAAGGAGAGATCTTCGTAAATGATGAAAAAATAGTCGAAGATTATATCCAGCAGGGGCAGGACCTGTCCTATCTTAACCAGGAATTCATAATTGGCCAGGATGAGATTTTTGTGATGGGGGATAACCGGAATAATAGCTTTGACAGCAGGTATTTCGGGATGGTGCCGGAAGAAAATGTATTCGGTGAATTCCTTATCGTATACTGGCCTCCTTCCAGGTGGTAGCAAATACAGTATTCTCATACAGGCCGGTCAAAAAGTGAGATGAGATTTTCTGAGATAAAAAGGATCATGAGCCTCCGGTGCTGTGAAGATGAGCTTCACAGTATGGGATATGATAATATTGCCGGTGTTGACGAGGTGGGACGCGGATCGCTTGCAGGTCCCCTGGTGGCAGCAGCAGTGATCCTGGACCGGAAAAATATTATGCTGGAAAGTATTGATGACTCCAAGAAGCTTACCCCCAAAATAAGGCAGGAACTTTTTAAAAAAATAATCGCTTCTTGCAAATGCTGGTCCATTGCCAAGATTAGCCCGGCCCAGATTGACCGGGAAAATATCACTGAACTCAATATAAAAGTTTTTGATATTGCCATATCCAGGCTTAAAATAAGGCCCGATATAGCTATTTCTGATTTTATAAATATCGACAGCAGCCTGCTTTCCACTATAAGCAGCACCGGATTTATCCCCATTGCCGGGGGAGATGAAAGCAGCATATCCATAGCAGCGGCATCCATACTGGCAAAAGTGACCAGGGACAGGCTTATGAAAAGATTTGCCGGTACCTATCCCCAGTACGGATTCGAAAAGAATAAAGGCTATGGAACTAAAAAACACCTCAAATCCATTAAAAAATACGGACCTACCAGGATCCACCGGACTTCATTTAAAGGGGTATTGCAGTAATATATGGATATTAATAATAAAATAAAGCTGGGAGACCTGGGGGAAAAAATTGCAGAAGAATACCTGGGTAAAAAAGGCTATACAATACTTAAAAAAAACTTCAGGTCTGAGTTTGGGGAAATAGACATCATAGCTGCAGATAAGGAATGGACCATATTTGTAGAGGTCAAGACCAGGACAGGGGCAAGATATGGAAGTCCGGAAGAAAGCATTGATTTTAATAAGGTGGACAGGATAAGAAAGGCTGCCTTAGCATTTTTAAAGGACAGTAAAACTGGAGAAAAGAAGTCAATAAGGTTTGATGTCATTTCCATTAAATTAGACAAAGACAGGCTTTTAAGGACTTTTTACCGGGATCCGGGCATTCTCAAGCTGGCAGGAAAATACAAGATTTTCAGCTCCATCGAGCATATAACTGACGCCTTTTGATCATGATTCTTCAGCTATTTACCGCAAGGATTATTAGGTGGGGATGCCTCCCCTTCGGCGGGGAAGCACCATGCGGAGATGAATCTTACTGGAGCTTGAATCCAGGTGTTTACGGCAGTATTTTACCACTATCACCGCAGGCTTATATTAATAAAAAGCTAAGGATATATTAAAAATTATTAAACATAGTTACAATGCGGGGGGCATTTGATATATAATGATATCTGCTGCGGGAAGCCTGATTGAAGCCAGGCTAATGTTTGAAGGATTATATATTTAGTTATAATGGAGCTTTAATGGAAAAATTCAATATTGATGAAATTGATATAAAGCAAAATGTCAGTGATTTCGCCGGCATAATAGAGCCCGGCTTTGAGCAAAAAATATTTGATATCATTGCTGATATTGAAGCCAGGACTACGGCAGAAGTAGCCGTAGTCACCCTGGAAAGCCTGGAAGGAATGTCCATAGATGATGCTGCAAATAAGCTTTTTAATAAATTCGGGATCGGCAAAAAAAAAGATAATAATGGAGTGCTGCTCCTTATATCCTGCCGTGACGGGCAGTTCCGGTTTGAGCTGGGCTATGGCCTGGAAGATATTATAGATGAAAAGATGAGAAAAGCCCTGGTCGAGAAAATAATGGGGCCGGAATTTAAGAAAGAGCACTTTGGGCCGGCCATACTCAAGTTTCTAAAAAAAGTTAAGGCCAGGATCTCGCGGTCAAGGATAAGCAATCTGTCCCTTGTGTCATGGCTTTCCGGAATACTTGCACTGGTATTTACTGCTGCCGGGATATTTTCCAGCCTGGTTATTGCCCTTACATCTTTTCCCGATATTGAAAGGCCGGGAGCACTGGTCCTATTATTTTTAAAGACATGCATTCCGGCAGTGCTGCTGGCACTGGCAGCAATTGTGCTGGCAATTGCAGATTTTTCCCTGGATCTGGGAATAGCCAGGGAGGAAAGAATAATCTCCAAAAGCATCGGCGGTATAATAATGGGGTTAATGGCAATAATAATTGTTTTTGCCGCATTCTTCTTTTTCCCGCTCTTGGCAGACCTTTTTGCAGGAATCCTGTCCCTGCCGACTTCTGTTTATTAATTGGAGAACAGTTTATTTTTGGGGCATATACCAAATTCTTCCATAATTCTTGAAATTACAATCTTTGGGTGGACTCCATAAAGCCATATTCAATATACCTGGTTTCCCATGCCATATCATTTATGGACTGATGGTCAGGACAGTTGTCCCACCATGCAACAGCTAGTAAAGGAAAGCATAATGGGCGGGGATCAAGGATGCCCACTTAAATAACTCCGCCATATCTATATAATATAAAATGAATTATCTAATTGCATAATTATACATTTATATATATAATTTATGC